>PDWI01000650.1_pt1 | contig 55789 bp, 47 predicted proteins | sample 1430891 | NCBI WGS metagenome assembly PDWI01 (sample SAMN01162508, study PRJNA174530) | Oral metagenome, whole genome shotgun sequencing project. | biome: Marine environment; feature: Marine mammal; material: Swab sample of the gingival sulcus; isolation source: swab sample of gingival sulcus... | reverse complement strand
ATCCTGTTCTTCCAGCGCCAGATCGTTGGCGGGCTGACCGCCGGGGCGGTCAAGGGGTGAGCGCGTTTCAGGCCGAAAAGGCCGTTGTCCGCGCCTTCTATCAGGACATGGAAGGCGCGGGGCCGACGGGGATCGCTGGTGTGCTGGCCCGGCACACCAGCCCCGACTGGCACTGGCGCGGGATGCATCCTTTCCATGAACAACACGGCGCCGACGCGGTTGCCCGCGCATTCTGGCACCCCTATCTCACCGCCTTCACCGCCCCGCAGCGCCGCGAGGATGTCTTCTTCGCCGGGCGCAACGAGATCGACGGCTTCCGGTCGGTCTGGGTCGTGTCGATGGGACATATCGTGGGCCTGTTCGACCGGCCTTGGCTGGGCATTCGGCCCACTCGGATGATGACCTATCTGCGCTATGCCGAGTTTCACAAGGTTGAGCGGGGAAAGATCACCGAGACCGCCTTCTTTTTCGATATCCCGCATGTCATGGCGCAGGCTGGGCAAAACCCGCTGCCGCCCCAGACCGCGGCGCATATCATGACCCCCGGTCCGCGCACCCATGACGGGCTGTTACACGCCCCGCAGGATCCCGCCGAAAGCGCGGCCACGCTGGCGCTGATCAACCGCATGATCAACGACATCAACGCGGCCGGGCGCTTGCCCCCCGAGCAGGAACTTGCCCGTTGCTGGCATGACGACATGGCGTGGTACGGTCCAACGGGGATCGGTGCGACCTATACGATCGGGCGCTATATCGAACAGCACCAGCGCCCCTTTCGCACCCATCTGACCGATCGCGTCTTCAACGGGCACAAATGCCGCCTTGCCGAAGGGCGGTATGGCGGTTTCTTCGGATGGGCCAACCTGACCCTGCGCAATACCGGCGGTTTCATGGGCATGACCGGATCAGAGCGCCCCGCCGACATGCGCGTGGTCGACATCTACCGCCGCGACGGGGACAAGCTGGCCGAGAACTGGGTCTTCATCGACTTGCTGCATTTCCTGAACCAACAGGGCCTCGACCTGCTGGAGCGCGCCGCGAGCCTGAATCCATAGGCAAAGCCAATACCTTTCATCCAATTGCACAACAAACCAAGATAAAACATAAAATAACAATCCGCCCACCATGCGATTCAGGTCTCCGAAGGGACGCTATCGGTCATCAGCGATGCGCGTATGCCAACGAATTGTGCTGCAGTTTGTGTAGCAAATGCGTTGAAATTAAAGGGAGAAATTCACCCCTCACTTGAGGCCGGGCCGTAACTAGTTGATTTTAAACAACTTATTAGAATTGTTCTGGCGGAGACGAAGGGATTCGAACCCTCGAGACGGTTTCCCGCCTACTCCCTTAGCAGGGGAGCGCCTTCGACCACTCGGCCACGTCTCCGTCGGCGTGTTTATGGGGGTGTGGCGCGGATGGCAAGGGGGAAATGGTGGTTTGTGGTGGTAATCTTGCAGGGTGGGGCGTGGTCGGCGTCAGTGGGGCAGGGTCAGGCTTTCGGCAGGGTGGGGGCGGATTTGTCCAGCGCCAGTTCGGCATCAGAAAAGACCCAGGGGCCGCGCACGCCGGGGACGCCTTCGGGGGTGATTTTCATGCCGCGGTGCTGGATCTGCGGGTCGGCGAAGGCGTCGCCGATGGCGTTGATCGGACCGGCGGGAACGGTGGCGGCTTCCAGTGCGGCGAGCAGGGCGGCGGAAGTCCATTGGCCGGTTTCACGCTCGACCTCGGCAGTCAGGGCTTCGCGGTTTGCGACGCGCAGCTGGTTGGTGGCGTATTCCGGGGCATCGCGCAGGTCCGGGCGGTTCACCACCTCACAGAAGCGGCGGAACTGGCCATCATTGCCGACCGCGAGGATGATATGTCCGTCCTGCGTCGCCACGACCTGATAGGGGGCGATGTTGGGATGGGCGTTGCCGCGCCGGGTCGGGCTTTCGCCGGTGGCGAGGAAATTCATGTTCTGATTGGCGAGCATGGCCATGGTGCAATCGAGCAGCGACATGTCGATGTGCTGGCCGCGCCCGGTGCGGTGGCGTTGTTCCAGCGCGGCCATGATGCCGATGGTGCCGTAGAGGCCGGTGACGACATCGGACACGGCGACGCCGACCTTCTGCGGCTCGCGCCCCGGCTCGCCGGTGATCGACATCAGGCCGGACATGCCTTGCAACAGGAAGTCATACCCCGCGCGTTCGGCGTAGGGGCCATCCTGACCGAAGCCGGTGATTGAGCAGTAGATCAGCCGGGGGTTGGCCGCTTTCACGCTGTCATAATCCAGCCCGTACTTCGCCAGCCCACCGACCTTGAAATTCTCGATCACGATGTCGGCTTCGGAGATCAGTTTCAGAACCTTGGCGCGGCCTTCTTCGCTGCGAAAATCCGCCACGAGACAGGTCTTGCCCCGGTTGGCGGCGTAATAATAAGCGGCGGATTTGTCGCCGTCGCGCTCGATGAAGGGCGGTCCCCAGGTGCGGGTGTCGTCGCCACTCGGGCTTTCGATCTTCACCACCTCCGCCCCAAGGTCCGCCAGCGCCTGCCCGATCCACGGTCCGGCGAGGATGCGGGCCAGCTCGACGACTTTCAAACCATGCAGAGGTGTCATGTTTTCTTCCTATAGGTAGGGCGGGGTGCAGGCGGAAACCACCTTGCACACCCGGTCCGAGATGTTGCGAAACCGATGCGGGTTGCGGGAATTGAACAGGAAAGCATCGCCGGCTTTCAACACGCGCACCTCGTCGCCGACGGTGATTTCCAACTCGCCCTCAACGATGATACCGCCCTCATTGGCGTCGTGTTCGATCATGTCTTCGCCGGTATCGGCGCCGGGCTCGTAACGCTCGTGCAGGACTTGCAGCCCGTGCAACTTGGCATCGCCAACCTGTTTGATGGTAATCTTTTGCCGCGCGGCTTCGTTGCCCTGATAGAGCGCGGATGTCAGGTCGCGCAGCTCGTCGGGGGTGAAGAACGGCTTGGCGGTGTTCGGGGTTTCCGGCTCGAAAAATTCGGACATCGAGATGCCAAAACCGCCCAGAATCCTGCGCAAACTGGCGACGGAGGGGCTGGATCGGTTGGTTTCGATCATGGAAATCTGCCCGTGTGGCACGCCCGCCGCTTCGGCCAATTGTCGCTGAGACAGCTTGAATTGCTTGCGCAGCTCCTTTAAGCGCCCGCCGACATCGAAATCATCGTCCATCTGGAGATCCCGCCCTTTATATGCCCCATGATACATCATGTGTTAGCGCGATTCCGCCTTTCTTGTCCAACTTACCTCTAGCATCGCTCAATTATTTGAGCAATACTGGCGCGGAATAAAAACGCCTTCCGGGAGGATTCGATTTGACGAAAACCGACGAACTGAAAGCCCGCCGCGATGCTGCGGTGGCAACTGGGGTTGCGACCCGCGGGGTATATGCGGCGCGCGCGGAGAATGCGGAGCTTTGGGACGCGGATGGCAAGCGTTTTCTCGACTTTGCCGCCGGTATCGCCGTGACCAATACCGGGCACCGTCATCCGAAGGTGATGGCGGCGGTGGCGAAGCAATCCGAGGCCTTCACTCATACCTGTTTCCACGTTGCGCCCTATGAGGGCTATATTTCTCTCGCCGAGCGGCTCAACAAGCTCACGCCGGGGGATTTTGAGAAAAAGACCATGCTGTCGACGACCGGGGCGGAAGCGGTTGAAAACGCGGTGAAAATGGCGCGGGCCTATACGGGCCGTTCCGGCGTTATCGCCTTCACCGGCGCGTTTCATGGCCGCACTCTGATGGGCATGGCGCTTTGCGGCAAGGTTACGCCTTACAAGAAAGCCTTTGGCGCGATGCCGCCGGAAGTGGTGCATGTGCCGTTCCCGAACGAGTTCCACGGCGTGACGCCGAAAATGAGCCTCGACATTCTGGACAATCTGATGCGTTCCGCCATCGACCCGGACCGGGTTGCGGCGATGATTATCGAGCCGGTGCAGGGCGAGGGCGGGTTCAACGTCGTGCAGGCGGAATTCATGCAGGCGCTGCGTAAGATTTGTGACCAGTATGGCATCGTGCTGATCGCCGACGAGGTGCAGACCGGCATCGCGCGGACCGGCAAGCTGTTTGCGACCGAGTATTTCGGCGTGGCGCCTGACTTGACCACCATGGCCAAGGGCATCGCCGGCGGTTTCCCGCTGTCGTGCATCACCGGCCGGGCCGAGATCGTCGATGCGGCGCCGGTGGGCGGCATTGGCGGCACCTATGCGGGCAGCCCGCTGGGGATTGCGGCGGCGCATGCGGTGCTGGACGTGGTGGAAGAGGAAGACCTCTGTGCCCGCGCGGTTGAGATCGGCGACGCCATCAAGACACGCCTGAACCAGATCGCTGACCGTCAGGGGATGGAAGTCATTGGTGATGTGCGCGGTCTTGGCGCGATGGTGGCCTTCGAACTGGTCACGGATCGCGAAAGCAACACGCCGGATGCGGCGCTGACCGGACGCATCATCGCGGAAGCGGAAGCGCGCGGGCTGATCGTTTTGCCCTGCGGCACGCATGGCAACGCGGTGCGTCTGTTGCCGCCGCTGACCACGCCGATGGATCAGGTCGGCGAAGCCCTCGACATTCTGGAAGCCTCCATCGAGGCTGCCGTTCAAAACAACGCCTGACGCGGAACGTAAGGAGTAAAACATGGCCAAAGATCTCGCGCCCCAGTCGCGCCCGGAACTGTCCTCTTTCAAATGGGACGATGCGTTCCTGATGGACGACCAACTGACCGAAGACGAACGTATGGTGCGCGATAGCGCCTATGCCTATGCGCAGGAAAAGCTCGCCCCGCGGGTGCGCGAAGCCTATGCCAACGAGCATACCGACCCGGCGATTTTCGCGGAAATGGGCGAGATGGGCCTTTTGGGCACCACCGTGCCGGAAGCCTATGGCGGGCTTGGCGCGGGCTATGTGACCTATGGTCTGGTGGCGCGCGAAGTGGAGCGGATCGACAGCGGTTATCGTTCGATGATGTCGGTGCAAAGCTCCCTCGTCATGTATCCGATCTACGCCTACGGCACCGAGGAACAGCGCAAGAAATACCTGCCGAAACTGGCTTCCGGCGAGTGGATCGGCTGCTTTGGTCTGACCGAGCCGGATGCGGGGTCGGATCCGGGGAGCATGAAGACCACGGCGAAGAAGGTCGATGGTGGCTATGTGCTGAACGGCACCAAGATGTGGATATCCAACGCGCCGATCGCGGATGTGTTCGTGGTCTGGGCCAAGTCGGATGCGCATGGCGGCAAGATCAAGGGCTTCGTGCTGGAGAAGGGCATGAAGGGTCTGTCCGCGCCGAAGATCGAGGGCAAGCTGAGCCTGCGCGCCTCGATCACCGGCGAGATCGTCATGGAAGGGGTCGAAGTTGGTGAAGATGCGCTGCTGCCCGATGTGGAGGGTCTGAAGGGGCCGTTCGGCTGCCTGAACCGCGCGCGCTACGGCATTGCCTGGGGCGCGATGGGGGCAGCGGAAGCCTGCTGGCACGCCGCGCGTCAGTATGGTCTTGACCGCAAGCAGTTCGGCAAGCCGCTGGCGCAGACGCAGCTTTTCCAGCTCAAACTAGCCAACATGCAGACCGAGATCACGCTGGGCCTGCAAGCCGCGCTGCGGGTGGGCCGTTTGATGGACGAAGCGCGCGCCGCGCCGGAAATGGTCTCGCTGATCAAGCGCAACAACTGCGGAAAGGCGCTCGACATTGCCCGCCTCGCGCGCGACATGCACGGCGGCAACGGCATCAGCGACATGTTCCCGGTCATCCGCCATATGGTGAACCTGGAAACGGTCAACACCTATGAGGGCACGCATGATGTTCACGCGCTGATCCTCGGCCGGGCACAGACCGAGTTGCAGGCGTTTTATTAAAGCGTTTGACGAAATACCTGTATATGGAGCATCAATTAACGCGTTGAAATCTTTGATTTCAGGCAGCGTTAATTGATCCCGGTTTTTCGCATAACGCTTGAAAGCCTGCCCCTTTTGAAACAGAAAGCCCCCGGCGCAAACCGGGGGCTTTTTCGTGTCTTACAGGCGGGCGTTAGAGGCGGGAGAGGATCGCTTCGGTGATGCTCGTTGTGCTGCCGGTGCCGCCGAGATCGGGGGTCACGCGGTCGCCGGTTTGCACCACGTCGGTGATCGCCGCGCGCAGGGCTTTCGCCTTGTCCGTCAGGCCCACATGGTCCAGCATCAGCGCCCCGGCCAGCAGGAAGGCGCAGGGATTGGCCTTGCCCTGACCGGCAATGTCGGGCGCGGAGCCATGCACCGCCTCAAAGATCGCCGCTTTTTCGCCGATATTGGCGCCGGGCGCGAGGCCCAGCCCGCCGACGATGCCCGCCGCGAGGTCGGAGAGGATGTCGCCAAAGAGGTTGGTCGTCACCACAACGTCGAACGCCTCCGGATACATCACCATCTGCATGGCGCAGGCATCGACGATCCGGTCGTCGCATTCCACCCGGCCCTCATATTCCTGCGCCACCTTGCGCGCCTCTTCGAGAAACACGCCGGAAAGCAGTTTCAAAATGTTGGCCTTATGCACGATCGTAACCTTCTTGCGGCCATTTTTCAGAGCATATTCAAAGGCGTAGCGGGTGATGCGGCGGGCCTCGGCGCGGGTGTTGTAGCCGGTGGAATAGACCAGCCCCTCCGGGTCTCCGTCATGCTCGCGAAAGCCCTCGTCGGCGATGTAATAGCCCTCAAGGTTCTCGCGCATGATCACCATGTCAACGCCGCTGAAGCGCCCGCCCGGAAGGATGGTTTGCGTTGGGCGGACATTGGCGAAGAGTTCGAACGCCTGCCGCAATTGCAGGTTCACCGATTTGAAACCGCCGCCCACCGGCGTGGTCAGCGGGCCTTTCAGCGCCAGCTGGGTGCGGGCGATGCTGTCGAGCGTGGCTTGCGGCAAAGGTTCGCCCGCCGCTTCGATCCCGGCCATGCCGCCTTGCTGCACGTCCCAGGCGAAGGGCGCGCCGAGGGCGTCGAACACGGCGAGGGCGGCGTCAGTAATTTCGGGGCCGATCCCATCGCCGGGGATCAGGGTTGCGTCGATTTTCTGGTTCATGGGAACTCCGTGTTGGCTGTTTGCGCTATCTTAGACGATGTTGCACGCGGCGGGAAATGGCTTTTGGTAACGAAAAACGCCGCCGGAGGGGACCGGCGGCGTTGGATGGCTTGTTGCGCGTTTAGTCGATCAGCGCGTTCAGCGTTGCGGACGGGCGCATCACCGCGGCCATTTTGGCCGGGTCGGTGTGGTAATAGCCGCCAATATCGGCGGGTTTGCCCTGCACGGCGGCCAGCTCGCTCAGGATCGCCGTTTCCGCCTCGGCCAGCGCCTTGGCCAGCGGCGCAAATTCGGCGGCCAGTTGGGCGTCGTCCGTCTGCGCGGCGAGGGCTTCGGCCCAGTAGCGGGCGAACCAGTAATGGCTGTCGCGGTTGTCCGGCTCACCGACCTTGCGCGAAGGCGAGCGGTTGTGATCGAGGATGCCCTGCGTGGCCGCTTCGGCGGCGCGGCCCAGCACACCGGCCTTGGCGTTGTTCTTCACATCCGCGAGGAAGTTGAAGCTTTCGCCAAGGGCGCAGAATTCGCCCATCGAGTCCCAGCGCAGGTGGTTTTCTTCGACCAGCTGCTGAACGTGTTTGGGCGCCGAGCCGCCCGCGCCGGTTTCAAACAAGCCGCCGCCATTCATCAGCTTGACGATGGAGAGCATCTTGGCCGAGGTGCCCAATTCGAGGATCGGGAACAGGTCGGTCAGGTAATCGCGCAGTACGTTGCCGGTGATGGCGATGCTGTCCTTGCCGGCGGTGATGGTCTTGAGCGATTGCGCGGTGGCTTCGCGCGGGGCCATGATCTGGAACAGGTCCGTCTTGCCCGCCTTTTCCAGCGCCGGTTTGACATATTTGATCAGTTCGGCGTCGTGGGCGCGGTTTGCGTCGAGCCAGAAGATCGCCTCCGAGCCGGTCAAACGCTGACGGTCCATCGCCAGTTCGATCCAGTTCTCGATCGGCGCCTGTTTCACCGTGCAGGCGCGCCAGATGTCGCCCGCCTCAACCTCATGCGAATGCAGCACGTCGCCCGCCTCGGTGACGATGCGGATGGTGCCGTCGGCCGGGGCCTGGAAGGTCGTCGGGTGCGAGCCGTATTCTTCTGCCTTCTGCGCCATCAAGCCGACATTGGCGACCGAACCCGCCGTGGTGACGTCCAGCGCGCCGTTGGCTTTGAAGAAGTTGATGGTTTCGTCATAAACCGTGGCGTAGCAGCGGTCGGGGATCACGCAGTTGGTGTCGCCCTTTTTGCCCTCAGCGTCCCAGCCCTTGCCGCCCGCGCGGATCACGGCGGGCATGGAGGCGTCGATGATCACGTCGGAGGGGACGTGCAGGTTGGTGATGCCCTTGTCGGAATCGACCATATACATGGCCGGGCGCTCTGCATTGACCGCCTCGATCGCCGCCATGATTTCCGCGTCGTCTTTCACGCGTTCCAACAGGTCGCCCATGCCGGAATTCGGGTTCACGCCGAGCGCGTCCAGTTTGTCCGCAAATTTCTCGAATACCGGCGCGAGCCAGGCCTTGACCGCGTAACCGAAAATGATCGGGTCGGAGACCTTCATCATGGTCGCTTTCATGTGCAGGGAGAACATGGTGCCGTCGGCTTTGGTGTCCTCAATCGCGCGCGCGAGGAAGGCGGAGAGGGCTTTGGCGGACATATAGGTCGCGTCGACGATGGTGCCGGTCTCCAGCGCCCAACCGTCCTTCAGCACCGTCACCGCGCCGTCTTTGCCGACAAACTCGATCTTCGCGTTGCCTGCCTGTGCGGCGGTCAGGGTCGCGGAAACCTCGTTGGCGAAGAAATCGCCCTCGGTCATGGAAGAAACCTTGGTTTTGCTGTCAGAGACCCATTCGCCCATGGAATGCGGGTTGGCCTGTGCGAAGTTTTTCACCGCACGGGCGGAGCGGCGGTCGGAATTGCCTTCGCGCAGCACCGGGTTCACGGCGGAACCCTTGATCGCATCATAGCGCGCGCGCACGTCTTTTTCCGCATCTGTCGCCGGTTCTTCCGGGTAAGCGGGCAGGGCGAAGCCTTGCGCCTGAAGCTCTTCGATGGCGGCGACAAGCTGCGGCACGGAGGCCGAGATGTTCGGCAGTTTGATCACGTTCGCATCCGGGGTTTTCACCAGCCGACCCAGTTCGGCCAAATGGTCATCCTGCCGCTGCGCCTCGCTCAGCGCTTCCGGGAAAGCGGCGAGGATACGGCCCGCCAGCGAGATGTCCTTGGTGCCTACGGCGATGCCTGCGGCTTTGGCAAAACGCTTGATGATGGGCAGAAGCGAAGCGGAGGCAAGCTCGGGGGCTTCGTCCACCTTGGTATAGAGGATGTCGGCTGTGGTGTTGGTCATATCCGTTTCCCTGGATGGTTGTTCGGTTGGAGTCGGGTTTGTATACACTGGCATACCGGGCCGAACAAGCCTCGCTTGCCCCGGCCATCGGCACTTTCCTTTCCGACCGGCGCAGGATATGCGGTTTTGCATGGGAAAACACGCGGAAAATGAGGTGGATCTGGAAAGTCTGGCGGCGTTGTCGGCGTTGGGCTTTGATGCGCTGGTTGATGCGCGTTCCCCCGCCGAGTTTGCCGAGGACCATGTGCCCGGTGCGCTCAATCTGCCGGTTTTGTCCAATGCGGAACGCGCCGAGGTTGGCACGCTTTATGTGTGCGAGAGCCGGTTTCTGGCCCGCCGAATTGGTGCGGCGCGGGTCTCGCGCAATATTGCGGATCATCTGGAAGGGCCGCTGGCGTCGATGGGGGGCGGTTGGCGGCCCTTGGTTTACTGCTGGCGCGGCGGGCAGCGTTCCAATTCCTTCGCCACGGTGCTGCGGCAGGTCGGTTGGCGCGCGGCGGTGCTGAAGGGGGGCTATAAAGCCTATCGCCGCCTCGTGGTGCGCGCGCTCTATGACGCGCCGATTGCGCCGGAGGTGATTTTGATCGACGGGGGCACCGGCACCGCCAAGACCGCGCTTCTGGCCGGGATCGCGGCGGCGGGCGGGCAGGTTCTGGACCTTGAGGGCATGGCCAACCATCGCGGCTCGCTTTTCGGGCTGCGCGGCGAACAACCGAGCCAGAAAGCCTTCGAGAGCCGGTTGGCGATGGGGCTGGCGGGGCTGGACCCGGCGCGGCCCGTATTTGTCGAGGCGGAAAGCTCGAAAATCGGTGCGCGTATCCTGCCGCCGTCGCTGTGGAAAGCCATGATTGCTGCGCCGGTGATCACGGTGTCTGCCCCGGTTTCTGCCCGCGCGGCCTATCTGTCGGAAGCCTATGCGGACCTGACGGCGGATCTGGATAAGCTCTTGGAAACGCTGGAAAACCTGACGCGCTATCATGGGCATGAGCAGGTCGGGCGCTGGGCCGGGATGGCGCGGGAGGGGGCGTTTGCGCCGCTGGCAGCGGAGTTGGTGACGCAGCATTATGACCCGCGCTACGCCCGCACCTCGCAGCGCGATGCCCCGCCGCTGGCCCGCTTCGACCTGTCGGATTTGTCGCCGGAAACGCTGGCGCAAGCCGCCGCCGAAATCACCCGCCGCTTCGCAAATTGATCCCGCTGCCTTTGGTGATCTCCCCGATGATCGACGCGGTTTCGCCTAGCGCGGCCAATACCTCGTCCGCTCGATCCGGCGCGATGGCGGCCAGCAACCCGCCCGCGGTCTGCGGATCATACAGCAAATCGCCCAGCGGCCCGGCGGCGCCCTTGACCGGCGCGGCCGCGCGGTTGGCGTCAAAGGCCGAGGACCGCACTCCCGCCTGTGCCAGTTTCAACGCCCCGCGCCAGACCGGGATTTCCGCCGCGTTTAGCACTGCGCCAACCCCTGATGCCCCGCAGATTGATGCCAGATGCCCCGCCAGCCCGAAGCCCGTCACGTCCGTCATTGCCTTGGCGTGTTCCGCCAACCGCGCCGCTACGGCGTGATCGGATTTCTCCAGCGCGGTGAGCAGCGATTGCACGTCGCCGCCCCTCGCCACGCCGCGCATCTCGGCGGCAAGCAGAACGCCGGAGCCGATGGGGCGGGTCAGGATCAGCTTGTCGCCCGGCTCTGCGCCGGTGTTTTGGATCGGGTCGCCCGAAAGGGTGCCGGTCAGGGTCAGGCCAAGCTGCATCTCCGCGCCAAAGGTGGAATGCCCGCCGATGATTTCCGCGCCGAGCGGCTGCAACACGCTCTGAATGGCGCCCATGATTTCCGCCATCGTGCGCGCGGCGAGGGGCTGCGACATGCGCGGCAGGGTGACGGAGATCAGCGCGGCTTGCGGCGCGGCCCCCATGGCCCAGATGTCGCCCAATGCGTGCAGCGTGGTGATGCGGGCGAAGCGTGCGGGGTCTTCGATGAAGGCGCGCAGATGGTCGGTGGTCAAGACCTGCTTTGTCGCCCCGAAATCCAGCACGCCCGCATCGTCGCCGGGGCCGGATAACACGTCCGCGCGCGCCGGGGCGGGCAGGGCGGACAGCGCGTCTTTCAGCGTCGTATGGCCCAGCTTCGAGCCGCAGCCACCGCAGAGAATGGGCTGCGTCTGCGCGCGCTCTTCCGCCACGCCCGAAGCGACCTTTCGGGGCAGGGCATCTGGGCGCATGAAAGGCAAGTGCCGGAATTGCTTCATGAATTTCTGGTCGATGTGGTTTTTCCAGCGCCAGATCAGCGCGCCGGAAATCGCCCGTCCGCCTTTTTCTGCCACCGCGCGCTTGCCGCCCAGCGAGATGAGCTTGAGGTAATCCTTCTGCGGTTTGTAGGCGCGGGTTTTGCCGCCGGACAGCGCGGTTTTGAGGTTGGCGGCGAGGATCGGCCCGGAGCGCACCGCGAAAACGCCCGCCTTGGGGCGCGGCGCGTGGGCCATATGGGCGCAATCGCCGACCGCGAAGAGATCCGTGCGCCCCTTTACCGCGAGGTCCGGGCCGACGGTGATGAAACCGTCCTCGGTCAGCGGCAGGTCACAGTCTTTCAGCCACGGATGGGCGAAGGTGCCGGCGGCGCCGAGGGTAAAGCGGGAGGGGACTTTTTCGGTGGTGGAAAGCTGCACCCCGTCCGCCTCGATACGCGTCACCTCCGAGGCCAGATGCAGCGCGATCCCGGCTTTTTCCAGCGCGCGGCGCAGGCGATCGGCGGTGGCGGGAATGCGGCTGGTGATCTCGGAACGCGCTTCGATCAACGACACCCGGCGCTGCTTCGTGCCGTCGCTTTTCAGCGCGTGATCCATCGCCAGCGCCAGCTCCACCCCCGCAACGCCGCCGCCGATCACCGCTACTTCCGGCGCGACCTCGCCCGCGCGCACCAAGGCGCGGAAATTGCTCCAGCGGGCGGCGAAAGTGTCGAGCGGTTTGGCGCCGAGCGCGTGTTGGGAAAAGCCTTCGATGGCAGGCATTTCTGCGTGAATGCCTACGTCAATCGAAGCCACGTCATAGGCAATCTCACGCCCCGATGCGAGGCGCACCACCCTGGCCTCCGGGTCGATAAACACCGCCTTGTCCACGATCAGCCGCGCGCCCGCGAACCGGGCCAGTTTCACCAGATCAATATCCAGATCGCCACGCGCATAATGGCCTGCGATATGGCCGGGCAACATGCCGGAATAAGGGGCGGTCGGGCCGGGATTGATCAGGGTCAGCCGCACGCCGGGAAGGGGGTTCATGCCCCACATGCGCGCGACGATGGCATGGGCGTGCCCCCCGCCAATCAGCACCAGATCGCGGGTCAGGGGGATGGTGTTCAGCATGGCAGACCTCTCGTTTGGCGTAGATGTAACCTTCCCGCGTCGCATGTGAAGCCCCGCGCGCGGTTGCGGGTGAAAAAATTTGTTCAATCTGCATTGAACGAAGCAGGCGCAGCGCTTATCTGCGCGGAATGGAGAGTGCAGTTGATAAATTCATCGCCCAGATGGGGTTGTTGGCAAAGGACGAGGGCAGTCCGCGTATTGCTGGGCAGATCATGGGCTATTTGATGGTCGAAGGGGAGCCGCGCACGCTGGGGCAGATGACCGAGCGGCTGAAGATTTCCAAGGCGTCGGCTTCGACCAATGCCCGGTTGCTGGAGCGGCACGGGTCGTTGAAGCGGGTCGAGAGCCTTGGCACCCGGCAGGACGCCTATGTCATCGCGGATGATCCCGAGCGGCAGATGATGGAGCTGTTGTCCAAGCGGCTGCGGGCCTCTGCGGATGAGATGGCGAAGCATATTGGCCCGGTCGGGAAGGAAAACCCGGACGCGGCAAAGCGGGTGGCACAATTCGCGGATTTTTACGTTTTCATGGCGGAAATGGTTGAGGATTGGTGCGACCGGGAAGAACTCGCCAATTGGGGCAAAGGGGACGAAAATGAGTGACCAGAAGCCCGATTGGGCAATGAGCAAGCGCGAGGTGGAAGACAAGGCGCGGGCCGAGGCGGGGCTGGCGCCGAGGAAGCGGCGTGGCTGGCTCTGGGCGCTGGGAATTGTGCTGCTTCTGGCGGCTGGCGGGGGGTGGTTTGTGCTTTCCGGCCAGTTTGGCGCGATGCAGATTGCGCGGGCCGAGGCCACGGCGCAGGCAGAGGAAGAGGCGGCGGCGCGCGCGGCGCGGGCAAAGGTCATGCAGATCGCGCCGTATGAGGTGACGCGGGTCGAAAAAGCGCTGCTGCGCGAGGAATTGAAGGTCACGGGCACGTTGACGCCGGCGCGCAAGGTGCATCTTTCCGCCGAGGTTTCGGCGCGGGTGATCGAGGTTTCGGCACGGGCCGGGGACCGGGTGCGCAAGGGCGATGTGCTGGTGCAATTCGACGTCGACGCGCTGGAGACCCAGTTGCGGCAGGCGCGCTCCAACGCCAAGGCGACCGAGGTGCAACTGGCGCTGGCGCAATCGGAATTTGACCGCACGCAGAACCTTGTCGAACGCGGGCTGGCGGCTCCGGCGACGCTTGACCGCTCGCGCTCCAGTCTCGATCAGTTGACCGCAGCGCTGGCGGCGCAGAAAACCATGGTGGTGAGCGCCGAACGGGCTTTGGCCAATGCGACGGTGAGCGCGCCGTTTGATGGCGTCGTGTCCGAGCGCCGCGTTGATGCGGGCGGGTTTGTCGGCGCCGGATCGCCGCTCTTTACCATCGTTGACCTCGCCTCGCTGGAAGTCGACGCGACCGCGCCCGTGGCCAAAGCGCCGCTTTTGTCCATCGGGCAGAAGGTCGAAGTGCGGGTCGAAGGCTTCGGCGAGCGCCGCTTTGAAGGGGCGATTGAGCGCATTAGCCCGGTGGCGATTGCGGGCACCCGGATGTTGCCGGTTTTTGTCTCGATCAGTAACGAGGACGGGGCGCTGCGCGGTGGCATGTTTGCGTCCGGCACCATCACCACCGAGGCGCGCGAGGGGGCGATTGGCCTGCCGGTCGGCGCGGTGCGCAATACGGGCGATGGCAGCCATGTCATTGTAATCGTTGACGGAAAAGCCGAGCGGCGCGACGTTGAACTGGCGCGGGAATGGTTCGCGGGCCGGGTGGTGGAAATCGCCAGCGGGCTGGAACCGGGCGATCTGGTGCTGACCGAACCGCTGCCGGAAGTGACCCCCGGCACGCCGGTCGAATTGACGGAGTAAGCCATGTTTTTGACCCGCGTTTCCGTAAGCCAGCCGGTTTTTGCCACTATGGTCATGGTGGCGATGATGGTGATCGGTGCGTTTTCCTATTCGCGCCTGCCCATCGAGCGCTTTCCAGATATCGACTTTCCCATCGTCGCGGTGGTGACGGCCTATCCGGGCGCTTCGCCGGAAGCGGTGGAGAGCGATATTGTCAAGCCGATCGAGGATGCGGTGGCGACGGTGGCGGGGCTGGATAAGGTGCGTTCCAACGTGCAGCCCGGTTCGTCGCTGGTCATCATCCAGTTCCAGCTGGAGGTCGAAAGCGCGGCGGCGGCGCAGGATGTGCGCGACAAGATCGACCAGATCCGCTCCCTTTTGCCGGACAATGCGGGCGATCCGCTGATCCTGCGGTTTGACCCGGCGGCGCTGCCGGTTGTGTCGGTCGGGGTGTCGTCGGAGGTGCTGGATGCGGGGGCGCTGACCGCGCTGACGGAGGACGTGATCGCCAAGCGGCTGGCCAATGTGCGCGGCGTCGGGCGGGCTTCGGTCGTTGGGGGCAGTCCGCGCGAAGTGCAGGTGGATGTGGACCCGGACCGGCTGACCGCGCTGGGCGTGGGCATTGGCGAGGTGGCGGGTGCGCTGTCGGCGCAGAACCAGGACCTGCCCGCGGGCGCCATTGAGAGCGCGGCCCGCACCACCGCCGTGCAGGTCGAGGGCCGCGTCGAAACGCTGTATGATTTTCAGGACGTGATCGTGGCGCAACGCGGCGGACAGCCGATCCGGCTGGGCGATATTGCCACGGTGCGCGACCGGCTCGCGGCACCGGAGTCGCTGGCGATGGTGGACGGGGTGCGCGCGCTGTCCATCGACGTCGTGAAAACGCAGGGCGCCAACACGGTTGCGGTGGCGAAGGATGTGGCGGCGGAAGTGGCGAAAATGTCCGCCGATCCGGCCTTTGAGGACGTGACCGTCGAAATACTGGTGAGCAATGCCGAGGAGATTATCGACAGCTTCGAATCCGTGCAGAACATGATCATAGAGGGCGCTTTTCTGGCCACCGTGATCGTGTTTTTGTTCCTCAATTCATGGCGCTCGACGGTGATCACCGGCCTGACCCTGCCGATCTCGATTATCGGCACCATGACCGCGATCTGGGCGCTGGGCTTTACGCTGAACATGATGACGCTGATGGCGCTGTCGCTGGTCGTCGGCATCCTGATCGACGACGCCATCGTGGTGCGCGAAAACATCATGCGGCACCTTGCGATGGGCAAATCGCACCGCCGCGCCGCGCTGGACGGCACCAACGAGATCGGTCTCGCGGTGCTGGCCACCACGCTGTCCATCGTTGCGGTGTTCCTGCCCGTCGCCTTCATGACCGGCATTATCGGCCGCTTCTTCCTGCAATTCGGCATCACCGTTTCGGTCGCCGTGATGATCTCGCTGTTCGTGTCCTTCACGCTCGACCCGATGCTGTCGTCGGTCTGGTATGACCCGGCGGCGAAAAAGGATGCACGGCGCGGTCCCATCGGGCGGCTGGTTGCACAGTTTGACCGCTTTTTTGAGTGGGTCGCGGCACGTTACGCGGATTTCCTGAAACGCGCGTTGAAGTTTCGCAAGACGACGCTCGCGGTGGCGGCGGCGGCCTTTGTGGGCGGGCTGGCGCTGTTCCCGATCATCGGGGCGGAGTTTGTGCCGGCGGCGGATACGGGGCGGGTGCAGGTTGATCTGCAACTGCCGGTGGGCACGACGATTGACCGGGCGGCGGAGAAAATCGCGCAGGTCGAAGCGCTGCTCAAGCGCGAATACCCGGAGATTGCGGAGAGTTACGCCACGCTCAATTCCGGCACCCAGCGCGGCGGAACCGCAGCGACCTTGCTGCTCACGCTTTCCGAAGATCGCAGCCTGACGCCACAAGAGATGGTGCCGGATGTTCGGACCACCCTCGCGGCCATTCCCGGCGTTGGCTTTACCGTCGGCGCGCCCAACGGGTTTGGTGGGGTGGAGAAGCCGGTGTCGGTATCGATCATCGGGCCGGACAACGCGGTTTTGGCGCGGCTGTCGGCGGAACTGGCAGAAAAGCTGAAACAAATCAGGGGGTTGGTGGAAGTCGATACTTCGCTTGACGACCCGCAGCCCACCCTCGCCATCCGCCTTGATCGCGACCTTGCCGCCGAGTTTGGCGTGTCGCCGGATACGGTCGGCAACACGCTCTATCCGATGCTGGCGGGGCAGAACGTTACCGAATGGACCTCGCCGGGCGGGGAGAATTTCGATGTTGTGCTGCGCCTGCCGCTGGAAGCGCGCGATGACCCGGAACTGCTCGGCGCGTTGCCGCTGGCAACGCAGGCCGGGATCGTGCGGCTCGATCAGATTGCTACGGTGGTTGAAAGCACCAGCCCCGGCGAGATCAAGCGCGAAAACCGCGACCGGGCCGTGTCGATCCGGGCCAATCTGGAGGGGCTGACGCTGGGCGAGGTGCAGGCCGATATTCAGGCGGCGATGGACAGCCTGACCCTGCCGGTGGGGTATCGTATTAGCTCCGGCGGCGAGGCGGAAGATATGCAGGAGAGCATGATTTCCGCCATGACTGCGCTGGGCCTCGCGGTGATTTTCATCTACCTCGTGCTGGCCTCGCAATTTGCCTCTTTCCTGCAACCCTTCGCCATCATGTCCTCGCTGCCGCTGGCCCTTGTCGGGGTCATGCTCGGCCTGCTGGCCTTCGGCTCGACGCTGAACATTTACTCGATCATTGGCTTCATCATGCTGATGGGGCTTGTGACCAAGAACGCGATCCTGCTGGTGGACAACGCCAATCAGCGGGTGCGCGAGGGGATGAACCTCTATGACGCTCTGGTCAGATCCGGTGCGACCCGCTTTCGGCCCATCGTCATGACCACGTTGGCTATGATCTTCGGCATGTTGCCGCTGGCGCTGAACCTGCATGGCGGCACGGGGGAAAACGCTTCGATGGCACATGCGGTGATCGGGGGGCTGATTTCCTCGTCGATCCTGACGCTGGTCGTGGTGCCGGTGTTGCTGACCTATACGGACGCCTTCGGCAAATGGATCAGCCGGTATCTGCCCTCGGCGCCCGACGACGCGCATTCCGAGGCGTCGGCCGACGGTTGAAGCGGCATTTCCACCATTGACCCGCCCCGCGCGATAGGACAGGTTCCGGCGCGAGGCGGAGAGGGGCGCGGATGTATCGCTGGGTTTTGGCATTTTCACGCATTTTGGCCGTGGCGGGCGGGGTGATGCTCTGTGCGTTGGTGATGCTGGTGGTGCTGTCGGTCATCGGGCGGGAAAGCGCGGCCTTTCTCGCCGGGGATTTCATGCAGACCCATGCGGAAGGGCTGGCGGACTGGCTCTTGTCGCTACGCGCGCCCGGCCCGTTCGGCGACTTGCGCATCGGCCCGGTGACGGGGGATTATGAGCTGGTCGAGGCCGGCATGGCTTTTGCGATTTTCGCCTTCCTGCCCCTGACGCAACTGACTTCCGGCCATGCTGTTGTCGATCTCTTCACCCGCTTTCTGCCGCCGCGCGTCGAACGCGTCCTGATCATGCTGGCGGAAGTGGTCTTCGCCCTCGTGCTGATCGTGATTGTGGCGCAGCTTTTCGAGGGGCTGGCGGCGAAATTCAAACGCGGGCAGACGACCTTCTTGTTGCAAATGCCGATCTGGTGGGCCTATGCGGCGAGCTTTTTCGGTGCGGTTTCGGCGGCGCTGGTCGGGGTCTATGTCGCCGCCGCGCGGCTCTGGGAAATACTCACTGGCGCCGTGATCTTGCCGCGTGTGGAGGGGGCGGAAGTATGAGCGATTTTGCCCTTGGGCTGTGGTCTTTTCCGGCCCTGATGCTGATGATTTTCCTGCGCGTGCCGATCGGGCTGGCGATGTTTCTCGCCGGGTTTCTGGGCTTTGGCGTGATGAATGGCAGCTTCGCCGTGCCGCTGGCCAAGCTCAAGACCGAAAGCTATGTCACCTTCTCCAACTACTCGCTGTCCATCGTGCCGCTTTTCCTGCTGATGGGCCATTTCGCCACGTTGGGCGGCATGTCGCAAGCCCTGTTTCGCGCCGCTGAAAGCTGGCTCGGGCATCGGCGCGGCGGGGTGGCGATGGCGGCGGTCGGGGCTTGCGCAGGGTTTGGCGCCATCTGCGGCTCGTCGCTGGCAACGGCGGCCACGATGGGCCGCACCGCGTTGCCGGAGCTGAAAAAATACGGCTATTCCGGCGGGTTTTCCACCGCAACTTTAGCGGCGGGCGGCACGTTGGGTATTCTGATCCCGCCCTCCGTGGTGCTGGTGATTTACGCCATTCTGGCCGAACAAAACGTCGCCAAACTCTTCGTCGCCGCGGTTTTGCCGGGCCTGTTGGCAGCGCTGGGTTATATGCTCACCATCTCGCTTTATGTGCGGCTGAACCCGGACAGCGCCGGGCTGAAACCGCCGGTGCCGTGGCGCCAGCGCCTGGCCGATACGGCGGCGGTCTGGCCGGTTTTGCTGGTGTTTGGCTTGGTGGTCCTCGGCATTTACAACAGCGTGTTCACCCCAACGGAAGGCGCCGCCGTCGGTGCGCTCGGCACCGGCCTCATCGCCTTTTTCGGGCGCGGCGCGGATTTGCGCGCTTTGGCGGGCAGCTTCACCGCGACCGGGCGTTCCACCGGCATGATCTTTTTCATCGTGCTGGGCGCGGCCTTTTACAATTCCTTCCTCGCCACAACCGGCGTGCCGCAAAAGCTCGCGGGCTGGGTGGTCGGGCAGGGGTTTTCGCCGTGGATCGTGTTGCTGCTGATCCTGTTGTTTTACCTCGTTTTGGGCTGTCTCATGGACAGCTTGTCGATGATCCTGCTCACGGTGCCGATCTTCTTTCCCATCGTCACGGCGCTGGATTTCGGGCTGGTTGATTTCGTTGCCATGCAGCACGACCTGATCCGCGCGGCGCTGGCGAGCGGGGTCGAGGGCGTGGCGCCGGAGGTGTTGGAGCAGGTGCGCGCGGCGCTGGCGGACGGGGTTGCGGTCAGCCGGGAAGCGGCGCGTGAATTGGGGGTGAATTTCACCGAGGCGCGGGCGGATCGGATCGAGATTGAGCGCATCGCGCTGTGGTTCGGGATCCTTGTGCTGATTGTGGTCGAGGTTGGGCTGATCACGCCGCCGGTCGGCATGATCTTGTTTATTATCAATGCGATGGATCGCAAAACGCCCATCGTTGAGACCTACAAGGCGGTGAGCTTTTTTATCGCTTCCGATCTTGTTCGCGTCGGGCTTTTGGTGGCCTTTCCGGCGATCACGCTGGCGCTGGTGGGGTAGTTACCCCATCAACGCGTCGAGATGTTTGATTACGCAGCGCGCCAGCGCGTGCGGCTCATACCCGCCTTCCAGCATGGACACGACCCGCCCGCTGCAATGCTCCTTCGACACGGCAAGCAATTCGCGGGTCAGCCAGCCGTAATCCTCATCCGTCAGGTTCAGATGAGACATATCATCGGCCATGTGCGCGTCGAACCCCGCGCTGATCAGCAGCAATTCCGGTTTGAAATCATAGAGATGGGGCAGCCAGTGTTCGGTGATGGCCTGCCGGAATTCCTCCGATCCGGCCCCCGCCGTCAGCGGCACGTCGACCAGATTGTTGGTCTCTTTTTCGTGGCCGGTGAAGGGGTAGAACGGGTGTTGGAAGGAGGAGCAGAACAGCACGCGGGGATCGTGTTGGAAGATGTCCTCGGTGCCGTTGCCGTGATGGACGTCGAAATCGACGATGGCGACGCGTTCCAGCCCATGCACCTCCATCGCGTGTCCGGCGGCCACGGCGATGTTGTTAAAGAGGCAAAAGCCCATCGCCTGATCGCGCACTGCATGGTGCCCCGGCGGGCGCACGGCGGCGAAAACCGGGTTGGCCTCGCCGCGCATCACCAGATCGACCGCCAGCACCCCGGCCCCCGCCGCACGTTCGGCGGCGCGCAGGGTGCCGGGGCTCATTACCGTGTCGCCGTCGATGGAAACCGGCGCGTCGTCCGGGCCGGGGGCGAGGGCGTATACCTTGTCGAGATAGCCCGCATCATGCACCCGCTCCAGATCGGCGCGCGCGACCAGCGGGGCGTCGTAATGGCGCAGAACGTAATCCATGCCGGAGGCGATCAGTTGGTTGTTGATCGCCTGCAGACGCACCGGCGCGTCCGGGTGCAGGGCGCCGGTTTGGTGGTCTAGGCATTCGTGATGCGAAATAAAGCCAAGCATGGTGTCTCCCTTCGGTGCAACGCGCTGTTTTCAGCGTCTTTTGGTGGTTCCCCGCGCAGGGTTTGCCGCGCGGGGGCGTGTTTGTCAGAGCCAGCGTTCGACGATCATCAGTTCCCGGTCGTCCGGGTCAGAGCGCTGGGTGAAGCCCAGTTCGGTCATCAGCGCCAGCATCGGGGCGTTGTTTTTCAGCACCGTGCCTTCGATGATCTCGAGGTCATGGGCTTTCGCGGCACGGAACAGGGCTTTCATCAGCCGCGTGCCGATGCCCTGATGCTGCACCGCGTCCCCAACCACGATGGCAAATTCGCAGCTTTTCTGGTCCGGGTTGATCACATAGCGCGCCACGCCGCAGAGCTTCGGCCCGTCTTCCGGCTCCGCCACGGCGGCGATGGCCATTTCGCGGCGGTAATCCAGCTCGGTGAAGCGGGCGAGCATTTCCGGCGATAGCTCGGTGATCGTGCCCATGAAGCGCATCTTGCGCGCCTCGTCGGACAATTCGCGGGTGAAGGTTTGCAGCGTATCCGCGTCCTCGGAGCGCACCGGGCGCAGGATCAGCGGGGTGCCGTCCGCGAGGTGTTCCTCGCTGCGCAGGTGGTGCGGATAGGGGTGGATGGCGACGTGGTCGTAGCGGCCGTGACTCGCAGGTGGGCGGGCCACCCGCACCCGTGCATCCACCGCGATCACCCCGGAGGGGCCGGCGAAGAGCGGGTTGATATCGAGTTCGATCACTTCGGGCAATTCACATACCATGTCGGAAATGCGCATCAGGACGTCGATCACCGCATCGCGGTCCACCGCCGCTTTATCGCGGAAGGCGTCCAGCATTTTGGAGACCTTGGTGCGGTTGATCAGCCGGTCCGCCAGCACCGAGTTCATCGGCGGCAGGGCGACGGCGCTGTCGCGCAGCACTTCGACCATGGTGCCGCCTGCGCCGAAGAGGATGGTCGGGCCGAAGATGTTATCGCGGCTGGCGCCGACCACCAGTTCGCGGGCGTCTTGCAGCTTGGCCATCGATTCGATGGTGACGCCGGTGATGCGCGCCTTGGGCTCTGCCTCGCGCGCGCTTTCGGTCATGCGGCGGAAGGCGCGACTTACTTCGCCCGCGTTGCGGATATTGAGGACAACCCCGCCAACGTCGGATTTATGGCTGATGTCCGGCGAGTTGATTTTCATCGCGACCGGGAAGCCAACGGTTTCCGCAGCGACCAGCGCGGCGGCGGCAGAATTGGCCTCAAGGGTGACGTTGATCGGGATATGGAACGCATGCAGCAGCGCCTTGCTTTCCATGTCGGAGAGCATGTCGCGACCATCCGCCAGCACCGCGTCGATGATCATCTTGGCGCCGGAAAAATCAGGGCGGGTTTCGCGCGGTAGCGGGCCGGGGGTTTCCAGCGCCAGCTTGCGGTTGCGCTCGTGCTTGGCGAGGTAGGAGAAGGCTTCGACGGCGCGTTCTGGGGTCAGGAAATCGGCCACGCCGTTTTGCGACAACAGATCGCGCCCTTCCTGCACCGAGGTTTGCCCCATCCAGCTTGCCAGCACCGGCTTGCTGCGCCGTTTGGGCAGGGCGTCCAGCACCGCCTGCGCCGCTTCCGTCGCATCCGTCACCGCTTGCGGGATCAGCAGCGCCAGCACACCGTCAACATTCTTGTCCGCCATCACGGCCTTGACCGCCTCGCGGTAGCCATCCGCGCCGGCATCGCCGAGGATATCGACCGGGTTGCCGTGGCTCCAGTATTTCGGCAGCTTGCCGTTCAGCTTCTCGATGGTTTCCGGCGATAGCTGCGCCAGTTCGATGCCCATATCGCCCGCGCGGTCTGCGGCCAGAACCCCCGCACCGCCACCATTGGTCACGATGGCGAGCCGGTTGCCGCGGGTGCGCTTGGAAGACGACAGGATCTCGGCGGCGGCGAAAAGTTGCCCGAAGGTTTGCGCGCGCACGGCACCGGCGCGTTCCAGCGCGGCGGCGAACACGTCATCGGAGCCGATCAGCGCGCCGGTATGGGTGCTGGCGGCGGCGGCGGAAGTGGCGTGCCGCCCGGATTTCAGCACGATAACCGGCTTCAGACGCGCGGCGGCGCGCAGGGCGGACATGAATTCCGGCGCCTGCCGCACCCCTTCGACATAGAGCAGGATGGCGTCGGTTTTCGGGTCGGTGGACAGAAATTCCATCATGTCGCCGAAGTCGATGTTGAAGGAATTGCCGAGGCTGACAAGGGCGGAGAAGCCCAGGTGATGCGGCCCGGCCCAGTCGGAAATCGCGGCGTTGAGCGCGCCCGATTGCGAGATCAGCGCGAGATTGCCCTTGGGCGTGCCGGAGCGCAGGAAGGTGGCGTTCATGTTGTGCCACGGGCGCACGAGGCCCACGCAGTTCGGCCCCATGAAGCGCACCCCGGCGCGGCGGGCGGCGGAGATCAGCTCCCCTTCCAGCTCTTTGCCCGCGCCGCCCCCTTCGCCGAAACCGGCCGACAGGATGATGGCGTTTTTGATCCCCGCCGCACCGCAATCGCGGATGATGCCCGGCACGGTGCGCGCGGGCGTGGCGATCACGGCGAGATCAACCTCTTCACCGATGGCGTCGGCGCTGGGATAGCAGGTCAGCGCGCCGATCTTCTCGTGTTTCGGGTTGATCGGGTAAATCGGCCCCTTGAACCCATCGGCCAGTAGGTTGTTCAGCAAGATCGCTCCGACGGAGCCTTCGCTGGCCGAAGCGCCAAAAACGGCGATGGAAGCCGGGTTCATCAGTTTCGAAAGGGGATTTGCATCCATTTCTTGAAATCCTTCAATATGCATTCGCGCACGGAGCAGGTGCCCCGCGTGTTCTGTTTCCTCCCCTTTGCAGCAAATTGCAAATTTTCGGTTAACAGAAATTGATTCTGGTCAAGAAAAACGCGGATTGTTGCCGGGAGGGGTCAAAAAGAAAAAAGCCCCGCGCGGGGCGGGGCTTTTGAAGGATTTTGTTGCCTTACTTCGGCAGTTCGGCGGTGATGCCTTCGACGTAGAAATCGAGGCCCAGCAGGGTGCCGGCATCCGCCACTTCGCCTTCCGCCAGCCAAGGCGTGCCGTCCTGCTTGTTGAGCGGGCCGGTGAAGGGGTGGTATTCGCCTTTTGCGATGGCGTCGGCCATGGCGAGGGCTTCGGCTTTGACCTCGGCGGGAACGGCGTCGGTGATCTCACCGATTTCCACCATGCCGGTATCCATGCCGTCCCAGGTTGCGACGCTTTTCCAGGTGCCGTCCATCACGGCCTGGGTGCGGGCGATGTAATAGGGCGCCCAGTTGTCGATGATGGAGGAAACCCGCGGGAAGGGGGCGTATTCCGCCATGTCAGAGGCTTGGCCGAAGGTGTAGACATTGCCCGCTTCCTGCGCGGCGGCCTGCGGCGCGGTGCTGTCGGTGTGCTGCAAGATCACGTCGGCGCCCTGTTCGATCAGCGCGCGGGCGGCATCGGCCTCTTTCGCCGGGTCAAACCACGTATAGGCCCAGATGATCTTGAACTCGACATCCGGGTTCACCTTCTTGGCGTGGATGTAAGCGGAGTTGATACCGCGCACCACTTCCGGGATCGGGAAGGAAGCGATGTAGCCGATGATGTTGGACTTGGTCACACGCCCGGCAATGGTGCCCTGCACGGCGCGGCCCTCATAAAAACGGGCGCTGTAATTGGACACGTTTTCGGCGGTCTTGAAGCCGGTCGCGTGTTCAAATTTCACGTTCGGGAACTTGGCGGCGACTTCGAGGGTCGGGTCCATGTAGCCGAAGGAGGTGGTGAAGATCAGGTCATGGCCGGACAGGGCCATCTGGGTCAGCACGCGGGTGGCGTCGGCCCCTTCCGGGACGTTCTCAACATAGGTGGTCTCGACCGCATCGCCGAAATGCGCCTCAACCGCGAGGCGGCCTTGGTTATGCTCATAGGTCCAGCCGCCATCGCCGATGGAGCCGACATAGACAAAGCCGACTTTCACCGGGTCGTCACCGGCCAGCGCGGCGCCGGCGGTCGCAGTGGCCAGAGCGGCGCCTGCGAGCAGGTTTCTGAAGAGTTTCATAGGGGATCTCCTTGATTGGGTTATCTGGGTTAATCGGTTTCGTGGAACGGCTTGCCGAGCGAACCGGGCGCGCCGTATTGGCCGAAGATGGAAATGGCGACCAGCACGAGAATGGTGATCACATAGGGGCTCATGGACAGGACTTCGACCGGCACGTTGACCTCGGCGGCTTGCAGGTTGACTTGCAGCACGGAAATGCCACCGAAGAGATAGGCGCCGACGAGGATGCGCGCCGAACGCCACGAGGCAAAGACCACGATGGCCAGCGCGATCCAGCCCGCCCCGGCGGTCAGCCCATCGACCCATTGCGGCACCCGCACCAGCGAAATATACGCCCCGCCCAGCCCGGCGCAGGCCCCGCCAAACAGGATGGCGGCGAACCGCACCCGCCGGACCTTGTAGCCCAAAGCATGGGCTGCGGCGTGGTTTTCGCCCACCGCGCGCAGGATCATCCCGGCGCGGGTGCGGCGCAGAAAGACAAAGGTCGCGGCGACGATGAGAAGCGAGAGATAGACCACCGCGTCGTGGCGAAACAGCATCGGCCCCAGCACCGGCAGATCGGCCAGAACCGGGATGTCCAGCTTGCCCAGAACCGGCGCCTTGAGCTGTTCATATGGCTTGCCGATGACCGAAGAAAGGCCGAGGCCGAAGAGGGTCAGGGCGAGGCCGGTGGCGACCTGATTGGACATCAGCATCAAGACGAGAAAGGCGAAAATCCCCGATAGCGCGGCCCCGGCCAGCGCGGCGCCGACAAAGCCCAGCGTCGGACTGCCGCTATTGACCGCAATGGCAAAGCCCATCACCGCGCCGGTGATCATCATGCCCTCAACTCCGAGGTTCAGCACCCCGGATTTCTCCACCACCAATTCCCCGATGGCGGCCAGCAGGATCGGCGTCGAGGCCACCATCAGGCTGGCGATCATCAGAACCGGGTTGATCTGTCCAAGGTCCATCACACGGCCTCCCGCTTTGCGCTGCCAAACCGCACCCGGTAGCCCACGAACACATCCATCGCCAGCAGGAAGAATAGAAGCATCCCCTGAAACAGCTGAATGGCCGCGCCGGGCATGCCCATGATGAGCTGCGCCAGTTCCCCGCCAATATAGGTCAGCGCCATCAGCAACCCGGCGAACAGAATGCCGACCGGGTTCAGACGGCCAAGGAAGGCGACGATGATGGCGGTGAAGCCGTAGCCCGAGTTGAAATCAATCGAGATTTGTCCCGCAGGACCGGCAACCTCAAACAGCCCGGCCATGCCCGCCAGAACCCCCGACAGCCCCAGCGCGAAAGTCACAAGGCGGCGCGGGCGGATGCCGGAAAACAGTGCGGCGCGCGGTGCTTCGCCGGTCAGCCGGATGGCAAAGCCCAGCCGGTGCCGCGTCATTAACACATAGGCGAAAATCACCGCGATCAGCGCCGCGACAACGCCCCAATGCATCCCCGTTCCCGCGATCAGCTCGCCGTTGGAGGCGGCGGGAAAGTCGCGCGCGAAGTTGCGCGAGCCGGGAAAGCCCATGCCGTCCGGGTTGCGCAACAGCCCCTGCGACACCGAGGCAAGGATGTTTTCGGCCACATAGACCAGCATCAGCGAGACCAGAATTTCGTTGGTGCCAAAAAGGTTGCGCAAGGTCGCCGGGATCATGGCCCAGGCCCAGCCGCCAAACGCTCCCGCCAACACCATCAGCGGGAAAATCCAGCGGCTCTCGGTCGGGTAAAAGGCCAGTCCGACCCCCGCGCCGACAATGGCGCCCATGATATACTGCCCCTCCGCGCCGATATTCCAGATCCCGGCCTTGAAGCCGATGGACAGCCCGATGGCGATCAGGATCAGCGGCCCGGCCTTGACCAGTAGCTGCGGGCGCGAATAGCTGGCGAAGGTTTCGGAGAATAGCGGATCCCAGAAGATGGTGCGAATGGCTTCGACCGGGTTATAGCCCAGAAACCAGAACATCACCCCGCCCGCCAGCATGGTCGCGATGACCGCCAGAACCGGGGTCGCGGCAGAGATGGCGCGCGAGGGGGCGGCGCGTTTTTCCAGCCGGATGAAACTCATGACGCGCCCCCCATCATCAACCCGATTTCATCGACACTCAGCCCGCGCGCCTTGCGGATCGGCGCCAGCCGCCCCTCGTTGAGCGCGGTGAAATGGTCGCAAATCTCCATCAACTCTTCCAGATCCTGCGAAATGACAATCACCCCCGCGCCCCGGCTGGCAAGGTCGAGAAGCGCCTGCCGGATCGCCGCCGCCGCCCGCGCATCCACGCCCCAGGTCGGCTGGTTCACCACGAACACATCCGGCGCTTGCAGGATTTCCCGCCCGATGACGAATTTCTGCAAATTGCCGCCCGATAGAGCGCCCGCAGCGGCCTCTGGGCCGGGGGTGCGCACGTCGTAATCCGCGATGATCTCTTCCGCCAGTTCCCGCGTTTTGCCCCAGTTGATAAAACCGTGTTTCGTCAGCTTGCCGCGAATGGCGGCGGTGAGAAAAGTGTTTTCTGTCAGCGACATGGCGGGCGCGGCGGCATGGCCCAGCCGCTCTTCCGGCGCGCTCAGAAGCCCTAGGCGGCGCCGCGCATCGGGCCGGCGCGTGCCGATCTTTTCGCCCTTGAGCCGCACCGCGCCGGGCTTGGCGCGCCGCTCGCCGGACAGGGCGGCAATCAACTCGTCCTGCCCGTTGCCCGCAACCCCGCCAATGCCCAGAATTTCCCCGGCCCGCAGTTCGAGATTGATCCCCTTGAGTGCCATGCCAAAGCGCTGCGCCGCGGGCAGGTTCAGGTCGCGCAATTCCAGCACCACCTCGCCCAGATCCCCCGCCTCGCGCACCGGCACATGCAGGCTCGTCCCGACCATCATCTCCGCCATCGAGCGCGCGCTTTCCTCGCGCGGGTCACAGGTCGAAACCACCCGCCCATGCCGCAAAATCGTCGCATGTTCGCACAGCGCCCGGATTTCTTCGAGCTTGTGGCTGATATAGAGAATGGCGGTGCCCTCGTCGCGCAGCTGACGCAGGGTGTGGAACAGGATGTCGACTTCCTGCGGCGTCAGAACCGAGGTCGGCTCGTCCATGATCAGCAGTTTCGGGTCTTGCAGCAAACAGCGCACGATCTCGATGCGCTGACGCTCCCCCGCCGACAGATCACCCACCCGCCGGGACGGATCGAGCGGCAACCCATATTCAGCGCTGACCGCGCGGATGCGTTCGGCTAACTCGGTGCGCGGCGGCGGGTTGTCCATGCCAAGCGCGATGTTTTCCGCCACGCTCAGCGCGTCAAACAGCGAAAAATGCTGAAACACCATCGCCACCCCGGCTTCCCGCGCGGCCCGTGGATTGCGCGGCGCGAAAGCCGTGTCGCCAAAGCGCATTCCGCCCCGGTCCGGCTTCACCAGCCCGTAGATCGTCTTGACCAGCGTCGATTTCCCGGCGCCGTTCTCGCCCAGCAGCGCGTGAATCTCTCCGGCGGCGATGGAAAAGGAAATATCCTCGTTGGCGACGACCCCCGGATAGGTTTTGGTCAGGCCGTCAAGCGTCAGAAGCGGGTCTGGCATTGAAGTTCCCTGTCGAAAGGCATGTCCCCGGTGCAAACCCGACCGCCCGGCGGCCCGACTCGCTTCGCGCGCACCCTAGACGCGCCGCACCCGCCCCGCAATGCCTTCTGCGCCAAATCGCAACATATAGGGGCCACTTTTTGCGCTAACACCATGGGCTGTGGATGTGCTGTGGGAGAATGGGTTCGATTTGTGTAAGGGGGTTGTGGTTTTCCGGTAGGGCTGTCTGCGGCACTATATTGGTATACAATTGTATACAAAGGAGAAAGCGATGATTGTTGCCATCCACCATATTCAACTCGCCATGTCTCAAGGGGGCGAAGACCGCGCGCGTCGATTCTATGAAGGGTCACTGGGCCTGCGGGAGGTGCAAAAACCGGAGCCATTGCGCTCGCGCGGCGGGGTATGGTTTCGAGGTGAGGCGGTGGAGCTGCATCTGGGGGTGGAAACGCCATTTGTCCCCGCAAAAAAGGCCCATCCGGCATTTCTGTGTGCCGATCTGAATGCCCTCGCCGCGCGGCTGGAAGAGGCGGGAGCGCCGGTGCGATGGGACACATCCCTGCCGGGAATGCGACGGTTCTATACTGAGGATCCGTTTGGTAACCGGATTGAGCTTCTGACTCCCGATGCCGGATGATTTTGCACCTTTCGGTGCCGCGCGCGCTCCTGTAACCTCGCCGCATGTCCGATTTGCCGCGCTTCATTCACCTCCGTCTGCACACCGAATACTCCCTGCTGGAAGGGGCGGTTCCGGTGAAGAAATTGCCCGGTCTGGTGGCGGGGATGGATATGCCCGCCGTTGCCGTGACCGACACCAACAACATGTTCGCGGCGCTGGAGTTTTCCGTCACCGCGTCCGGCGCGGGGGTGCAGCCGATCATTGGCTGTCAGGTTTCTCTGGCGCTGGAGGAGGAGGGCACCGACAGCGCGCCACTGGTGCTTTTGGCGCAAAATGAGGAAGGATATGAAGGGCTTATGCGCCTTTCGACCTGCCTTTATGTCAAGCGTCAGGACGGGGTGCCGCGGGTCATGTTCGAGGAACTGGCGGCCAATGCGGCGGGGCTGATTTGCCTGACCGGCGGGGCGGAAGGGCCGGTGGGGCGGTTGTTGCAGGCGGGGCAGCGCGGCAAGGCGGAAGCGCTGATGACGCGGCTTTCCGAGACCTTCCCGAACCGGCTTTATATCGAATTGCAGCGCCATCCCGGCGAGGGCGGCGGCTTGCCGGAAGCGGAGCGGCTGACCGAGCCGGGCTTTCTGGAAATGGCCTATGCCATGGCCCTGCCGCTGGTCGCTACCAACGATGTGTACTTCCCCAAACCGGACCTGTTCGAAGCCCATGACGCGCTGATCTGCATCGCGGAGGGCGCCTATGTCGATCAACAGGAACCGCGCCGCCGCCTGACGCCCGCACATTATCTCAAAAGCCCGGCGGAGATGGCGGCGCTCTTCGCCGACCTGCCGGAAGCCATTGAAAACACGGTGGAAATCGCGCGGCGTTGCGCTTTCATGGTCTATCGTCGCAAGCCGATCCTGCCGAAATTCGCCGATGATGAGGTCGAGGAATTGCGCCGTCAGGCCAATGCCGGGCTACAGGCGCGCCTTGCTGTCATTCCGCACGCGGTTTCGCCGGAGGAATATCAGGAGCGGCTGGATTTTGAACTCGACATTATCGAAGGCATGGGCTTCCCCGGCTACTTCCTGATCGTGGCCGACTTTATCAAATGGGCCAAGGATAAGAGCATTCCGGTCGGGCCGGGGCGTGGTTCCGGCGCGGGTTCGCTCGTTGCCTATGCGCTGACCATCACTGACCTCGACCCTCTGCGTTACTCGCTGCTTTTCGAACGCTTCCTCAACCCCGAACGGGTTTCGATGCCCGATTTCGACATCGACTTCTGCATGGATCGCCGTGAGGAGGTGATCCATTATGTGCAGGAGAAATACGGCGCCGACAAAGTGGCGCAGATCATCACCTTCGGCGCGCTGTTGTCAAAAGCGGCGGTGCGCGATGTGGGCCGGGTGTTGCAGATGCCTTACGGGCAGGTTGACCGGCTGTCGAAGCTGATCCCGGTCGAGGGGGTGAAGCCGGTTTCCATCGAGAAAGCGCGGGCCGATGAACCTCGGCTCAACGAGGAGGCGCGGGCGGAAGAGGTCGTCGGGCGGATGCTCGATTATGCCCAGCAGATCGAGGGCTTGTTGCGCAACGCTTCGACCCATGCTGCCGGGGTGGTGATCGGGGATCGGCCACTGGACGCGCTGGTGCCGCTTTACCGCGATCCGCGCTCGGACATGCCCGCCACGCAATTTAACATGAAATGGGTCGAGCAGGCCGGGTTGGTGAAATTCGACTTCCTCGGGCTGAAGACGTTAACCGTGATTCAGAACGCGGTGGACCTGATCCGGGGGCAGGGGCGCGACATCCATACGGGACCGGATGGTGAGGCGCTTTATACACCGCCAGACGGCGCGGTGAACGAGATCAACGCCATTCCGCTGGACGACGAACGCACCTATAAACTCTACGCTTCCGCCAAAACCGTCGCCGTGTTTCAGGTGGAAAGCACGGGGATGATGGACGCGCTGCGGCGGATGAAACCGACGACGATCGAGGATATCGTGGCCCTCGTTGCGCTCTACCGTCCGGGGCCGATGGAAAACATCCCGACCTATTGCGAAGTCAAGAACGGGCAGCGCGAAATCGCCTCGGTTCACCCGCTGATCGACCATATTCTTGAGGAAACTCAAGGCATTATCGTTTATCAAGAACAGGTGATGCAGATCGCGCAGGTCATGGCGGGATACTCGCTTGGCGGCGCGGATTTGCTGCGCCGGGCGATGGGTAAGAAGATCGCCGAGGAGATGGCCAAGGAGCGGCCGAAATTCGAGGAGGGGGCGAAGGCCAACGGGGTCGATGCGAAGAAGGCGACCGAGGTGTTCGACCTGTTGGAGAAGTTCGCCAATTACGGCTTCAACAAGTCGCACGCCGCAGCATACGCTGTCGTATCGTATCAGACCGCCTGGCTGAAAGCGAACCATCCGGTCGAGTTCATGGCCGGGGTGATGAACTGCGATATTCACCTCACCGACAAGCTCGGGGTCTATGCCGAAGAGGTGCGCCGGGGGCTGGATATCGAGATCGTGCCCCCTTGCGTTAACCGTTCTCAGGCGACGTTCAGCGTCAAGGACGGGGCGGTGGTGTATGCGCTGGGCGCGCTGAAAAATGTCGGCGTGGAGGCGATGAAACTGATCACGGCGGCGCGCGAGGAGGGGGGGGCGTTTGTCACCCTGTTTGACCTTGCTCGCCGGGTGGATCTGAAACGCGTCGGCAAGCGCCCGCTGGAAATGCTGGCGCGGGCGGGGGGCTTTGATCAGCTCGACCCGAACCGGCGGCGGGTGTTTGACAGCCTCGACGCGCTGGTGGGCTATTCCGCCGCGATCCACGAGCAACGCGCTTCCGCGCAGGTCTCGCTTTTCGGCGAGGCGGGGGAGGATTTGCCGGAGCCGCGCCTGTCGGGCGCGCCGGATTGGTTGGCCAATGAGCGGCTGGCGGAAGAACACAAGGCGATTGGTTTTTACCTTTCGGGCCATCCGCTCGACGATTACATGCCCGCGCTGAAACGCAAGGGGGTGTTGACGCTCGAAGAGCTGACGCGGGAGGCGGAAAAGGGACCGTGCGTGAAGAAGTTGGCCGGGGCGGTAGCCGGGCGGCAAGAGCGCAAATCGGCGCGCGGCAACCGTTTCGCCTTCGCACAACTGTCTGATCCGACGGGACTTTATGAGGTTACGATCTTCTCAGATACGTTGGAGAAATGCCGCGACGATCTCGAGACCGGGGCGAATGTGGTGGTCACGGTTGAGGCGACGATGGAGGCGGAACAGCTCAAATTGCTGGCCCGCGCGGTGACGCCTGCGGACGCGATTGCGGCGGAAGCGGGCGGCATGGCGCTGAAATTATTTTCCGATGACGCGGCGGCGATGCCCCTGATCCAGCAGGTTCTGGACGGCGCGCGGGCGGCGGCGAAAAAGGCCAAGCCCGGCGAGGTGAGCATCTGCCTGAGCGACCCGAGCCTGCCCGGCGGCGGCGAGATCACCATTGATCTGGGCCGGCAATACCCGCTCAACCCGCAGATCAAATCGGCGCTGAAAGGCTTGCCGGGGGTGGTGAGCGTCGAGGAACTTTAGTAGTGTGGCGGCCGTTCGTCGCCCAGGATCACCCCACCGCTGCCCGCCGCTTCCCGGTCCGCCTCGCGCGATACCAGCATCCGCACCTGTCGCTTCAACAGCACCAGTTCCGCATCCTGACGCGCCACCACATCGGACAACTCGTCCACCACGCGCTCCAGATGCGCGATCTTTTCCTGATAGGTCATCTCATCCATGCCGCTTCTCTGACAGATCACGAAGAATTTGTATAGAACCCTAACGCTGCTTGCCCCATGCGCGGCGGCGGGCTAAACCGCGCGGGAAGAAGGAGAAAACCATGGCGAAAGTGAAGAAACAGCCGCGGCCCAAGGCGGAGACCCCGAAAGGGTTCCGCGATTATTTCGGGACCGAGGTGCGGGAGCGTGATGCGATGTTGAAAGAGATCGCTGCGGTCTATCATCGCTATGGCTTTGATGCGCTGGAAAGTTCGGCGGTGGAAACCGTCGAGGCGCTGGGGAAATTCCTGCCGGATGTGGATCGCCCGAATGAGGGGGTGTTTGCCTGGCAGGAGGCGGATGATGAGAAGTGGCTGGCGCTGCGCTATGATCTGACCGCGCCGCTGGCCCGTGTTTTTGCCCAGCACCGCAACGACCTGCCGACCCCCTATCGGCGCTACGCCATGGGTCCGGTCTGGCGCAACGAAAAGCCCGGTCCGGGGCGGTTTCGTCAGTTTTATCAATGCGATGCCGATACGGTCGGTTCGGCCAGCCCGGCGGCGGATGCGGAGATTTGCGCCATGTTGGCCGATACGCTGGAGGCGGTTGGTATCCCGCGCGGCGATTACCTGATCCGGGTCAATAACCGCAAGGTGCTGAACGGGGTTCTGGAGGTCATGGGCGTGGCCGACGGGGCGGCGCGCGACGACGTTTTGCGCACCATCGACAAGTTCGACAAGGTCGGCGAAGCGGGGGTGCGGGCGTTGCTCGGCGAAGGCCGGCTGGATGCGTCCGGCGCCTATATCGATGGGGTTGGGTTGGCGCCCGAGCAGATAGAACCAGTAATATTGTTTCTAACTTCAGGCCACCAGCAAGCGAACTTAGGTGGGTTGGGAATCCAGAGGCCTGTTGGAAAAGGTGGTGGGCAAATCGCTGCTAGTAGTGAAGGTGCATTTAAGAGTTTGGAAGTCTCGAAAGCTGTTCAAGAAAATACCTTGAAGGAACTTAGGAGAATTGTTGAAAAGAGTCCTCAAGGCATTGAGGGTGTTGATGAACTCATCGAAATATCACGGCTTTTGAGCGCGCAGGGCTATGGCCCGGACCGCATTGTCATTGACCCTTCCGTGGTGCGCGGGCTTGGCTATTATACCGGCCCGGTGTTCGAGGCGGAATTGACCTTTGAAATTCTCGATGACAAGGGTCGCCCGCGTCAGTTCGGCTCCGTTGCCGGGGGCGGGCGCTACGACGATCTGGTCAAGCGCTTCACCGGCCAGCCGGTGCCCGCGACGGGGGTTTCCATCGGGGTGGATCGCTTGCTGGCGGCGCTGCGTGCCAAGGGCCGTGCGGCCGATCCGGGGCCGGGGCCGGTTGTGGTCACGGTGATGGATAAGGCGCATCTGGCGCAGTATCAGGCCATGGTGGGCGAGTTGCGTGCGGCGGGTATCCGGGCGGAAATGTATCTCGGCAACCCGAAGAATTTCGGTAACCAGTTGAAATACGCCGATAAACGCCGTTCGCCGGTCGCGGTCATTGCCGGGTCGGACGAGTTCGAAGCGGGCCGGGTGCAGATCAAGGATCTGATCCTTGGCGCGAAAATCGCGGAGAATGCGACGCTGGAAGAATGGAAGGAGCGGCCTTCGCAATTTGAGGTGGCGCGGGGCGATCTGGTGGCCGAAGTGCGGCGGGTTCTGGAGAGTTATGATGGCTAGCAAAGCGGCCATTCGGGCGGAAGCGGCGCGCTTGCAGGCGCAGTTTGAGGCGGCTGGAGCGCGTCCGGTCGAGGCGGAAATCCTGCAACCGGCGGGCACCCTGCTCGACCTTTACGGCGAGGACATCCGCGCCCGCGCTTACGTCACCCATGACCCGGTGATCGGCGAGGCGATGTTGCGGCCGGACTTTACGGTGCCGGTGGTGAAAATGCACATGGCAGAGGGTTCGGAACCGGCGCGTTACACCTATGCTGGCGAGGTTTTCCGCGCGCAGGAAGAGGCGGCGCACCGTTCGCCGGAGAGCCTGCAAGTCGGCTATGAGCTGTTTGAACGCGACGACCCCGCCTCCGCCGATGCCGAGGTTTTTTCCCTTATTTCTGAGGTGCTTGCGCCGCTTGGATTGCGGGCAGCGACCGGGGATATGGGGCTGTTGCGCGCCGCTGTTGCCGGGTTGGAAACCTCGGAGCGGCGCAAGGGCGCGCTCTTGCGGCATCTCTGGCGCCCGCGCCGTTTTCGCGCCCTGTTGGAACGTTTCGCGGGCCGGGCGCCGATGCCTAAAGGCCGTGCGGAATTGATCGCGGCGGCGGACCCGATGGCCTGTGACGCGCCGGAGATTGGCTTGCGCAGCCGGGCGGAGATCGAAGCGCGGGTGAACGCCCTGCGCGAAGATGCCCAGACCCCGCCGATCCCGGCGGCGCAACTGCGGCTGGTGGAGGATTTGCTGGCGCTGCGCAGCAATGCGGCAGATGCGGGCGAACATTTGCTCGATCTCGCGGTGGATATGCCTGCCATTGGCCCCGCCGCCGAGCGGTTCCGCCGCCGGGTCGATGCACTGACGGCGCGGGGAATTGACGTCGAAACCCTTGATTTCGAAGGTTCTTACGGACGCACCGCGCTGGAATATTACGATGGGTTCGTCTTCGGATTTTACGCCGAAACTCGCCCCGATCTGCCCCCCGTTGCCACCGGCGGACGCTATGACGCGCTGACGCGGGTGCTGGGGCAGGGGCGTGAAATTCCCGCCGTGGGGGCGGTGATCCGCCCGGAACTGGTATTGGCGCTGACGGAGGGCGGGGCATGACGATCAAGCTTGGCGTGCCGTCCAAGGGGCGGTTGATGGAAAAGACCTTCGGCTGGTTTGGCAAGCATGGGATTGAGCTGGCGCGCACCGGGAGCGACCGGGAATATTCCGGCGCGGTTTCCGGCATTGAGGGCGTCGAACTGGTGCTGCTTTCCGCCGGTGAAATCCCGCGCGAACTGGCCGCCGGGCGCATTCACCTTGGCGTGACCGGGTCTGACCTCGTGCGCGAAAAGCTGCCCGATTGGTCCGGAAAGGTCGAGGAACTGGTCGGGATGGGGTTTGGCCATGCGGATCTGATCATTGCGGTGCCGCAAATCTGGGTCGATGTGACGACGATTGATGACCTCGACGCCGTTGCTGCCGCGTTTCGGCGCGAACACGGTTTCCGCCTGCGCATCGCGACCAAATATCACCGTCTGGTGCGTGAATTTTTGCGCGAAGAGGGCATTGCGGATTACCAACTGGTCGATAGTCAGGGGGCGACGGAGGGCACGGTGAAGAACCAGACCGCCGAGGCCATTGCCGACATCACCTCCACTGGCGAAACCCTGCGCGCCAATCACCTGAAGGTGCTGGAAGGCGGCCCGGTACATCGCTCACAGGCCACGCTTTTCCGCTCGCGCAAGGCCGATTGGAGCCGCGAGGATCGGGCGGTGATGGAAGCGCTGCGCGATCGGCTAGGGCTGTAGTCACCACTCCTGCCAGATCGTCACCGGCCCGTCATTGGTCAGGCTGACTTGCATGTTCGCCCCGAACTTCCCGGTTTCCACCGGCACGCCAAGCGATTGTAATTCCTCGCAAAAAAGTGCGTAAAGCCGTTCGCCTTCGTCGGGGGGCGCGGCGTTGGAAAAGCCGGGGCGGTTGCCGGAAGAGGTATCGGCGGCGAGGGTGAACTGGCTCACCACCAGCGCCGCGCCGCCCGTGTCCAGCAGCGAGCGGTTCATCTTGCCCGCCGCGTCCTGAAACACCCGCATATTGGCGATTTTCGTGGCCAGTTTACGCGCGTTTTCTGGCCCGTCGCCGTGTATGGCGCAGACCAATATCAGGTATCCCGCCGCGATCTGCCCGACGGTTTCCCCCGCAACATCGACCTGCGCCGCGCTGACCCGTTGCACCAGCGCCCGCATCAGCCGTCCCTCCAGTGGACCCACTCTCCGAGCGGCGCGCGCTCTGTCCGAAAGGCGTTGGCCGGATGGTCCGGGTCTTTGGAGCCAAAGGCGATGGTGGCGAGGATCAGCCGGTCATCGCCAAGGCCGAACCAGTCGCGCAGGAACGGCCCATAGGCGGCGGGGGCGGCTTGCGGCACGGAGCCAAGCCCGCGCGCCTGTGCGGCAAGGCAAAAAGCGGCGACAAATCCGCCGGTATCCATCGCGCCATAGGCGCCCAATTCGGCGCCGGAGGTGATCAGTGCGATATGCGGCGCGCCGAAAAAGTCAAAATTGCGCGTCATCTCGCGGGCGGACCCTTCGCGGTCGCCGCGGGTCACACCCACCGCGTCATAAAGCTGCCAGCCGCAGGTGCGCCGCCGCTCCTGATGCGCGCCGGAATAGCGCTCGGGCCAGGGCAGATCGGGCTGTGGCGGATTGTTTGCTGCGTGGTCGGTCAGGGCCGCGCCGAGGCGGCGGGTCTCGTCCGGCTGGGTAATTTCAACCTGCCACGGCTGGGCGTTGCACCAGCTTGGCACCCGCTGCGCGGCGCGCAGAATGGCCTCGATTTCCGCGCGGGGCACGGGCGTGTCAAGAAAGCCCCGGCAGGAATGGCGGGCGTGCAGGATGCGGCTGAAGGCGTCGAAGTCAGACATGCTATCTCACTGATTTTGCGCAATAAAGTAACCGATGGCGCCCGCAATCGCCAGCCCCACCAGCACCGCGAAGGTGATTTTGATCCAACTCCACGGCCGCTCGCCCCGCACCTGCCCGGTCCGCCCGTTAACCACGAAGCGATAGCTCTTGCCGCGGAATTTATACGCGGCGAGCCAGACCGGCAGCAGAATATGCTTGAAAGTCACGTCGCTGACCGTGGTGTCGACGGTGCTTACTAATTGCCGGTCGCCACCGATGTCGAACTTGATGTCGCGCAGGATCACCCGGTCCATATAGGCGCGCGCCTCGTCATAGCCCTCGGACAGCGCGATCTGATAGCCTTCGGCGCGGTATCCGGCGAGAAATTCCGGTCGATACGGCTCCAGCGCCTCCAGATCCCAAGGCTGCAAGGCGTCGGTATATTTCTTTGGCAAGGACTTGGAAGCCAACACCAATACGTCGTCAAAAAACCGCGCCACCCGGCCCGAAACCGGGGTCCAGCGCACTTTGGTTTCGCTGACCTGCGTCGGTTTTCCGTCGCGCATCACGGTGCGGGTGACGGTGTATTCGGTGCCGCGCTGGCCGGTGTAGCGGGATTTGGTGTCGGCGTCATAGGTCCAGAAGGGAACGTAAATGCCGTTCATTTTCCGACCCTTGCGGGCATATTCCTGCAAGCCGTTCGGTGCGAACCACAGCTTGCCGAGCCAGTCGTTCATCGCCTTGCGCGCGCGTTCCTCTTCGATGGCGAAGGGCAGGAGGGCTTGCGGTTTGATCTGGCGCTGGATGCCGGTGTCGGTGACGACGGGCGTGGCGCAGAAGGGGCATTCGGCGGCGTGGATGTCCGCATCGAACTCGATTTGTGCGGCGCAGTTGGGGCAGGTGGAAACCCGTGTTTCCTCCATTTCCGCTTCCGGCAGGCGCGCGTCGAGCGCCTCCCGAAAGTCCTGTTCGCGGATGCCGGCGAGCTGCGGCGTCGGTTCGTCGATTTCCTGCCGGGCACCGCAATGGTCGCAGACCAGCTCGCCCGCCTCGGCGTTGAAGCGCATGTCTGCGCCGCAGGCCGCGCAGGGGAAGCGATGTTCGCGTTCCGGCTGCGCGGCTTCGGTTTCTGTTTCGAAATCAGTCACTTACCGATCCCTCAGATGCCCGGCGGCGGGGGCGGCGGGGCGATGGTGAAAAGTTGTGCAAGGTCAAGAACCTCGCCCGCCTTGAGCCAACCGTCCTGCCCGGCGGTCCAGACCAGCGTATCGCGGTCGACCTCGCCAGCGCTGACCTTCTGCCCCATCGTGGCGCGTGAGAACGGGCCGGTGGTCTGGCCGTTTTTCGCGATGTGCCAGACCTTTTCAACCGGCGGCGGGGGCGGCGGGGCAACGGCGGCGGGCGCGGCCTGTTGCGGCGCTGCGCCCCAAGGCCCGACCTGTTGCTGGCCCATCCCGGCCATCTGCGCGCCCATGGCCATGCCCATCCCGGCGCCCAGTCCTGCGCCCATACCGCCTCCGCCATTCGGGTTGGCGGCGGCGGTGGTCATGGCTTCGGCGGCGGAATAGGCGGTGAACTTGCCGAGATCGCCGACGATGCCGATGGAGGTCCGCTTGTCCAGCGCCGCTTCGACCGCAGGCGGCAAGCTGATGTTTTCAATGTAAAATTCCGGGATTTCCAGCCCGTATTCCGCGACGATCTTGGTGATCTCCCCCGCGACCAGCTTGCCCAGCTCGCTCGTATTGGCCGCCATGTCCAGCACCGGAATCTGGCTGCCCGCGACCACGCGCGAGAAGGCCTGCACGATGATGTTGCGCACCTGATAGGAGATTTCATCCATGGTAAATTCGCCGTCCGTGCCGACGATTTCGACAAGGAACTTGCCCGGATCGGTGACGCGCACGGAATAGGTGCCATAAGCGCGGATGCGCACCGGGCCAAACTCCGGGTCGCGGCACATGATCGGGTTTTTCGTGCCCCATTTCAGATCGGTGAAGCGGGTCGTGTTGACGAAATACACTTCGGATTTGAAGGGGGATTGGAAGCCGTGGTCCCAGTGTTGCAACGTGGTCAGGATCGGCATGTTGTTGGTTTCGAGCATATACAGCCCCGGCGTGAAAATATCCGCCAGTTGGCCTTCATGCACGAACACCGCCGATTGCCCCTCGCGCACGGTCAGCTTGGCGCCGTATTTGATCGCATGCCCCTCGCGCTCAAAGCGCCAGACCATGGTGTCGCGCGTGTCGCTGGTCCAGTGGATGACGTCGATAAACTCGCCGGTCAGAAAGTCTAAAATTCCCATTGGGTCTCCTTTCAGCCCGTCATCGGGCAGGTCACAGGGCTTCGCCCAGAATTTCCCCCGCGATGGTCTCGACAATCGGGCGCGCCTGTCTTTCGCGCATGCCGGGGGAGAGGCGGGGGTCGTAGAGGATGGTTAACAGGTGTTCGTCGTATAGGGTCAGCAGGCTGAATTCCTCGTCGTCGTTGAAGATCGACGGGCGGGCGAGGGCGTAATCATTGGCCAGCCCCAGCCCTTGCGCGATCTCTTCGTGCAGGCAGCTTTTGCGCATCAGGTCGGGGTGTTCGCCCCGGACGATGGCGACGACCTGTTCATAGGTGCCGTCGCCCTGCGGATCGGAGGCCAGCGCGATGCAATAGGTGGTCGCGGGGAGGTTGGCGACGGTGTTTTGGGCTGCGCGGGAAATGCCGGGCATGATGGAGGGCAGGCGCTTCGCCAGCGCGCGCCGCTCGGCTTCATTGACCACGAAAACCCGCAGGTTGCCGCTTCCCGGCGCGACCTGCGTCATCGGGTGCCCGGTGGCGCGGGAAAGGCGTTGGATCAGGCGGGAAACGGTGGCGGCGTCGCGGGCGCGTTTGCTGGCGGAAACGGTGGGGCCAAACTCGACCGACAGGCGGACCGGGGCGGCGAAACGGTGCAATCGGCTGGCGTTTTCACGGGAGACCAACTGCCCGGCGGCGGCGGAATATTCCTCATAGAACGCGGTCTTGAGGAAGGTGCGCACCAGATCACGGCTGTAATAGGGCGCGTCGGGCGGGTTGCGGTCGGTGCGTAGCAAACCGCGCGCGCGTAAGCTGTCCTCGATCCGTTGGTAATAGGCCGTCAGTTCGGCGGAGGCCCCCTCGGGGGCTTCCGTTTTCAACTCGGGGCGGGGCAGGGCAGCGGGGGAGGTGGTCACGGCGCCGCTTACCGGCAGGTCACACCCTGCCAGCAGCGCCCCGACCACGAGGCCGAATGCCCAGCCCCGCCGCATTTACGCGTCGCCCCCAGATTCTTCGGTGGAATCTTCGGCGGGATCTGCGACGGGATCTGCGGGTGCGGGCGCTTTGGCCTTGGCGGAGGCGAGCGCGGTCTTCAGCTCCTGTTCCATCTTGCCAAGTTCGGCTTCCGCCGCCGCCCGGCGCGCCTTGCCCTCATCTGCAATAGCGAGGCTTTCCTCGATCGTGCCGATCAGGTCGGCATTGGCCGCTTTGATCGCCTCAATATCAAACAACCCGCGCTCCATCTCCTCGCGCACCGCCCTGTTGGCTTCGCGCAGGTTGGAGGCGTTGGATTTGAGCAATTCGTTGGTCAGATCGGTGGCGCTCTTGACCGCGGCGGCGGCATCCGCCGAGCGCTGAATGGTCACGGCCTGCGCCAGTTGGGTTTCCCAAAGCGGCACCGTGTTGACCAGCGTCGAGTTGATCTTGGTCACCAGCGACTTGTCGTTTTCCTGCACCAGCCGGATCGAGGGCAGCGATTGCATCGTCACCTGCCGGGTCAGTTTCAGGTCATGCACCCGGCGTTCCAGATCGTCGCGCGCCGTGCGCAGATCGCGCAATTCCTGCGCCCGGATCACGCCTTCCTCTTCCGGCGCGGCGTCAACTTCCGCCTGTTTCGCCGGGATGGTCTCCGTGTCCAGCTCCGCCAGCTTGGCCGTGCCGGCGGCGATGTAGAGCGCCAGTTCGTCGTAGAAATCCAGCGTCTTGTCGTAAAGCTTGTCCAGCGACTTGATGTCTTTGAGCAGGGTGTGTTCGTGGTGCAGCAGGTTGTCGGTGATGCGGTCGATCTGTTCCTGCACGTCCTCATAGCGCGCCATGAACTTGGCTGCCGGGGCCGCGCGGCCGAGCAGCCGCTCCCAGAAGCTGCGCTCGCGGCGCATGTCGAGTTCCGAGACCGAGAAGCCGCGGATGGTCGTGACCATTGAGCGCAGGCCGTCGCCCGCCGGGCCGACATCCTTGTTGCGCACGCCGGTCAGCATTTCCTGACTGATGACCTGCAATTCCGCCTGTGCGCCGGAGCCGAATTCGATGATCGACTGGCTGTCCGTCATGTCGATTTCCGCCATGCGGGTTTCGATTTCTGCCGTGGTGGGCGCGTCTGCTTCTTCCAGCGCCACCAGCGCCGTGGACGGTTCGCGCAGCACCACCGCCGTCACTTCCTCCACCGCTTTCAGGTCGTTTGCCGCTTTGTCGCGAATCGTTTCGGTCATGCTCTACTCCTATAGTTTCGTCGGGACGCCCTCGCGCGCCAGCCGTTCGCGCAGAACTTCAATTTCCACGTTCAGGTCGGTGCGGTCAGCGTCCAGCAATTTCTGTGTCTTGCCGCTGAAATTGGCCTCAAGGTCATCCAGCAGGTGTTCGTATTCTTGTCGCGCCGTATCGGAGCGGCTGCGGGCGTAAATGTCGGCGAACTTGCCCGTCGCGTCGCGGGCGCCGGTCAGGTAAACGGTCAGATATTTGCGCGCGGCGGTCAGGTCGCGCGGGTCGTCCTCGATGGTGCGAAACATCTGACGCGCGGTGACAGCAAAGCGATCAACCCGCGCTTCCAGCTTCCGGTCCTTGGCGCGTAAAATGGCGTCTTTCATCTGCGCCAGCGTGGTCTCCGCTTCGTTCACCGCGCGCGCAACCCGGTCGGTCTGAAACTCGTCCACGCCTTCCATGCCCTTATTTTTCAGCGGGTCCGGGCCGAAGGACAGGAAGTGCAGCGCCGTGCCGAGCAGGCCGAAGATCACTGCGTTGAGCGGCGAGGCGCCGGACAGGCCAACCAGCGCCAGCCCCGCTCCGGTCAGGGCCGATCCGAGGAGCTTGCGCGGCAGGGCCGGGCGCCGGGCGATCTTGCGCGCGTCATAGGCTTCCTGCGCCTTGATCCCCTCGCGTGTCATCAGCGCGGCCATCATCAGGAGGCCGAAGGCGGCGAGGCGCATGGCGAGGATGGGCGGCGAAGAGAGGAAGGCGATGACGGCGAGCGGCAGGGGCGCGAAGAACAGAAAATTGACCCGTGCGCCCGCCTTGCTGGGCACCTTGCCGTCGAACGGGTGGTTGTCTGCCGGATGGCTTTCCGGGCCGGATTTCCCCTCCGGGCTGAACTCCCCTCCGAAGCGCTGTGCCATCAGTTGCCCCCCGTGATCGAGACATAGAAGATCAGGGCGACGAGCAAAAAGAAGCTCAGTTTTTGCAGGCCGGTATTTGTCATACATCCCTCCCCGGAAGTGTCGGTTCCAGATATAAGCCTTTGCGCCTGTATTCGCTAGCAGCATCTTTGGGGAAAATGTCGCAACAGGTTGCGGCGTGTTCGCGCTGCCCCTGAGGGCAAGAGGGCTGCGAGGCGGTGATTTTGAGTATTTATACTAAGAAGAAGGGGCGGTTTGGGGGTCAGGGTTTCCGGCGTCTGGAGTGGTTGGGCGGTTTTTTGCCGGGTTTTTTGCTAGGTTTTTTGAATGGTTTTTTACCGGAGGCCCAGCCTTTCGGCTTGTCGTTTTCCGACTTTTCGCCGATCCCGAGCTGGTCGCGCAGCACCTTTTCTTTCACTTCCCGAACTTCGCCGGCTTTCAGCTCGCCCAGGCGGAAGGGGCCGTAAGAGATGCGGAGCAGGCGGTTGACGCTCAGGCCGACCGCTTCCATCGCCCGGCGGATTTCGCGGTTTTTGCCTTCGCGCAGGCCGATGGTCAGCCAGGCATTTGCGCCTTGTTGCCGGTCGATGGTCACGGCCATGGGTTGGAATTTTTCGCCTTCGACCTCGATGCCCTTTTTGAGCGGGGCCAGCATGTCTTCGGTTGGCCGTCCATTCACCCGCACCCGGTATTTGCGCACCCAGCCGGTTGCCGGGAGTTCAAGGCGTCGTTTCAGGCCGCCATCGTTGGTGAGCAGCAGCAGTCCTTCCGAGTTGAGGTCAAGCCGTCCGACGCTCATCACGCGTGGCAGGTCGTCGGGCAGGGCGGCGAACACCGTATCGCGGCCCTTCTCGTCGCGCTCGGTCGTCACGAGGCCGGTGGGTTTGTGGTAGAGCCAGAGGCGCACCCGCTCTGGTGCGGCGACCTCTTTGTCATCGACGGTGATCTTCTCGGTGCCGGTGACCAGAAAGGCCGGGCCGTCCAGCACCGTGTCGTTTACCGCCACGCGCCCTTCCGCGATCATACGCTCCGCTTCGCGGCGACTGGCGATGCCCGCGCGGGAGAGGAACTTGGCGATGCGTTCGCCTTTCGGGGGGCGGGAAGGGGATTTTTGAACCATGCTTTCGCTTATCCGCCTCCGCCGTTCCTGTAAAGCGGGCTTGCAACGGGGCGGGGGCGGACGCAAAAGGGGGCATGGCGGAATTCACCACTCATATGGGCGCGGCCCTCGAAGAAGCGCGTGCGGCGGCGGCGCGCGGCGAAGTGCCGGTCGGGGCGGTGATTGTGGACTCTTTGGGTCGCATCGTAGCGCAGGCGGGCAACCGAACGCGGGAATTGTCCGACCCGACCGCGCATGCGGAAATTCTCGCCATTCGGCAGGCCTGTGCCGCGCTTGGTTCCGAACGCCTGTCGGGGCACGATCTGTATGTCACCCTCGAACCCTGCCCGATTTGCGCCGGCGCCATTTCTGCCGCGCGCATCCGGCGCCTGTATTATGGCGCGCCGGACCCGAAATCGGGCGGTATTGCTCAGGGTCCGCGCATATTCACCCATCCGCAATGCCACCATGTCCCTGAGGTTTATGATGGCATTTCCGAGGCCGAATGCGCTGCGCTGCTGAAAGATTTTTTCCGGGACAAACGCTCATGAGCGCGGTTTTTGCCATTCTGCCGGTCGTGTTGACCCTCGCCACCGGCTATTTCGCGCGCCGCTCCGGCCTGATCGCGAAGGCCGATTGGCCCGCTATCGAAAGCCTGTCCTTTCGGGTGTTGATCCCGGTGATGCTGGTCTCGGTCATCGCGGGAACCGATTTGCGCGACCTTGCCGCCGGACCCTACGCGCTGGCCCTTCTGAGCGCGGTCGTCGCTGCCGGTCTCGTGGTTCTGGCCCTGTCCCGACCGCTCTTCGCGTTGGGCCTCAAACGGCCTGCTTTCTCTACCCTGTTTCAAACCACAACCCGCTGGAATGGCTTCATCTCCCTTGCCCTTGCCGAACAATACCTACCGTCGGAAGGAATGGCGCGGATCGGTATCGCCTTCGCCATCCTCGTGGTGCCGATCAATTTGGTAAATGTTGCAATTTTGCTGGTTTACGGCGATGGAAAGGCCAGTTTTCGCGGATTTTTTGCAGGAATTGTGAAAAACCCGGTCGTGCAGGGCGCGAGCATCGGACTGTTCCTCTCGCTGTCCGGCTGGACCCTGCCCGCACCAATCCTCGGTTGGCTCGACCTGATTGGTCGCGCTGCCTTGGGCGTGGGCATTCTCGCCATCGGCGCGGGGCTCTCCGGGCGCCGCCTGATCCACCTGCGCGCCCCCATCCTCGGCGCCCTCGCCCTGCGCCCCGGCCTGATGCTGATCCTGTTCCTGGCCATCGGCACCGCCTTCGGCCTGTCCAACCCGGAATTGCTTGCAGGCGCTTTCGTGCTGGGGGTGCCCGCCGCGTCTATCGGCTTCGTCATGGCGCGCAAAATGGGCGGCGATGCCGATCTCTACGCCGACACCATCACCTGGCAACTCCTGCTCTCCCTCGTGGCGCTCCCCATCCTCGCCCGCGTCCTGTCTTCCTCCTGAAGCAGAAAACGATAAAGCTGAGTTAAAATGTTCTGTCTCGAGATCATCATCTTCTTCTTAGCATAAATACTCAAAAGCCGCGTAGCGGGCGCCCGCCGGAGCCACGATCTCCAACTGTTGCTTGCCCCGCCCGCCCTGCGCGGGTAAACCGGGCCGAAATTGGCGAAATCCGGGGAGTCCCCATGTCCATCGACATCGAAACCGCGCGTAAAGTGGCGCATCTGGCCCGTATCAAGGTGGAGGAAGAGCGTCTTCCCGCCCTGGCCGACGAGTTCAACACCATTCTCGGCTTCATTGAGCAACTCAATGAGGTGAATGTGGACGACGTGGAGCCGATGACGTCGGTGACGCCGCAGCGGCTCAAGCGGCGCGAGGATGTCGTGACCGATGGGGGTTACCCCGAGAAAGTGCTGAAAAACGCGCCCGATGCCCGCGAGGGCTTCTTTGCCGTGCCGAAAGTGGTGGAGTAACCCATGTCTGACCTGAACAAACTCACCATTTCCGAGGCCCGTGACGCGCTGCGCAAGGGCGAGGTCAAAGCCACCGAGTTGACCGAAGCCTGCCTCTCCGAGATCGAAAGCGCGGGAGCGCTGGGCGCTTTCGTGCATAACACGCCGGAACTGGCGCGCGAACAGGCCGCGGCGGCGGATGCGCGTCTGGCCAAGGGCGACGCGCCGGATATGTGCGGCATCCCGTTGGGCATCAAGGATCTGTTCTGCACCAAGGGCGTGCCGTCGCAGGCGGCGTCCAACATCCTCGACGGGTTCAAGCCGGAATATGAAAGCACCGTGTCGCAAAATCTGCTGGATGCGGGCGCGGTGATGCTGGGCAAGCTCAACATGGATGAGTTCGCCATGGGCTCGTCCAACGAGACCTCGACCTATGGCAACGCGGTGAACCCGTGGAAAGTCGATGACCGGCAGTTGACGCCGGGTGGCTCCTCGGGCGGGTCCGCTGCGGCTGTGGCCGCCGATCTCTGCCTTGCCGCCACCGGCACCGATACCGGCGGTTCGATCCGTCAGCCCGCCGCCTTCACCGGCATTACCGGCCTCAAGCCGACCTATGGGCGCTGCTCGCGCTGGGGTATCATCGCCTTCGCCTCCTCGCTCGATCAGGCCGGGCCGATGACCAAATCCGTGCGCGACGCGGCGATCATGCTCTCCGCCATGGCGGGGCATGACCCGAAAGACAGCACCTCCGCCGAGCGCGCGGTGCCGGATTTCGAGGCCGCATTGACCGGCGACATCAAGGGTAAGGTGATCGGCATTCCGCGCGAATACCGCATGGATGGGATGCCCGCCGAGATCGAAAAGCTCTGGGCCGATGGCACGGCCATGCTGAAAGACGCGGGCGCGCGCATCATCGACATTTCCCTGCCGCATACCAAATACGCCCTGCCGGCCTATTACGTCATCGCCCCAGCGGAAGCCTCTTCCAACCTCGCGCGCTATGATGGGGTGCGCTACGGGCGCCGCGCGCAGCTTGGCAAGGGCGACGGCATCAACGAGATGTATGAAAAGACCCGCGCCGAGGGCTTTGGCGACGAGGTGCAGCGCCGGGTCATGGTCGGCACCTATGTGCTGTCCGCCGGGTTCTATGACGCCTATTACAACCGCGCCCGTCGGGTGCGTGCCCTGATCAAACGCGATTTCGACGAGGTGTTCGAGCAGGGCGTCGACGCGATCCTGACCCCGGCCACCCCCTCCGCCGCCTTTGGGCTGGGCGAGATGGTGGATGCGGATCCGGTGCAGATGTATCTTAACGACGTGTTTACCGTGACCGTCAACCTCGCGGGCCTGCCGGGGATTTCCGTGCCCGCCGGGCTGGATGCGGCGGGGCTGCCGTTGGGGCTGCAACTGATCGGGCGCCCGTGGGAAGAGGGCGATTTGCTGAATACCGCCTATGCGCTGGAAAACGCCGCTGGGTTTGTTTCCAAGCCCGCGAAATGGTGGTAATCCGCGCCGAAACCAGTTGAGAGGCTCCGATGCGTCTGCCGTTTATTGTATTTTCCGCTCTGGCGCTTGTTGCCTGTAGCCCGAACGTTCCGAACTCCGCCGCCGGGGCGCGCAACACCTTGCCGCCTGCGGTTGCGGTGAACAGCCGTCCGCTCGACGCGGCGGGTGTTCTCGCGGCGGATACGCGCAAAGCGCTGAATCTGCCCGCGGAAGGCGCGGCAACGGGTCATTCCGGCATTTCAGACGAGCAGGATTTTGGTGCGGTTTCGGGGCGTGAAAGCATTGAAAGCGACGCGCAGCGCATTGCCGCCAACCGCGCGCAATTTGTCATCATCGAACCGACCGACCTGCCGCCGCGCCCGTCTGGCTCCGGCCCGTCTATCGTGGCGTTTGCGCTGGCGACCAATAACCAGCCGGGGCAGGCGCTGTATCGGCGTTCCAGTTTTAGCGCCAAGAGCCGGTTTGACCGCGCCTGTGCCAAGTATCCGTCCGCCGATCAGGCGCAGCAGGTATTTCTCGACGCGGGCGGCCCGAAGCGCGATCCGAAGGGGATGGACCCGGATGGCGACGGCTTTGCCTGCTATTGGGATCCCCGCCCGTTCCGCGCCGCGCGCGGCGGGGCCAGCACACCCCCGCAAACCTATGAGGTGATCGAGACACCGGGCGAAAGCTGAAGCGTTTCGGGGCCTCCGGTGGCCGCTGGCCAACTTCGTTGATCTTGGATGAACGGCATGACCTACGGTTGACGCCTGCGTCGGTGTTTGTTTCAGTGCGGGTATGAAGACAGCTTTGATGGTTTTGGGGGGTGTTATCGGCCTTGCGCTTGTTGCGCTGCTGGCGTGGCGGCAGGCGGATGCGTGGTCGATGCGGGGGGAAATGGAGCGGTTGCGCGCGTTTCAACCCGCCAATCCGCCGCGGTTTTCTGCGCAGATGGTGGTGGAGCTGCCGGAGCCTGCGCGGCGGTTTTTCACCTTTGCCATTGCTGAGGGGACGCCGCTTCTGACGGTCGCCGAGATCGAGATGCGGGGGCAATTCAGCCTTGGGAACAAGGAGGCGCCCAATTACATGGAGATGCAGGCGCAGCAGGTTCTGGCTGCGCCGCATGGCTTTGTCTGGCAGATGCGTGGCGGGAATGTGTCGATGCGGGTTTCGGGCTCGGATAGCGGGCGCTGGACCCGGTTCTGGCTTGCTGGGCTGATTCCCGTGGCCCGGTTTGGCGGTACGACGGATCATGCCCGCTCCGCCTTTGGCCGATATGTGTCCGAGGCGATTTTCTGGACCCCTGCGGCGGTTCTGCCCGGTCCCGGTGTGACGTGGGATGCGGTTGATGAGAATACCGCCCGCCTGATCATGCGCCATGCGGGGATGGAGCAATCTGTCGAGGTGCATGTCGATGCGCAGGGTCGCCCGGATCGGATCGTGTTTCCCCGCTGGAGCGACGCCAATCCCAGCCGCGAATTCCGGGAGCAGCCGTTCGGCGGTGTGGTGTCTGGGTTTAAGGACTTTGGTGGTTACCGTCTGCCGACCCATGTTGAGGCGGGGAACTTCTTTGGCTCTGATGCGTATTTTCCGTTTTTCATTGCAGAGGTGACGGCGGTGCGGTTTCCGGCGGCGCGTTTGGATGCGCAGTGATATGAGTATTTATGCTAAGAAGAAGCAGGGGCGTTGACCTGTTTGGTTCGGGGGCTTAGCTAGGGCGGGCGCGGATGGTTGGATGGCCGCTGGCTATGGTCAGAGGAAAGTCCGGACTCCACAGAGCAACGGTGCCGGGTAATGCCCGGCCGGGGTAACCCGAGGGAAAGCGCCACAGAGAAGAGACTACCTGCCTCGCGCAAGTGGGGCGGGAAAAGGTGAAACGGTGGGGTAAGAGCCCACCGCGCCGCTGGCAACAGGGGCGGCACGGCAAGCCCCACCGGGAGCAATGCCAAATAGGGACCTTACGCGCGTGTCGCAGGGCGGCTTTGGCCCGAAGGTCCGGGTTGGCAGCAGGAGGCGTCGGGCGACCGGCGTCCCAGATGAATGGTCATCCACCGCGAAAGCGGGGACAAAATCCGGCTTACAGGCCATCCGCGCAAGAAGTCCGGGAATAGCGGTTGACTCCCGGTTGTGATGCTCTAAAAGGCGGGTTTCAAGGATTTACCGGGCGCTGCCCGCCCGATGAGGAGCTAAGACATGGCGAAGCCGACCACCATTAAGATCCGTTTGAATTCGACCGCGGATACCGGCCACTTTTATGTGACCAAGAAGAATGCACGCACCATGACCGAGAAAATGGTTGTGAAGAAATACGACCCGGTTGTGCGCAAGCATGTTGAGTACAAGGAAGGCAAGATCAAGTAAGATCTGGCTTTCTTTGCGCGTATTGGCCGCCCTTTGGGGCGGCTTTTTGCGTTGGTTTATCGGGGGAATTCCTGTCGGATTTGGACGGTAACGGCGTCGGCCCAGAGTTGGTAGCCTTTGGCGCCGGGGTGGAAACCGTCGGAGGCCATTAGGTCCGGGGTCAGGTCGATTTCGGGGGTGAGGTGGTGCGCGGCGGGGTCGGTGGCCGTGCTGTCCGCCAAGGCGGTGTTCAGTCGGGTCGCGTCGCGGCCCAGGGTCCAGCGCAGGGGCTGGGGCAGGGCCGGGAATTTGCCCATTTCGGGCACGGCGGAGGACAGGATCAGCCGGGCACCGAATTTCTCTTTCAGGAGCGTGCGGAGTTCTTCCTGTTCGCGGCGAAAGCGGGCGGGGCTGTGTTGGCTCAAAACGTCGTTCACGCCGAGGGAGAGGATAGCGATGTCGACGGGTTTTGCCGGGGTATTGTGCAGTTTGGTCAGCAGGTTTTGCGTCGTCCAGCCGGTTTTGGCGATGAGGGTCCAGTCGATTTCATAGTCCGGGGAGAGGCGTTCGAGGACGGCGCCGGAAAGCGCTTCGGATTGCTGCGCGACGCCGACCCCGGCCATGGCGCTGTCCCCGGAAAAGAGAAGGCGCAGGGGGCGTCCGGTGCCGATATGCCCTTCCCGCGCGCCTGCCGCTTCGGGCAGTTTGGGTGTGACCTTCCGCACCCATAGGGCTTGCAGCAGGAGCAGGGGGGATAGCAGTAATTTTATTAAAATCCACATTATTTTCTCGATTTTCTCGCCCATTTGGGTGCGAAATCGGGCTTTGGAAACCATTTGTCAAGAATTACCCGGTAAATATGATTCTGTGATCTGCGGCGTGTCTCTGTTGGGCGAGGAGCGCGTGGGCGGAAAACAAGAAAGGCCGCCCCGAAGGACGGCCTTTGGAAATGGTATCGTGCCGCCTTAGTCGCGGTTGCCGAGGAACTGAAGGAGGAACATGAACAGGTTGATGAAGTCCAGATACAGGTTCAGCGCGCCGATAATGGCGGATTTGGCCAGCCACTCGCCGTCCATGGCGTGTGCGTGCTGGATGTAATCGGTTTTGAGCTTCTGCGTGTCATAGGCGGTCAGGCCCGCGAAGATCAGCACGCCGATCACGGAGATGGCGAAGTGCAGGCCGAAAGAGCCGAGGAACATGTTGACGATTGACGCGACGATGATGCCGATCAGGCCCATCATCAGGAAGGTGCCGAAGCCGGACAGATCGCGCTTGGTCGTGTAGCCCCAGAGGCTGAGACCGGCGAAGGAAATCGCGGTAATCAGGAAGGTTTGGGCGATGGACATGCCGGTGAAGGCGACGAAAATCCAGCTCAGGGACAGGCCCATCACGGCGGCGTAGACGTAGAAGAACAGCTGTGCGCCGGCGGCGGAGAGGCGGCTGACGGCGGCGCCGAAGGCGAAGACCATGATCAGCGGGGCGAACATGACGATCCAGCCGAAGATGTTCGGTTGCAGGGTCATCGGGTCGCGCAGCAGGCTGAGCAGCGCCGGGGTCGAGCCCACGGCCCATGCCACCAGCGCGGTCACCAGCAGGCCGACGGACATGGTGCCGTAGACTTTGTTCATATGGGCGCGCAGGCCCTCGTCAATTTCGGCGGCGCGGGCGGTGCCCATGCTGCGGATCGGGGACGGTTGAGCCATTAAGACCTCCATATTCAAACCATTCGCGGGCGGTTCTCAAACGAAAACCGCCGCATTGCCATAGATATTGGCGACGCGGCGGTAATTTTCAAGTCTGTTTGATGTCGATTTGAAGGCAAATCGTTGCAAATGCGCTTACGGCAGATCCCAGAACGAGCGGGTGGCGTCGCGCTCCAGGCGGGCCGGAGCGGCGCCGATGTCGTCGAGCATGTGGCTGTTCAGGCGGGTCAGTTGGCGCCGTTCGACGCTGGTTTCCAGCGCGTGACGCAGCCAGCCGATAATGTTGCTGCGTTTTTGGGGACGTTCGAGCGGTTGCGGATATTCAAAAGCGGGATGCATCTTCTCTACCTCATGTTCTGCGATGCGATTCGCGTGTTTCATCATTGTTGTTGATCTTACTGCCAAAAAGTTAAACATTCGTAAAATGAATGATTTTGACTTAATGTATCAGGAAATTTGATATGCCGCGTAATCTGGACATGACCGCCCTGCGCGCCTTTGTCACCGTGGCCGAAGTGGGCGGGGTGACACGGGCGGCGGGGCTTTTGAACCTGACGCAATCGGCGGTTTCGATGCAGCTCAAGCGCTTGGAGGAGGCGATGGGGCGCAAATTGCTCGACCGATCCGGGCGTTCTATCGCGCTGACCGGCGAGGGGGAGCAGCTTCTGGGCTATGCCCGGCGCATTCTGGCGCTCAACGATGAGGCCTGGGGGCGGCTGACCGACGCACAGCTTGAGGGGGAGATCGTGCTGGGCGTGCCGCATGACATCGTGTTGCCGCATCTGCCGCCGGTTTTGTCGCGCTTTGCCGTCGAGTTCCCGCGCATGAAGGTGAACCTTGTTTCGTCTTTCACCACCCGCCTGCGCGAGATGTTTGCCCGTGGCGATTGCGAAATCATGATGGCGACGGAAGACGGGGTGCGTCCGGGCGGGCGCACGCTCTATACTGCACCGCTGGAATGGATCGGTGCGCCGGGCGGGCAGGCATGGAAAGCGCGGCCGCTGCGCCTCGCCTTTGAGAATCGCTGCATTTTCCGCGCCGACGTGCAGGCTGCGCTGGACCGGGCGGGGATCGAGTGGGAGATGGCGGTGGAAAGCGATATGAGCCGGACGGTCGAGGCGTCGGTGCGGGCCGATCTTGCGGTGCATGCGATGTTGCATGGCACGGTGCCGCCCGGCCTGGAGCCGATTGACCACGGGGGCGCCTTGCCGCCGCTCGGCGAAAGGCAGGTTAACCTTTACGTCGCCGATACCTGCAATGGTGAGGCGGAAAAGGCGTTTGTTTCGATGCTGGTGCAGGCCTATACGGGCTAAATCTTAACCACGACCTTGCCGGTGCTTTTACGCTCGCGCAGCAGGGCCAGCGCTGTGTCCGCCTGATCCAGCCCCAGCACATGGCTCACATGCGGCGTCAGCTTCCCCGCCGCGATCCAACCCAGCAGCTCGCGCGAGCTTTCCGCAATCACCTCGGGGGCGAAGCGGTCATAGCCGCCCCAGTAATAGCCGATCAGGTCGATGTTTTTCACCATCAGGATGTTGGCGGGCACGGGCGGCACCTCGCCGGAAGCAAAGCCAATGACGAGAATGCGGCCCTCGGGGTTGGTGGCGCGCATGGCGGCGGTGAACTGGTCGCCACCCACCGGATCATAGACCACATCCGCGCCGCCAAGCGCTTTGACCGCCTCGCGGATATCCGCCGTTTCGCTGTCGATCAGGTGGTCCGCCCCCGCCGCGCGGCAAATCTCCAGCTTCGCCGCCCCGCGCGCACAGGCAATGACCCGCGCGCCCATCGCCTTACCGATTTCCACCGCCGTCAGCCCGACGCCCCCCGCCGCGCCGAGAACCAGCAGGGTTTCGCCGGGGGCAAGGCGGGCGCGGTGTTTGAGGCCAACGTGGCTGGTGCCATAAGCGATCTGAAACCCGGCGGCGGTCACGGCATCGACCCCGTCCGGCAGGGGCACCGCCTTTGCCGCCGGGGCGAGGCAGTATTCCGCCAGCCCGCCGTGGATCGTATGGGCGCAAACCGCGGTGCCCGGCGCCGGACCGTCCACCCCCGGCCCCAACGCATCCACCACCCCCGCAACCTCCATGCCAAGGGTCACGGGCGGTTCCGGTTTCTCCTGATAAGTGCCTTTCTGCATCAGCAAATCGCCGAAATTCAGCCCACAGGCCGCGACCCGGATGCAGATCTCCCCCGGTCCCGGCTCCGGGCGCGGCACGTCGCGCAGGGCGGGTGATTCGCCATAGGCGCTGATCTGAAATGCCCGCATTTGCTCCTCCCCGATCATGCAGCCTCAGGATGGCGCGCGGTCAGGGGCGGATCAACCGGAACGCTACGTTCTTGTTCCGCCTCGCGCGGAAATTCTTGCCAATTGGTAAAAAACTGCATAGGTTGCGCCGGCTCGTGTGTTTGCACGGCGGAGTTACTAATGGCGCCGCAATGCTTGATACGCGCGCTACCTGTATGGGTTCCGTGGGCAAAGTTGCCCGCAATGTTGCTTGGATGAGGATAGACGCTCTTTAGAGTTGGCACTGTAGCGAGTTTGCAAACCAATAGGCCGAAAAGACAGGTTGAGGTTGTCGGTGCAGATGTGTTTTGAGGGGCGAGAGTGGGAATGGCCGCAAGTGGCCGGGAGATTGTTAAATGAAACACCCTGTTGATGTGCATGTGGGGAAACGCATTCGGCACCGTCGTTGGATGGTGGGGATGACGCAGCAGCAATTGGCGGAGCAGGTGGGCATCAAGTTCCAGCAGATTCAGAAGTATGAAACCGGGATGAACCGCGTTTCGGCGTCGCGTCTTTGGGACATTGCGGGCGCGCTTTCCGTGCCGATCAGCTTCTTCTTTGAAGGGTTGGAAGCGGAGCAAAAGGAACCCGGCACGCAGGTGCCGAGCGATATTCTGGGCGATAAGGAAGCGCTGGAACTGGTGCGCTCCTATTACGCGATCCCGGAAAATCAGCGCCGCCGTCTGTTCGAGCTGGCCCGCGTCTTGTCGGACGCGGCCTGAACTTGACGGGTTTTCGACCGGGCATTACCCTCCGAGGCGCTTTCGGAGGGTATAATGCGATATGATGACGACCTGAAAGCCGCCTTGACCGAGGCGGCTTTGTCTTTGGCGGATGCGGCGCGCGGCCCGGCTTTGCAATATTTCCGCACAGCGGAATTGGCGGCGGAGAACAAGCTCGAAGGCGGGTTTGACCCGGTCACGGTGGCGGACCGCGCGGCGGAAGCGGCGATGCGCGCGGTTCTGGCCGAGCGGCGCCCGCAGGACGGCATCCGCGGCGAAGAACACGGCGCGACCGAGGGGGAAAGCGGGCTGATCTGGGTGCTGGACCCGATCGACGGCACGCGCGGCTACATTTCCGGCACCCCGACCTGGGGCGTGTTGATTGCGGTGGGCGATGCGGACGGGCCGCGCCTTGGCATCATCGACCAGCCCTATATCGGCGAGCGATTCGTCGGCGGTTTTGGCGCGGCATATGTTGAGGGGCCGCAGGGGCGCGCACCGCTCAAAACCCGCCCGCCGCGTCCGCTTTCCGAGGCGGTTTTGTTCACCACCTTTCCCGAAGTCGGTTCCGAGCGCGACCGCGCCGGGTTTGAAGCGGTCGCTCGTGTGGCGAAGCTCACGCGCTACGGCATGGATTGTTACGCCTACGGGCTGATCGCCGCCGGACAGATCGACCTCGTGATCGAGGCGGGGCTGTCGGATTACGATATTCAGGGGCCGATGGCGGTGGTGCAGGCGGCGGGCGGGATCGTCACCGACTGGCGCGGCGGCCCGGCGCATCGGGGTGGGCAGGTGATTGCAGCGGCGAACCGCGAAATCCACGCCGAAGCACTGCGGCATCTGGCAGCGTTTGCCGATTAAAGCGTTAACCTTTTCCGCATCCAGCGAAGCGATCGGTGGTCCGGCGTGCCTGCTGAATACGGCCCCAGGATGCTCTGCAACCGCGGACGCGGGGCTTATGGCAAGACCACGGTCTTCGGCATTTTCGAGCGCGACCGGCAGGTTTACACCGAGATCGTGCCGGACGGCTCAAAGCCAGTGCTGCAAAGGAGTATTCGTGGTCGGGTTGACCCTGCAACGGTGATCAACTCTCCCTCTCGGCAGATTTGCGATACAAATCGCCTGCCGGGCAATGGGCGGTTGGCACGGTTAAATCGGCCTGATCGCCCTCGGCTACGGGCACTTCCGCATTGACCACTCGAAGGGCGGATTCGCGCGAGGTCGCGCCCAGACCAACGGGACCGAGGAGCCGGGGTGCGGCGCGTGACACTCAAAGGGCTGCCCAGACATAGCTTTCGCCTACACCTGAAGAAGACCGAATGGCGCTACAACCGCCGGGCTTCTGATAAGTGAAAACCGTTACCACAATACCTCCGGGAAAACCCGCTCAGCTAGGCATGACCCTTGTTCTTTTGCGCATATCAGGGTTGCACGGTGCGGGGGCTAAGGGCGTAGACCCATAATCCCTGCACCACTGGCGCTAAACCCGCGAAAGATCAGCGGTTTGGCGCGCGCAGGACATAGTGGGTCTATTTCCAAGCGCGT
>PDWI01001847.1_pt1 | contig 55926 bp, 55 predicted proteins | sample 1430891 | NCBI WGS metagenome assembly PDWI01 (sample SAMN01162508, study PRJNA174530) | Oral metagenome, whole genome shotgun sequencing project. | biome: Marine environment; feature: Marine mammal; material: Swab sample of the gingival sulcus; isolation source: swab sample of gingival sulcus... | reverse complement strand
GGCATTATCCACAATGTTTCTCTGCAAATCCACAAGACTAGATATGCTCTCTGGACTAACGTGGTATTTAATATCTGGCTTCTTCCTGATAACACCTAGCCCAGAACAGGGAACATCAGCCAAAACCAGGTCAAACTTATCTTCAAAATCAGGATTAAACACAGAGGCATCATTGACCATAGTCCTTATATTTTTAAGCCCTAATCTCCTTATATTTTCATCTATTAAGTCAGTCTTCTTCTTAGAAACATCACAGCTAAGTACAGATACTTCCTCAGACTCAGCCATGTGGGTACTCTTTCCACCAGGTGCAGCACATAGGTCGAGCACATCCTTTACATCTAAGGATTTAACTATCTCACCAACTAGGGAAGAGCTCTCATCTTGAACCTGAAAGAGTCCCTCTTTAAAACCATAAAGCCTAGTAACATTGTCATAGTCATATAATTTAAAACTATATGGCAAAACATCTCCCTCTACTACCTTTACCCCTGAATCTTCTAACCCCCTTTTTAAAACATCAGGAGAAGTCCTAGCAAGATTAGTCCTTATACTAAGGGGTGCCCTATCATTTATACTAGAAATAAAATCCTTAAATTGATCATCACTTAGAGTTTTTGATAAATATTTCACAATATCTAAGGGTATAGACTTTTCTACACTTATCCTCTCCAATTTATTCTTAGGTAAACTTATCTCATCTTTGCTGCTAGCCATCTTCCTAAGCACTGCATTTACAAAACCTGTAAGCCTATGTATCTTTCTTTTCTTCACCAAGTTTACAGACTCATTTATCACCGCTCTAGCAGGAATGGAGTCGACAAAAAGGAGCTGATAAGCTCCCATTTCCATGATAAGTCTGATGATAGCACTCATCTTTTTTGCCCTTGTATTTGAAAAGTGGTTTATGACGTAATCTAGGTAAATCCTATTTTCTACCACACCATAAACCAAGATTTTAATGAAGGCTCTCTGCCTCTTTTCTAAATCCTTACCCTCCATCGACTTCTTGATGGCATCATCTATAAAAATGCCATCATTTATATATTTCAAAGCCGAAAGGGCTATATTTCTCTCGTTCAATACCGACTCCTAATCCCTTCTCCTAGCTATTAGAACAAATCTAAGCAAGTTGCTAAGCGCTACTGCTGCCGCTGCTATATAGGTAAGTGCTGCTGCCCTAAGAACAGCCTTGGCTCCACCTATTTCGTCTGAATCTAGGTAACCATTGTCTTCTAGTATCCTAAGCGCCCTTCTTGAAGCATTTATCTCAACTGGAAGCGTCACCACATGAAAGGCCAAAACCACCGCAAACATAAGTATGGCTATCTTTAATATAAAGCCACCAATACTGTTTATCTGTGTTCCAGCTCCTAATACCAAACCCAAAATCGCCAATGGCATAGCTGACCTATTTGCGAAATTAACTGCAGGCAACATAAGATGTCTAAATCTCATAAAATGGTAGTCATCCCTATCTTGCATGGCATGTCCACACTCATGAGCTGCTACAGCCAAGGCTGAAAGTGTCGTCTTATCATAAACTGGCTCTGATAAATTCACAGTTTGATTCTTAGGGTTATAGTGGTCACTAAGACTTCCCCTAACTGCATTTATTCTCACATATCCGATGCCAGATGACTTCAAAATAAGCTCAGCTGCATCCCTACCTGTATAATTTTTTTTATTTCTTATCTTGCTGTACTTAGCAAAGGTGCTTTTTACACTCCATTGTGCTAGCATAGCAAATAGTATGGCAGGTACTAATACTATCATACTACCATAATAACTTAACATATATTTCTCCTATTTAGTGAATCTGTCGCCTTCTTTTAAATCAAATCCCTTTAAGAATTCACTAGCAGGCATACGTTTCTTATTCTGTAACTGCACCTCATAAACCTTGATATAACCATTGGCACAACCCACTGCAAAATAATCTTTTTCAACCGCTAGAACTTCAGAAGGACTATTAATTTCTTCATTGTCTACAGGAACAACCTTCCAAAACTTCATCATCTTGCCATCTATAAAACTATAAGCACTAGGCCAAGGACTAAGCGCCCTAACCCTATTAGCTACCTGCTCTGGTGAAACTCGAAAATCTATAAGACCATCAGCTTTGCTAAGCATAGGAGCATATGTCGCTAAGTCATCATCTTGTTGCTCAGGCACAATACTACCTTTCTCCAAGCCCTCTAAAGTCTCCAAAAGAATATTACCACTTATAGCGGATAATTTCTCAAAGAGACTTCCACCTGTATCTTCATCAGATATTTCTAATTCTTTTTTAAGCAGCATATCTCCTGTGTCTAGACCTACATCCATAAGCATGGTAGTGATACCTGTTGTCTTGTCACCATTTAAAATAGCACGCTGAATAGGCCCTGCTCCACGATACTGTGGCAACAAGGATGCATGCACATTTATACAGTGATATTTAGGCAAGTCTAATATATCCTTTGGAATAATTTGACCAAAGGCTACTACTACTATGATATCAGGATTTAAGTCTCGCATAGTATCGATGAAGTCCTCATCCCTAACCCTTGCAGGCTGATAAACATCTATATCATACTTAAGAGCTAAGTCCTTAACAGGTGACATCTGCACCTTTTTACCTCTTCCCTTTGCCTTATCAGGCTTGGTAACTACAGCTATCACCTCATGCTTGCTGTCAATAAGCGCTTGCAAAGTCACCAAACTAAAGTCTGGTGTACCCATAAAAACTACTCTCATACTTCGTATACTTCCTCTGCTATCATAGTATATAATACGCCATTTAAGTGATCATTTTCATGGCAAATTGCCCTAGCAAAAAATCCTTCTGCCTCCATGACAAACTCATTACCATCTATATCTAAAGCGGTCACCTTTATATGCTCTGGACGCTTTACTTGACCCTGCTTGCCAGGTATACTAAGGCAACCTTCTATACCTATTTGCTCACCTTTTCTATCCTCTATAACAGGATTTATAAAGATATGTGGGTCATCTCTAGTCTCAGAAATATCCACTACGAATATCCTCTTTAACATACCCACCTGTGGAGCTGCTAGACCCACTCCATTTGCAGCATACATAGTCTCTACCATGTCATTCGCTAGAGTCTTGACCTTGTCTGTTATCTTTTTTACTTCTTTTGATCTCTTAAGGAGAATCTCGTCACCATCTAATCTAATTTCTCTAAGTGCCATAATACTACCTTTCATCGGGCTAATAATAGCAAATCCATGATGCAAGCCCTAAATGTATATGGGATTGATATCAGCTAGAATCTTAGCTTTTTTATCGTAATCCTCTTTTATTTTTACCTCTTTTATATAAGCAATTACTCCAAGTAATAAGTTATAATTATCTGATTTAACATAAATCACTCGTCTGTAATTATCAGATATTTTTTCTCTACTTGGCTTAGTAGGTCCAAGTATTTCTAGTCTATCATCACCCTTGTTTAGGTGTTCCATAAGTCTATCACAAAGTCTAAGCAAGTACATTTCATCCTTAGATGAAAGTAAAAACATAAGAAGATGCTTAAACGGAGGATAAGCCGCCATCTTCCTATAAGCTATTTCCATCCTGTAAAAACTAGCATAATCCTCAGTCGCTGCAAGCTTTACACTATAGTGTTCAGGCGAATATGTCTGTATAATACCCCTACCCTTCTTATCGGCACGTCCTGCCCTGCCGACCACTTGGGTGATAAGCTGGAAAGTCCTCTCTGCCGAACGAAAATCACTAATATATAGTGATAGATCTGCACTGAGCACACCCACCAAGGTCACACCTTCGAAGTGATGACCTTTTACTACCATCTGAGTCCCAACTAAGATGTCAGCCTCGTATCTTTCAAAGGCAGACAATATATCATCATGTCCAAACTTCCCAGAAGTGGTATCTACATCCATCCGCAAAATCCTAGCGCTAGGAAAGGTATCTGCAACTAGACCCTCTACCTTTTCCGTACCAGTACCAAAGTCTCTTATCCTAGTAGAGCCACAATCAGGACACTTATCAAAGGCTCTCTTCTCGCTATCACAGTAATGACATCTTAGGGAATTAGCCATCTTGTGATAATGATAAGCTACATCACAATGTGGACACTTTGCTACGAAACCACAATCCCTACATGACAAGAACCTCGAATAACCCCTAGCATTCAAAAATAATATTACCTGCTCTCCTCTAGCCAAGGTTTCCTCAATAGCAGTTTTTAAACTCCTACTAAAAATACTCTTATTTCCAGTCTTTAGCTCCTTCCTCATATCTACTATCTCAGTATCAATAAGATTCCCACTAATGGCTTTTTGCCTAAGATTTAACAAGTGATACTTGCCTGTACTAGCCTTGTAGTAGCTCTCCACTGAAGGTGTAGCACTACCTAATAATACAGGGCAATTATGATAACTCGCCCTTTTTATAGCTATTTCTCTAGCATGGTATCTAGGGTCATGCTCTGATTTATAACTAGTCTCATGTTCTTCGTCAATTATTATAATACCAATATTTAAAAATGGTGTAAAAATAGCAGAGCGGGGACCTATGATTAGCTTGAGCTTACCTTCCTTTGCCATCTGCCACTGGTCGTACTTTTCACCAGCAGAAAGCTTAGAATGTATCACACCAACCACATCGCCAAACCTGGACATAGCCCTCTTAACAGTCTGGTGAGTCAGGCTGATTTCTGGTATTAAAAATATAGCAGACTTACCACTAGCGAGCACCTCTTCTATAAGCTGTAAGTAGACCTCTGTCTTACCACTACCCGTAACACCATGAAGCAAGAACACCTCATTTCTTTCAGCTCTAATAGCATCTGAAACACTATCTATCGCCACTCTTTGCTCATCATTGGGTTCATGCATAGCAGTTCTAGCTATCTTAGAACTATCATATGGAACTCGCAAACTTACATCGTCTACTATATCTACGAGTCTAGACTTTTCCAAACCAGATAATACCGTCCTCGAAACGTTTACCTCTTCTAATAGCCTAGTCACCTGCACACTTCCATGCTCTAGCAAATACTCCAGCACAAGGGAACGTTTTTCATACTTCTTCATACCCCTGCGTTCATAAATATAATCCCTTATAAACGCCTCATCCTTTATAAGTCCTATATACTTTCTCTTCTTATGCTTGGTATCTATCTTCGCTGGCAATATACACGCCAATGCCCTATTTATACTGGTAAAATATCTTTTTTCAATAAAATAAGCAAGGTCAAGCAACTCCTTATCGAAGCTTATCTCCTCACTTATACTATCTATTTCCTTTAACCTGCTAACATCAAAAGAAAGGTTATTAGTAAATCCTATCACATAACCTTTTTTTAGCTGCTTTCCATGCCCAAAGGGAATGTTTACTATAGAGCCTATCCTTATCTTATCCTGTATGCTATCAGGTATTTTGTAGGTAAAAGGCTTACGCAAACTACTCGTATTAATATGAATTATTACATTTGCATACTTCACTTTTTACTCTTTTTCAATCATATTAACTAAGCTAGTCTCAGTCTCATAAAGTCCCAACTAAACTTATATCAATAGAACTTACTTAGACATTATATCTATGTCACCCTTGTAAAGCTGCTCAATAGCAGTTGACAAAGGTTTAGCCTCTATCATTTCTTCTTGTTCATTTTCCTTGTAAAGCTTGTTTTCATCAATAATGGTTCTAGCCCTCTTAGAAGTAGCTATAACTATAGAATATCTGCTCTTAAGCTCTACATCGTCATTTCTATCATTTATAGTTTGCATTAAATCTTGATATGATGGGTGTAACATTTCGTTCTCCTTATAATCTCATTCTAGATAATTTTTAATCTGTTTGTTGCTCAGCTTTCGCCCTTAATACCTCTTTGAACTGTTCTTCCAATTCAGTCATTATACCAGTATAATTCTTAGCTGTATGCTGTTCTGCTACTACGATGGAATGTACATTTTCTATGCACTCCTCTAAGTCATCATTTACCACTATATAATCATATTCTTGTATGTATGTGGTCTCTTCTTCCGCTCTCTTCAACCTCTTCATAATCACATCCATAGGTTCAGTACCTCTGGTAATTAATCTGTGCTTAAGCTCCTTGATTGAAGGGGGAACAACGAATACCATTACAGCACCAGGATACTGTTCTCTTACCTTCATAGCTCCCTGTAGCTCTATCTCTAGTATTATGTTATTTCCTGCCTTTAGTTGTTCAAAAACATAATCCTTCGGTGTACCATAATAATTGTTTACAAATTGTGCCCACTCTAATAGCTCGTCGCCAGCTATCATCTCTTTGAAGCGTTCCTTAGAAACGAAGTAATAGCTCTCACCATCTACCTCGCCCTCTCTCGGCTGCCTAGTAGTAGCAGAGATGGAAAGTTTATATCCCTCCTTGCTATCCATGATACCCTTAACTATAGTACCCTTACCAGCACCACTAAAACCTGAAATTACTAATAATACACCTGATAAATCCATAAAACATCCTATTCAATATTCTGTATTTGCTCTCGTATCTTTTCTATTTCTGTTTTTATTTCAAGACCAATATTACTAAGCTTAAGACTCTTTGACTTAGATAAGATGGTATTGCTTTCCCTATTCATCTCCTGAACTATGAAGTCAAGCTTTTTGCCCACAGCCTTGTCACTGTTTATAACATCTCTAAACTGCTTAACATGACTAGAAAGTCTAACCACTTCTTCATCCACACACGACTTATCTATCAGCAAGGCTACTTCAGTATAAATCCTGTCATTATCGAGTTTAAAGTCCTCTGCAAGCTTAGCAACCCTCTCGAAATAAAAAGTCCCTATCTCCTTGTTGTATATATCGCTATATTTTTTGATTTCGCCTACTTGCTCATCTATAAAATCTAGCTTACTAAGCAAGTCTGTATAAAGTTCTTCACCCTCTACTTCTCTCGCTTTAATAAAGGAATCCAAACTCTTTTCCAAGGCCTCTAAAGCACCTTTTAAAAACAGCTCTCGCTTATCTTCACTATCATCTGAATCGAGCACGAATATTTCATTATTTCCTATAAAGTGTGAAAGCTTCAAGTTGTTCTCTATATTGTACTTAACACTGAGCTCCTCTGCTCTTCTAAGATATTCTTCAAATAAGGCTTCATTTATCTCTACCCTGGTATCATAAATCAAAAGACTCTGACACTTGATATATACATCTACCTTACCCCTAGTCAATCTCTTCTTTATGATATTTTTTAGTTCATTTTCATAAGGATACAGTGTACTAGGAAGTCTCAAATTAATATCTAGATACCTGCTATTTACCGACTTCATATCCACGGTAAAACTTACATCTTCTAAGCTAGCAGCTCCTGTACCATACCCTGTCATACTTTTTATCATAACAATCCTCTGCTCATTTTATTATATACAAAAAGGCTGAATTTTTCAATTAAAAATAAAGCTAGTAAACAAAAATGCTTACTAGCAATTTTACTTTATTTTAAGTTCGAATTAATCCATACTTATTACTTCTTTACCGTTGTATGAACCACATGCTTTACAAACTCTATGTGACATCATAAGTTCACCACATTTTGGACAATCAACTAGATTTGGAGCTGTAAGCTTCCAGTTTGCTCTTCTGCTATTCCTTCTTGCTTTTGATACTTTTCTCTTAGGTACTGCCATTTCTACACCTCCTTAAACAATTCTTTCAAATTCGCTAATCTAGGGTCAATATTATCATCTTCGCAATCACAAGTGATCTGGTTCAAGTCTGCACCACAATTAGGGCAGAGTCCCTTACACTCATCATCACATAGGGTTTTCACAGGTAGATTTAAGTAAACCTCTTCAAATACCAAGTCGTCTATATCTAATACAGACCCCTGCAAATACTCCTCCTCATCCACATCGATATTAATCTCCTTATCGATGGAAAACTCTACATCCTCAATCACATCTTTCGCACACCTATCACACAGAGTGCCATAGGAAAAAGCAAGGTCAGCTCTAAATCTATACTCATCCTTACCAAGCATGGTGATAACACCATTTACACTAAGTGGCTTAGTAAAGTATTTAAAGTCCCCATCTATTACTACGTAATCCTGCTCAAGTTCACAATTAAGTAAGTAGTCATTTTCACCATTGGCAAAAATATTTAAAAGATTTATCTGCATTTTTCACCTGTATAACGTATATTTACTGCCTATTTGCATAGGTAAAATCATAACTGTAATATATATAATTATCCCTAAACCTTTGAATAACCATTCCCAATTATACTAAGGTCTACGCCCAATGTCAAGAAAATTCATCAAATAATAGAATTTCTTTATAAAAAGCTAGACTTTCTTAGAATAAACCAAGGAATATACTAGTGGAACAAATACAAGGGTTAAAAAGGTACTGATAAGAAGACCCGACATAAGGCCTACCGACATAGGCTTAAATAGTTCAGAACTGCTAAATACCAAAGGAAGCAAACCTATACAAGTAGTCACTGTAGAAAGCATGATAGGTCTAAACCTCACTAGAGAAGCCGACTTAGCTAGTTCATCTATATCGATATCCTCTTCCCTCTTAGCCTCCATATATTCCATTAAAACTATGGCATTATTCACAACTATACCTATCAAACTGATAAGCCCCACTGCTGCCGTAAATGATAGTGGCTCATTAAATATAAATAATCCCACCATAGCACCCGCTGTAGAAAGTGGCAGGGTAACGAAGATAATAAGGGCATTTTTAAAGCTCCTAAACTGGAACAGTAATATCGTAAATATTATAAATATTGCCAGCACTCCACTAATAGCCAAACTACCGAAATAAAAGGCTATCTTCTGATTTTCCCCATCAAACATAAGCTCTACACCGTAGGTATTTACGTCCTTTAAAGCATCCCTAAAGGCAGCATCAACCATGGTACTATCATAGCCAGTCTCCAAGTCAGCCATCAGCTGAATTTCATACTTGCCATCATATTTCTTTATAACCTTGTCATATGCCTCATATGAAACCTTTCCAATATCTTTTAACAAGTGCTTACGTCCTGTTATACTGGATTTTATCATCATATTTTCTATATCTTCTAAGTCATTTACCGTACTATCTATTCTAATGTCGTATTCCTTACCATCCTTTCTGAGTATGGATGCATCTCTACCGAGCAAGGATATACTTAATTCATTTAGAATATCATACTTAGTAAGACCTATATATGCCAATTTCTCTTCATCTAAATCAAGCGTGTAATTATATGTCTTTGGCGAATAATTAAGTCTGACATTCCTAGCTCCTTCGACATCCTCAAGTACATCTTTTAAATCCTTCGATATGTCCTTAACCTTTTCCTTCTCGCCCAAAACCCTAACTAGGACAGGTGAAACAAAGGGCTCTGCCAACTCTAGCTCCAAGACTTTCACATCTCCATTTAAGGCTAGCTCATTTAATCCATTCTGCAGGTAATTGGCATAGTCGGTATTTTTAGAAAAGTCCGTTTCTCCTAAGTCTATCTCTAATAGTATCTGAGCATTCTCTGGTATAGAAGCGTACATTCCAACAGTAGTATAAAACTTAGGCAGGGCACCACCTACTGCCGTAGTATAGTTTTTAACTCCGGCTTCAGCATCTAAGAAATCTTCTATCTTATCAGAGAGTTCCTTGGTATATTCTGTGCTTATATTCTTATCCGCTACCAAGTCTATATACATGATATCCTTGTCAGCCTTCGGAAAGAAGGTAATATTTACAAAGAGGACTAGAGAACCAAGCATCCCTACTACGATCACAAAGACAGCAACAGCCAATCTCTTCTTCCTCATACACAGGGATAAGAGCCTCACCATAAAGGTATTTTCCGGTACACGCTCATGCTTATGTGGTTTAAAAAATACGTAGGCTAAGGAAGGCGTTACTAAAAATGAAAATAAAAACGAGGCTGTAAGTGAAATCATTACCACCTTTGGTAAGGCTTGCAAGTAGTCTCCAGCCAAGGAATTAAGTAATATCAATGGGGTAAACGCACCTATGGTAGTAAGCGTAGAAGTCAGTATGGCTATTATGACCTCCCTAGTACCATCTACGCAAGCCTCTAGTCTATCTACACCAGAATCCAATTTAAGCTGTATGCTATCGCTTACAACTATGGCATTGTCAACCAACATACCAAGGGCCACTATAAAGGCTGTAACCGTTATACTATGTATCTTTATATCCAAAATCGGCATGCTGGTAATAGTAAATAGTATAGAAGCTGGGATAGCCAAAGAAACTATGACGGCATTTCTCATACCCATGCCTAAAAATACTACTATTATAACCAGAACTACTCCTATTAATAGATTAAATATAAAGGACTTAATGGACTTATAAACTTCCTCTGGTTGAAAAATAACCTCGGAAAATTCAAGTCCTTCTGGAAGTTCTTCCTCAATTCTTTTCATCTCAGCACGTACATCATCACCTATCAATAGTATATTTTTATCCTCTTCAAAGTAACCCACCAGAAGTATAGACTTTTTACCATTTCTACTATATATACTCTGATTGCTAGCAGGCTTAAACTCTATCTTAGCCACATCCTTTAATCTAAGGACTAAGCCTGTGCTTTCAGAGCCAGATATTATAAGATTTTCCACATCTTCTATACCTTCAAATGAACCCTTTACATATATGGGTACAGTCGTATCACCTAGGTCTACCTCCCCAGATGGTATCTCTAAATTTTGCATTTTTATTATATTAATAAACTCATTATAAGAAATACCCAAGGAGTTTATCTTTTCATAATCTATAGTGATAGCAAGCTCCTTATCTATAGAACCCACGGTTTCAAAACTTGTAATACCCTCTATTTTCTGTAGTCTTTCTATAACTTTCTCACCATAAAAATCAAGCATTTCATAGTCGAATTCATCACTTGATAAGGCTATAATTATACCCGCAGTCTTAGACAAGTCACCATTTATTTCATATGGTAAAACACCATCTGGCAAGTCTTTTTCTACGTCGTCCATACACTCTTTTAACTTGCGCTTAGCTTCCTTGCTATCCATACCGTACTTAAAAGAAACATAGAGTGTACTATATGAATAGTAGGACCTAGATATAACGTAGTCTATATTGTCGATTTGCGAAATCTCTTTTTCTAGCTTCTTTGTAACGAAGTTTTCAACATCATCTATAGATGCACCAGGATAGGCTATGGAGACATTTAGAATAGGCGCATATATATCAGGAGCCTCCTGCTTAGGCAAAAGAACATAAGAATAGATACCTGCCAGCATTAGACAAATCAACATGAAAAATACTATTTTTCTGTTTTTGATTACAGATTTTATCATCTTCTCTCCTACCTAGTCATAAACTACAACTTCGTCATTTTCACTTATTTTACTAGCTCCATCTACTACCACTCTATCTCCTGAGTTTAAACCACTTACTATGACAAATCCATCAAAAGAATCCAGTATTTTTACATCTTTTATCTTAACCTTGGACTCATCATCAACTATATAAACATAGTCAATCTTATCTCTCATAACAGAAGAAAGTGGTAATTTCATTCCCTCGTAAGTACCCACTTTTAACAGACACTTCACTATCTCACCCAAGTTAAACTCATCCTCAGCTAAGTTGACCTCTACACTGTATAGCAAGGTATCCTTGTCAGGCACTTCATTTATCTTGCTTATCCTACCCTTTACTTCCTTATCATCCTTTAGAACAATTATCTCATCATCTAGGTGAATCTTATCTAGGTCATCACTTGTGACTCCTATAAGAAGCGTCTTTCCTACATCACGTACCACAGCTACTACATATCCAGCAGGCACTAACTCACCCACCTTAAACATGGTATCCACTACTACTTTTTCATCTTTAGTAGTATATGTGGCATCATTTATTAAGGACTCCTTTCCCTCTACACCTACGCGTGCCATAGCCACTTGTGATGAGGCCATACCTAGGTCTTCATTGCTAGCACCAAGCTCGGCCTTTTCCAAATTCGCTTTAGCAGAACTCACATCATTCCTAGCTATATTCAATCTAACTACTATATCATCTAAATCCTTTTTACTAGCGTATCCACTATCAAAAAGTACAGATGTATCATTGTGCAATTTTTCTAAATACGCAAGCTGTTCCTCTGCCTTAGCAAGCTGATTCTTCAACATGGAAATATCCTGAACCTTGGCACCATTTTGCACTTGATTATACTGAGACTGTGCACTGGACAAGGCCCCCTTGCTAGCTGCAAGCTCCAGCTCCAAATCAGAGGTATCAAGTTTGATAAAGTCTGTTCCAGCAGGCAAAACATCTCCTGCCTGGGCATTTAACTCAGCCAGTCTAGCAGATGACTTAAAACTAATCTTTTCAATAGAAGAAGTCTGCACCGCTCCTAAGTAAGTAATAAACTTATCTTCGACTGTATTTTCTACTACACTTACTCTCACAGATGCTAAGCTGCTAGCTGGCTCCACTACAGGCTTTCTCTTCAGTCCGCCATAGACAAGTGTAAATATAAGCACTATTGCTACTAATGTTAATATTATTTTTTTCTTCATTTTTGCTCCTCATTTATAAGGGGTTCGTATAAATCTCCTAGATGCAATCTCTACTTCACTTCGTATTTCAGCATCATTCCGAAGCTGGTAAGGTCTGTGTCTTTTCCATATACATAAAGCTCGTATCCATCTATATTAAATACGGTATATGAATCATATAATCCATTGCCACCTACTACCTTTGCCTTATATCCACCTAATATTTTTTCAACATCAAGTGCAGTCATACCCACCTGTATATCTCCTATCATATTATATGAACTATAATCACTAAATACGGACTCAACTACAGAACTTTTGAAATTGCTATCGAATCGAAGTACAGGAAAGGTCTCATTTTCATACTTCATCTCATAGCCCTCTTCTACAGGTTGCAACTTGTATTCATATCCATAAAGCTGGTTTATACGCTCTAATGGTATACCTAATAAATTCACTGCATTTTTGAGCTTGGCATTGCTAGTCTCCAATTTCTTTTTATAGTCTACACTAGCCTCCAATATATATTCCAAATTCAAGTTCTCATAAGATGGGTCAGCCAAATTTATATTCATAGTATATACCATGTCTTCAGCAACTATAAAAACCATCCTATAAAAGCTATTGCTATCATTAACAGCATTAGAGTTTAAAGAATCTAAGGCAAAGGCCAATACATCTCCAGACTTCACGTCATCCTCATATACTACAGACTGTACCAAAACATCATAGGAAGAAAAGTCACGCTTTACTTTTTGAATCTCTAAGATACCAGACTCATAAAAGCTAAGACCTATATATTTTTTAATCTCTCCTGCTGCTATATCAAGCACTTCAAGGTCTGAAACATCACTTTTTTCTAAATTAAACTTAGAAAATCCACCCAGCTTATTAGCTTTGGCAAAGTCATAATAATTATCAGTCATTATTAAATTCAGGCTAGGCAGCATAATACCATTTGCATCTATCATAGCTAGGTTGGCTATTAGTTCATTATCGAAGTATAGCGGTATTTCATTGAAGTTCTCATCTATATATCCTCTAGCCTTAAAACCTAGCATCTCTACTATTTCATAGTTTTCCTTTATTTCATCATTATGGTATAGATAACCACTCACAAAGTCCACGTATTCATCTGTGAATAAAGCCCTATCCAATCCAGCAAGAGTTAAAACTTCGTCATTAGAAAGAAGCTTATTAGCCTTTTTATCTATATTAATAGTTTTAGTCTTTAGTATAAAACTCCCTAAATTCGCCTTATCTTCTTCGTAATATCTTACCCTTAGCGATAGGATTTCATCTGTATCAAAGTAGGCAAAATCAGCCTGCAAAGGGTACTTTATACTACTCATACGAGAAAACAAAGAAATATTCTTCTTTAATTCAAGCATCTGCTTATTGAAGTCTTTTACCTCTTTCATATCCAAAACTTCCTCGTCTATCTGTGGTAAAAGTACATCTTTAAAAAGTTTTTCATCACCCATATCTATGGCTTCTACTATTTTCTTAGGCTCTTCTTTTTTTGTAGTTTCTAATTTCTTAGAACTCTTTTTTTGTTTTTTACTAGTTTTTTCTGTCTCTTTAGCCGTAGTAGTCTCCTCAGCTTTAGACTTAGAACTAGTCTCTGTAGTCTCTTCGCTCAATGACTCTCTGGATGACTCGCTAGTCATCTCAGCCTGCTTCTCAGCTCGTTTTATCTCTATTTTCTTCTTAATACTTGTACAAGATGATAAACTTAGCACCAAGGCAAGTAAAATTATAAGTGTTTTCTTCATATTAGCTCCTTTAAAAGTATAATAATGTATAAATATAAATTATTTATATTATTTTTGAAACTTAAAGTATCCCATCAACATTAAGTTTTTACTATTATACTAGCATTTCTTATAAATTTTATAATTTTTCTACCATATAAGGACATTTTTTTGTTTTTTATGTTATAATGTCATAAGTTCTTAATTTTTACCAACAAATATATAGCTTTGACAGAAAAAATTACTATTAAAAAATGGAGGTTAAATTGAAAAATATAGAAGAAGAAAAAATGATTAACAATAGAAAGACAGGTATACTCGTTCACCCTACATCATTTCCTAGTAGATATGGTATAGGGGACTTGGGTAGTGGAGCATATGAATTCATAGACTTCGCTGCTGAGTGCGGGTGTAAGATATGGCAGGTGTTGCCTATAGGACCTACTGGTTATGGTGACTCTCCATACCAAGCATTCTCCTCATTCGCAGGACAGCCACTTATAATAAGTCCAGACAAGCTTATAGAAGCCGGTCTTTTAAGTGAAGATGAAATCAACTTTAGAGAATGGGATAATAGGAATGTAGACTATGGGGAACTCATACCTTATAAACTAAATATTTTAGAAAAAGCATATGCTAATTTTAAAGAGTCAAAAGACTCTAAGCTTAGCAGTGCTTACAAGTCTTTTTGCAGAAAACACAAGTTTTGGTTGGATGACTACAGCCTATTTATGGCTGCAAAAGACCACCACAACGGGGTTATTTGGAATGAGTGGGATGAATCCATAGCCTTCCCTACTGCAAAAAGCAAAAAAGAATGGATTAGTAAATTAGAAGACAGGGTAAACTACTACAGCTTTGTACAGTTCATCTTCTTCAAGCAATGGCTTGAACTCAAGGATTACGCTAATAAAAAGGGTATAGCCATAGTAGGTGATACACCTATCTTTGTAGCCTTTGATAGCGCAGACGTATGGACTCATAGAGAACTGTTCTTCTTAGACGAAAAGGGCTACCCTACTGTAGTTGCCGGTGTACCACCAGACTACTTCAGCGAGACAGGTCAACTCTGGGGAAATCCACTTTACAATTGGAAAGAACACAAAAAAGACGACTATGCTTGGTGGACTAAAAAGGTAGAACATACACTAGAAGTAGTAGACGTTTTAAGAATAGACCACTTTAGAGGATTCGAGGCTTACTGGACTGTAAAATACGGTTCTGAAAACGCCATACTAGGCAAGTGGGTACGTGGACCTTATAAGGATTTATTTAGAAAGATAGAGAAGAAGTTAGGAAAGGGACTACCCATTATCGCAGAGGACCTAGGTATAATAACCAAGCGTGTAGAGGAACTCAGAGATAGTTTTAATTTCCCTGGTATGAGGATAGTTCAGTTTGGATTCGAGGGCTTGGAAGAAAATCCACACCTAGCTCATCACTACTGCAAAAACTCCATATGCTATACAGGTACTCATGACAATGACACTACCCTAGGATGGTATATGAAGCTTGCTCCTGAGAAGCAAGACAAGGTTCGTAGATACTTGAATGTAGATGGTTCAAATATAGTATGGGATCTCATACGACTAGCTATTTCTAGCAATAGCGATACAGCCATCATACCTATTTGGGATTTATTTGCATTAGGAAGCGAAGGTAGGATGAATACACCTGCTACTTCCATGGGAAATTGGCAGTTTAGATATACTTCAGACATGCTACACGTTGACATCAAAAATCATTTACTATATCTGAACGAACTATTTGGTAGAATATAGGCGGTATTTAGTATGAGAACGATATTTACAGCTTTAGCCTTAGTAATTCCACTCATAATAGCCCTACCCTACCAAATACTGGTATTAATCATCAAGATATTTGATGATAGGACAGCTAGGATGCTTAGCTATAAATTCTTACGTATGCTCTCCATGCTCATATTTTGGGCTGCAGGAGTTAATCTACATATAGAGAGCATAGAGAATATGGAATGTGACCACTACCTAATAGTGGCAAACCACAGAAGTATACTGGATATACTCTGTATAGTAATAGCATCAAAAAAACCTATGAGTTTTATAGGTAAGAAGAGTCTCTTAAAGGTTCCTGTATTAAACCTTTGGATGTATATGATTGGTTGTCTATTCCTAGATAGAAAAAGTCTGAAAAAAGGCTTTGCTACCATGATGAAGGGTATAGACAAGATGAAAAATGATGAAAATATGGGCATTTTCCCACAGGGCACCAGAAATAAGGGTGATGAATTTTTACCTTTTAAAATGGGTAGTTTCAAATTAGCGACAGAATCTGATGCCAAGGTAATCCCTATGACTATCTTTGGAACTGATAATATACTAGAAGCTAATGAAACGCTAAAAGTAAGCAAGGCTGATGTCTATGTAAAAATCTTCGATCCTATAGAAACAAAGGATTTGACAGATGAGGAGAAAAAAGGACTCAGCAAAAAAACAGAAAAGCTAGTATACGATAAGTATATGGAGTATAAAGAAAAAAATAATAAATAAACACTGACAAAATAAGTATTAAACAACAATTTAGGAGGATTTTTTTATGGAATGGTGGCAAATATTTTTAATAGTTTTAGCTGTATTACTAGCTATAGGTGCTATACTTTACTTCTATGGTAAAAAACTACAAACACAGGCTGAAGGACAACAATCCATTATAGACCAATCAAAAATAGTAACAAAAATACTAATTATAGATAAGAAGAAGATGAAAATAACTGACTCCGCTTTACCACAAATAGTGCAAGACCAAGTACCTTGGTATGTAAAATGGAGAAAGATGCCTATGGTAAAGGCAAAGATTGGTCCAAAGATTCAAACCCTTATCTGTGATGAGAAGATTTTCAAAGAGCTACCTGTTAAAAAGACAGTAAAGGCTGAACTTGCAGGACTTTACATAGTAGGTATTAAGGGTGGTCAAAAAGAAAATACAAAAGATAAGAAAAAAGACAAAAAGAAAGACAAAAAAAAGAAATAATTTCAAAGGAATAATTTATGAGTTTAAAAGGAAAAGCTGTCATAGCCCAAGGTGGTGGCGGTACAGCAGTTATAAATCAAAGCCTAGTAGGTGCAGTATTAGAAGCCAAAAAATCTTCTGATATTACAGCTGTTTATGGAGCTATTGGTGGTGTAGAGGGAATAGTCAATCAGGATTTTATAGACCTTTCACTAGAGACAGATCAAAACTTGGAAGATGTGGCAAAGACACCTTCCCAAGCTCTATATACCACTAGGGTTAAGCCAGATAGAGAGTATTGCCAAAGGATTTTGGAAGTATTTAAGTTACATGATGTAAGATACTTTTTCTACATAGGTGGAAATGATTCCTCAGATACCGTGAGGATAATAAATGAACACGCTCAAGAAGAAGGCTATGATTTTGTGGCTATACACATACCAAAAACCATAGACAATGACCTAGTAATCAACGACCATACTCCAGGCTTTGGCTCTGCCGCTAGGTATGTAAGCTCCGTATTCATGGGCTTAAACCTAGATAATATAGCTCTCAAAGGTGTTCATATAGCTATGGTTATGGGTAGAAATGCAGGCTTTCTTACAGCGAGTGCTGCCCTAGCTAGGAAGTTCCCAAATGATGGACCACACCTTATATATCTACCTGAAAGAACTCTCAATATAGATAGCTTCTTAAAAGATGTAAAAGAAGTCTACGATAGAGAAAAACGCTGCATTATAGCCATGTCTGAAGGTGTTAAAAACGAAAAGGGCGAGCCCCTACTCACAGACTTGGTAGATGACATAGAAGTAGATGCTCATGGCAATGTGCAACTATCTGGTTCAGGACTTCTAGGTGATACCATTGCTGAACTCATCAGAAAAAAAGCTGGCATAAAAAAAGTTCGTGTAGATACCCTTGGTTATCCACAACGAAACTATGTAGGTGCTACTTCTGATACAGATGCTTTGGAGGCACGAGAGGTAGGGCAAAAGGCAGTACACTTCGCATTAAATGGTCAAAAAAGTGGTTCTGTAGTCATAAATAGAATAGCCGATTATGATGTTGACTACAGTCTGGTTCCTCTAGAAGAAATAGGTGGCAAGACCAAACTCATGCCAGACTATTTTATAAATGAAGCGGGTAATGACATCACAGAGGAATTCATAAAATATGCTAGACCCCTAGTCGGCAAAGACTTCCCTAGTCCAGCAAGACTACTCGCCCCACGCATAGCCAAAAAATAAGGCTGGTGGACTTATTTAAACTTATAATGATAATAATATGAAATTCTGATAAAGAAATGCTTGAGTAAGTCATGCATTTCTTTTTTACTTACAAAGCCACCATGCTCTAAGATATCATACCTGACTCCGTTTTCTCTTATCTTACAAATGCTTTCACTAAAGCCATTCCTCTGGTAGAATCCCTTTCTGCTCCATCTTTCAGCTAGATTTTCAAACTCTCCATCATAGGTCTCATCTGTAGTCTCTACCCATAAAACTATCTTCTTATTCTTATACATTGACTTTAATTTACCTAAGATAAGGCTTCCATATCCCCTACCCCTATATTCTTCTTTCACAGCAAAGAAAAATAAAAAAGCTGTAGACCTATGATAAATAAGATAGGCAAGCCCAATAAAGTCTGACTTATCGTATATAGCTATGAAGTCAGCATTCTTCTTTTTAGCCTTTAAGCATAAATACCAAAAAGCTATCCTCTCCTCCTTTGGAAAAGCACTAAAATATAAGTCTTTTATCTCTTCTTTATTTTCCTTATTTATCCTAGTAAATCTTATCTGCCTATCTTCCTTTTCAAGCACAGTTAAAACCCTCTCTTTTTTACCCAGTCCTAGGGTATTTACCATATCTTTTCTTAAATATTTGAATCCAAACTTTTTATTTAATCTCTTAGAAATAAGGTTATCAGTATAATAGCCACTGTAAATTTTGCTCAGCTTAAGCTCGTCGAAACAGTAGGAAATAATGAGCTCTATAGCCTCTGTCATTATACCCCTATTCCAATAATCCCTGTTTAAGACATAGCCTAACTCCATGCCATCATCCATAGAACTAAGTCCTATAGAACCTATGAGCTTATCATTAGCTCTTAAAACTATGGCATATACATGCCTAGCCTTGATGAGCATATCTAACACTACCTCGCTCTCATCTAGGCTTTCATGATGCTTCCAACCAGCCATCTCACCTACGCCATATACACTAGCATATTCATTCAAATCGTTTAAATCACTGCTCTCAAAAGCTCTTAAGTATATTCGTTCACCCTCTAAACTACTAGTATGCATCGGCTACGACTACTCCTTTAACTTAGACTTGATGCTCCTCATGGAGTTAATAGTGTGCAAGGTAGCTAGCTCCCTAGCCCTATCTGGATTTTTTCCCTTTATGGCATCTACTATTTTACTATGTTCTCTTACAGACATCTTAGCCCTGCTAAGGTCATTTAATGACATCCTTCTTACACGAACAACATACTTATGTAAGTCAGTAAGTATATTCTTTAATATCTTACTAGCTGAAGCCTCATAAAGAATCTTATGGAATTCATTATCTAGCTTTAATATCTGCTCCAAATTACCCTTTTGTAGATGAAATTCTCTTAGATAGATATTCTCTTCTAAGCGTTCTAACTGCTCTTCGTTAATATTTTCACATGCCCAGTATGCACACTGTCCCTCTATTAAAGAACGAATAACATATATATCATTTACATCCTTTTCGGTAATATTGGTAACATATATTCCCTTGTTGTGTACAGACTTAACTAAGCCCTCAAGCTCAAGCTGTCTAAGAGCCTCCCTAATCGGAGTCCTACTAACACCAAGGTCCTTAGATATGGCTAGCTCTACCATCTTATCGCCAGTCTTATACCTACCTTCCAATATGTCATTTTGTAATTTCTTAAATACCCTTTGAGATAGGGAAGTTTCATTTTCCCCTATCTCAAAGTTATCTGTAAAAGTCTTCTTCATAAATCTCCTAAATACTTTTTATTTTTTCTATAATATAGGCTCCATACTCGCTACTACTAGCCCCATCACTCCTAGAAGTCATAAGCAGTTTCTTCTCGCGGGCACAGAGGTCTAGTGCCTTAGCTAGCTTCTCAGCCTTATCCTCATATCCTATATGAGCAAGTAACATAGCAGCCGCCCTAATCATACTAGATGGGTCAGCATATTTTGCCCTACCCTCACTTACCATCCTAGGTGCAGAACCATGTATAGCCTCAAACATCGCATAGCGCTTACCTATATTTGCTGAACCTGCAGTACCGACTCCACCTTGGAACTCTGCCGCCTCATCAGTAAGTATATCGCCATATAAATTAGGTAAAATAAAAACGTTAAAACCCTTTCTTCTCTTCTCATCTATAAGTTTAGCTGTCATGATGTCAATATACCAATCATCGAAGTCTATATCTGGATACTCACTGGCTATACGCTTACATATATCGAGAAACTTGCCATCCGTAGTCTTTACTACATTTGCCTTGGTAACGCAGGTCACCCTCTTCTTTCCATTCTTCCTAGCAAATTCAAAGGCAAGTCTGGCTATCCTTTCCACACCCTCATTAGTGATTATCTTAAAATCAATGGCTAGTTCATCACCTATATTTACGCCCTTGCTCCCTACTATGTAGGCTCCCTCTGTATTCTCTCTAAAAAATGTCCAATCAATACCTTCATCCGGTATGGATACAGGTCTGACATTGGCAAAGAGGTCTAGTTCCTTCCTCATAGCTACATTTGCACTCTCTATATTAGGATAGTCATCTCCAGCACGAGGTGTTGTCGTAGGACCTTTCAGTAATACATGACAAGCTCTAATTTCAGCCAAAACATCATCTGGTATAGCCTTCATATGTGCCGCCCTGTTTTCAATGGTAAGACCATCAATATTCCTAAGTTCTATTTTACCCATTTTTATCTCTTCTGCAAGTAAAAACTCCAAAATTTTCTTAGCTTCTTCCGTAATAGCAGGACCTATACCATCACCTCCTATTACTCCTATTACTATTTTATCCAGACTTCCATAATCTATAAATTCCTTATCACTCTTCATCATCTCTATCCTAAGAAGCTGCTCATATACTAGTTCCTTAAAGTGTTTTATATGCTTTTCCAAAACAAATCCCTCCCATCATTACAAATTATATATTTCTCTTCCTTCATCTATCTTCATCAAAAGTTCCTTTTCTGAAATAGCTATCACCCTGCCATTTTCATATTCCTTATCTACCCACTCTTTTACAAAATTAACTAATACATGATTTTTATCCATTTTTTTATCACCTTCCAACTTGAAGTAGGAATTAATCCAGTGCGCTACTCCAGAAGCACCCGAAGTCTTGGTAACAGATACCAGTACAGGTCGATTTAACAATAAATCTGTATCAAAAATATTGTAGATTTCCTCATTCTTTAATAGACCATCTGCATGTATACCTGCCCTAGTCACATTGAAGTTTTTACCCACGAAGGGCATCCTAGCAGGAATCTCTATATTCAAGACCTTTTCAAAATACTCAGCCATCTCTGTAATAACCCTAGTGTTTACACCATCGAGACTTCCCTTTAACTGGGCGTATTCGAAAATCATAGCCTCTATAGGGGTATTACCAGTCCTTTCACCTATGCCAAACATGGTGCCATTTACAGCACTACAACCATAGAGCCAGGCAGTTGTAGAGTTCTGAACAGCCTTGTAAAAATCATTGTGTCCGTGCCACTCTAAAAGTTCTGACGGAACACCTGCATGATGGTTTAAACCATAAATAATACCAGCTACCGAACGAGGCAAAACCACCCCGGGCAAGCTCACACCATAGCCCATGGTATCGCAAGCCCTTATCTTAACAGGGACGCCAGTCTCATGCATAAGTTTCATAAGCTCTAAGACAAATGGAACTACAAAGCCATAAAAATCAGCCCTGGTAATATCCTCAAGATGGCACCTAGGCTTGATGCCGGTATTTATGCACTCCCTAATAATATCCACATAGTGCTCTACAGCTTCCTTCCTAGTCATCTTCAGCTTATAGAAAATATGGTAATCAGAACATGAAACAAGTATACCTGTCTCTTCTAATCCCACATCTTTTACTAGTTGAAAATCCTTCTTCGTAGCCCTTATCCATGAACTGATACTAGGAAATTCATATCCACGTTCTAAGCACTTATAAACAGCCTCCCTATCCTTTTTGTTATAAAGAAAGAACTCCGACTGCCTAATAAGTCCCCTTTCCCCGCCTAGCTGGTGTAAATAGTCATAAATCCTAAGAATTTCATCCACCTTAAAAGGCTCTCTACTCTGCTGACCATCACGAAAAGTAGTATCTGTAATCCATATATCATCAGGCATATTAATTGGTACATGCCTATGGTTAAAAGCTATCTTTGGCACCTCATCATAAGGAAATAAATTTCTGAAGAGATGGGGTTCTGGAATATCTTGTAGCTGATATTTAAACTCTGTCCTCTCCAATAAATTGCTCCTATGATTAAACTCAACGCTATTTCTTTCTTCAAAATCTCTCTTTTTGATAAGAATCCCTCCTTTTAAGATAGATATTACTTGAGGTACTTGTCATCACCTTAAGTAAAATCACCCTTTAAAATGCATCAATAGAAAATTTATAAACTTAAATGTATTTTTGTATTATTGTATACAATTTCTTTTGCCTAGTCAAGCATGAATTTAAAATAGGTATTTATACCTTAATTTTCAGATAATTTATCTTTTTAGCCTTTTTTGATGTATTTTTCCCACATTGTCCACCACTTTGTTCACACTTTTTATATTTATCCATAGAATTAACGTAAAAAGACTTTGTTAAAAACCATCCTTTTCCTATTCCAATACCGTTCATTTTATTAACAATAAATTATTTATCTTATTTACAGAATTTTCTGATTATTATTAATAAAAAAAGAATACGAAAACTCGTATTCTTATAAAAAATTATGTTAAACTGAGATGATTAAATCATATATAAAACTACATACATAGCTATACTCAAGCAAGCAATACTAGCCTCCTAATTTGACTCTCCAAAATAATCGTCCAACCACAATACAGTATTTATACTCTTATACTTACCTATTTCACCTTCACCACTTACCATCTTATGTGGATAATAGAAATAATTTAAGCCATCAGAAATATATATGCTATCATCACTTTCACAAAATTCTACCATAGGAAAATACCACTTACCCAGCTGTGAATAAACAGCCTTAATATCTGTATCCACACTATACCTATTCATATAGCTTTCATAAATATCTGAAAACGAAATGATAGTCTCCATCTCACCATCTGCGAAGTCATATATATAGGAATTAGATAGGTCTTCTTCTCCATCATAAACCCTTAGTATGACATACGCCTTATCATCATCTTCCATACCATAATCGTTTATGGTATATATGCTACCACTACTGCTATCTAGCTTATATATAGTTCTTATATCCTTGCCAATCTCACATTTTTTTAGTTTAAACTCATACTTGGCTGTAGATTTTTTAAGGTTTTTCTCAGTTATTATAAGCTTCTTACCATCATTGGAAAAGACATAGCCACTTGCCTTTCCCATGCTAATAGCTCTAAGACTAGCTGTCTCTAAATCATAGGTGTATACTACATACTTATCATATTCCTTATAATAAATAGTAAATGCCAAAGTCCTTCCATCCTTAGACCACATAGCATTTAATAGCTTAATATCCTTCCAAACAAATATCTCTACTCTAGTTCCTGTTCTAAGGTCATATAAAAAGACAGTATCTTTATTGCTAGCGAGCAAAATAGGATACACCCTATTTACAGCTATAGGCTTGAAATTAAAGGACATAAACTTCTTTAATCTACCCTTATTTTTATCGTGTAAGAATATATTTTTATCATCTATAACGAGGACATTTGCCAAATCCTCTCTCTTTACGCCTCTTATATAAACCTTATCTATATAAGGCTTATCCGTTATTTCTTCATCCGAATTGTTAGTATCTGCTACAGTCTCTCCAGCTTTACTAGTGCTCTCAATATTTTCGCCACTAGTCTGCACAGTAGCTTCTTCACCAAGTGCAGTGCCCTCACCAGCAGTAGGATAATCTTCAGCTAATGTAGTAGTCTCCTCAATACTATTTGATGTTTCCTCTTCACTACTTTTATCATGACCAGACTCCTCTTCTAAAGACTTGCTAGTAGTTTCAGCTAGTATAGTAGCACTATCCTCACTACTAGTGTCAGTTTCTTCTGAAGCAGTCTCCGTACTCAAGTCTTCTTTAGAAGTAGATATTTCATTTTCTGTAGAACTCTCTTTACTATCTTTGGTGCTAGATACAGCTAGTTCTCCTCTCATACATGAGGTGAAAAGCAAAGATACTAAAAGAAATATTATAAACTTACACCTCATATTTCACCTATCTTTTCACCTAGTTTTACCTTGGTCTCAAAACCATTTTTGCTGTTCTCTAAAATATCCTTATCTATTTTAACTACACCTTTTTTAAGAGCAAGTATAACAGTAGAACCACCAAATTCAAACCTGCCCTTTTCCTCTCCTCTTTTAACCCTCTTAGTAGCATGATAGTTTACTATCTTACCTACCATCATAGCTCCTACTTCCATCATTAGTATATCTCCGAAATTATCAGATCTTAAAATAGAAAATTCCCTTTGATTTTCCTGATATATAGGAAGCACATCACCAGCAATAGGATTTACTGTGTGATAAAATCCATTTATCCTATAATTTTTAGATTTTACACCACTATCTACATAAGAATACCTATGGTAGTCATCCACAGAAAGTCTGAACACCATTAAATACCCACCTTCAAAGGCTCTGGATAAAGTTCTCGACCTGGTGAGTTCATGAAATGTATAATATGTATTTTTAATATTAAATCTTGAATCCCCATCTATTTGATATACGGAAAGCTTACTATCAGCAGGTGAACAAAATTCCTTGGAAACCTTTGAAAAATTCCTGCGTCCTTCCTTTATCTTTCTAATAAAAAAATCGTTATAAGAAGTGTATGGGAAATCTTCATATTCTGATAAATCAATACCATTATTTCTGACAAATGAAGGTATTATAAGTCTGGATAGACTAGTATTTAAGATGATGCCAGCAAAATCAGAAACAAAACGTCTAGTTAGCAGCTTTAAAAAAGCCCTACCAGACTTGCTTTCATATAGATAGTGAATAATACCATCTTGCCCACCATTATTTTTTATTATATTCCCTTTTCTATCCTTACATTCCATATTTTCTACTCAAAATAAAAACGAGAGCTGCAGCTACCAACAATACCAAAACTGTCAACTGCTTATTATTTGGTTTTCTTAACTTAAAATCTACTATAAAGGCTATACCTGTCACTAAAAGTGTAGCCGATAAAACCATATTAAAAACATGGTCTGTTAATGTAGAATGTAACATATAAACTATAGGTAAAATAACTGCTATAGATGTAACTGGCAAGCCATGATAAAACTTGGTAGCTGTATTCTCTGTCATCTGCCTATTTATCTCTAAAACATTAAAAAATGCTAGCCTAATAACAGCTGCTAGTGCATAGAAAATCATAATAGCTATAGAAATATAGCTCCTAGCCCCTACTATATATGCAAATATAGCAGGATAAAATCCAAATGAAATCACGTCACAAAGCGAATCTATCTGCACTCCAAACATCTTCTCATCAGAAGTCCTATCCTTTTTGGACCTAGCAACCTTACCATCAAACATATCAAAGAGTCCTGCTAAGGCTAGGCAAAAAACTGCCCAAACAGGATGACCATTTAAGACTAAAACAAGTCCTATAGTCGAAGACGCTACACTCATATATGTAAGTATAACTGTATAATTGTAAATTCCTATCATATTATTTCTCTTCTCTCCAAAAACTAAAGCCATAGTATTTTACATAGGCTATCAGTGTAACTAAGGCACTGATAATCAACTGTGTATAATAGCTGATTCCTCTGCTAACTATCATCACAGGTACAGTAATATCTCCACCTAAAATCGGTCTAAACACCTTTAAAAATAAGTGCTCTGTAATTCCCATACCACCAGGTAATGGTAGCATATCCACAGCCACTGATATAATAGCTTGGATAGCTGTAATACTTATATATCCTATCCCCCCTGTCTTAAAAGACAAGCAAACCAAATACGTAATAGAAAACAGCACCGTCCTCTGTATAAATGTAATGGCAAGGGTCTTCATCATAGCAGTCTTATGACTGGTAATATAATCAGACTTTATAACGAAATTCTCCATAGATCGCTCAACCTTTTCCTTATAAGTCTCCATCCTAGATGACTTAGATATCCTAGCCACTAAGCTAAAAATCCCATTCACCATAGCTTCCGTACTCTTTGGCCTAAACGTCAAAAGCAACATAAAGCCTACCAATACAAGATTTATAAATAAGCCTATATATATCCACCCTCTTATATTATCTATATAATACATAATACTAGCTGGTCTAAAAATAAAAATAAGGGCTGCATAAAATAATAAAACCATCTTATAAGCTATGGTTATCGCAAGTAAAATCACAGTGGAAACATGTACTGGTATATCGTCTCTTCTCATAATAACCGCCTGTGCTGGTTGTCCACCAGTAGCAGATGGCGTAATACAGCAGAAGAAAAATCCCACAAATGAGTACACACTGCACTTTATAAATCTTACCTTATAACCAAGGGTTGCCAATAAATAATGCATTATTACTGACTCACTTAATATATATATGATTACAAAGATAACTCCTAGTATCCAGTAAAGCGAATTGGCATCCTTCATATATTTGAGTATCTTAGGCAAGTCCTCACCATGAAAAACATAGTATAAGGTAAATAAAAAGCAAGCAACAGCAAAAATCATATTTAGTATATTCTTTTGTTTTTTACTCATTTACTTGCCTCTCCATACATTATATCGTCAAACTAAAGCCACGAAGGCATTAGCTCTAAGCAAATCAAGTCGGGACATGTATAGATTTGCTCTTACCGTTCAATTAACTAGTATATAGTATTCCACACTTTTTTTCAAGAAAAACCGTAAGCTCCAAGCAAGGATAAGCTCATCTATAAATGAGCAAAATATAATAATATAGTCCTGGCTAACTCACTTACAAACTCATCTTGTTTGCTATCATCACAGAGCCAATCAAAGTCCTCTGGATTTGGTAAAAATCCTGTTTCCAAAAGAACACTCGGACAATGCGTACCCCTTATAACATAGAAGTCACTTCCCCTGTAATCATTATCTATGCAGGCTGTATTTAAGCAAAGCTGCCTTTGAGCGAGCTTGGCATAAGGTTCAGCTATATCCTTAGAGTAGTACACCGAGAAGCCCTTTATCTTATTTACATCCTTATGCAAACCACAGGAATTGGCATGAATAGAAATAAACATATCAGGCTTATAATTGTAAACATATTTAAGCCTATCATGCAAACTTATAAATTCATCCTTATCCCTAGTGAGTATTATATTTGCCCCTAAGTCTCTGAGCTTTTTATCCAGTTTCAAGGTAATATCTAGGTTTACATCCTTTTCAGGATAAGAGTAAGCCAAGAGTCCTAGTGCCCCTGTATCATGATCACCATGTCCAGCATCTAAGACAATATCAATACCCTCTAGTGGCTTATCATCATCCTTTATATGCTTTTTATGCTTCATATTAAAGACTATCTTTTCATCATCATATTCTACATAGTAACCACCTAAATCATTTACATCTTTTAGGCTAAGTACATACATATTCCTATAATTGATATATTGCTTTTTAGAGCTAGTTACCATAGCATTTTGGGGAATATTTATGTCTACTAGAGAAACATTTCCACTAAATTCTAGTACCATTGTATCTTTAAATATATATGGCTTAATAAAAGGTTTGATATTTGCAGTGAAAACTATTTTGTCAAGCTCCTCACCGCTTATATACTCAGCCGTATTTACCATATATCTATAATTATTCTTATCTACTATATCCACCTTCGATATATCTATATATCTATTAGAAGTCAATTCTAAGACAGTGCCATGCACCTCTCGAATCTCAGCCATTACTCCCTTTGGTAAAAGCTCCATAGAGCCATTATATGGGTTTACATCTGCCTTTAAGTTAGTCTCATCTTCTTTTATCTTAGCAAACAAAACTTCTCTCTTTAGCTTCTCATTCAAGTAGTCGTAATTCTTTTCTTCGGTCTCGTCGTCATCTTCTTCATCATCAGGCTCTTTATAAGCTTTTTCATCTACTAAACCAGCATTTTCTAGCCTGTATGTCTTCTCTTCATTTGCATCTACAAAGGCCCCAAAAAAGCCCTTATCAGAAATATTTTTGATAAGCTCTCCATTTAAGTAGGCAGGGGTATTAGGATATACAAGACCTGCCACATACTGGGTATCAGCGCCACCATAGAGGGCTATAGAAGGTATCTCGTAGTCATCATTTGTCTTTATTTTCCCTGCTCCTCTAAAGGCATTATAGACCCTATTCGAAGACCTTACAGAAGAACTAGAAAAGGCAATGTATCCATCCACCTCGTCCTTAGTCTTGATATAAGCTAGTTGATTTTTTAGCTCGTCATTCCTATACCAAGGGCTTTTTTCATCAGGATTATCAGCCCTATATGCAGCCAAGCCCACGTATAAATCCACATCTTTGCCTCTTACAGCATTATTCCACCAATCAGTCAAAACTTGAAAATCAGCCACTTCAAAACCTCTGTGCCAATAAATCTGTGGTGTTATATAATCGACTATACCCCTATCTATCCAGTATAAACTATCAGCATAATGGGCAAAGTATGACTGTAAGCCACTGGTCGCACTACCAGTATTTATACTAGTATTATTAGCCCAAATCCCAAAAGGACTTATACCAAAAATTACATCTTTTTTAGATGAATGTACAGCCTTATAGACCTGTTCTACAAGTTTATTTACATTTTCTCTACGCCAATCACCCAAGTCTTTTCCATAAGCCAGCCTAGCATAAGAAGCTCCATCATCGAAGTCCTTTGCTGGGTAAAAATAATCATCGAAGTGAATACCATCTATATCATAATTATCTACTATCTCCTCTACTCCATCTGTTATTAAATCTCTAACCTCCTTAAGTGCAGGATCGAAAAAAAGATTGCCATCATAAGAAATAACGTATTCAGGATGTAGCCTTGCAGGGTGTTTCGGACTAAGCATGTTGACTGTATAAGCTGGCTCATCCGCCTTCCTTTTTGTTATCCTATAAGGATTTATCCAAGCATGAAGCTCTATATTTCTTTTATGAGCTTCCTCTATAAAGTATTCTAAAGGATCAAAGCCATTATTAGGAGCTACTCCCTCTTTCCCTGTTAAATACTTAGACCAAGGAAAAATATCGGACTTATAAAGGCTATCTGCTGTAGGTCTCACCTGCAAGAAAATAGCATTAAATCCAGCATTACTAGCTGATTCGATTATATTATCTGCCTCTATTTTCAAAAGGGCAGCATTGCTAGTGCTTACAGTAGGATAATTGATATTTAAAACACTCGCTACCCAAAGTCCACGCATTTCCTTCTCTTCCTTTACATATTTTTTTCTTGAAACATCCTCATCTGCATATACATTAGAAAAGCTTATGCTAACAAGCATCAAAATAACAAGTAATAACGCCTTTATCTTCATATTTAACCTCTTTTATCTATTATGTTTATCTCAAAAGTCCACCTAGTTCTTCACGCATCCATCTAGGATTTTTAAATACAGACCTACCCACACCTACTAGGTCACAGACAGCTCTATCTAATATATCGGCCACGTCTGCTCCCTTTCTGACTCCACCAGTCAAAATAAGAGGTATATTTATCTCATCAAATATAGGCTTGGAAAGTATGTCGAAATATCCTGGTCTAGTATCTTTTATGCTATAAAAGCACATACCTCCAGAAATATCAAGGACATCTATACCAGCGCTTTCGAAACTTTTAGCAGCTACAATGGCATCCTCCATAGTAAGTCCACCCTCAATAAAGTCCCCTGCACCCATCCTTAGAAAAATAGGAAAGTCCTCACCAAGTTCCTCTCTTATACCAGCTATAATATCTAAGTGTAAGCGTATTCTGGAATGAATATCTCCACCGTAGTCATCCTTTCTCTTATTTGTAATAGGTGACAAGAACTGATTTAGCAGGTAGCCATGTGCAGAGTGTAGTTCTACCCCATCAAAACCAGCCTTCTCAGCCCTAATAGCAGCAGCTATAAACTTATTCCTTAGTTCTTCTATATCATCCTTGCTAAGCTCTATAGGCATGTCCTTATTTTTGCTTAATGGATTTAGGACAGCTGACGGAGCCACAGGATCCATACCTATGACCTCTTTTCTAGCCGCTCCGCCTGCATGAGTCAACTGAAGTATAGCTAGCGCTTCATTATCCTGAATAAGCCTTGCGAGTTTAGACATACCCTCTATATCACTGTCCTTTTCTATGGAAGTCTGAGCATAATTAGCCATACCTCGCCTATCTACATAACTGTGCTCTACTATAACAGCAGAGAAAAGTTTATCTCCTGTCCTATCCCTATAATACTTAAGTATCTCTTCTGTGATATGCCCCTCTTTATCCGCCCTTCCAGTCGCCATAGGAGGCATTATCACCCTATTTTTAAATCTTATATTTCTTGTTTTTACACTATCTTTTATATTCATACTTTTTATCCTTATTTTAAGTTATAGGAACTCAATTCCATATACTTAATATATTATACATTATTTTAAGCTAATAATATAGTATTATAAATTGAAAGTATAGCTGACTTAGTATATACTAAAAGCAGGAGATAGTATGATTTTAAAAAAGGATATAAGAGAAAAGGAACTACATAAAGAACAAATACTATTGATACTTGCTAGCTTTCCCATGGTATTTTTAATATTTGGAATATTTATGGCTATTGTAGAAAACAACTTCATAGCCAACTATATGAATATATTGACCTCACCTACCATACTGGTAACAGATTTTTTTGAAGTAGGTGGTATAGGTGCAGCCTTTATTAATTCTGCACTTATCGGATTTTTCAATATTTATCTACTAAATAAATTTGAATTAAAAATAAACGGTATTATCATAGCTGCATTTATGACAGTTATTGGCTTTTCATTCTTTGGAAAGAATATAATCAATATCATACCTATTTATTTTGGTGGATATTTATTTGCTAAAAATCAAAACAAGAGTCTAAAAGAAGTAATAGTAGTTGTAATGTTTGCAACTGGGCTTTCACCTATTATTAGTCAGCTAATATTTGCACATAAAATAGCCTCACCCCTAAACATCATACTGGGTCTAGCATTTGGAATTTTAATAGGTTTTATAATGCCCCCTCTTTCAGCTCAAATGCTTAAATTCCATGATGGTTACAACCTTTATAACATAGGTTTTACTGCTGGAATACTTGGTACTGTTATCACCAGTTTTCTAAGGGCCCTCAACCTAGAGGTTATGAACGTTAGCATAATTTACAAAAAATATGATGGTCACATTAAAATACTCATGCTAGCCTTATTTATATACCTGATAGTCCTCGGTATATATATCAACAAGGATAGCCTTAAATCGTATAAAAATATATTCTATTATTCGGGAAGAACTGTTACTGACTTCACCTTTTTAATGGGATATGGAAGCACATTTTTCAATATGGGAATATTGGGTGTAATATTTACTATATTGGTAATAGGCCTTGGGGGTACTTTAAACGGACCCGTCCTCGCCGGTCTCTTTACCGTTGTAGGCTTTGGCGCCTTTGGTAAACATATCAAGAATTCTTATCCACCTGCCCTGGGAGTTATTATCATGGCCCTCATCCTAGGTCTTAACTTATCTAGCACGGGTATTATACTAGCCATATTATTCTCGACTACAATAGCTCCGATAGCAGGTAAATTCGGTGCTATAATCGGTATATTATCTGGTATGCTTCACCTGGTAGTAGCACTAAATATTGGCATGGTTCATGGTGGAATAAACCTATACAACAACGGATTTTCTGGCGGTATCGTAGCAGGGGTACTAGTACCTATAATAGATGCATTTAAAAAGGATAAATAATGAAACACGAAATAAAAAAAATATGTAAAATTATCGATGAAATGACAACTCTCTTACTTAGAGATGATACAAATACTGTAGACTTCAAAATAAAGAAAATGGACGATAGAACCGTCATTTCTATTGTTGACTACGATACGAATTATTCAGAAAAAGAAGTAAATGACCTTATCGAATGCTTTAATGTACAACGACAAAGAGAAGTGGAAGAATATTATTGGCAGCTAGTTGGTGAATGTGATAATGATTCAGAACTCACCATCATAGGTGTTATGATAGACAGTGCCAGCATAGAGGTGAGAGATAATAACATGTATATAGAACTTGTGAGAATGAATTAGAGAGGGTATATAAACCATCTCTAATTATAAATACTTATCTAGCTCATCCTCCGGTAGTGGTCTACTATAATAATAACCCTGAATACTATCGCAGTTAAGCTCCTTTAGAATATTTAGCTGTTCTTCACTCTCTATACCCTCCGCCGTTATATACATACCCAATTTATGGCCAATATTAATAATGGATTCTACCAAAGCATTTGCCCTATCAGACTTTCCTAAATCATCAATAAAGGTCTTGTCAATTTTCAGGTAATTTATATCCATATTTTTTAGGTAGGTAAGTGATGAATAACCAGTACCAAAGTCATCTATCGCTATATGTATACCAATAACTCTTATGCCTTCAATTATCGCTTTAGTAAGTTTTGTATCCTCTATAAATACAGACTCTGTAAACTCAAAAATAATAGAATCTGGAGATACCTTATGCTTTTCAATTAACTGTTTAACAGTTTCTATAAAGTTATGTTCTTTTATTTGTAGAGGGGATATATTTATAGACATAGTAATCTTCTTATCTGACTTCTTTTCCAAGCTGGCAAGCTTTTCCATAGCCTTGTCCATAACCCAAAATCCTATATTATAAATTTGACCTATCTCTTCTGCCACCGGAATAAATTCTGCAGGTGAAACCATACCCAAAACCTTAGAATTCCATCTCGCAAGGGCTTCAAAACTTATTCTATTGTCATTTTCAAGTTCTATTATAGGCTGGTACATAATGAATATCTCATTATTTCTAACAGATGAAGATAGGTTACTCTCCATTTTAACCTTGGCTTCTAATCTGTTCTTGAGTTCTTTTTCGAAGAAACATACAGAATTTTCTTGATCCTTCTTAGCCTCTTGCATGGCTATCTCTGCCACCTTGAAAACATCATCTATATCCGTAATATTTAAAGGATAATAGACCACACCCATTGATATGGTTATATCTATGGTAACTGTTTCCAAATAAATAGTTTCCTTAAATACAGATATTACCCTATCTATACATTCAGCAACAGTAATATCAGATATTTTCTCTGAAACTATACAGCCAAACTCATCTCCACCTAGTCTAAATAAATATGCATCATCACCTATGGCATTTAACAAAGAACTTGTTATGACCTGTAAGATTTCGTCACCTATTTCATGGTTTAGAGCATCATTTATAGTCCTGAACTCATCTATATCAAAGTATATAAAAGAGAAAACCTCCCCACTTTCAGCATATTCTTTAAAGACCCTTTTACAATAATTTCTATTGTATAAACCTGTCAAAAAGTCCCTAGCTTCTAAGTCAGATACTTCTTTTGCTTCTTTATTATATTTTCTTGTGTAAAGTGGTTCTGGTAATTGTTGATTCTTATCTATTATCCATTCGATTGTTTCTACAATAAGCTTTTTTATTTCACTCAGTGCTATCTCTGGACTATCACCTTTGGCATTTAATAGTGGAAACTCTAAGCAAGTCGATACGTGCGCATTAGCTTCTTCCGACCATCTAATATTATATGTATACTTATCTACATTGATTTTTTTCATAATCACTCCATCAAAATGCTCCCCCAAAAACTTAATTTTACATATAATACTAAAGAATATAAAATTAAATCCAAAAAACATCTATCAATAAAGGTAGATAACAATATTATAAGTCTTTTTATGCATTTTTTCAAATACTAATTACGGAGCAAATTTATCTTCTATTTTTCTCATATTAAAATCACTCTAATTAAGTTTTTAACAGCTCAATTAGAATGATTTTTATACTCATTTTCACTAAGTGAAAGTAAGGTATAAATAATATTATAATTTAAAATTAGTGACTTCACTTTGTAGCTCACCAGCAATTTTTGCCAAGTTAGAGCTTACACTAGAAATATCATTTATACTTTGGGTTTGTGTATCAACACTTGCGCTAGCCTCCTCTGCAGTAGAGGCATTTTCTTCTGCAATATCAGATAGATTTTGAATAAGCCTTATTATCTGGGTATTCTTCTCTCCCATAGTTTTAGAACTTATATGAATCTTCTCTACCACCAATTTACTCTTTTCAACAGCCGCTTCAATATCGTTAAACTTGTCTTGTGTGATGATGGTTTGATTATCCTGTTCTTCTACTATTGCACCCACACCTGACATAGTGTCGACAGCACTTTGCGCCTTTTCTTTTAAGCTTGAAATAGTATTTCTTATCTCTTCAGTAAACTTAGTAGAGTCCTCAGCAAGTTTCCTAATCTCGTCAGCAACTACAGCGAAACCTTTTCCTGCCTCTCCTGCCCTAGCTGCTTCGATTGCAGCATTAAGGGCTAGCAAGTTTGTCTGGTCTGCTATGCTTTGTATCATATCACTAGCCTTAGAAATATCTTCAGCACTCTCATTAGTTTCTAGGATAATCTTATTTACAAAACCTGCTGCTTCCTTGTTTTCTTCACCATTTTTGATAAGTTTTTCTAGGGCGTGTTTACCCTCATCTTTTTTACTGTCTATATCATGTGTCACAGATTCTAATTCTTCTAAAAGCCCTATCATTTCATTTAGTGAATTGCTATTTTCTTCTATGCTGCGAGCAGCTTCTGTTGTATCGTTAGCTTGGCCAGATGCACCCTCTGCTATATTACCAACCGCAAGAGAAACCTCTCTCGCACTATCGTTAGTGCTTTGTGCAGTAGCCATGAGCTCTTCAGCTGTAGCTGCTGTATTACTTGCATGAGAAGTAATATTTTCTATTATATCTTTAAAATTGTTCACAACTGCCTTTATTGAACGAAGCATTTGACCGATTTCATCTTTATTATTAACCCATTTTTTCGCTTCTTCTCTTTCCTCTGAGGTGTCAAGATTAAAGTGAGCCAACTTATCAAGCGCCCTTGTAACGAGGACGATAGCACTACTAGTCTTTGCCGCTACAATATAAACTATTACAAGCATAAGAACTAATAAAACAAGGGCAGTTATACCCATCAATATCAATAAATCCCTTGACTGCTTTTCTACTTCAGCCCTTGGTACCTTTATCACAAATATCCAGTCTGTATCCTCAATGTAACTTTTTGTATAGAGATATTTTCCCATTTCAAAAAAGCTTTCATTTGAACCAAGTATTCTAGTCCCAAAGTCTTTATACTTACCATCTTCTACATCATATACATTTTGACTAGCATCATAGTCAGGGTGTGCTAAGAAGAAGCCCTTTTCATGAAGGACCACACCATCACCAGTCTCATACAATTGAACATTTTTCGTGAAGGTTTTAATCGCATCTAAATCTACATCAACGCCTAAGATAGCAAGGGTTTCACCATTTTGAATAACAGGTGCTGTGATGGTAATAACTGTAACACCATCAGTTCTAATATAAGGCTCACTAAGCAGTATTTTGCCTGCCTGCATAGTATCCTTATACCATCCTCTAGTGGTACAGTCATAGTCATCTGGAACAGAATCATAAGGATAGATAAAAGTCTTATCAGGATAGCCTATAAAAAGCGTCTCAAAACGGTCTATCGTATTTGTCAAATCTGTTATAGTTGTAGTCATTTTTTCCTTATTACTGAGATTTAATTTAGAAATCTGTGAAGCTATTGAATCCATCTTAACAATATCTTCTTTGATTATCTTAGATATGCTTACAGCATTTTTCTCAGCAGATGTGAGCATTATCTCCCTACCATTATCTATAAGCATCTTATTAGAAAATGTGTATGCTAGTAATGTCAGAGCAACAAAGCCTATCAATATTGGCGTAATAATAAATAAAAGCAGTTTCTGTTTAAGTTTCATTTTAACCTCCAAAGTTTAATCATATCTTTGTAGAAACAAAATATATGACTTATAAGATTATATGTAAAAGTTCTTTATTAATAATTATGCTATAAATTTTTCAGAAATTTATTAGATTATGTATGATATTTAGTAGAATTCTAGATATTAAAATTATAATTTTTTACTGTTTTCTTCAGATAATTACAGTGATGTTTCTTATTCATCAATTATAAAACTTTTATCGGCATAAAGATGTAAAATCTTTAATAAAACTAGAAATTTATAAAAGCCCAAGTTGATATTCCAACTTGGACTTTTTATTAAGCCTATCTTTTTCTTAATGCCCCTGTTTTTATGGCTGCCTCTCCTACCGCCTTAGCTACCTGCTCTACCACTCTCTCATCAAAGGGTGAAGGAACCACATAGTCATTCCTGAGCTCTTCCTCTTTTAAGACATTTGCTATGGCATATGCTGCAGCCAACTTCATATCGTCGTTTATATCCCTAGCCCCCACATCTAAAGCCCCTCTGAAAATACCAGGGAAGGCTAGGACATTATTTATCTGATTTGGGTAGTCGCTCCTGCCTGTACCGATTATCTTGGCTCCTGCTTCCATGGCTAGCTCAGGTAAAATCTCAGGCTCTGGATTCGCCATAGCAAAGATAAACGGATTTTCATTCATCTTCTTAAGCATATCCTGACTGAGCACTCCAGCAACAGAAACACCTACAAATACATCCGCTCCTTCTACTGCATCCTCTAAGCTACCTGATACACCGTCTTTGTTTGTAAACTCAGCTATGCCCTGCTTTACGAAGTCTAAGTCATCTCTATTTTTATTTATAATACCCTTGCTATCTAGTACCAAAATATCATCCACGCCAAACTTGTTTATCATATTAGCTATAGAGCTTCCTGCTGCACCTGCCCCATTGATTACTACCTTTAGAGTATTATGATCTCTTTTAGTCAGCTTACAGGAATTTATAAGTGCTGCTATTGTTATGATGGCTGTACCGTGTTGATCATCGTGAAAAACTGGTATCTCCAGTTCTTCTTTAAGCCTACGCTCTATTTCCACACAGCGAGGTGAGGAAATATCCTCCAGATTTATACCACCAAGTGATGGCTCTATCATCTTGCATATATGGATTATCTCATCTACATCCTGAGTGTTTAGACAGAGTGGAAAGGAATCGATATTTCCAAAGGTTTTGAAAAGGACACTCTTTCCTTCCATTACAGGAAGGGCTGCCCTCGGGCCTATATTTCCCAAACCTAGTACAGCAGAGCCGTCAGTCACCACTGCCACCATGTTTCCCTTATTGGTGTACTTATATATATCTTCTTCATTTTTCTCAATTTCTATACATGGTTGTGCCACTCCTGGAGAGTAGGCTAAGGAGAGTTCCTCCTTGTTGCTAACCCTCACCTTGGAACGCATTTCTACCTTGCCCCTATGTTCCTCATGCATTTTAAGCGACTCTTTATAAACGTCCATAAATTTACCTCGTTTTTTATTTTATTTTTCTTTCCTATATGATATACTATTCGCAGGAAAAATACAATTCAATTAAAGGGATGTTTTTATGTACAAAACTTATGCTTTTTTAACAGGGATAGTCATATCAATTATGCTGCTATCTAATGCCATCATGACTCGTACGGTGGGAAACTTCACAGGAATCTTGCTAATACACATAATAGGATTTATGGGTTCTATAGTGCTCTTCCTTGCTAGCAGAGCCAAGATAGCCTCTTTAAAAGGCATAGCCCTTATCTACCTCTTTGGTGGAACTACTGGATATATGACGGTATACTTTTCTAACCTAGCCTTTATCACACTAGGAGCCACCCTTACACTCATGCTATCTATGTTTGGGCAAATAGCCACATCTACCATAGTAGACCACTACGGTATACTAGGTATGGAAAAGTTCCCATTCAAAAAAGAAAAATTTATCGGACTTACGCTCATGCTTATAGGAGTAGCACTCATAGTGCTAGGATAGGAGGAAAATGCTTTACTTTTTAGCTATATTTGTCGGATTTACGACCATACTTTCCATGACACAAAACTCAAGCTTATCGACTAAAATAGGCCTAGCAAATACCTCTGTGCTAAACTATGTCACAGGTACTACTACAGCCTTTATATTTTTTATGATTTTTGGTAGTTTGGAAAATATATCCAAATTAAAAGAAATGCATCCCTTCGCCTTTTTCGGTGGACTTTTGGGGCTCACTGTAGTGTTTTTGTCTTCATATGTGCTAAGGCATATATCAGTTATCATTGGGAGCATGTTGATTTTTACAGGTCAGATGGTCGCTTCCTTTGTAATAGATTATTTCAGGGGAATCAGTCTTTCACCTCTTAAAATAGCAGGTGTAGTTCTTATCATGGCTGGGATTTATGTAAATAATTATATTGATTATAGAAATATGCAAAAAGAAAGTGAATGAGAAAATATCTACTTTCACATTCACTTTCCATCTAAAACATATATAATACTTAAAACAATATCACTTTCAAATCTTTGAAGTAGAAATTATCTCAGTACGCACTTTCAAATCTTCCTACTTTCCACCACGTCTATCAATGTAGAAGCAGCTTCTATCAAATTTTTTAGCGTATTTTTTGACCTCAGCACAGACGTCAGCTATCTTTTCATATCTGGTATCACTATCATGTTCAGCTAAGTTTACCCCGGCAAGGGAGATAGTCATAATAGGAAACTCCTGTACTTCTCCACGCCTGTTCTTAGAGATGATACTTCCCTTTGCCACATCTTCTGGATCATAATGTTCGCGTACCTTTTCATCAAATGTACTGATAATATTATCTGTTACTTTTTTAACATCTGAAAAAGCTACTATAAATACGAAGTCATCTCCACCTACATGACCCAAAAAAGTATCATGTTCACTGAGCTTAAGTGCATCACTTATTATTTCACCAGTAAGCTTGATGACATCATCACCATTACCAAAACCATATTTATCATTAAAGGCTTTAAAGTTGTCTAAGTCCGCATATACCACTACAGACCGTTCCTCATTCTCTAATGACTCTATTACTTTTTTCCTAATGGTATTATTTCCTGGAAGACCAGTATTTGGATTGGCCTCCTTGGCTGCCTGCTTTTGCTCTTTCAAAAGTAAAATATTATTATATGCTTCTGCATAATTTGATAATTTGGCAGCTAACAAACTAGGTGAAATAGGCTTGATTATGAAGTCTATCGCTCCATCTAGCAAGGCACTTGTTGGGTCTAAATCCTCAAAAATCTCCCCAATAAGAACCACTGGTATTTTCTCTGTCTTATGAAACTTCTTTAACCTTCTAAGGACCTCATATCCTGTAAGTCCATCCATATTTGCATCTAGCATAATTATGTCAGGATGTATCTTGGAAATCTCGTCAAAGACTTCCATAATCTTAAACCTCTTATAAATCTCAAATCCGTCCAGCTCATCCCTACTTAGAACGGAACGTCCCCTATCTTTTTCAATTATCAAAACTCTTGGTATCTTGTGTATTATTCTCATTATTTCTCTTATCCATTTGCTCTACGAGCATCTTTTTAATTCCTAAGCTTTCCCCTTTTGCCATCTCTTTGGAATACGCATCAAGTAGCATATCCGTGTAGTATTCCTCTTTATCATTACCCATAACGCCAGACTTTGGTATAGAGCTATACATCTGCTTAAGAAGCTTGTAAGTAAAATAAGCCTCAAACTCTTCTCCAGCCTTTTCAACCTCAGCACGGTTTTTCATCTTATCAAACATCTCTTTAAAAGAAGCCTCATCAGCCTTAGCCATAGCTACCTGAGTATCTGTCATACTATTTATGAAATTATTATAATTACTATCTATTTTCATATCTTAACCCTTTTTATAGGCTCTTAGCACCATTTAGAATAGCCTTATCGTTTTAATTGATTTGCTTGTTCCAACATACTGTCAGAAGTCTGAATAGCCTTAGAATTGAGCTCATAAGCCCTCTGAGCTACTATAAGCTTCACCATCTCTTCTACAGCTTGTACATTGGATGCTTCTAAGCCCCCCTGCCTAATAGTTGATACATCTATCCTATCATCTTCGCCCTCTAGCATCTTCTCACCAGAAGCTGTCGTAGACTTAAATGAAGTACCACCTATGGACTTTAGCCCCTGTGGATTCCTAAACTGTACGACTTGAATCTTTTGATTTAAATCCAAAGGCTGTCCGTCCTTCATAATACTAAAGCTACCATCTGTATCTATGATGAGTTCACTAGCATTTATATCTTCAAACAATATCTTTTCTCCCTCTGTATTCATATATGGAAGACCAGCATCATTCGTCACTACTATACCCTCCTCTACAACAGAAAGTTTAAGCGAACCATTACGAGTGTAAACATCTTCACCATTGGGGTCTTTAATTACAAAGAAGCCCTTACCCTCTATCATAAGGTCAAGTGGATTGTCAGTCTTAAGAAGGGTACCTTGCCCAAACTGTTTCACAGAAGAGCTGTACTTCACACCATGTCCTACTTGTAGGTTTACCGGAGCACCACCATTTTCAGCTTCCCCAGCTTCCTTCATTGTTTCATATAAAAGGGATTTAAACTCCAATCTTTCTTTTTTAAACCCAGTAGTATTAACGTTGGAAATGTTATTTGAAATACTGTCTACCATGGCTTGTTGTGTTTTCATACCACTAGCTGCAGTATAAAGTGATCTCATCATAATCTAACTCCTTAATTTATTCCTAATTATATCTAATCTTCCTTATTTTATCCTAGCTATATCATTAGCTACCTTATTCATAGTCTCATCATAGGTCTGAATAATCTTCTGATTTGCCTCATATATCCTAGTGGCAGCAATCAAATCTATCATCTCTTCAGCACTATTTACTCCTGAATTTTCCAAAAACCCCTGTACTATCTTACCCTTAAAGGCTATCTCCTTGCTCTCTTTGGTAGTGATAAAATTAGAGTCACCCTCTTTTCTAAGGCTCTGCATATTTTCAAAGTCTACAATATCTATCTTAGCTTTTAGCTCCTCTTTAACGTATATAGAACCATCTGCATTTATTCTAGCCCTAGCATTATCATCACCTAGATTTATTTTTTTACCACCAGAAAGTACATAAGCACCTTCGGTATTTACTAGTTCATTTTTTTCATTCAAAGTAAAACTACCATCTCTAGTGTATTTTTCTACTAGTTCACCTTTTTCATTTAAAATGCCTAGCTTAAAAAAGCCCTTGCCCTCAATAGCTAGATCAAACTGTCCATCAGTCTGCTTCAGTGAGCCTTGAGAAAAGTCTATAAAAACACGATCAACCTTAGCACCTAAGGACATCGTACCTATATTTTTAATTGGCTGGTAATCTCTGATTTTTTTTGTTAGAACATCCTTAAAAGAAGTCTCTACAACACGGTCTCTTTTGAAACCTACAGTATCGATATTGGCTATATTATTACTAATAGCCTCGACCCTTCTCTGCTGGGTCTTCATACCTGTATAAGATGTATATAATCCTCTAAACATAGTCTTCCTTTTCCTTGCTTACATCCATGTAAGTAATCGCACATCCTATGCTTTCATATGTTTATCGGCACAAAAAGATAAAATCTTAATAAATTAAGTAAAATTAAACGAGAACTTATATATTGTAAAAACCGGGATAAACAGATGAGAATCTGGTGCAAATTAGGCGACTACGACGCAGGCGTACTTAAATCGTACGTCGAGGAGTAGTCTGCCTAATTTAAGCTAGATTATCGCTGTTTAGCACGGTTTTTAGTATGCTTTGCCCCAGTAAACCATGGTATCAGTAGGCTTACCACAGCAAACGCAGGTATCAGCTATCTTCTCCTGCTCAAATGGTATACACCTAGATGAAGCACCTGTTTCTTCTTTTATCTTTTCCTCACAAGCTAGGTCTCCACACCACATAGCCTTGACGAAACCACCCTTGTTTGCGACTACATCCTTAAACTCTTCAAATGTAGCAGCACTATGAGTATTTTCATCCCTATGTGCTAGAGCTCTATTATACATATCCTCATGTATCTCTTTCAAAAGTCTATCTATCTCAGTCTTTACATCTTCTAGCTTGGTAAAGTATTTCTCTCTAGTATCCCTACGAACTAGGACACATTGACCTTTTTGTATATCTTTTGGTCCTATTTCTAGTCTAAGTGGTACACCCTTCATCTCGTACTCAGAATACTTCCATCCTGGGCTCTTATCTGTAAGGTCTACATCGACCCTGAAGTCCTTCTCAAGCATTTCTTTAAGCTCTGTAGCCTTTTCTACCACGCCAGCCTTCTTCATCATGATAGGAACTATACCCACCTGGATAGGTGCTACCTTTGGAGGTAAGAAGAGTCCACTATCATCACCATGAACCATTATAATCGCTCCTATAAGTCTAGTAGATACACCCCATGAACTCTGGTGCACATAGGCTAGTTTATTGTCTTTGTCTGTATAAGTGATATCAAAAGCCTTGGCGAAGCCATCACCGAAGTTGTGACTAGTACCTGACTGAAGTGCTTTTTTATCATGCATAAGTGCCTCTATAGTGAAGGTAGCCTTGGCACCTGCAAACTTCTCTTTATCTGTTTTTTGGCCCTTTATCATAGGTATAGCTAGGACATTTTTGGCAAACTCATCATAGACTCCGAGCATCCTCTTAGTCTCTTCCATAGCCTCCTCAGCTGTCGCATGAGCAGTATGACCTTCCTGCCATAAGAACTCTAGTGAACGTAAGAAGGGTCTAGTAGTCTTTTCCCAACGCACTACAGAACACCACTGATTATATAGCTTAGGTAGGTCTCTATATGACTCTATATCATTGGCATAGTGCTCGCAGAAAAGCGTCTCAGAAGTAGGTCTTACACAGAGCTTCTCAGTTAGTTCCTCACTACCACCATGAGTAACCCATGCTACCTCTGGCGCAAAGCCTTCAACATGGTCTTTTTCTTTTTGAAGCAGACTCTCTGGTATAAACATAGGCATGTAGACATTTTGGTGTCCAGTAGCCTTAAACCTGCTATCTAACTCAGCTTGGATAAGCTCCCAAATCCTGTATCCATAAGGCTTAATCACCATACAACCACGAACGGATGAATAGTCTACTAGATTGGTTTTTTTAACCACATCTGTATACCACTTGGCGAAGTCCTCGTCCATCTTGGTAATATTTTCAATAAAATCTTTTTTCATTATTTAATATCTCCTAACTATATCTTTTATCACTTATTTTCACAGTTAAATTATTCTCAAATTTTAAAACCCTACTTACTCACCTTCAAAACCAAGAGATACACTAAGGAAAATCCTGTAATATATGTAAATGGTAAAATAAAGGAAGCCAAGGTATCTATATAAAGTTTAGCATCTATAAATTTTATCATATTTCCTACATCAATGTAAGTAATAAATGCTAGTGAAAGGCAAAAAATCGAAGAAAGTACAGCAAAACCTATCAAACTTCTTATGCTGATTTCCTCACCTTTACTCATAAAGGTAAGCACTATAATAACTATCAAAAATGCTATCAGAACCATTCTTACCATGATAGGCATTTGTAGTATATTTACATTTATTCCCACATATCCTAGGTAGGCCTGCATCTGGTCACTCACTATTAATGGAGCTCCAAACATAGCAAAGAACAAGTAGACTGCTAGATTTGGAACCACAGCTAGGGCTAGCACGAAGATATAAAGCACATTTTTAATATACTTAGATACGAAAAATACCACTCCTATAAATGAGGCTACCGTTGAAAATATCAAGGAATACTTGATAAAATTTTTAGTAAGGTAAACGCCTGCAAAAGAGTCCAAATGTCTCTTAAATGTAATCATCATCTGTATAATAAAGCTTAAGAAAAAGCTTACAAGAAAGTTTCTAAAAGAAACGAAATCTATACTTACACCTAAAATTTCTCCACTTAAAATAAAAGAAACTATGAGCATTAAACAAGATATTAAGAAAGAGGATACCACAAACCTAAGAATATTATCTACTAAACTAAAGTCCTTCTTATACTTCATACTTAATAAAAATGCTCCAAAAGGTAGGAATACAAAGGCAATAAAGCCGAAGTTCATATCACCTGTACTATGAAAAAAACTAATATTCATAATAAAGGCAGCTATCTTCATCAACAGAGAAAAACTAAAACCAACATTAGCACCTGAATTACCTAGCATAATGTCTTTTAGCCTCTCTATAATACTTAAATTAAGAACTAGTGAAACGATGATAGAAAAGGTATATAGAATGATAAAGCTCTTTAAACCTATTCTCAAACCATCTAATATATTGTGTTTTAATTTATTCTTCATATCTATTCCTTATTCTTCTAATAAGCCATGTAATATCAATCTGTGAGTGTCCTTATACTTAGGCGTACAGGTAATCAGCGTGAGAACCTTATTATTTTTACTACCTCTAAGCACAGACTTATCATCAGGCTCCACTACCAGTACCTCATAAATCTTATATTTATAGGTCTCTCCACCTGACATGATGATGACTTCATCACCCACTTCTACCTCATCCAACCTGTTAAAAAACACACCATTGCTATGACTTCTATGTCCTGCTATGGCACAGTTTCCTACCTGACCTATTCCAGCACTAGTAGGCAGGTGTCCCAAGGCAAACTTCAAGGTAGCTAGGTCGAATCCCTCTGCTATAGGCAGGTATAAGTCTATCTTATCTATCTGCATTATACCTATGGCCTTTGGCTTTTGCTTCACCCTACCAGTCTCTGTCACACCTAGTTCTTCCACCTCTTCACCATTGTATTCACCTATGACTAAGGCCGCTCCGTCTACACCTAGATTTAACTCTTCTTGATTGGCTTCATCACTAGCCCAAGCAAAGTTCTGATTTAACAAGTCTACGTCAGTATCAGCAGCTACTACAGAGTTTTCCTCTAAATACGTATTCAAAAGTTCTCTTTGCTGTTTTTGCGCCTGGTACTTTTGAAAAACAGGATATAAAACAACTATAACACCTACAATAATAAGTGCTGTTCCTATAAATCTTTTCATGATTTTTCCCTCGCATTAAACTTGTTCATAGCCTTTACCATACCAGAAGAAAGTATCTCATCAAGAGCTGCACTGCTCTTTTCTATACCTTCTTTAACCTGCTCCAAATCATCCTTGGCAAAGTTCTGAAGCACATAGTCAGCTAAGTCCATAAAAGGAGGCTTGAGTCCTACACCAGCCCTTACCCTTTTGAATTCATTTGTACCTATCCTGGCTATGATATTTTTTATGCCGTTGTGCCCTCCGGCACTACCACGTTCTCTTATTCTGATAAGTCCTGTAATCAAATCCACATCATCATAGACTACGATGATGTTTTCCACATCTTCCTTGTAAAAATTAAGCGCATCTGCCACTGCATCTCCACTCAAGTTCATATAAGTCTGGGGTTTCATCAACAAGACCTTCTCCCCATGTACCGTACCCTTACCTATAAGAGCCTTGTGCTTCTTCATATTTATATTGATGCCGTGCTCCTTGGCAAAACGGTCCAGAATAAGAAATCCCATATTGTGCCTAGTGAACTCGTATTTTGAACCAGGATTACCCAAACCAACTATAATATACATAGATCTCCCATCCTAAAATAACTGCAAGGTATCAACGATAAAATAAAGTATGGCAAGCAAGAAACAAGTATTTACAATAAGCAACCACATAATCACAGTCATGGTTTTCTTATTCTTATCAGAACTTTCCTGCATATCATCTAAAAAGCTCTTCCTAAAGTCCTCGTTTGTATTCCTTACCTCTTCTGCAATACCTTCTTTAAAAACATCTAATCTCTCATCAAAAGCTAGCTTTATTTCATCTATTTCCTTTTCATTAGCAGTCGTGATATCATCCAAGGTCTTAGCATTATCTTCTTTTAATTCTAGCACAGCATCTTCTAAGGACTGACAATTATCAGCTTTTAATTCCTCTATAGACCTCTCCAAAGCTAGCTGATTGTCTTCTTTAAATACTGCTACAGACTTATCTAAAGCAAGTTTCAATTCATTCATGCCCTCTTCACTAGATTTTTTAGCCTCATCTAATTTAGTATCCAGCATGTTGATTTTTTCTTCAATCTTTGAATCTAAAGCATCCACTTCCCTATTTATATTTTCCCTAAGAGCTAAGATATCTTCCTTTACTTCCTTGGCGTGAGCTTCTTGACTAGCTTTTAGCTCCTTGGCGTATAATTCCTGATTCGCCCTTACCTCATTTCTAAGATTTTCATATCCTTCACCATCTTCCAAGATGGACTCCATATAGGTAAGTTCAGCTCTTACACCATCCAGTTTACTTTGTATTTCCTTATAGTCTTCCTTGGTAGCATGGATGTTTTCTTGTACTGTTTTCTTTACTTTTTCTAGCTTTTGAGCAGAAAGTTTTTCAGCATCACGACGAGACTTACCACTCATATTATCCACAGTAGTCATTACATTCTTCTTAAATAATTCCATCTTATCATTTACATAAGCCATATCTCTATCACTCCTAATACCTTGCTATTTTACCACGTTTTTATCTATTAATTCATACTTTAATTTATATAAAGGCTCTGATAAGTCGACATAAACCTCCTGTGGATTTACTAGTCGTCTGCTCTCAGACCAAAGTGTCGCAAGCTCACGCTTACAGTTCTTCTGTATCTCTACCGTATCTGGAGACTTATATACACATTTTCCAGATAAAAATATTGGAACTTGCATATCCTTAATAGTATATGTTCCACCCTTCAAAGTCGTAGTCTTCCATGTACTAATAGGGTCAAATACAGTTAAGTCATCCTTAGCATCATATACCTCATCATGGAGGGTAATAAGGTCGCACTTCATCTTACCTGTTTCATTATCATATATACGAAGAAGTCGTTTATGACCTGGATTAGATACCTTTATAATGGTATCAGAAAGCTTTATCTTCGGCTTGACTTCGCCATCTTTTATTATACCTGCTAACTTATATACTCCACCAAAGGCTGGTGTATCCTTAGAAGTAATTAAATTTGTACCTACACCCCAAAGAGTGATTTTAGCACCCTGCAACTTAAGTTCTGTAATCAGATATTCATCCAAGTCACTAGAAGCACTAATAATGGCATCTTCGAATCCAGCTGCATCAAGCATCTTCCTACTCTCCTTGGAAAGATAGGCCAAGTCTCCACTATCTAGTCTGATACCATAGGTCTTAGGCAATCTACCCTCATCCCTAAGTTCCTCAAAGACCTTGATGGCATTTGGAACTCCCATCTTCAAGGTATTATATGTGTCAACTAATAGTATAAGTCCATCATCATAAACTCTAGCATAGGCCCTAAACGCCTCTAATTCATCATCGAAGCACATCACATAGCTGTGGGCATGGGTACCCCTAACACCTACACCAAACATCTGACCAGCTAGTACATTGCTAGTAGCAGTACAGCCACCTATAATAGAGGCTCTAGCTCCATAAATAGCTGCGTCAGGTCCTTGAGCTCGTCTGAGTCCGAACTCCAAAACTGCATCTTCCCCTGCAGCATATGTAACCCTAGCTGCCTTGGTAGCTATCAGGCTCTGGTGATTTATGATATTTAATATGGCCGTCTCTATAAACTGTGCTTCCAAAATAGGTGCCTTTACCGTAATAAGTGGCTCATTAGGGAATACAACCGTCCCCTCTTCTACCGCATATATATCACCAGTAAACTTAAAATCTCTAAGATAGTCCAAAAACTCCATCTTAAACATATTTAATGAGTCCAAATACTCTATATCTGCATCTGTAAATTTTATATTTTTAATATAGTCTATGACCTGCTCTAAACCAGCTGCCACAGAAAAGGCACTGGCATCGGGGTTCTTCCTATAAAACAAGTCAAAAATCGCTTCATAGTCCTTCTCATCACTTAAAAAATAAGCCTGCATCATAGTAAGCTGATATAAATCAGTCATAAGAGTAATATTTCTTTCCATATCTATTCCTTTTTAAATCCATAATCCTTTAATAAATAGTCATCATCACGCCAATTCTTCTTTACTTTTACAAATATTTTTAGGTTCACCTTCGAGGAGATTAGCTCCTCTATATCCCGTCTAGCGCTGCTACCTATCCTCTTTAACATGGATCCACCCTTGCCTATTACCATGCCCTTATGAGAATCCTTTTCTACTACTATTACGGCATCTATATCTACTAAATCCTTATTTTCTCTCTTTTTATACTTCTCGATTTCCACATATATACCATGTGGAATCTCATCTTTCATATTATGAAGAATCTTCTCCCTAATCATCTCAGATACTATGCTCTTCACACTTTGGTTAGTGATAGCATCCCTATCATAGTACATAGGTCCCTCATCTACTATATCAAAAATAGCATCTACTACCTCATCTACCTGCTCTCCCTTAAAGGCGCTAATAGGTATAATACTCTTGAAGTCATACTTATCCTTAAAGGCTGCTATAATAGGTAGTATAGCCTCTGTTTTTACGGTATCTATCTTATTTATAAGCAAGATAACTGGCACGTCTATCTCCCTGAGTGCACTAAGTATAAATTCCTCGCCCTTACCTATATAGTCTGATGGCTCTACTAGATAAAGTACCACATCTACGTCCTTGATGCTCTTTAGGGCATCCTTGTTCATATACTTGGCTAGCTTGTTTGCAGCCCTATGTATACCAGGCGTATCGACGAAGACTAGCTGTCCTCTATCATCATTATAGACACCATTTATAGTATATCTGGTAGTCTGTGGTTTATTTGAAGTAATGGCTATCTTTTCGCCTATTATCTTATTTGTAAGTGTCGACTTGCCGACATTTGGTCTTCCAATAATGGAAATAAAACCTGATTTCATCTATTTCTCCTAAATTTATTTATATACTTTCGCTTCCGGTGTGTGCACACCTCGCGCTAGTTTGAACCTACTAAAAACTCTCTATTGCCATACTTATAACAAAGATATGAAAAATCACTAGCCCCAAGCCAAGCACAGCTGATATATGTGCCGCTACATGGTAGGCTTCCTTCTCTAATTCAGCTAAAACCGTAAAGACCACAGCAATAATTGTAAGTATAATGGATGCAAATTCCATCAATCCCCTGACTACTTCTGTCGACTTATCAAAGGCAGTGAAATATACTGCAAGCACAACAAGAACTATAGCTACTATATTTATTATAAGAGCTATAATCCCTAAGAATGACTCCCTCCTACTATCTATCTTAAAGCCACTTTTATCCATATATATACACCACCAAAGCCCTTGCAAAAGATAATAAAACAGCAATAATCCCAAGTATCATACCTGAAACAGCCGCATCTTTAGACTCCGCATCCATAGACTTATAAGCTAAAAAAGTCCCAATAATTCCCAAGCTGTATCCCAACGCAGGAATAAGAGATAAAAACATAGCCACTATGCTAATGGTAAGTGAATATACACCCCAGTTTTTCGCCTTGTCTACTACATACATAAATTAAAATTTCTCCAATAATGCACCATATTAAAATATAAGTATAAAATTAAATATCTTCCCAACCATTTTACTACAAAACTAATAAAATAACTAGGAAGATAAACAAATTTAACATTTATTTAAGAATAAAACCCATAATCTAACAGTAAATCTTTACAGCAAGGGCTACTTCGCCCTTACCCCTACCGAGTTTCTTGGCTATTTCTTCTACCTCATATCCCTCTTTATGAAGCGTAACAACACGCTCATTGAACTCAGAGACCTTCTTCTCCATGACCTCTTCACTAAACTCTTTTTTTATATCTGTCTCATCTACACCCAGTTCTTCCTCTTTTAAAGAAATCATCTGATATAGAAAAAGTAATTCTTTTTGCTTAGCATCCAACTGTTCGCTAATGAAATTATAGTGCTCATTGAGCTCGATAATCTTATCATTGATTAGATTCACTTCTTTCCTGAAAATATCCTCATCAAGCGCACTATTTGACTTTTCTATTCTTTTATTTGTTATAATTATTGTAATTAAAATAATTATACTTATTACTAAAAGTATAATTATTATTATATACGGCATAATAGATGCCCATACCTCATTCATTTTAAATCCTTATATCTATAAAGTGCTCTTTTTTTATTTCTGTGCCTTCCTCAGTCTCATCCTCATGCTTTTTCTTCTTTTTGCTTGAACTATGATGTCCTCCACCATGCTTAGAATCATTGGATAATTTTTGGTCTTTTGAGGCGCTATTAACAGACTCCGAGTCATGCCTGCTCTTCTTGTTTAACTGCGCCTCTCCATTAGAAGAATTTATAAAACCCTTGTTAGCTTGTTCCTGCTGGGCCCTCAAAACTTCAGGAAGCTTATTTACACTTACATTTATATCGAGTGGTGTTATAGGCATAGCTTCCTCCTTTTCTTAAGGTGAATGAGAATTTCTTGCTCTATCCATCCTAGCATAAATCCCAAGTTTAAGATATACAGTATCATTAAATACCCTCTGATACTATATCTCCTCTTCTCTTAGTAAACTTCATGCCCTTCATCTCATTATTCACATAATAAGAACATTCGCTAATCTGTATCTTTACACCTTGATAAGCCATACCAGTAACTATAACAGTACCACCTGAAGCCTTAGCTATAAGTTCCTCTATCACATGGTAATCATAGTTGTCTGTATGTAACTTATCCTTGATCTGATCCTTGCTATTGAGTGCATTTACAAACATCTGTTTCTTTTCTGGACTAAGTGACTCCTTCACCTTAGAAAGTGCGGCAATAATAGTATCCAACTTCTCTATCTGCTCATTTGCCACCCTTATTTCTTCTTTTAGATGTCTATACTGCTCTATTAAATCTGGGTCTATTCCCACTTCTACCGTAGTCTTGGTACACATGTGTGAACCCAGTTGTTTTACTTGTATCATGGTAGCAGCCTTGTAGACACCACCATTCATAACACCTTTTCTTCCCTTAACGGTAATGGTCTTCTTGCATTTTATATCACAGTATAAAAGAGACTCTGCAGTAATATCTTCCCCACACCTTACATGGCAACTCTGGATGTACTTAGACTGTACAAAGCCCTCTACATCTACTATACCCTTGTCCATTCCTATGATACCCTTATGAACTATTAAATTACCCTTTGCATAGATAGAGCCACCCTCTACGGAACCCTTTACTTCGACATCACCAGTAGCCCTGATTTCATAGTCCGTAAGTACATTTCCTGTAACTATTACATTACCATTAAATTCTATATTTCCAGAAGCTGGCCCAACATCTCCTTGAACCACGAACTGGTTCTCTACTATGACCTTACCCTTGCTAAGTCTGGCAGCACCTGCCACCTTGCTAATAAGGGTCCCATCTTCTAACTTTTCCACAGAAGCATCATCAAAGGTAATAATAGGATTGAGTCCTCTTCGACCCTTAGCAGGCTTCCCAAAGATATCTGTTCCATCTACACCATTTGTAGGAAAGTATATAAGTGCTAACTTATCGCCTTCAGACACATTATTTACTATATGTAAGCTCTTGAAGTTTATATTACCTGCTTCATCGACCTCAGGTTCAAAATCCTTACTGGTCTTAAAGAAATACTCTACATATCCATCTTTTCCATGTATGGGCTCTTTTCCAGTGGCTATAATATAGTCCTTGTTCAATTCCATATTAGTCAAAATTTTATCTATTACATCATAATTGATACCAAAGACAATATTTTTAGAACTAAGCATATTAGCTATAATCTCTTTGTCTAAGTTAATATTCTGAACAAAGGTGATATAAGCATACATCTTGTCCTCACTAATCCTTATAATATATGGATTAGCTGACTTATTCTCATTAATCTCTGTAGTCACTTGATTATTTCCCATAGCAAATTCTCCTATACTATTAAAATCTTTTTATATAAGATATATCGTCATATAGATGCAAGCATAGTAACATCATCGCCCAAAAACTTTTTCATTTTTTTAAGCGCCTTCGTATGAAGTTGACTTATTCTGGACTCTGATACTTCTAATATCTCACTTATTTCTCTTAAGGTAAGTTCTTCATAGTAATATAAGGTAATTACCATCTTCTCTTTTTCAGATAAATCATTGATAGCCTTTATCAATGTTTTTTTGATTTCTTCTCTCTCTATTCCCTCTTCTGGGGACTGAAATCTAGACTTGCCAATAGACTCAATCTTGGTCTCTCCACCCTTGTCTACATGTTCTTCCAAGGATGTAATCATAAGAGACTTCGTTTGTTCTTCCCACTTGTAGTATTCTTCTAAGCTGATATCCAGCTCCTTGGCCATATGCTTGGCTTCAATATCTACACCGTGTTCTAACTCTAGCTTCTGGGTAGCTGCATCCATCAGTTTTTGCTTCTTCCTAACAGAACGTGGTACCCAGTCCATCTTCCTGATATGGTCGAAAATAGCCCCCCTAATCCTAAGTGATGCATAGGTTTCAAACTTGATACCCTTGTTTACATCAAACTTATCAATAGCGTCAATTAAGCCAAATACACCATATCCCACCAAGTCGTCAAACTCAACATTATTGCCTAGGTAGATACTAAGTCTACCCGCCACGAATTTAACAACTGGTGCATACTCTACTATTAAAGTTTCTTTTATGCCTGCATCCTTGCTCTTAGCGTAGGTTTGCCATAGCTTCTTTAACTCTTGCTCGTTCATCTAGAACCTCTTCTATAATAATTTTAGTCATCCTCTTTAGAAACTACTTCACCCTCACCAGTATTTAAGAAGTCCTCTTCTCCTATATCAAAGTCATCTTCGAGCAAGTCGCCCTCCTTGGGCTCTTCTTCGAAATCTTCTTCTGATACGCCTAGTTCTTCTTCGCTTGTCTCATCTGCTTCCTCTTCTTTTTCTTTAACAGAATCCACTATCCTCATAAAGAAAAAATCGAGCACGCTACCAAGCACATAAAACAAAACAAGCACCACTACTAATGTATATGCAAATTTATCTAAAGGATAACCTGTATATATTCCTATTATACCAACAATTATCCCAGATGTTAACATTAATATTAAATTTATCTTGCTTGTTTTCATAAAAATCTCACTATTTTACGAAATATTACATTATTTTCGTTTCTCGACCCATAGTTTTTACAAATAGCTCTTCTGTTTCAGAATCAAAAACTATAGTTCGACCATAATCTAAGCCAGTATCCTCAGCTACTATTGAAATATTATACTTTTTTAAATTCGCTTTTGTGGCTTCTACGTTTCTTTCACCTACAGAAAGTAAGTCACTCTGGCTATTGAAGGAGAACATCTTAGCACCACCAGCAATCTTCGCCTTCATATTACGACGCTTAGCACCCAGTTCCTCCATACCTGTAATCATAACTTCCAAGGCTAAATCACAGAACTTACTTTTATTAGTGACATTGTTGAAGTTCTCACTACTTGGTAGCATGATATGCGCAAGTCCCGAAACCTTGTTCATGCTATCATATAAAACAATGCCAACGCAAGAGCCCAAACCTAGAGTTGTTAATTTAATAGGATTTTTTCCAAACTTCAAGTCTGCCATTCCTACTTTTATAGTTTCATCCATTTTACATTCCTAAACTTTTTAATATTTTTGCGTAAGATTCAATCTCAGGAATTAGAATAAAATATCCTGATGTCGCCTCGTCTTTTCCACCAAAGTCTGTTTCTATAAGAAGGGCACTATCACCCACCTCACCGAACTTAATAGCTGGTACACTAAGTATGGCTCCAGCATAATCAAATGAGAGATAAGGAACAGAGGTTTCTATCCTCAAATTTGTGAGAGTAGATAGTGATGTTACATATGCTCCTGATATAATATTTCCTATTTCTCTAAGTGTAGAGCTTTCCATTTCTGTGAAGCCTTCATGCTCGTCCTTCGCACCTAGAAGTGCTTGAACTAGATTCTTAGCTTCTTCCATCTCAAGTATAAATAGTATCATACCCTTCACATCACCGTCAAGGTCAAATAAAATTCCAGCTATTGGATTTTCCTCTCCACCTATAGCGCCTGCTAGCTCTGGGAACTCCATAACGCTAACCTTTGGCACAGCCATGTCAATCTTGGTATTGAGCATCTGACTAAGAGCTGTCGTAGCATTACCTGCTCCAATATTTCCTATCTCTCTTAAAATATCTAATTCATAACTTTGTATTTCATCATAACCTGCCATAGCACTAACCTAATAACCTTTCAGTATCCAAAATGGTAACTAAATTCTCACCTACTTGACCTACACCAAGTACATATGACTTATTCTTATCCTCTGAATCCTTAGCAGCATCGATGTCCTTTTTCCTAAGAGTAACTACTTCATAAACCCTATCTACAAGTATACCGTAGTTATTTCCATCTATTTTCAAAAAGACTATACGATTGCTATCATCTAGCTCCCCATCTTTTTTATCAGCAAGGCCAAACAAGATATTCGTGCTTATTACAGGTATTACATCACCACGTAGGTTTACTACGCCAGAAATAAATTCCTTAGTTCCTGGAACCCTAGTTATCCTAAGCAGTTTGACTATACTGGTGATGAACTCGATTTGAACACCATATTTTTCACCACCTATTTCTACTACAATAATCTGCATTGTACTATTACTTTCCATCATATCCTCCTGACTATACCAAGTGATTTACATCAAGTATTAGCGCTACTTCACCATCACCTAAAATAGTGGCTCCAGCAATCACCTTGACATAAGACAAGTATTTACCTATGCTCTTGATTACTATTTCCTGTTGACCGATAAGGCTATCTACCACTATACCATAAGGTTTTTCTCCCTTATTTACTATAACGACAGTAACCATATCCTTCTCCTCTGGAGACGGTAATCCTAGTTTTTCATAAGGTCTAACAATAGGAATAACTGAACCACGTAGGTGGATAACATCCTTAGACTGTACCTTTTCAATATCAGCTACATCTACCTGCTCTATATTCCTTATAGCACTGATTGGAATAGCGTATTTCTCACCACCAATACCTACCATAAGACCCTGGATAATAGCAAGGGTAAGAGGAAGTTTAATCTTAAAGGTACTTCCCTTATCCATCTCAGTCTCAACATCAATAGAACCACCAAGTGACTCTATCTTAGTCTTAACTACATCTAGTCCAACGCCACGTCCTGACACATCTGAAATCTTTTCAGCTGTCGAGAAACTAGGTCTAAATAATAGGTCTATAATCTCTTCCTTAGTGATAGTCTCTGCTTGTTCCTCAGTGACTACACCCTTGCTTATAGCCTTGTTTAAAACCTTGTCTAAATCTATACCTCGTCCGTCTTCGCCTACCTCTATCATAACGTTATTACCACTCTGGTAAGCGTTTAGGTAGACATTACCGACAGGGTC
>PDWI01000647.1_pt1 | contig 55953 bp, 58 predicted proteins | sample 1430891 | NCBI WGS metagenome assembly PDWI01 (sample SAMN01162508, study PRJNA174530) | Oral metagenome, whole genome shotgun sequencing project. | biome: Marine environment; feature: Marine mammal; material: Swab sample of the gingival sulcus; isolation source: swab sample of gingival sulcus... | reverse complement strand
TGGCAACGCCCATAAACAGTTCATTACCGGTGACATTACCCTCCATTCTCTCACCCGGCGCAATCTCAAGGTTTATGGTATGGTTCTCTCCTCTATACTGTACAGGCCATGTCGCGGTGTCATTTTCATCGAAAAGAGCCGGGTCATAATCCGGGTTTTTTACAAAAGGAGGTTTATCGTTGTTATAACCGCCAAAAATATACTCCCCGGAGATTTTGCTATTGCCTATGCGAACCATCTGATCAATCATTTCCCCCACTTCGTGGGCATAAGTCTGGCGGTCTTCTTCACTGCTGCTGCCGCTGTTGCCGGCAAGAGCGATCTGCTTTGCCCTGACTATCTGGTCTTCAATGAAATCCATCTGGGTATCCGCCGCCGCAAAAGAATCTCCGGCAACATTGAGGGTGTCGATAAACAGATCATTTTGCTGCAGTTGATTTCTGGTCTCAAGTACGGCACTGACAACAGTGGGGTTATCCGAGGGCTTATTGAGTTTGCGATTGGTGGTTCCCTGGGTTCTGAGATCGAAAAGTCTGTTATCTATTCGATCCATATTGGTGAGCAGTGTCCGGTATGTTGCTGATTCTGTGATTCTCATGGTACGGCCTCTTTTATCCAAACCGGTTCGGAGGCAGTGGGGGCGTTCCGAAGTTGCGGTTCTATTTCTTGTTATGGTTGGCGGCTGCCTGTATCCAGCGATGCCGGTCTATCTCAGGTTGATCAGGGTATCCATCATTTCATCAACCGTGGAGAGGAATTTGGCAGAGGACTGAAAGCTTCTCTGAAACTGGATCAGGTTGACCATCTCTTCGTCAAGGGAGACCGCACTGGCACTGTCTCTGAGGTTCTTTACCTGTTCCATTGCGGTTTTCGTGCCGTTTACCGAAATCTCATTTCTGTTTTTTGCTATGCCTATGGCGCTGACTATTTTCCCATATTGAGTAGCAAAAGTTGTTTCCCCGATCTTTTTATCGTAGATATCGGCAAGAGCAAGGGCGTTTTCATTATCGCCCGGAGCCGATGTCATTCCTGCCGCAATCTTGTCGCCATCGCTAATTGCAACAGACATGGTTCGTGCCGTATCATGATATTCAGGCAGGGAAGGGTTGGCAACCTGTCCGGTATTGGGCGGAGTTGTGAAGAAGTCGCCCCCTGTATCACCCTGAAGATCGACACCAAGAGTGTGCTGTGCATTAAATGTCTCGGTTATATCGTAGGCAAGCCGGTCGAGGCTCTCTTTTATTTCAGGGATCATCTCTTCGCGAAGATCAAGCATTCCCCTGATCTCTCCTCCCATCTGCGCCCTTGTCAATTTCTTTATATCTCCACCGATATCAATGGAGAGAGAGAGGCTTGAGCCAACAGATTTATAGCCGAGGATTGATGCCGATGTCCCCTGAACAAGAGGCAGCCCGCCGGGAATGTGAAGGGAGAGCATCCTGTTTTTGGAAGAGACAATTCGTGCTCCTGTCTGCTGAGCGATCTCTCTGATAAGAGCTTCCTGTTTATCCCGCTGCGCGTTGGCGGACTGACCGGTGGCTTCAATGGTTTGGATGCGGCCATTAAGTTCTGCTATTTTTTTCAGACTGCTGTTGATGCCGTCAACCTTGTCAACAATGGATTGACTCAGATTGTCCTGCAGCCTGTTCAGTTCGTCTGCTGCGCCGTTAAATCTTGTGCAGAGGTTCTGCCCTTTGCGCAGCACGGTACTTCGTATTACCCTGTCACTTGGGTTATTTGACAGTTTCTGGACAGACTCGAAAAATTTGCCGATATCAGCGGAGAGGTTATCATCGTCAATGGAGAATATGCGCTCCAGTTCAGAGAGTGCATTCTCCTGCGCTTTTTCAAAGCCGTACTCGGCGGTTTTGGCTATCAGCTGGTTCTCAAGAAACTGATCGTGTTCGCGTTGAACAGTGGAGACGCGGACACCCTGTCCGATAAAAAAACCTTTCTGGCTGAAAGTGGGGACATTGCTATAGACAATTTGTTGCCTGGAGTATCCGGGGGTGTTGACATTGGCAACATTATTGCCAGTCACTTCCAGCCCGACCTGATTGGCTTCCAGTGCAGTTTTGCCTGCATTTAATGCTCCGAGAATTCCAGTCATTTTTTCAGCCTGTTATATTGATCCGGAAAGAAGACGTCCGTTGGTATGGGTGCTTACAGTATATGCACCGGCACTATATGTGGCGGGCGCTGCTTTCTCACCGAGAAAAGTCATCGTCTCCCGTATCCAGTCAAGCGCGGATTTCAGGAGGTAGGCGTTGTGTCGATTCTCCTCCCGGATACGTGCTGCCAGCGACTTGTCTGCTTCACTGAGCTGCGCCATTCCGGCCATCGAGAGCAGCAACGACTCTTTTTTCTCACTGACAGCCATCAACCCTGCATTATCAAGATTTATCGCACACTGCCGTTCCTCCAGAATGAGATCAAGCAGAGTGTTCAGCGTTTTGCGGTTTGTATCTGGCATATTACTCACTATCCAGCAGGAAGTTTGCCAGCGACTTTGCAACCTGCTCAGAATCCGGCTTGTATAATCCTGCTTCCACCTGCTCCTTGATGGCTGCTACCCTCTCTGCCCGTTTTGCCAATACTGTGTTTTCTATCTCGTTAACTTTTTGTGTCTCCTTAACTACGTTAGAAAAGTCAGTTTTTTCAACTTCTTCATTTTTTTTGACATTTTCCACGCCGGCTGTTTTCAGATTGCTGAGCTGAGCCAGCCCGCCTGAACCGATATAGTCGATACTCATTTTTACACCTTTGTTTTTTGCTTACGACTTGTTCAGTCGATATATCACTTCTTGATTTCCTTTTCGGCATTCAGGAGGAGATCTTTAGTAAAAAAGAGGAGGTATCTTAAAAAAAGATCAGTAAAGACTCCTGAAAGAACTGATCGTCTATATGAAACTCCGTTCGGAGGCAGTGGGGGGGGGGAATTGCCGGATTTCATTTTTCGTTTGGCTGGAAGCTGTCGGATCCAGCCATGTCGGTTAGAAAAAATCAGCCTTTTATGAATTATAGCAGAAATATAAAAAGAGAGAAGAGAAATATTTTCCTCTTCTTATCAGACCGGGGAGAGGTATAAAAGGGAGAATATTTTTCAATTATGGTTCTTTTGTTATTTCGTTGTCCTGTTTTTCCAGACCCTCCTTGGGGTGATAAACCCTGTTTTCGACCAGTGGCGCCATCTGGCGATACATCGCAGCTGCCAGTCCGAAGTTCTGGTTATTACTCATTGAGCGGCTGAGCTCCTTATCCTGCATCTCTTCAAACATCTTTTCGGCACTGTTTTTTTTGAACAGCTCACCTTCAGGAACAGTTTTACGCATCGCCTTGACCATCTCATTTATAAATGTTACCTCAAGTTCTTTAGTACTCTTCTTCAGTTTTGCAAGTTGGCGCTGTTTTATATTGTCAGCGACAGGTGGGCCGGCGGAGATAACCGTTCTGGGGTCAATTCTGAAATCCATAGCTGTTATTTATCCTCCTATAAGATAACCAGTTCACCATGCAGCGAACCCGATGCCTTGATTGCCTGAAAGATGGCGATCAAATCGCGCGGGGTAGCGCCGATGGCGTTGAGCGCATTGGCGATCTCACCGATAGAGACCCCTTTTTTCATATTGAGAACCATAAGCTCTCCCTGTTCCTGCTGTACCGAAATATTGGTATTGGCAGTAACCGTTGTCTGTCCCAGACTGAGGGGATTTGGTTGAGAGACCTGCAGATCTTCCTCAATAATAAGGGAGAGATTGCCATGGGATACCGCAACCGTTGACAGGCGCACGTCCTTGCCCATAACAATGGTGCCGGTCCGTTCATTAACAACAATTTTCGCAGGAGTATCCACTTCCACCGGCAGGATCTCAACTGCGGCGATAAAGTTGACCACATTTGTCTGCAGTGCCTCCGGCACCAGCACATTGACCATACCCTGCGGGTCGGCCCAGGCGGTATCTCTGCCGAATCTGGTATTTATTGCGGCAACGATATGGGAGGCAGTGGTAAAATCGGGGTCGGTAAGCTGATATTTAAGCACTCCTTCCTTGCCTACGGTCATTGGCACCTCTCTTTCCACCAGCGCGCCATTGGCGATACGGCCGGCGGTAAGATGGTTCTGTTGCACCCTGGCGGTCTTGCCGCCATAGGCAAAAGCGCCAAGAGTAAGAGGCCCCTGGGCCACGGCATAGATTTTACCGTCCGGTGCCTTGAGTGGGGTCATCAGCAGGGTGCCACCGGCAAGGCTGGTGGCATCACCCAGTGATGACACCTGCACATCCAGGGTCGCACCGGTTTTGGCAAAGGGGGGCAGGGTGGCGGTTACCATGACGGCGGCAATATTTCTGGTGTCAAGATCGGCCAGGGTGGTGCCGGTCATATTGACTCCCTGGCGGGAGAGCATATTGCTGACAGCCTGTTTGGTAAAACCCGATTTTTCTATATCATCACCGGTACCGCCGAGCCCGGTTACCAGACCATACCCGATAAGCTGATTGGTACGTATGCCGTGAAGACGGGCGATATCTTTTATCCTTGCCGCTGTCGCCTGATGCGGGAGGATAAAGGATAGTAGCAGGGAGAGTGTAGAGAAAAGCGGGATGAATTTTCTGCAAACCTGTCGCATTGTTATATCCTTTTTTTGAAAACGGATCAGAACGGCCATATATTATCCAGTATTCGCATTGCCCAGCCCGGTTTCTGCTTATCGCTTATCGGCCCCTTTCCTGTATAGCTGATACGGGCGTTAAGTATCTGGGATGAGCCGATGGTGTTGGCTGCACTGATATCCTGGGGGCGGATTATGCCGGTAAGGTAGATAACCTGCACCTCGTTGTTGACCATCACCTCCTTGCCGCCGCGGATTTTTAACTGTCCGTTTGGATAGGTATCAATGACCTGGGTGGTAAGCGATGCCGTCAGATTTTCGGTGCGGGAAGTGGAACCATTGCCGGTAAACTTATTGGAAAAACCAGCTTTTACAAGATTACTTGGAGTGATCGGGTTTTTTTGCTTGGTGAAATATTCGGAGGCCTCAACGCCGAAGAATGTCGGGATTGACGCCGACATATCGCTGTTTCTGCCGGTATTGGTGGTCGCCTGCTTTGACGCGCTTGCCTGCTCCGAAATAATGACGGTGACAATATCGCCGATCTGATGTGCTGTCTGGTCATTGAAAAGCGAACCGGCATTGCTTACCCAGAGGCTGCCGTCGGCTGGCGCTTCCGGGACATCGGGCTTTATCTCTTCCAGAGGTTCCCGCTCGGCAAGCTGCTGCACTTCTGCGGCGCAACCGCCAAGAAGAGCGGCAAAGAGAAGGATGCCGGAGATGAGAGTACTGTTTTTCATTGTTTTACCTTGTTATTTGGAACCGGGGAGTGCCTATATTTTTATCTCTACTGCTCCCGGCCCTGTTACCTGGGCCCGCAGCACCTTGTTGGAGCTGCTGTTGCGTACCCGGATTGTCTGTTTGGTGATGCCGTCGGTCAAGGCAAGACCGGTTGCTGTCAGCAGCATGCTGTTGGAACGGATAGTTATTTTTACCGGATCACCTTTTACGATAACCGGGATCTCTGCCAGTATTGCGGCGCGAAGGGGCTGTCCAGCATGCAGTGCAGAGCGCAGTTTTTTACCGATCAGCGCCTCTTTGCTGGTGATTGCATCGGCGATACGGGAGATATCAAGATCGTTAAAAGTAACATCGGCAACAGTAACTTCCTCTCCCCGCCGCAGATTTTTCTTGGCAATGGCAACCGGGGCAATGGCTTCAACCCGGCCGCGTAGCGAGATGTTTTTCACCGTTTTGCCGCCAATACGAAAAATAAGCGAGAAGCGGCTGCTTAAAAGCAGCCCGGGACGAGACGGTAGCACTTCACAGCTGACCTCTCCGGTGGGCAGGGCAAAGGGTGCCGGTGTCTCCTTTGGCAGAAAACGGATCCTTGCCGGTGCAAGATGGCCGCTGTTCTCCTCTATATAGCGGTCTATATAGCCAAGAATCTGCGCACTCTCCAGTTTCTGGCCGTTACGCAGTACTGATACCGTACCGGAGCCTCGCCACTGTGTTCCGCGCGGGATTGTATGGTTGCGCAGCATGCTGTTGCGTACTTTTACCGAGCGCAGCAGCAGCCGTTCACCCGGCATTGGTGCATCGCAGACAATAATGGCTGCCAGAGCCTTTGTCGTTTCGTTTTCCTCGCTGAAACGGACAATATCTCCCAGCCGGATGACATCGTTTTCCACCGTGGCACTTTTTTGGAAAAGACACTGCAGTTGCGCCGCAGATGCCGGAAGAATCGACAGCATCGCCAGGATAAAAGAGAGAAGATATATATGCTTTCTATAGATAGTCATTAGCCTGCCAGTTGGTTGGTGGTTTGCATCATACTGTCGGAGGTGGAAATCGATTTTGAATTGATCTCATATGCCCGCTGGGAGGTGATCATACTGGCAATCTCCTCAACAATATTGACATTTGAACCTTCCAGATAGGTCTGCAGCAGAGTGCCGTAGCCATCGGCTCCGGGGATGCCAAGCATCGCCGGCCCGGAAGAAGGAGTCTGCCGATACATATTCTGTCCCATTGCAAACAGTCCTGAATTGTTCGTGAATGTTGCAAGCTGGATGACACCGAGCTCGGTTGATTCCGTTGCATTATTCAAGGTCACACTCACCCCGCCCCTTTTATTGATGGTAAGATCTGTCGCCCCTTCCGGGATGGTGATATTGGGTACCAGCAGATAGCCTTCCGAGGTGGTAATCCGTCCCTGGCTGTCCCGTTTCAGAGCGCCGGCTCTGGTATAGGCTATCTCGCCGTCCGGCAGCTGTACCTGAAGAAATCCCTTACCTTCAATGGCAATATCAAGCTCATTTTCGGTAAGAATAAGATCACCCTGGGTGAAAATTTTGCTTACAGCCGCGGGTTTGGAACCAAGTCCCACCTGGATACCGGTGGGTGATTCCGTATCGTTGGAGGTGGTGGAACCGGGCACCTTTAATGTCTGGTAAAGCAGATCCTGAAAATCTGCCCGGCTCTTTTTAAATCCGGTGGTATTGACGTTTGCCAGGTTGTTGGCGATAACATCCATATTCAACTGCTGGGTATTCATGCCGGATGTGCCGGTCCATAGTGATCTGATCATTTTCTCCTCTCTGTTTTTAATAAGCGCTGGATAGCGGGATCTATCCGTAACGTCTGGTGATATCCTGTTATGACTGATAAAGGCTGTCTGTTCCAGTCTTGCCGGTTAGCCACTAAGCGTTCCCAGTTCCTCCTGTTTTTCAGCAATGGTTGAATATGCCTTGATTACCTTATGGTAGGTATCGAAGGTGCGGTGATAGTCAATCATCTTTGCCAGTTCAGCAGCGGTGTTGACATTGCTGAGCTCCAGACTTCCCTGGATAACACGGAAATCTTCTGCAGCAATTTCCAGCGCCGGGTTTTCCAGCCTGTAGGTCGTGTCGGAAACATGACTCAGCTTTTCCCTGTCCTCGACATCAACCACGGCGATTTTTCCTGCTGAAATTCTGCTATTGTCTCTGCCTATAACAGAGATATTGCCATCTTCTCCGATAGTTACCTCTTTTATATCGGTATCGGGCAGGATAATCGGAGCACCCGAATCACTGAGTACCGGCAGGCCATTGGTCGTTGTCAATGTTCCGTCACTGGTAACGGCCAGATCTCCCCGTCTGGTATAGAGAACGCCTTCCCTGCCGCGAACCTTGAGGAAACCTTTGCCGGCAATGGCAATATTTAACGGATCATCTGTTTGGCGCAGGGAGCCCTGGGAGAAATCGGTATAGTTGATATAGACCCGGCCGTAGTTGATATTTTCTGCCTGGTTAATCTGCTGCTTGCCCCGCAGAATCGATTCGAAACTCACCTGGGATTTCTTATAGCCTGAAGTGTTGACATTCGCCAGATTGTTAGCGATATTGGCAATCGCCTGCTCTCTTGAGATTGCACCGGAAAGGGCAGCATATTTTCCTGAACTCATCGTATTTTCCTGTACTGTTTCCCCTCTGTTCGAGAGGTTTATAAAACGCCATAAGGGGATGCTCTTTTCTCCCTTCTATACAGGATGTAGCAAAATACGTTCCAGAAATTGATTGGAATCAGGATTTGTTAAGGGCGGAGAGGGCCAAAACCTGGGCAACTTCTTCAGTGGAAAGCGACAAGGTGGCGGCAATTTCTGCGCAATCCATCTTTTTTTCCGCCAGAGTGAGAATAAGGCGGTATTTTTCGTTAAGGCGGGGATTGGCGGCGGTGGGGTTGGCGGTAAGGCGCGGGCTTTGCAGCCGGGTGGTGATTTCTGCTTCGCTCATGCTGTTGCGAAACTGTTGAAGCTCCTTATGGCGTTCCAGCAGGATGGCAAACTGCTGTTCCATATGATGAAGCTCCCGCTGTTTCTGTTTAAGCAGGGCCGCTTTTTTTCTTCTGTCACCGAGTAATACAAGGATGGTAAGGAGGAAAACAGGGCAGAGCAGCAACAGCGGTATGATAAAAGGGGTGGTATCCATGGCAGCTCCTAGTTTAAGCGGGGTTCAAGCCTGCTTCTCAGTTTGATCAGCGCTTGACTGTGGATCTGCGAAACCCGCCCCTCAGAAAGAGACATTATCTCAGCGATCTCCTTCTGGGTCAACTCTTCATAGTAATAGAGGGCGATAACCAGCCGTTCTTTCTCTTTTAAGCTCTCCAGTACTTCGGCAATTTTGGCGGTTACCTGCTGATCATCCAGTCTGCTGCCGGGATCAAGACCATCCCTGCTGTCCGCCAGGGCATCAAGAAAACTGGAGCCTTCCCGGGTGGAGTCAAGGGTTTCATTCAGGCTGACACAGCCAAGATGGCTGACCTCGGCCAGCATTGTTTGATACTCTTCAAGGGAGATTTCCATCGCCATTGCGACTTCCTGTTCGTCGGGATCTCTGCCCAGTTTGAGTTCCAGTTCCTTGATGGTATCGGCAATACGGCTCTGTTTTTCCCTCATGCCGCGAGAGAACCAGTCCAGCTTGCGCATCTCATCGTAGATGGCTCCTCTGATACGGTGTTCGGCGAAGGTTTTGAACTTTATCTGCTTTTCCGGATCAAAACGGTTGGCGGCATCAAACAGCCCTTCCATACCGGCGCTGCGCATATCATCTCTGTTCATAAAGGTGGGGACCTGGGTGGTCATCCGGGCAACAAGAATATCGACAAGATAGAGGTGTTCCTCTATCATTGCGGAGATATCGGCTTTTGGTAAGGGACTGTAGAGCATTGCTGGCTCTCTTTTTTATTCGTTGTCATCAAGGAGCTTTTTCCAGAAAAACTGCAGGCTCCCCTTTGGTTTACTCTGTATTGGTTCAAGGCATATATGCCGGGCAATCTGTTGAAAGGCAGTGCTGATTTTTGAAGATGGGTAGAGCTCGCTGATAACCTTCTGTTTTCTGATCGCCTCGTTCATCTGTTCATCTGCCGGAACAGAGCCGATATAATCAATGGAGATATTGAGATAGCGGTTGGCGACCATGGTCAGTTTCCGGTAAACATCAAGAGCCTCATCCTCACTGTTGATCTGATTAACGATAAGGTTAAACTTTTTTTCATGATACTTTGTAGAGAGCAGCTTCATTACCGCATAGGCATCGGTGAGGGCAGTCGGATCCGGTGTGGTAACCACAAGAATCTCCTGTGCTGCGGTATTGAAGTAGGTAACGTTTTCGGAAATTCCCGCCTCGGTATCAATAAGCACATAATCAAAATGGTGATGCAGTGAGTCGAGCCCGTCAAGCAGCTGCATCTTCTGCCGGCTGTCGAGATGGATAAAGTTCTGTAGTCCGGAGCCTGCAGGAAGAATCTTTATCCCCAGAGGGCCTTCCACCATGACTTTCGACAGCGGCTGTTCACCTGAGAAGAAATGGTTCATATTGTACCTGGGCGACAGACCAAAAACGATATCAACATTGGCAAGCCCCAGATCGGCGTCAAGGATAAGGACGCTGCTACCTGTCTCCGCCAGTTGATAGGCAAGGTTGGCAACCAGTGCCGTCTTGCCGACGCCCCCCTTACCGCTGGTGATGGAATATACCGCAGTCGACCGGTTATGCTGCTGAATGTCGCTGTTCTGCACACGCAGACCATCGGCCTGATCCTGTACGGGGGTAATGGTATTTTTCATGCCGCTGTTGTTGTATCCATCATAATAAGCTCAGCCACCTTTTTTGCCGAGATATGCAGCAGATCTTCCGGTACCCTCTGACCGTTAGTCAGCCAGGAGAGCGGTGCCGGATTCTGCAGCTGAACGTTTAATAATACACCCAGAGTAAAACATTCGTCAAGTTTTGTAAAAACAGTCCGCGCCAGTCCCAGGCGGCGAAACTCGTTGATGGTCTGCATCAGTTCCTCCTCTCTGGTTGTCGCGGAGAGGACAAGGTGGTTGGCGATATTCATCCCTGCGTTGAGAAAGGAGGCGAGTTCGTCAATATTATATGGGTCACGGGGACTACGGCCGGCAGTATCAATTAAGACGAGCTCCTTATCCTTATGGCGGTGCAGTGCTTCTGTCATCTGCTCCGGCGTAAAGACGACATCCACCGGCAGCCCCATGATCTCGCCATAAATCTTTAGTTGTTCTACCGCAGCAATGCGGTATGTGTCAATGGTTATAAGGGCAACAGATTTCGATTTTGTTGCCAGATAATGGGCACAGACCTTGGCAAGGGTGGTGGTTTTACCCACTCCTGTAGGGCCAACAAAGGCGATCCTCTGCTGTTTGCCACCGCCGTCAAACTGTGGTGGCGCAACCTCAATCAGATTTTGGGTGGTCTCCACCAGCTTTACCGCAATGTCCTGAGCGTTGAGCAGCTCTTCCTTATTATAGTTGGCTTCAAGAAAATTTGCCAGCGTTCTTGCCGTTTCCGGATTGATACCACGATCAAGGATCTGGCGCAGCAGCGGATTCTGCCGGGGACGGGCCCTGTTTTGCTTCTTTTGCAGAACAGCGTTAATCTCCTGCGGCTGCTGCTGCGGAGGATTGCGACTGATGGTCTCCTGCAGCTGGGTAGATAGACTGGTAATCAGCTTTTTTAACTGGCGTACTTCAGCATAAAGCTCGGAGTTGCCTTGCTCTTTTTTGCTGCTGTTTCTGTCGGCATCGTTTTTTCCCCTATGCCGCTGCTGTGCTATTGTATCGGAGAAAAGCGGCTGGCCAACGCTATCGTCAGTGGCCGGGGTGTGGAGCAGCTCTTCGATATTGTCGTCTACCACCTGTCTGAAGCTGCCGCTTGCGGCAATGGCATGCCGCATCGCAGCTTGAGCTGTCGCCCGGTAACTGCCGTTTGCTGCAATGTGGTCAGCCGGCGACGTATCTCTGTTGACTACCGGAAGGTCATCAATTGCTGCAGTGATCTCCAGCTTGGGCCTTCCTTTTATGCCGTTGCCGCGTACGGTTTTGGTGGAGAGAATAAGGGCCTCAGGTCCCAGTTCGCGGCGAATTTTCTGAAGGCCGCTGGTCATATCCTGTGATTCAAAAACTCTAACTTGCATCAAGGCTCACCGTTCCAAGAGATTGAATTTTAAGATCCGGGCTCACCTCATTGTGGGAGATGATGGCAAGAGCCGGAAAGTAGCGTTCTGTTAAACTTCTTACATAGGGGCGAATCTGTGGTGCAGCAAGCAGCGCCGGGCGATTGCTGCTGCCAAAGTTCGCTGTGGAGAGAATAGCACCGATTCCGTCAAGGATACGTTTGGCGATCTCCGGATTAAGGGTCAGCAGGCTGCCGGAGTCCTTATGCTGGATAGAGTTGCGGATAGCTTCTTCTGCCGGATGGGCCAGAGTGATAACCGGAATGGTTCCATCCACCGCCAGCTCATTGCTGATTGTCCGTGACAAAGCATAGCGCACATATTCGGTAATAATGTCGGTATCTTTTGTGCCGGGGGCATAATCTGCCATTGTTTCAAGGATGGTGCGCAGATCGCGAATGGAAACCCCTTCCTTCATCAGGTTTTGCAGCACTTTCATGATCATACCCAGATTCAGTACCTCAGGCACCAGATCTTCCACCAGTTTGGGATAGTGTTTGGCGAGATTATCAATCAGCCCCTGCACCTCCTGCCGGCCAAGCAGTTCATGGGCATGCTGTTTGATAACCTCACTGATATGGGTTGCCATAACGGTGGTACAGTCGACTACGGTATAACCGGCAATCTGCGCCCGGTCCCGCTTATCACTGCTGATCCACAGCGCCGGCAGGCCGAAGGCGGGTTCAATGGTGTCAATGCCCTTGATCTTTTCTGTTACCATGCCCGGATCCATCGCCATAAAGTGGTCGGGGATAATTTCCGAGGTGGCGATCTGTACCCCTTTCAGCGAGAGGCTGTATTGATTAGGGTTAAGCTGTAGGTTATCCCTGATATGTACTGCCGGAACAATAAAACCGTTAGTTAACGCGAACTGCTTTCTCATCGACTGGATACGGGAGAGAAGCTCGCCGTCCTGATTGGCATCAACAAAGGGAATAAGGCCATAGCCGACTTCCAGTTGCAGCAGTTCCACATGCAGCATCTCTTCATAATCTTCTTCCCGTTTCTCCCGGGTTTCCTGCGACTGGGGAAGGTGTTCAATTGCCTCTCTGTGCTCCTGTTTTTCCGACTGGTCGAGGCGATAGGCGATAAAACCGACACCAATTGACAATAGCAGGAAGGGGACAAAGGGCAGGCCGGGAATAAGGGCAAAAAGGACAAGGATTCCGCAAACCACCCATAACGCCACCGAGAATCGGGAGAACTGATTTTTCAGATCGGCGCCAAAATCCTTGTCACCGGTGGAGCGGGTTACCAGCATACCGGCAGAGGTGGAGATGATAAGCGCCGGAATCTGCCCCACCAGACCGTCACCGACGGTAAGAATTGTATAGTTGGCGGCAGCCTCTGCAGCTGGCATCCCTTTTTGTACCACACCGATAATAAAACCGGCACCGATGTTTACCAGGGTAATGATAATGCCGGCAATGGCATCACCCTGGACGAACTTTGAGGCACCATCCATTGCGCCATGGAAGGCCGCTTCCTTGCCGACAGCCTCTCTTCGCTGGCGGGCTTCCTGCTCGTCGATCAAACCGGCATTGAGATCGGCATCGATTGCCATCTGTTTTCCCGGCATGGCGTCAAGGGTAAAACGGGCGGCAACTTCTGCAACCCGGCCGGCACCCTTGGTGATAACCATAAAATTGATCAGCACAAGGATCACAAAAATAACAATTCCTACCACGTAGTTGCCGCCGACAACAAACTGTCCGAACGACTGAATAACCGAGCCGGCAGCAGAGGGGCCTTCATCGCCGTGCAGTAAAATCAGACGGGTAGAGGCGACATTGAGTGACAGGCGGAACAGCGTAGTGGTAAGCAGCAGCGCCGGAAATATTGAAAAGTCTGTCGGTTTAACCAGATAGAGGCTGATAATAAGAATCAGCAGCGCCAGAGTAATGTTGGTTGATAGAAAAATATCGAGCAGAATCGGCGGTAGCGGGATAATCATGATTAGCAGAATGAAGATCAACCCTACTGCTGCCAGTACATCGCTGCGTTTGAATATTTCCTGATAGTGAAAGTCTTTTAAGGTGTTTTGTATGTCTGTTATTGCCATCTCCGCCTGTTGCCTCGCAGTGAATATACATATGCCAGAATTTCAGCGACCACTTTGAACATATCTTCGGGAATGTGCTCGCCTGGTTCTAATTTATGCAATAATCTTGCCACTGGAGGATTTTCAACAATGGGGATTTCATGTTCTCTGGCAATTTCCCGTATTTTCAACGCAATTTTATCCTGTCCCTTGGCCAGCAGAACAGGGGCGTCCATTTCGCCGGCAACATAGCGGATCGCCGCGGAGATATGTGTCGGATTGGTGACGATAACATCGGCTGAAGGCACATCCGCCATCATTCTGCGCTGCGCCATCTGCCGTTGAATTGCCCTGATCTGCGCTTTGACATGGGGATCGCCCTCAGCCTGCTTAAACTCCTCTTTCTGTTCCTGTTTGGTCATTTTCATCTGGTTCTCATGTTCCCAGCGGACATAGAGCAGATCGGCAATGGCGAGGACGACAAGGATGCCACAGACCTTGGCGAAAATGGTGAAGGCGACCTTGCCGATAAAAAGCAGGGTTGTCGGCAGCGGGGCATTGAGTAGTGCCAGCGCCTCGGCAAAATTGGCAAATAGTGTCGAAAAACCGACATAGCCGATCAGTCCCACCTTGAGCAGGGATTTTACCACTTCAACCAGAGATCGCTTGGAGACAAAGCGCTTCATGCCGGTAACCGGATTAAGCTTGGCCAGATCCGGTTTCAGCGGTTTGGCGGTAAAAAGCCAGCCGATCTGAAAATAGCTGGAGAACGCTGCCACTGCCGCCAGTGCCAGGCAGGGTGGGGCGAGCAGGATAGCTATTTTTTTAGTGATGAACAGCGCAAAAGAGGGGAGGGTGGCACTGTTGATCTGATACTCTCCCATTGATTGGAGCAGGGTAAAGATAAGCAGTTTCAGGTTGTGCCAGAATATCGGCAGGTAGATAACCCAGAAGAGCAGTCCGGCGGTGAAAAGGGCAGCCGTCTGCACCTCCCGACTCATCGCTACCTGGCCTTTTTTCCGGAAATCACTGCGCCGTTTTGCCGATGCTTCTTCTGTGCGGTCTTCATCCGCCATAATAATTGTTCCTCTATTTTGCCGTTAACCCGGATTTCTCATTGTCGGGTTAGGGATGCAGTAGCTCCAGCATATTCATAATTCTTGAGCCAAGATCGTCCAGCTCTCTGGTCAGGATAAAAGCCGCCATATTGAGGGTGATAGCAATGGCGCTTAAAGCGACACTGATATTTATCGGAAAAGAGAGCATAAAGACGTTAAGCTGGGGAAAAACTCTGGCCAGTATCCCCAGGATCAGATTTGACAACAGCAGCACGGAGAGTACCGGTGCGGAGAATTGGGCTCCGAGAATAAACATTTTTGCGGTGAGCTGCATCAGATAGGGCACCGCCTCTCCTGCCAGGGTTATTTTGCCGGGCGGCAGCAGTGCAAAGGAGCGTATCATTGCCTGGAAGAGGACAAAATGTCCATTTATGGTAACGAAGATAAGGACCGCAAAGATATTCTGAAACTGGGCAACAAGCTGTACCTGGTTCTGGTTTTGTGGATCATAGATATTGGCAGCGGCAAATCCCATTTGAAAACCGACAATAGTCGCCCCGTATTCGACGGCGATAAAAAGCAGACGACAGATCAGGGCAAGAATGGCGCCGGTAAGCAGTTCAGAGATAACGAGCAGTGCCAGCGGAGCGAGGGTAAAATCCGGCGGTGGTGTGAGCTGTCCCTGCAGCAGCGGGAAAAGGGCAAAGGAGAGGGTCATAATCAGTGCCGCTTTGACAACTCCGGGATTTTGCGCAGAGGAGAAGACCGGGATGGTGCTGATAAATCCGGCAATTCTGCTGAAGATCACCAGAAAAATCTGAACCTGCTGAATGGAGAGAAGCTGAATATCCACAATTTGTTATACCCTCTTGCCCCTGTCTGCAGCAGGGGAATTGTTATCGGATATTAACCACATTACATCGAGCTTATCATATTGATAATACCTTTGGTAAATGTCATCATTACCCGCATAATCCATGGGCCGACCAGTAGCAGGGTAACAAAGACGGCAACGATCTTCGGCACAAAGGTGAGTGTCTGTTCGTTGATCTGGGTTGCCGCCTGAAAGATGGAGACAAGCAGACCCAGCAGCATCCCCACCAGCAGCATCGGTGCGGCACACATCAAAATTGTCTGAACGGCCCGGCGGCAAATATCTATAACAATGGTGGTGTTCATCGCGTCTCCTTTTGCGTTCTGCTATGCTACAGGTTAAAGCTCTTGATCAGCGAACCGACCACCAGTGTCCAGCCATCGACCAAGACAAAGAGCAGTAATTTGAAGGGAGTGGAGATAATGACAGGGGGCAGCATCATCATCCCCATTGACATCAGAATAGAGGCGATAATCATATCGATAACCAGAAAGGGGACGTAGATAAGAAATCCCATCTGAAATGCCCGTTTTATCTCGGAGAGCATAAATGCCGGAATAAGAGTGATGGTCGGCACATCCTGGCGGACTTCTGGCGGTGTCTCCATGGTAAGATCGGTCAGCAGGGTGATCTCATTTTCGCCAACCTGGCTGAACATAAACTCCCGCATTGGTGCCAGTGCCCGGGTAAAGGCCTCCTTCTGATCTATCTGTTCTGCCATATAGGGCTGTAGTGCCTTTTCGTTCATCTCATTGAGCACCGGAGACATTACAAAAAAGGTGAGAAACATCGCCAGACTGATAAGAACCTGGGTTGGCGGCATGTTCTGGGTGCCCATCGCCTGCCGCATAAACCCGAGTACGATAACGATGCGGACAAAGCAGGTAGTCATCAGGATTATGCCCGGCGCAAGAGAGAGGACGGTGAGCAGAATGAAAATCTGCAGCACACCCGATATCTGCTGCGGACTGCTGGCATCTTCCATTCCGAAGGTGATGGTTGGCGCTGATATGGCCCAGGTATCCTGCACTCCCCAGCAAAGAGAAGCAGCAAAAATCAACAGTGAACAGAGAGGGAGCAGACGTACTATTGAGGCGGATGAGAGATCTCTTTTCATAATATCTACTCCCGGAGTTGTTCTGCTGGCTGCTTTTGCTGCTGCCGGCACTGTTCCAGAGCGGTTGCAAAACTTTTGTCTGCAGCGAGATCGGTGAGAAGAGAGATATTGTTTTCCGCTATACCGAGTAGCAGTCTCTTTCCTTCCACCTCTACCAGGCAGAGACTCTTTTTGCCGACAAGAGGCCGCATCTCCAGAATCTGAATGGCTTTGTCCTGCTGGTTGGCGGTCAGGGAGAACTTTTTACGGAACAGGGCGTAGAGGGCAAGGATCAGGGCGATAACAAGCAGCAGGCTCCAGATCATCTGCAGCAGTGCTGCGGTCATATCCGGTGATGGTTCACCAAGAGATTCGGCGCGGCACAGAGACGGGTGGGCAAGCAGGCAGAAAAATACCGGAGCGGCTGCGGCATGCCATAAATGCTGGAAACAGGGCAGACGTCTCATCTCAGGAGAGCTGATCCAGCCGGTCGATGGTGCTGACCACATCGGTAAGCCGGATACCAAATTTTTCACCGACCATAACCGCCTCCCCCCTGGCAACCAGTCGCGAATTGACATAGAGTTCCAGCGGTTCGCCCGCCATCTTGTCCAGTTCAATAACAAAACCTTCTCCCATCTGCAGCAGATCGCGCAACAATATCTTTGAGCGGCCCACTTCAACAGAGACCTGAAGCGGAATATCGTAGAGAAAATCAAGTCCTCTTGCTTGACTATCAGGTTTTGGGGGAGAGGGTGCATCGGCAGGTTGAGGTGCCTTCTCTTCATCTTGCAGAAGATCCTGTAGTTCTTCCGCCGCCGGTTTACTGTTGTTCTCTTCCATATCTATCCTCTATTATTCTATCAGATCGGTAAGGCTTATCGCCTTGTTGCCGTTATGAGTTCCAGCCAGGGCATTAAATTTATGACGGCCTTCCACCAATATCTGCAGCGGCTGGTTCGGATCGTAGTTTATCTCCAGTACATCGTCTCTGCGCATCTGTAACAGCTCTCTGATGGTAATAGTAAACTGTCCCGATTTTGCGGTAACAGAGAGTGGCACCTTCTGCAGTTGTTGATTGAAGACCCTCTTCCAGGAAGAGCCCTTTTTCGAGCTGATTTTCAGCAGTTCCTGCAGTTGTTCTAGTAGCGGGTCGAAGGCTGCCAACGGGAAGAGCAGGTAAATTTTCCCTATCTCCTTGCGAATAATAACCTGCAGCGAGACGACAATAACCTGTTCATCAGGTTTGGTTATCGATACAAGCCGGGTGCTGCTCTCCAGTTTTTCCAGTGTTGTTTTTATCTCTTCTATCTGGGCGAAGGCTCTGCTGAGATCAGGACAGAGGTCAATAAAAGGAGAGCGGAGGATATTCAATTCCAGCGTGGTAAGCTTTCTCTCCAGCACTGGAGACTCGATATCAATGGCAGCGCCAAGCATAATTTCCAGAATCGAAAAGGAGAGGTTCTGATCAAAAATAGCAAGAGCTTCGGCATGGAGTGGAGAGAGCGACAGAACGCCGATGGCGCCGGAGTTGCCTCTTGTTGTCATAAACTCTTCATACTGCATGGTTTCCATACTGGTACGTTGGATGGCAAATGTCCTCTGCAGCTTGTTGGTCAATGTAGTTGCGTAAGCTTTGCAAAAAATATCAATAATGATATCAATGTTCGGAATCTGTGTCTGCTTTCTGCCGGTTCTGGTGAGGGTAAACAGATCGACCGGAGTGGTGTGCTTTTTTCTCTTTTCCTGGAATGTTGTCTCTTCCCTGCTGAGAGAAAGGTCTCCCTCATCTATTGCAGTGAGCAGGTTAGCAATTTCCTGTTTGGTCAGAAGTGGTTCCATGGTCGGCAGATATCATTATTGAACAACAAAGTTGGTAAAATATATTGCTTTGACAGAACCTGTTTTCAGAAAGGAGTTAATTCTGCTTTTCAACTCCGCCTTCAGTTGTTTTTTGCCTTGCAGATCCTGCAGCTCTTCAAATGTTTTATTGCCGATCAACAGCAAAATGGCATCCCGTATCTGTGGCATTCTCTGTTCCGCTTCAGGTTGAGTTTCCACCGCATTGAGCTCAAGGGAGAGGGACGCCTTTACATAATGGGGGGTATCGGCACTGATAATATTGACAATAAACTCTTCAATATTGATCATCGGGCCGATGGTGGCAGCATCTTCAGTGGCAGGAACCGCTACCTTGTCTGCAGGGTTTTTTTCCTCTTCAGGGGCGTTTCCCCGCAGCAGGAAAAACGCCGCACCTCCCGCTATGGCAACAAGGAGAACCGCTGCAACGATAATAATGATAAGTTTCTTTTTTTTCCCGTCGTTCTGTTTTTCTTCGCTTGCCATCTTTTATATCCTCTGTATTTAGAAGGGAATATTATTGCGAGATCCTGATCTGTTGGCCTTTGCCTGCAGGGTGAGAATAAAATCAACCCTGCGGTTTTTGGCCTTTGCCGCTTCGTCCGTATTGGTGGTAACAGGGCGGTCTGCCCCGTATCCCACCGCCGCCATACGATCAAGTGGAAACATGTTGCTTTGCATATAGTAGCGTAAAACAGAGACCGCCCTTGCCACCGAAAGATTCCAGTTGTCATATTGATCGCCGACCGGTGTGTTGTCGGTATGACCTTCTATACGCAGATCCATCGGCAGCGGACGTATGATATCTGCAATTGAACGCAGCACAGGGTAAGATTCAGGCTCCAGCCGGGCAACGCCTGGAGCAAACAGAACTGAATCCTTGATGCGTAATACGATAGAGTTCTCATCTTTTTTCACAAACTCTATATCTTTGCTTAAGCGCAGGGATTGCAGTTTGGCCTGCACCTTGTCATAGATTTGCTCCGCGCTCTGCTGAGGGATTGGAGTGAATTTGGCAGATGGTACCGATGGCAGGACCGGAACCTTAAATTCAACTTTGGAGGGGGAGGAGAAACTGCCAAAGGCGTCCTGCATCGATTTGGCAGCCGCATTGAACTTCACTTCGTCCATATTTGCCATCGACAGCAGCAGGACGAAAAACGTGAGAAGCAGAGTAACCAGATCGGAAAAGGTGATCATCCATGCCGGGGCGCCGGCCGGGCAATCTTTCTGTTTTTGTTTTCCTTTTTCAACTTCTTCAGCCATGGCTTCGTCCGTTACAGAAGATAAAATCCATTTTACTTGTTAAATGTCGATTCCCGCAGTTTGGGAGCAATAAAAGCATGGAGTTTCTGCTCCATGATACGAGGGTTTTCTCCAGAAAGGATCGATTGCATTCCCTCAATCATCAAAGTCTTGGTAAGTATCTCTCCTTCAGACCTGTTTTTCAGTTTTCCTGCGATAGGCAGGCAGAAGACATTGGCGATAACAGCTCCGTAAAAAGTTGTCAGCAATGCGATAGCCATCGCCGGGCCGATGGAAGAAGGATCTGCCATATTCTGCAGCATTTGCACCAGGCCGATAAGCGTTCCCACCATGCCCATCGCCGGAGAATAGCCGGCAATGGAGACAAAAATATTTGCTCCCTTGCTGTGCCGCATCTCAATATATTCCACCTCTGTCGCCAGCATATTACGCAGGGTTGCGGGTTCCTGGCCGTCAACCGCCATCTGCATCGCCTTTTGCAGAAACTCGTCTTCGACATCATTCATCGCACCCTGCAGGGCAAGAATACCCTCTTTCCTTGCTTTATTGGCAAAGCCCATAAGCTGAGCAATAAGATCGGCAACCGGGGTCTCCTTATAGAGAAGGGTTTTTTTGGCAACGTTAAGCGCATCAAACACATCCTTGAAAGGGTAATGCACAAGGGTGTTGCCCAGAGTCCCGCCACAGACAATAAGCAGAGACGGGACATCTATAAAAATTCCCAGCGGCCCTCCCTGTAAAATGGCCATGATCATCAGGCCAAATGCGACGCAGATACCAATTATTGTAGAAAGATCCAAAAAAATACCTCCATCAACAGGAAAAGTGAGCGATTATAAATTGTAACCAAATATCCGGGCCCAGTTTAGCATAGACGGAGGAGCTTGTTAATCGCAAAAATAGCCGGATCATCTGTTTCTATCTTTATGCAAATATTGTTCCCAATTCTAAGATGTCGTGTAGGGGAGTTGACATATGCCGGCTGCATCGATGTTTTGGCAGGCATAACAGGAAATTAAAGCGGAAAAACAAAAAATAACAGCCCGAAGATCCAGGGGGATTTGATCTTCAGGCTGTTACTCGTCAAAAAAATGACGATGGGAAAACTTATCGTTTCAGATTGATTACTTCCTGCATCATTTCATCGACAGTGGTGATAATTTTTGAGTTTGCCGAATAGCCGCGTTGTACCGTTATCATCTGGACCATCTCGTTGCCCATATCGACATTTGATTTTTCAAGAGAGTTGGTAAATATCTTTCCCAGCTCCTTATCGGGAATACCAATGCGGGGCGGTCCGGATTCAAGGGTGGCTTCAAAAATATTTGCCCCTCTCTGTTGCAGACCATTGGGGTTGGCAAATTTACCCAAAGAGAGCTGGGCAATCTTTTTCTGTTCTCCGTTGGAGTAGTTGACCATCACCCGTCCTTTTTCATCAATCTCGACATTGGTCATACTCCCTGCGCCAAAACCATTCTGGTCAACAGAGAGAACGGTTGAATCGTTGCTGTATTGGGTGGTAGCAAATTTCACCTTGATGTCTTCCACTGCAGAGCCATTTCCCCATTGCAGACTGGCGCCAGGAAGTGTCAGTACCGTGTCTTCTTTTTGCGGGCTGGCGGGATCAGGATCAACAGGCAGGCCTGTGGCGTCGAAAACGAGGTCTGCTGGCTGCAGCATATTCCCTTTTGGTGTTCCGTCAGGGTTTACCGCACCAAGGGGGTTGCCATTAACATCATTTGCTGTCCACGCTACCTTCCAGGTGCTTGTTCCTGCTGCAACATCAGTGGAATCTCTCATAAAATAGGTGGTGACAACATGGGATACACCAAGAGAATCAAAAATTTCAACGGAAGAGGCATAGTTGTATGTTGTTGGATCTGAAGGATTAAAATTCGCGGCTTCTCTGATTTCCGACCTTGAATCAAGATTTGTATTCAGGGTGATCTTATCGGTTATTTTCCCGGCAACCAGACCGCGGTTGGCAATCTGGATATCCTTTACGTCACCGGGAATGAGATTTCCCTCTTCATCAAATTGTTTCCCTTGAACCCGATAGCCCTCGGGATTAACCATAAACCCTTCACCATCAAAGCGGAAAGCGCCTGCTCTGGTATAGTATTTTGTCATATCATCGACAGGACTGACAATAAAAAAACCTTCTCCTTCAATGGCACAATCAAGATTTGACTCCGTGGTATCAAATGTTCCCTGGCTGAATACCTGATCAACGGAGGACATGCCAACGCCACGGCCAACCTGAGATTGACCTCCTGAGCCGCTGATTGTTCCTGATAAAAGGTCAGAAAAAACAGAGCGTGAGCCTTTATAGCCTATGGTATTGGTGTTGGCGAGATTGTTACCGAGAACACTCATGGCGGTGGCGTTGGTGGTTAACCCACTGACACCACTATACAGGGCACTGGAAATTCCCATCTTCTTCTCCTTTAAATCGTATTTGGCTGGATCATTTTTTAGGGCTGTTATCGACTTTCTGTTTTCTCGGTTGACAACAAGCTGAACTTTAGTTTTTTTCGTTATTCTGCCGCGTTTTTTTTGTTGTTATGTTGGCCAAAAATCCAAAAGGGAATAAGTGGGATTAATCTTTACTGAAAACACCAAGAATGGAATTAAAAGCAATGTCCTCACCCGCTGTTTTGATGGTGCCGCCATTCTGTCCTGTCAGGTCAATACCCGTCACTTCACTGCGAACAAGAGTTGTCAGCTGGGTGGCTTTACCTTCTCCATCGATTGCCTGAACAGAGAATGAGTAGTCACCTGGCGGCAGAGGATCTCCGTTGTTATTTGTCCCATCCCAACTGAGGTAATGGTCGCCTTTTACCAGCTTTTCACCATCAAGGGTTGCGACGATAACATTGTCTCTTTTAATGGAGATGGTTACATTGGCGGCACTGTTTTCAAGCCGGTAACCAATGGTTGCCGGCTCGCCGTTATATGTGACAGTTGAACTTTCGTATGCGACATCCTTGCCTATGGTATTAAGTGAAGCGATTTTGTCGGAATTTTGATATGCTTCAACAAGAGTTTTCATGCTTCTGTTCATATTTGTCAGCTGTTCAAGCTGACTGTATTGGGCAAGCTGAGAAGACATCTCTGTTGCATCCTGAGGATTCAGTGGATCCTGATTTTGCAGTTGGGTAACAAAGAGTTTTAAGAATTGTTCCTGTCCCAGAGTCTCGCTTTTTTTGTTCTGAGCTGTTGCTGCAGTATCTGTTGTTACTCCTGAAGCGGCGTTTATACTGCTGTATATGTCTGCCATTGTTTTTGCCTCACACGGTTAAATTAACTCCGCTCTCTTCTCTTTGCTGATCTTGCTCCCTATTGTCCTTTGGGGTGGACAGTTTTCCGGGTTGATTGCCAGGCAGAGTTTGTTGCTGTTGCCGGGTAAACTCCCGTTCAAAAAAGTCAAATTCAGCAGAAGCGTGATTACTGGTCATAATGTTGATTTCATTAATGGTAAAACCTTGTTTTTCAAGGATACTTCTTATTCTGTCGAGATTTCTCTCAAGAATTCCGTGAGTAATCTGGCTCTGCGCAACAACACTCGCTTTTATCGTTTTTTCTTTTACCGTAAGATTAATCTCTATTGCGCCAAGTTCTGCCGGATTAAGTTTGATATTGATACGGGACTCAAGGTTACGTCCATTGATCTGAAACTTATCGATAAATTGACGGACAACCTCATTTTCCCGCACCATCACTCCTGAGGGGAGGGTGATGGTCTGCGCAGGGCTTGCCGTTGTCTGGAGCAGTTGGGGCTGATCGGTATGTGAAAACAGGGTCCCATTGCTGCCGGAATCAGATACAGGGGCAGCTCCTTCGGCGCTGCTTTGCGCAGAAAAAATCCTGTTTATGCTGCCGGGTTGAAATTCCAGCGTCTTTTGCTGACTGCTGTTAATGGCAGCTCTACTGCCTGTTTCTTCTGGCATTACTGTCTTGGCGCGGTTTTTTAAGAGCTCTTTGTCTGTACTCATCGATAGTGCCTGCATAGAGATTTTTTCGTCCTGGTTGTTACTCCCTGCCGGCTGTAACAGCAACGATTTTGCGGCATTATCGCCTGCTGAAGAGCTCTCTTTTATCGTGCTGTTTTCTGTTTGTGACCACACAACAGAACCTTGTTGAACGGTTTTACCATATTCTGTATTTTCCAGTAGGCTGAATACCTTACTGCTGGCACTGACAGTTACAGAGCAGAGAGCAGCCTCTTTTACCGGCAGATAGGTGTCAACGGGTGAGAGCCCGATCTCTTGCAGTGTTGCTGTCTTCTGAAGCGTGGTAAACTCTTTTGTTATGGCAATGGAGACGGTGCCCATCTCATCGCTTGCGTCAATGATGTTTTGCAGTCTGTTTATAATCGCATCATTTTTCTGCCTGTCTCCACCAATTCCTTTCCTTTGCACTGTCGGCTGCAGATTACCGGAGAGTGAAAGTTTTAACAGGCCTGTTGTCAGGAGGGTTCGCTGCCAGGAGCGATTTTCTACGATGTTGTTACGCTTCTGCTCTCCGCTTTCCTGGTCCTGTTTTGCCGGTGTCAGTTGCTGATCCTGTGGTGAGCGAACAGGCTCTACCACTTGAGTTGTTGGAAACAGAGAATTCTTTTCTGGCTGTAACTGCGTTGAGGCTTTTTTAGCAGTAGAACTTTTTTCAGCTCTCTCTTCTTGGTTTTCCCGGTGCCTCTGTTTTTCTGCTTTTTGTGAAGAGCGGTAGAGAATACTTTCTTCGCCTGGTTGAGCAGCGCTATTTTTGCTGGCAGAGCTTGTCGGAGTAAGCAGCGCTTTTTCTCCGTCTTTATCCTGCTGGTTGTTATCAGCAGCATCTGTCTGTATGGGGTGTGATTCAGCTGTATTGTCTTTGGCCGTTTCTTCGCTCTGCTGTTTTTCACTTACTCTTTGCAGATGGGTGTTGAAATCAGTACTGGCAGAAGCTGTGATGCTGGCATCCAGAGGCTTGATAGCAGAACTCTCCGCCGGTAAAGAGGAGACCGTAGGAATCGGAGAAGCAGAGAGAAAGGCACATGCTGGCATATTGTTACAGCCTCTTGATTATTGAACGGGTATCGTTGAGTATGTTCTGCTTAAGTCTGTTGCCTTCTGACGTGAGATTGCATCAAGGATCCGCGCCGCAGGTTTTACTTTCATCTGCTCAAGGATATCTGCTGCAAGCTGCTCATCAAGACCGGACATGGCTTGCGCCGCTTTATCCGGCGTCATCTTGGCGTATATTTTCGCCAGACTGGTAATACGTTTTTTCTCGGCAATTGACTTTCTGGCAAGCAGCTGCTCAATTTTTTTTTGTTGAGCCTGAAGCTGCAGCAGTTTACGGTCAATTTCAGCAATCTTTTTATCGACCCCTTCTTCTATGACCTTTAGCTCTTTTTTGCGTAAGTCGATCTTTATCCATTCCTGGCGAACCCGCTGGCGTTCCTTGCCGATAGCCTCGGTAATCCGGCGCTCTTCAACAGAGCCATATTCCTGTTCGGCGGCAAAGGATACAGTCCCCGGGAGCATAACGAACAGTAGCAGAGAGAGTATGGCCTGGTTTGTTTTGTTTACTCTGATCTCTTTTTGTTTCATAATCGTCTGTATGGGATGCATTATAACTCCGTTCGATGACGCATAACAGCAATCTCATCAAGCATCATTGCCTCTTTCTTTTCGAGATGTTTCCGCCATGCCCTGTTCTGTTCTTCCTTTAACTGTTCCATAATCTGGCGCTCTCTGGTTTTAAGCAGCAGGTTTTTTTGTGTCTGCTGCATAAGGTTCTTTTTTTCTTTCAGGTTTTTTGCTATGGCAGCAATATTTTTTTCCAGTCGAGATATTTGCTCCTGGTAGCGGATAAGGGTGAGTATCTCAATGCCGTCCTGCTGCATTTTCTCAATTTCCTGCAGCAAGGCGGCCAGCTTACGTTTTTCTTCGTTATGGCGTCTGTCGGTTATTTGCGCAATTTCCTTTGCTTCGGTAAATCTGCTCCGGGCAATATCCTCCTGTTGTTTTCTGTGGCGGAGAACATTGTCAAGGGAAAAAGGTTTCACTGTCTTCTCCAGAGGTGTATCAAGCTGAGGGGCTATAATAGCCAGTCGTATTATCAGGTTGATTTTTATCGACAGCTCTGTTTTTACGCAGCAATGCCGGACAAAATTCAGAAATTATCAGAGCGCCGCCGGTTTCTTCGGGCGGGTTTTTCCGTTTTTCTCTCGCTGAGGATTTCACCTAATTGGGATAGCGTGTCATCCAGACTGGTTGTTTCATTAAAGTCCTGGCGCAGAAAATCGTTGATAGCATCAATCTTTTCCAACGCGTAGTCTATCTTATGATTTGACCCTTGGGCATAGGCGCCAATATTGATCAGATCTTCAGCTTCCTGATAGTTTGCCAGCACTGAGCGGGCTCGGCCCGCCAGCTCCTGATGACGGTTTGAGGTGATCTCCCGCATAACCCGGCTGGCAGAGTTGAGAACGTCAATGGCAGGGAAATGATTCTTTCCTGCTAATGTCCGGGAAAGGACAATATGCCCGTCAAGGATGGAGCGTACAGAGTCGGCAACGGGCTCAGTCATATCATCCCCGTCCACCAGCACAGTGTAGAGGGCAGTGATCGACCCCTGATTGATAAATTTTCCGGCTCTCTCCAGCAGTTTGGGCAGTGCTGTAAAAACAGACGGGGTGTAGCCCTTGGTGGTGGGAGGTTCACCAATGGCAAGACCGATTTCTCGCATCGCCATCGCAAAGCGGGTGACAGAATCCATCATCAGCAGCACATTCTTCTTCTTTTTACAGAAATATTCGGCAATGGCGGTTGCAACAAAGGCGCCGCGCATTCGCAGCAGTGGCGATTGATCGGAGGGTACAACCACAATCACCGAACGTGCCAGTCCATCCTTGCCAAGATCCCTTTCGATAAATTCCCTGACCTCCCTGCCTCTCTCACCAATAAGGGCGATAACATTGATATCGGCACGGGCATACTTGGCCATCATACCAAGCAGGACACTTTTTCCTACCCCGGAACCTGCCATGATCCCCATCCGCTGACCGAGCCCGCAAGTGATCATGCCGTTAATCGCCCGTATACCAAGATCCATAGCGTCCTTGATATTTTCCCGTTCCATCGGCCCTGGAGGAAGGGCGTAGAGCTCTGTCTCATCATCAAGAATCGGTGGCGGTTTCTGATCATAGGCGTTGCCCATGGCATCAATAACACGTCCCAGCATGCTGTATCCCACCGGAATTGTAGCATTGTTGCGAATCACCCGTATGCTGCTGCCGGGGCCAAGCCCCCGCAATTCACCGAGCGGCATAAGCAGTGCCTGGTTGCTGCGAAAGCCGACAATCTCAGCAAAGACATTTTCTCCGCCATCAATAGGAGTAACCTCACAGAGGGCGCCGATGGTCGCCAGCGGACAGTACCCCTCAATAACAAGGCCAACGATCCGGGTCACCTTGCCCCAGATTTTGATCGGCTCCATACGGGTAATATCTTCTGGTGTCAGTTTCATTGTCGTTTGCCGGTTATCGGGTCTTTAAAATCTCATCACGGATCGTCTCAAATTGGGAAGCGATGGTGGCGTCAATAGTGCAGTTGTCTGATTCCAGTCTGGCGCCGCCACGGCCAACGGCAGGATCCTTTTTGAGCAGAATATTATCCAGGCCACTGATTTCAGCAATGATATCGGCAGATTTCTGCTGAACAATATCAATATCGTCAGGGTGAAGATAGATGGTGAACTCTTCGGAGCGGATAGCTCGTTGCAGAGCCTCTTCAATGGTTGCGACAACAGTCTCATCCTGATTGGCAACAGAGAAGCGGAGAATTCTGTCGGTGATGGCAAGGGTAAATTCCAACAGCTCGGCGCTGCTGTTTTTGATAATTGTCTCCTGCAGGGTGTTAAGCTGGGTACAAATATTGTTCAGCGCCTTTACCGCAGAACCATAATCCTCTTCAGCCTGTTTGATCCCGGCCTTAACCCCTTCCTTATGGGCAGTTTCCACCTGATGTTGTGCTTCACTGATGGTGATATACTTGCTTAAATCTACTTCTGGCTGTGGAGGAGATGATACAGGTTCCCGGGAAACCGGTGGCGGTGGAAGATCTATCTCTGGAGCTTCAGAGACAGCGGGTTGTTGCGCTATCTCTTCAGTGACAGCAGAATCCTCTTTCTCTGCCAGGTTATCTTCTTCCTGTAACGGGGCTGTTTGCAGGATTTCTGCCGGATAGGGGGTAAAACGGGTGGGCGGCCGTGTTGACAGCGGCTTCCAGCCCTCTTCTTTGGCAATACTTCCCTTCACCAGTTTTTCCTGCTGAAAGGAGTCTGTTTGTTTATAATATCTAGACAAGCTCATCGCTGCCTCCGGAACTGAGGATAATTTTTCCTTCCTCCTCAAGTTTAAGTGCTATCTTGACAATGGACTGTTGCATAATCTCAACTTCAGAGAGGCGAACGGGCCCCATTGCTTCAAGGTCGTCCTTTATCATCTCTGCCGCCCGGGTCGACATATTGGTAAAGATCTTCTCTTTCATCTCATCAGACGCGGTCTTCAGGGCAAGGGTGAGCGAGTCGTTGTTGATCTCTCTGAGAATCATCTGCAGCGAACGACCATCAAGTGAGATAAGATTTTCAAAGGTGAACATCCGCTTTCTGATCTCCTCCGCCATGTCGGGATCGATCTCTTCCATCTCTTCCAAAATCTCGTTGTCCAGATTATTCTGCACATTATTGAGAATGCCGACAATAGCCTCCATCCCGCCGATCTGTTTCTGTGAACTGCCGCTTACCAGTCCTATCTCATGATGCAGGGCGTCTTCGATACCGTTAAGAACATCGGGAGAAACTTTATCTATCTTCGATATCCGGTACGCAACGTCGGTATGCATCTCTTCTGGAAGATGCGTTAAAATGGCTGCAGAGTGTTCAATCTGCTGGGTAGAGAGAACAAGGGCTATGGTCTGCGGGTGTTCATGTTCGAGAAGTCCGGCAACCATCTGCGGCGACATCTGAGAGATTGTTGCCAGCGATTTTGTTTCGGTTCTTGACAGGAATTTGTTTAGTAAAAACTGTGCCCGTGTTTCCCCGGGGGTGCTGGTGATAGCATTTCTGGCAAAATCTTCACCCCGTAAAAAGAGACCGGCAAGCTGCTGCTGTGAATCCTGAAATTCCTTGAACACCATCTCCCTTGTCTGCTGCGGGATATGGTGGATATTGGCCATAACCGAGGTTACCTGGTGTACCTCTTCATCGGAGAGCTCATCAAATATTCTGGCGGCGGCTTTTTCGCCGAGGCACATCAGGAATATTGCCACTTTTTCTACACCTGTGATTTTTTGCTGTGCCATCTGCTGTTACCCTTGCTGAATCCAGTCTTTAAGTATAAAAGCGGTGGGAACCTGGTCTTCCATGATCTCCCTGCGAATCTGACTTATCACTTCATTTACAGGAAGTTGGGGCAATGATCCCTCTCTTTTGCTATCAAGGGTCGTTTTTGCCGCTTCTTCGTCCAGCAGTTTCTGCTGCATCTCTTCCACTGTCTTGTAGTGTTCCTTAACCTCGCCCTTCATTGTTTTGATAACAGGGCGTAGTAACAGAAAGTAAATCAGAAGTGCGGCGAGAGCAATGAGTCCATATTTAATAAAGGGGAGATATTGATAATAATCCTCTCCACCGGGGGTGTTTGTTAGCGATGCCTGGGCATTATCGGTAACAAAAGGCATCGACTGTACACTGATCATATCACCCCGCTCTGTATCAAGGCCTATTGCCCTTGCCACCATATTTTCGATGGCCAGCAGTTCTTCCGGGGTTCTCGGTTTGCTGGTGGGCCCTTTGCCGTCACCACCTTCTGGAATAACCTTGTCCGCGACAAGTACGGAGACCGAGAGTCTGTGTATTGTGCCTATCGGATTGACTATCTTGCTGATGGTCTTACTGATCTCATAATTAACAATTTTTGAATTCTTGCTCAGACTTGAGGCAGCGCTGGTTGCCTCAAGCGAGTTTCCCTGCATATTGGACTCTACGCCGGGGATACCACCATCAATGTCGTTGGTATTAAACTCTTGTTTGGTCTGCTCGCTGCGGACAACAGGGTCGTCACCATCAAAGAATTCTTGTGTTTTTTCTACTTTGGCAAAGTCCAGTATTGCGGAAACACGCACCATTGCATTATCTTTGCCCATTGTTCTGTCGAGCAGATCCTGCGCCCGCATCTCCAGCCTGTTTTCCACTTGCTGCTGAAAGGAGAGCATATCTTCGCTAAAGAGTTGATCTCCTTTTTGCTGTTTCTCCCTCTCAAGCACGACGCCATTTTGATCAATAACCTGCACGTTCTCCGGTTCAAGAGCGGGAACGGAGCTGGCAACAAGATGAACAACCCCCTGTACCTGCTGCGGAGTGAGGGCTTTTCCCGTTTTCAGTGTTAAAATAATGGAGGCCGTCGCTTTTTTCGGTTGTTTGTTGAACAGCCGTTTTTCCGGCAGGGCGAGATGAACCCGGGTCGCTTCAACCGGTGCAAGGGAGGTGATGGTACGGGCGAGTTCCCCCTGCAGAGCACGGGTCATATTGACTTTTTGCACATAGTCGGTAAGGGCAAAACTCTGTTTATCAAAGATTTCAAAACCGACACCACCGCCTGAGGGCATACCGTTTGCTGCAAGATCAAGCCGGGTCTGATAGATCTTGTCAGCGGCAATCCAGATATCTTTGCCTTGATTTTTCAGATGATAGGGAATCTTCTGCTCCTTAAGCCAGGTGATAATCTGGGAAGCATCTGCTGCGGCAAGATTAGCGTAGAGAAGCTGTTGATTTGCAGTTCTCGCCTGAATAATAAGAACGGCAAAGAGAGCAATGGTGACGGCAAGAATGGCGCCAAGCCCGATCTTTCTGGGCAGCGGCCACTCCCGTACCAGGGTAATAATGTTTTTTTTCTCCATCGCGGCAGCGGGTGCCGGTGTTGCGGCGGTGCCTGGTTGGGTGGTCAGATCTCTGTTTTGTTCGTCAGCCATTGTTTTATCAGTAGTATTTTTTTTGTTATGACTGGAGACTATTTGATTTTAGCCATGCCGGGTAAAGAAAACGATACAGCCAGAAAAACTACCCCGAAATTCTTATAAGAAATCGGGCTAGAGCTGGATTCTCATCATTTCGTCATAGGCTGTTTTTGCCTTGTTGCGGATCTGCATTAACGTCCGCATCGACAGGTCCGCCTTTTCCATGGCGATCATAACCTCGTGCAGGTTTTCCGCCTTGCCTGAATGCAGCGCTGTTATTGCTTTGTCTCCACCCTGCTGGGCGCTGTTCGTCTCATCGAGCATCTTGCTGAGCATATTGCCGAAAGCTTCACTGTTGTTATCAATCGCTTGACCGATGGAGCCAATGGCGGATGGCTGTGTTGCCGATAAGGGGAGTGAGCCATGTATTGATGAAATGGACATTTTTTCCTCTTTTAGTTTTTGTCGCTGGTTTACTGACCGATACTAAGCGCTTTCATTGCCATTCTTTTTGCCATTTTTATAGCAGTGGTGTTTGCCTGATAGGATCTGGTGGCTGACATCATATCCACCATCTCTTCCATCACACTGATATTGGGCATCTTGACATATCCATTAGGATCTGCATCCGGATGAGAAGGGTCATATACCATTCGTGGAGGGTGCTGATCTGCGACAACCTTGCTCACCTCGACACCCTGCATCCGGGCGCGGGTATTCTCTCCGGCGCTGCTCAACTCTTCTGCAAAGGAGAGCGGCTTTGACTGAAAGACAACCGATTTCTTCTTAAACGGTCCGCCCTCCGGAGTTCTGGTCGTTTCCACATTGGCAAGATTGGAGCTGATGGCATTAAGCCGCAGGGTCTGTGCCTTCAGTGCTGAGCCGCTGATTTTAAATGTATTAAGAATATCCATATTGTTTCCTAACTATTTGAAAATATTTAAAATGTAAAGTTAGTTGCCGCCATCGGCAACGACATATTTATAGATAGAGAGTTTTTTCTTAAGTAGCTGGGCCGCTGTTTCATAGAGCAGTTCGTTCTCCGACAGAGCAAGCATCTCCTGATCGACACTGACGCCATTTTCATCGCCAATGGGGCTCCTGTCTTTTTCGATAACCACCTTGCCGTTGACGCTTTCAAAATTAAGAGGGCTAAACGGAATATGGCGGCTGTTGGAGGTCGCGAGAGGGAGTTGCTGCTGAGTATTGACAGCAACGGCAAGCTCCTTTTCAAATTCAAAGCGGGCAGGGGAGTAGCCCGGAGTCTCCGCATTGGCAATATTGGAGGAGATAATCTGCGCTTTTGTTGAACGCAGATCCATCACTTTACTGAGTAGTTGCATATTTGTGTCAAATGGACTGATGGGATTCATTTTTTTTTCGTTGTTGTGGTTTATTATCAGAAGGCATCCTTTATCTGGTCGTATTGCAATTCCCGTTCCGCAAGATTTTTCCAGAACTCGCTTTTGTCTCTTTTTATGATCTGTTGCAGCAGGGAGAGTGCCTGCTGCTCTTTTCCCTTTATCCGTGCAATTTCTGCTCTGCGATAGAGAATCTGGTCGCGATATTGATGATCGTCTGCCAGAGATTGATAGGTCAGCAGCGCATTTTCATAGTTGCCAGTATTAAACAGGCACTCCGCCATCATAAACCGCTCGATCGGAGTAAGACGCTGTTGCTGTTTAAGCCTGTAGAGACTTCGCAGACATTCTGCATAGTTATCAAGCTGGAACATGATATCCGCCTCGACCCGATGGAACCGGGGTTCGTCGGGAACAGGATCGGGGAGAATTTCCAGTGCATCGGTAATCCGGTTGCGTGTGACAAAAGATTGTAACTGTAGAAAGATAACGTCGTTATAGAATCTTCCCTCTGGATAATTGTAGATATATTGCGAAGCATAATCATCAAGTAGAAGATAGTTACCGGAGTTAAGTGCTGCCTCAATCATTGCCGGATAAAATTTCTCCTTTTTATTAGCCGGCATGATCTCAATAAGATAGAGATAGAGTTTTTGTGCTTCATCAAACAGCCCGAGCCGCTGATATGCCTCCGCGATGTCTGTCAGAAATCTGCTGTTAATCCATTTTTTCGCAAACAGTTCACGGTTTTTTCTGGCGAGAACCAGGGCGTTCACATATTCCTTATGCTCAACAAGTCGCTTGATCTCTGCCGGCACAAGTTCGATAAGCAACGCCTGTGCCGAAATTCTGACATCACCATTCTGAAATTCACGGACAAAATCGAGCGCCATATTGATCGCGTTGCTGATATTTCCCGTCTCTTTCTGCAGCAGAATCTCTTTAAACAGTGCTGTTTCGCGAATGTTACGTTGACTGCATTGGTCGGCAATGGCCCGATAGCTGCCGATCCGTTTATCGATACTGTCAGGATCTCCCAGCAGCAGCAGATCGTTTTCTTTCATTTTGGCAAGGCAGGATGCTGTTGTCTGCGGATAGGCTGATTCTATCTGGGAAAAATGGTTGATAAGTTTTGCTGGCGGTGTGAACTGCAGCCTTGCCATCTGCTCTCTGTAGTTAATAAGTCCGCGGGTTGTATCTGTTGTCAGAAGAGTTGCCAGATGCTGAAAACAGATTGCGGCATCCTCAAATCTTCTCTGGGCATAAGTTGTGGCGCAGAAATTGTAGTACGAGTGGGGCTGGGTCTTGATCAGTGTTGATTTGGCCAGCAGATTATAGGCAGCATAGGCGCGTACCGGTTGTTCCACCGCTCGCCAGTAATCCGCCTGGCGGATAGTTATCCTGCTCTCTATTTCTGGGGGCAGAGCAACCCCGTCTTCCTGTAACAAGACGTTGAGTTTTCGATAGTCTTGTGCAGCAAGGGTCGTTTCTATGCGGGAGAGCAGATAGTATGGCGCCAGCGGGCTGCTGTCGGGGATCATGTCCGCAAGCGAATCCAATTCATAACTGGCAAGCAGCGGGTCTTCATAAAGGGCTCGCAGCAGATTAAGCCAATACCTGGCATATACTGCAAGTTCTTCATCTCCATACTCCTGATGCAACAGATAGAGCTGTTGATAAGCGGGCTTGAAATCGCCCGCCCGGGCCAGAGCCTCTCCATAAACCAGAGCCAGCAGTTTCTGCTCTTCAATTTTCCCGGTAGCCTTAATTCTCTTGACAACGGCAGCGGCGAGTTGGGTCCACAAGCCTTCATCGGCAAGGGCAAACATCTCCTCGCTGAGCAGGTCCAGGTTTTTCTCCATTGCCGGTGGTAGCAGGGAGATGATCGGAAAGGGAGGTGTGGTAAAGGAGACCGGTACCCTGATATCAACCTTTGGCTCGAAATCTTTAAAAAAACTTAACCAGTCCTTTACATAGGGACTTTGTATATAGGGATTGGTGAAATCAATACTGTTTCTGTTTACCGTGGTTACACCTTTAAGCCGCTTTGCCAGTTTTTCATAGGAGCTACTGTATTCGTTACCGAGTGTGACATTAAGGACAATGGTGTTTCTGATACTGGGTTCAATCCGGAAATCCTGCGGTTGATAGCGGAAAAAGAGAGAAATGACAAGCTGACCATCCAGTTCGCGAGACAATATTTTGACAATATCTCCGCCCGGTGCCACCTGCTGAAAGTCAGAAGACGGCCTGGTGTCGGCAAACTGGATATCTATTCTGCGCTTATCGATATTGGTATTGAATTTCGGCGGCTTGGCAAAAGAGCAATGCAGCTGCAGGGAATCTGTACTTTTGGTAAAGGAGATTCTGATAAGCTCATTCTGCTCCAGCGCTGATGAACTGGTAGCCAAAAAAAGTAACAGTATTGTCAGTAGGAAAGGAGATATTGTTTTCATATTACATAATTCTGCAATATTCATGCCTATCCTTAGTGTTCATAGGAGACGAAAGTGACTTTTATGGTTTATCTCATTTCTGTTTGAATTTTAGCAAATTCATTAATCTTCCTTGCAAAAAGGAGAGAGAATATAATATGTTTACCAGACAGGGTGGTATTAACGGTATCTCAGCAATAACGGACTGTTTTTGGGAAGAATTAGAACTGGATTTTTGATTTCAGATATAAAAATATACTCGGAATGGGGGCTTTGCTGAGAGGGAGCCGTGAGCTATAAAAGGAGATCTTATCATGGGAAAGAGTGTGTTACTTGTCGATGATTCCAACACGATGAGGAAAATTATCAGCCGTTCACTTCGTCAGGCGGGAATTGAGTTCGATAATATCTATGAAGCTGCTGATGGCCAGGAGGCTCTTGATCTGCTTGAAAAAAACAGTGTTGATATTGTTTTGAGTGATATCAATATGCCAACTATGGATGGTATCAGCTTTTTGCGGGAAAAGGCAGCCAGAGACAATATAAAGGATATCCCGGTAGTCATGGTTTCCACAGAGACCGGGGATGACATTATCAACGAAGCAAAATCTCTTGGTGCCGTGGGAGCGTTGAAAAAGCCCTTCAACGCCGATCTTGTAAATAAAGTGCTTGGGCCGCTTCTATAGTTTTTATAAGCAAGAAGAGACATAACAATCACTTTTTTATTTTTAGTGAGGCAAGGATATGGGAGCATCACCCAATGATGCAGTAACAGATTATGATGCTGCAAAGAATCGGGCTTTTCTTGACAGTCTGCTTGAGAAATCTCCGGCAGAACTCTCTGAAGAGGTAAGCGATCTGTTGGGCCATGCCGTGACGTTTTCTGATATGGAAAACTCCTTTATCAACGAGGAAGAAGTTTTTAAGCGGGGATCGGCAAAACGTGTGGTTGCCGAGATATCTTTCGGCACAGGAGAGAAAAAGCTTGGCTTAGGCTATGTGATAAGTTCTGTAACAAGCGCTATTGAGTTGGGCGGTGTTCTGATTATGCTCCCGGAAAGTGAGATTGAAAAATCGGTGGGGGAACAGGATTTCTACGAAGATCTACAGGATGCTTATGGTGAGATTGCCAATATCGTTTCCGGTTTTTATAACAGAATTTTTGAACAGAGATATACTCCTGTAAAAACTAGGGTAATCCGTAAAAATGTTTCATTGGTTGACACCTTAAAAGAGAAAGATACCCTTGAGCAACAGGTCTATTACTGCTGTTCGATGGCAGTCTCTTTAAAGGAGAAATCGCTTGACAGGATACAGCTGCTGTTTCCTGCTGTTGCGTTGAAGTTATTTGCCGGCGAGATTAAAAAAACAGAGTTTGCTGCGGATAACAGGAAAAAGGGGAGGGATTTCCCCTTGGGAGAAGAACTTGACTGGCAGCGACAGAAAATTGATGCCATTCTGGAGGAGGGATGTTGCCGTTGTCAGCAGCACATTTCAGCGCTTATTTCAGCAGATGTCTCTCTTGACAGCATTAATAATACTATTGTCAGCAAGGCAGATTTTTTTGCCAAGGAGGTGAAGGGGAAGCAGGTTCTCTCTTTTATCGAGACCACGGGGGAAGATGTCGCCACAGAGAGTTTTCTTGTTGTTGATATAAGAGCGGCTATTCAGATGGGTGGTGTACTGGTCATGCTCCCGCCGCCTGAGCTTGAAGCTGCTGTCAGAGAGGAGCAGCTGAGTGAGGATATTGCCGATGCTTATGGTGAAATTGCCAATATTATTACCGGGGCATACACCTCGACCTTTGATGAACTCTCCAGGAAACAGCTCCATCTTGTTCGCAAGAATACCATAGAAGTTACTCCCCTTTCTGTGGAACCGGATTCTAACCAACCTTTTGCCGATGGGGATTATTATCTCAGCAGGATGTCTATTCTGATTGGCGGTGCGGAGTATGGTCGTCTTAATATGCTGTTTCCGCTAAACGTTCTTTGCCTTCAAGGTCTTGTTTATTCAGAATCGATCGCAGAAAGTGCGCAGAGTGATAGCCCGCTGGCAGCAGAGGGAGGAGCGGATACTGGAGCTGTTACAGCGGAAACAGATATTGCCGAGAGGTATGATGTACTTCTTATCGGTGATGATGAAATCAATGCCAGTATGATAATAAAGGGGGTTGACGCCCTTGGCCTCTCCGCAAAAACAATATCTTTCAAGGATGAGGTAAAAGATTTTCTTGGTGATCAGCTGCGGGCGGTTTATCTGGTTATGCGAGAGGTCAATGAGCAGACGTTCGGCATGGCTATTAAACTGAGTAGTTCCAGACCTTCCCTGCCGATTATCGCTGCCGCTTCTGCCTGGACAAGATCAAAGGTGCTCAAGGCAGTCAGATACGGAGTAAAAGATATTCTGGTAACGCCTGCAACGGCTGATGAAATCGTAGAAAATATTGAGAAGAATATTCAATAGAACTATTCTTCCCACAGACCATCAATCTCTTTCTTTTTGATCTTTTCCAATAGAGTTGTTCTTTTCAGTTTTAATAATCGTGCGGCCTCTTTTTTATTTCCCGCTGTCTGCCGCATGGCACTGATAATAAGTTGTGTTTCAAACTTATTGATAAGTTGATTGAAATCCACTCCCTGTTGCCAGTCATACTCTTCTGCAGACTGTTCTGAGTATGTCAGTTTCTGTGTGGGGGTGGAGCACTCGGCGCTGTTTTGTGCATATTGCAGGGAAAAACCCTCAGGAATAGTAACATCTTGAAATTTATCGGGTAGATCAACATGTTCCACCTCTTTTCCTGATGCAAGAATGGTGAGCTGCTGTACCAGGTTTTCCAGCTCCCGTACGTTGCCCCGCCAGGGGTAGTGGATCACCGCTGCCATTGCTTGCGGAGAGAGAGAGAATGGTTCTCTGCCTCTCTCTTCGGCGTATTTTTTTAAAAAGCTGTTTATAAGGTAAGGGATATCATCAGTACGGCTGCGCAATGGCGGAATGCGTAGCGGAATAACACTTAATCTGTAATAAAGATCTTCTCTGAATTTGCCTTCGGCAACAAGAGCTTCAAGATCACAATGGGTGGCGGCAAGAATTCTTGTATTGACCGGAATGGACTTGAAAGCGCCTACCGGTTCAAATTCCCGCTCCTGTATCACCCGCAACAGTTTGGCCTGCAGGGCATGCTTCATATCGCCGATCTCATCTAGGAACAGGGTGCCTTTATCGGCAAACTGAATACGGCCCGGTTTGTTTGTATTTGCTCCGGTAAAAGCTCCCTTGGTATAGCCAAAAAGCTCACTTTCCAGCAGATCATCGGGGATCGCGGCACAGTTTACGGGGACAAAGTTATATTTTGCTCGCTCACTCTGGGCATGAATTGCTCGCGCCACCATCTCCTTACCGGTGCCGGACTCGCCACGGATGAGTACGGTTGAATAGTTATCCTGAGCGACTTTTTTTATGGTTGTAAAAAGCTGCTGCATTGTCTCCGAGGTGCCGATCATACCGTGGAAACTTGGAGCATCAGAGGTGGGCAGAACAGTCTCTGTTTTTGTAACGGTGAGCTTCTCTTTATGCCGTGTTCTATAGATGCGGTCGATGGCTGCGGTAATTTCAGCTATATGTAAAGGCTTGTGGATGGCGTAATAGATATCAATCTCCAGCATCAACTTAACAAGTGCCGGCTGATCTTCAGGGATAATAGGCAACAGGATAATAAACGGGTGACTGCTGCGGAGCTCCTGAAAAAGTTGTCGGTAGTCTTCCGGCGTTGTGATCTCATCGTTTCCGGGCAGGCTTGGATCAAGTAGAAGTATCCCTTCGCTGTCGGCAGGAAGGGTCGCCAGGTAGTCGCGCAGCTGTTGATCTGTGGCAATATGCTTGATCCTGTATTGAAAACTGAGGGTAAAATTTTGTGAATCAGCGAGTAATTCTTTGCTGTTTTGTGCTGCAAATACTATAGTCGTCGGTTGTTGACTTTTTTTCTGTATGGACATAACAAGATAGACGCACAATGGCGCCAGCGGTAGAAAAAGGGGACGGAACTGCTCTCTGTTGTCAAATTTTTTACTTACCGGGACGGATAGCAGCCCTGCAAACCTGTTTTGTAACTGTCGAAAAAATAACTACTATAAACTCCTGCTGTTGACTTTACCTTTGACAGAGAAGAAAAACAACCGTATTTTCAAAGCCTATGGATATTTTTTGCTTTTCTGGTTGTTGATAGAAGAAAAAGCCAAATTTTCGACATATGGCAACAGGGTTTTGTTATGTTTTTGCGGTTACTGCTGTTCCTTTCCATAATTTGCATTATCGATACTACTCCCGTTTCTGCCTGGAATGAGCGGAGTTTTCCGGTAAAAGTCTGTAAGGTAAGAGATGGGGATTCCATTTTGGTCGAAAAAGGTGGTAACAGGTATGAAGTCCGTCTTTACGGTATTGATGCTCCTGAATATCGTCAAGCCGGCGGACAGACCGCCCGGCTTTGGTTAAAGAAAAATATCGCTGGTAAAATTGTCGATATTTATGTTACCAATCGGGATCGTTATGACAGGCTGGTTGCTGTTGTTACCAGTGACGGTAAAAATATCAATGAAGAACTGGTTGATCGTGGACTGGTGCAGGTATACGATAAATATTGCCGTAAACAGATCTGCAGGCGCTGGAAGCAGAAAGAGAGGGGCGCTCAACAGCGGCGATTGGGGCTCTGGCGACAGCAGCATCCGGTTTCTCCCTGGATATGGCGCCATCGCCATAACCAACATTGATTAAGATTGTGTTAAAAATTATCCAATTTCGTGATATTATGCTACTGGAACATATTCTGGGTTAATAAAAACATTATGCGCAAGATATTTTCGATTACTGCCGTCTTTTTCTCTTTTTTTCTCTTCGTAAATCCGGCTTATACTCGCTCTTCTGATCAGGCAAAACAGAACCTGAGGATTTTACTTGACAGACGGGAGTGTCCCAATTGTGATCTGTCCGGCCTTGATCTTACCCGGCTGGATCTTTCTCACACTAATCTGCAGGGAGCAGATCTCTCCTTTTCTCTCTGTAATCTCACCAATTTTGCCTATGCAGATCTGAAAGGAGCAAAACTGCATGGCACAGTGTTGGTTGGTGCTGATATGGAAGGAGTGGATCTGCGGCGTGTCGATCTCAGTGCAACGGATATGGAGAGTGCCTTTTTGGGAGACGCTTTGTTTGATGATGATACGGCAGAAGCAAGTAATGAAATCGTAAAATCCGTTCCTGTAGTAAAGAGCAGCATTGCCACTGGCATGGAGAAAGAGCCGGTGCTTATTCGGGCAAACCGGTATAAGAAAATGAGAGTTGTGCCACCGCTTTCCAGTGGCCAGACGTTGGAAAATGTTTCGTCTGGGCCCCCCCTTTTTCCGGCAAAAGAAAGTTTCCCGGTCGTAACAGATGAGAATGGAGCCCCCCCTTTTATTACCGCTCACAAGAAAAAGCGGCGAATGGCTGCAATGGGATATGTAGCAGATAAGAATGGCAGAACGGTTATCCGTGCCTTGCACAGGAAAAAGAGAAAGGGACAACCTGATATCTCGAACAGCCAGAGGGATGAACAACTAGCATTGTTGCAGCCGGTATCGTCCAATTGGCGGATGGTGCCGACAACCAAAATTTTCGGACGATCACAGTCTGTCAGTTCTTCTGCGGCTAAAGCTAAACAAGAGAGTTTGTTATCAGCCAAATCTGTGCAGCGGTTGGCGAGTGGGACTGTTTTTACCGGACAGGGAGGTAAAAGGCGTATCGCTGGAAGTAAAGGAGCGCGGTCTGTATTGCCGGAATCAATGAAAAACAGGACAAAACGGTCTCATCTGCTGCGATTGCTGAAAACAAATGAGTGTAATGGCTGTAATCTGGCGGGGCTGGACCTCTCCGGCCAATCTTTTGTAGGAGCAAATCTTGAGCAGGCCAACCTTACTGGTTGTAAACTGCGGGGAGCAGATCTCCGCCGCGCCAATCTTAAGGCGGCACGGCTTGTGAAGGCGGAGATGCAACAGGTACGCCTTGATGGCGCTCTCCTCAAGCGGGCAAATCTCTCTTACGCGAATCTTACCGGTGCATCAATGTCCGGTATCAATTTTACCGATGCCCAGCTAACAGGAGTTGTGGGGCTTGACAGGAATTGACTGCAGTCTGAAAAGAAGCTTTTTATTAGTCTCTATCTTTTTGACAATGTCGTCGTAAAAAATCTTCCTCCAACGGGCTGAGGTCGAACTGGAGAATCACTTTGCGCAGCAGCTCATTTCTGTTGGTTTTATGGTTTTCCGCCAGCTGGCTTATATCGGTAAATTCTTTCAGTGCCCGCTTGAGTCTCGCTGTTGTTTGCTGTGTCATTTTTTTCTTTCTCCCTGCTCTACTTGCAGTTGTGCTGCAGACAATGTATTCTGCTGGAATGTATAGTATAGTATGAATAGATGCGCTTCACCATATAAAAATATTGCTGTCTGCTCCTCCGGGTGGATGTTGTCGCTTGTTCTGACAGCTATGAAATGGAAACTCTGTTTGTCTCTTCCTTTATAATCAATATTTCCAGCTTATTTTAAGCATAGAGCATTTTTGATGGATAATATAACAGGTTCTCTTACCGGCAAATTTCTTGTTTCTACTCCGAACATGCCGGACAGGCGTTTTGCCCGGCAGGTGATTCTTATCTGCTCTCATACACTTGATGAGGGGGCGATGGGTCTTGCTGTAAATATTCCTTATGGTCATATATCCTTTGCTGATATCCTGGGTGAAGCTACCGTTTCATCTGATAAAGAGGAGATGCTTGGTATCCATCTGGGTGGACCGGTGGAGCCAGAGGCCGGATTTATTCTTTTTGAGACGACTAACTATAGTGTTAAAGGTGCAATGAGTGTAACCGATACCATTGCACTAAGCAGGGAAAAACTGGTACTGCAGGATCTTGCCTTGGGCAGGGGGCCGGAAAATTATCTTTTAATACTTGGGTATGCCGGCTGGGGTGTTGGCCAACTTGAGATGGAGCTCACCCGTAACGGCTGGTTGATTGTTCCTGCAAGTAACGATATTATTTTTCGTACTGAAGATAGGGATAAGTGGCAGGCAGCAGCCGGTGCCTATGGTATTGATATCACCTTGTTTGATGATGAAGCAGGGGTTGCTTGAATAGAGAAGTGTAAAAAGGAAGAAGTTTGGCGAAAATTTCAGATATTTTTCAGTGCACCCGTTGTGGATATTGCTGTCAAGGGGAGACAACTGTGTCGCTTGATGAAGAAGATCAGGCACGTATGGTCAAACAACTTGGTGGTGAAAAGGCAGAAGTATGTGCCAGATACTGGCGGGTTTCAGCACCTCTTGGCGCCGATACGAAAAAAAGTGCTGTGGTGCAAATGAAGATAGTCAGTGGCCGCTGCATTTTCTATGTTGAGGATGGAGAAGGGCTCGGTGGCTGTTCTATACATAAAGCACGTCCATGGCGTTGCGGACAATGGCCGCTGCATCCGGCGATTCTCGGTGATGAGAACAATTTTATCACTATCAGAGAGTCGTGCCCCGGTGTAAATCAGGAGTTATCTTACCAGGAGTTCTGTTCTATTTTACGCGAGTTGATGCAACAGGGAAAAATCCAGTGTTAGCAGCGATGAAAGAGGATAATAATGCGCCATCAGATACTCTTTCTTGGTAAAATAAAAAACTCTTTCCTGCAGGATGGGGTGAAAGAGTTTCACAGACGATTGATCCATTATACATCGATTGATATTCGTATCATCAAGGATCCGGGTGTCGGGAAAACAGGGGCTGCCGCCAAAAAAAGTCAGGCAAAGGTACTGCTTGCCGGCATCTCCGCCGGAGCGTTTAAGGTGGCTCTTGACTCTTCTGGCAAACAGTTTTCCTCAGAGGAGTTTGCTGATCGTCTCACCTGCTGGGAGGGCAGGGGGGTGCGTACTGTCAGTTGGCTTATTGGCGGGCCGGAAGGGCATGATGATGAGGTGCTGCAACAGGCGGATCTTCTACTCTCCTTTTCCCGTATGACCTTTACCCATGATTTTGCCCGGCTGCTTCTACTTGAGCAGTTATATCGCGCCTATACCATCAAGGCAGGGGAAAAATATCATAAATAAGGTCTGGCGGAATTCAATCATTAACAGACCTCTTGTCAGTAAATCCAATCGGCCTGATAAACCAGAGGCGTAATGACTGCAGCAATCTATCGCGGCATAAGGGATAGCCATGCCTTTCTTCTTGATGCCAGCAGTATTTTTAATTATCGTATCAGAGAGAGACCCGATGGGGGTATTTGTCCTTACAGGGGAGGAAGAAAGGGGTGGAAAGTTTTTTGGGATACTGTGATCACTATAAAAAACTGAACAGGGGGGACGTTATGTGGAGACCACACCAAATCATGTTCTATTTTTTGAGCCTTCTGCTCTTTATGTTTCTGGTTCAAGGGTGTGATAACACCTCAATGGAGCATATGGAGCAGGAAGAAGGACTTACCAGCCAGCAAATCTGCAAACTGATTAGTGATAACGAGGCCAAAAATCTGGTTGGCATTCCACTGCATGTCAATGCCAATACGGAAGGTTCCGGGCGTAACTCCTCCTGTATCTGGCTTAATGATGAGGATGTCCCGCAGTTGATCCTTGACTATCATGCCTCTGTCAGGGGGCCGGTATTGTCGTGGTTGAAAGCTCATATTGCGGAAGGTTATGAATTGTTCACTGTGCCGGGAGGCCATGGTGGTGATATCGGGGTCGCCTATATCAAAGATGATTCCGTAGAGAATGCGACACCGGGAATCTTTATGGTTGCTGTTTGTCGGGGAGAGCAGTTGATAACCCTTTCTGCGCCCTCGCTGAACGCAGAAAAGGGCAGCAAGACATATCATGCATGGCTTGACCTTGCCGACAATATTGCCGGCCGTCTTGGCGGAGGAGGGGATATTAGAGACTGATTATTTATTGGATCCGTTTACTTTCAACAAAAAATTGGGCAGCCAAAGCTGTGTTGGGAGAAAGAGTCTATCTCAATAGAGATAAGATTGAAATTCCAGAAATCCATAAAACACCATTATATGCTATTCTTAAAGTAATGTATTTAAGCGGTACGGTGATGGCAATTTGGCTTATGTCCTCTATTCTGTTTGGGGTGATGTTCTTGGTGTTACGTTGGTATGCACTGGAAAAAGTTGGTTTTTTAGATCGTATGTTTTGATTGTATGAAACAATGAAGTCAGAAAATGAAGAATATCAAGGATGGGAATACTGAATGGTGCATATGTTCGAGAAGGGCCGGACGTACTGCGCACTTTTATAGAAGTCTGTGGTTTAACAGACTGAAAGCTTTATGGTTTTTCTCTGAGTAAGGAAAAAACCATATAACAGACAACTATATTTTGGGCAGAGTAAGTTTGCCCGGAAAATTTTTTCTTAACGGGGAACTATTCTCTCCTCATCTCTCTTCAAACATGAGAAAGGCTCAGCCTGATTTGCGATAGAGCAGGCCCTTTGGCTTTTTTAAAAGATAAATGTCGCATTGCCTGATATGCTCCAGTTCCCTCCCGAAGGTGCTGAGCCTGAGCCCGTTACCGGGCAGGACTTTCCTGTTGCATTTTGGTTGACAGCATTTAATACAACTCCACCCAGTTCTTGTTGCAGGGCTTGTTTGACGGTTGCAAGATCATCACCACTGAGATTTAAGGAGAGGTTGATATTTGGCTGGGTTTCAATCTGAAATGGTCTGGAATGACGAAATTTATCTGAAACAGGACCATATTCATTATATTGTGGAATCTGGCCCGATGTCACCAGAGATACTGCCTTTTGATGCAGCTGCTGATAATCTCCGTCAAAGGCGCCGTTTGCCCAGGCGCTGCAGAGAGCGGTTGTAAATGCGCCGCCACCCTGATATCCCGATGAGGGAAAGCCATCCCGGCAGCCGCCGTAGTGGATAAGCTGGGCTTTCATTTGGTTTTCAACAGTCTTGTCCGAAAAAGGGATGATTGAGGTGGGATTTACCAATGTTCCTGCCATCCTGTAATTACTGCCGGAATTACAGCTGTCACTTATCATAACAATTCTTGCTCCGGGCGTAACCGATAACCATATTTCGTTTAATTCATCATCAATGATTTGCCGATCGTACGCTACCAGAGTTTCATCCTTGCCGTCGAGTTCGTCTTCTACCAGACTTTCAAGGTCTGGTTGCTGACCGCCATGTCCGGAGTAGTAAAAAACAAAGATATCGTCAGCGGTAAGAGATGTTGCTGCAAAACGTAATTTTTCAACTATATTGTCATGGGTGGCTTCAGCTGTTTTCAGCACCGTTATTTGAAATCCCTGTGCAGTGAGGATACGCTCCATATTGTCAACATCAAGCTCGCAGCCCCAACAGCCATTTTCGCCATTCCAGCCGTTATATTTATCAGCATCAACTTTTCTTAAACCAACCAATAGTGCGAGACCCTTTGCCATGATATCCTCCCGTTTTGTTATGAAAGTTACTTTTCACTGCCTCTAAATCTAACATATAACTGCCGACGGGAAAAGCAGAAGAGACTCCTCCTTTACAGTAAACTCTCTTTTTGGTAGTCATGTCGTATATTGTGATTACTTTCTATCGTATGTTATCAGATGAGTAGAGGAAAGAATGGAGTTGCACCAGCACTTGAGCATCGTAATTATGATATTTGATGCTGTCGCTGTTTTTTTATGCAGCGGCTTTATCTCCGGTATATAAACCTGCAGGAGAATTTTTATGAAACAGAAATATATGTTAGCAGCAATTCTTGCGTTATTTGCGCCACTCTTATTTTGTAATATTGAATCAACTACCGCACAGGAGGGGATTATGGTGGAGAAACTTTCTTCGCTCAACAGGTACCGTATTATAAAAACAGTCTATTTTGCAGGAGGATGTTTCTGGGGGGTCGAGGAGTATTTTTCACGCATAGCAGGCGTTGTTGATACCGTTTCCGGATATGCCAATGGCAAGACCGATAACCCTTCTTATGAAGATGTCTGTTATCACAATACCGGTCATGCTGAGGCGGTAAAAATTGACTATGATGAAACATTGGTGAGCCTGCCGGAACTTCTTATTCACCTGTTCAGAATCATTGACCCAACCAGTATTAACCAACAGGGCAATGATCGCGGCGTGCAGTATCGAACAGGTGTCTATTATACAGATCAACAGCAGTATGAAATAACCCGTCGTTTTCTTGCTGAACGCCAGCAGGAGTATAAACGCCCCCTTGCTGTTGAACTGGAGCCGATCAATCAGTTTTTTGCAGCAGAAGAGTATCATCAGGATTATCTGCAGAAAAATCCAACAGGATATTGCCATATTGATTTGTCTCTTGCGGCTAAACCCCTTATTGATCCGGCACAATACCGTAAACCCGATGATACAACCCTGAAAAAAAATTTGACCGATCTACAGTATAAGGTTACCCAGCAATCAGCGACAGAACGTCCGTTTTCCCATGAATATGCTGAAAATAAAGAGCGGGGTATCTATGTGGATATTGTTACCGGGGAGCCGTTATTTGTGTCGACCGATAAATTTGATTCAGGCTGCGGCTGGCCGTCGTTTTCAAAACCGATTACCGCGGATTCGGCCAGATATTTTAATGATAATTCGCTTGGAACTCATCGCATTGAGGTGAGGAGTCGGGCGGGTGATTCTCATCTGGGTCATGTTTTTGCTGACGGACCAAAGGAGAAGGGAGGGCTGCGGTACTGCATCAATGGCGCAGCGTTAAAGTTTATTCCGCTCTCGGCAATGGAACAGGAAGGGTATAAAGAGTATATTGATCTTGTTGAGCCGCAGTAATCGTTTGCAGATGCAGATTGTTTTGCAAGAGAAGATATGACAAACCATCTAAGTCCTTGCTGTATTGGCTATAAATCTTCCGGCACAATATTATACTTTTTTATCTTGTAATGGATGGCCCGGCGGCTGATACCGAGCAGGTCTGCGGCGTGGGTACGAACCCCGCCGCTTTGCTGCAATGCCTTGATAATGGCTTTTTTCTCGTTCTCTTCAAGGGACATGGCGGCAGGTTCTGTCTGGGCAGGTGTGCGATGAGTGGAAATATCTGTGAGATGGAAATCCTCCGGCAGTAGTACCCCTGATCTGCACAGCACCAGGCTGCCTTCCAGAGCATTTTTCAACTCCCGGATATTGCCCGGCCAGGGATACCGGCAGAGCCATTCCATGGTTTGTTCGGGAATTTCAATGGCATCAGGGGTGTTGTGCAGAAACTGCTTCATACAGAATCGAATTAGATCAGGAATATCTTCCTTACGCTCCCGTAGCGGAGGAATATGCAGGGTCACCACTCTCAGACGGTAATACAGATCTTCCCGAAACCGACCGGCTCGAATTTCATCTGTGATGTTGGCGTTGGTGGCGGCAATTACCCGACAGTCGACGGGAATCTCGTTGACCTCTCCAACCCGGCGAATAGTTCGCTCTTCAAGAAAACGCAGCATTCGCATCTGCATTTCAGCAGAGATATTGCCGATTTCATCAAGAAACAGGGTTCCCTTATCCGCTGCCTCTGTAAGTCCTTTCTTCTCTTTTACTGCATGGGTAAAAGCGCCTTTGGCATGGCCAAACAGCTCACTTTCTAACAGGGTATCCGGAGTAGAGCCACAATCGACCACCACAAAGGGGTGCTCTTTTCGCCGGCTTAATTCGTGGATTTGCTGAGCCAGCACCCCTTTGCCGACACCGCTTTCACCAAGGATAAGGGCAGTAACATCGCTTTCTGCCACTTTTTCAACCATCTCATAGAGAGCCTTCATCGCTGGATTCTTTCCCTGATACAGATCAGTTTTTCCGGGTGAGTTGTCTTCTCTTTGCGCAGAACAGAGAATGGAATCAACTTTTTCCATCAGCTCTTTTCCCTGAAATGGTTTGGTCAGATATTCTACAGCGCCAGATTTTACAGCTTTTACCGCATCAGGGATACTGCCATAGGCAGTGAGCAGTATTACGGGCAGGTTTGGGCGCAGAGATCGTGCCCGAGAGAGAAGTTGAAAGCCATTCATTTCCGGCATTTTGATATCAGATACCATCATATCTATGGTCTGTTTTTGCAGCAGATCAAGGGCTTTTTGAGCACTTTCAGTTTTGATAACCCTGTAGCCTGCAGAGGAGAGCCGTGCTTCAAGTACCTCTAGGATATGAAGATCGTCATCTACAACCAAAATGGTGTGGGCACTTTTTGTTTTCATTGAAGATCCATTCCTTTCTTTTTCTGGTCAATCTCCTGATTGATATCTTCCAGTGCCTTTAATTTTGTATTTAATTCCTTTATATTCTGCTCTCTCTCTTTTATTTGACTGCGCAGTTTCCTTAACTCTTTTTCCTGGTTGGCAAACTCCTTCGCAAGATCTGATTCTTCGCGGAAATTGAGGCGTTGGCTAAGGGATTTTCTCTTCTGAGTCTTTCTCACGCTTCTCTTTTTTTGCGGATTCGACCATTTCTCCATCACTGGCGTAAGGAAGATACAGAAGTCTTCTAAATGAAAAGTGTTTGCCTGTCCTTCACACCATGTCTGCCATAGTTGCAGTGCCTCCTGCGATTGGATTTCACTGTCAGCCAGAAGCATGCGACTGCAGGCTTGTCCCAGCAGAGCTTTTTGTCGCAAGGAGTCCTGTTGTGCCTGATTTTGAATTCGGGAGAATGCTTCTGCTGCGTCGCTATAATTCTTTTGTAAAAAAAGCTCCCTGGCAGTTTTCATTTCCTGCGGCAGCATTATATTCGCTATATGAGAACAGCTCCAGCAGTTGAACAGTATAAAAATCAGTATATAGGAGTGTCTTACCCCTGACTTTGCCATTTTTATCTCTCCTGCGTGTTTATTTTTCAAATTATCTTCCAAATGGAATGGAAAAAGAGAAACAGGCGCCACCCTCTTGCGGGTTGAATACCTCTATTGTTCCTCCATGGGCTTCGACAATATACTTGGCAATACTTAGTCCTAGTCCTGTTCCATCTGTTTTTTCCCGGATATTTTTTCCCCGATAGTATCGATTAAATATCAGAGATTTTTCTTCCATGAGTATCCCTGGCCCTGTGTCCAGAACTTTGCAGATAAAACTGTTTTCTTTGGTATCCAGCTTAACCTTGCAAAGTACGGTGGAATCTTTTGGAGAAAATTTGATGGCATTTTCCACCAGATTGAAAACAACCTGCCGTAAATATTTTTCATCAGCACAGATATCAGGGAGCTTTTCAGGTATTTGAACATCAAGATGGATCTGTTTCTCCCGTGCCATAGGATGAAAAGAGTCAACAATTTCTGTCAGAAAGGGAGCGACTGCCAGTGGTTGTTTGCACAGATCAAGCACTACAGACTCCAGATAGGAGACTTGCATCATGCGGTTGAGGAGGGTGCATACCCGGCCGATCTCGGCATCGGCAATATGGAGAAATTTCTTCTGCATCGGGTTGACATCACCCATAATTCCTTCTCCTATAAGGCTGACCGATTCCTGGATAGAAGTCAAGGGGGTACGGATTTCATGACTGAGCATGGAGATAAAATCAGTACGCATCGCCTGTTCTTCCCGTAAGCGAAAGGACATCTCGTTGTAGGCCATGGCCAGTTGACCAAATTCATCCTGAGAATTCACGGCAATGGGTCTTCCCGGGCTTTCGTGGGAAACGCTACGAATGCCCTGAATAAGTTTCCCTAGAGGGCGGATCATGGAATAGGCGACAAAAAAGATTCCCGCCAACCCCACCAGTACAGACAGACCGAGGCCAACCATATTGGCCCGTACGGTCAGCACACCTCTACGGTTAAGATCCCGGTTGGCCAGCTCAATAGCTTTCTCGTTTTCGGTTCTGGCTTGTGCAACATAGTTGCGCCAGGTATCCAGTTCCTCTTCCGGAATCCATAATCCATCGGTAATATCCTCAGAGGATCGCGCTGTATCGGCTGTATCTGCTGTATTGGCAGAAGACTTGATGGACATTTCCAATCTCTGGTACCGTTCGGCCAACTCTTTCCAGCGGGGAGAGATAACAACATTCCTGGACTGGAGAGCCATGATCTCGGTAAGTCCTTGTTGCAGTTGAGCGAAGGCCTGGATGAATTGGGCCCGATACTGATCGTTTTTCAGCAGCAAAAATTTTTTTTCATTCTCCTCCATTGTCAGGAGATTTTCAAACATCTGGCGGGCAGTTTGGGATATTTTATCATATTTTCCGGTGATGGTCTCAGAAATACTCATCATCTGGTGAACATTGAAATACAGCACCAGAACCGTTCCAAAGTAGATCAGGAAAAAGCTGAGAAACCAGATGAGAAATTTAGTGGTTATACCTCTTTTTAAATTCATACTCAAATCTTGTTTCCGCTGTTTTAATCTTTGGTTATCAAAAATATTACAGTACATCAAACAGTAAAATAGAACACTTCAACCACATAAATTTGAAAAACGGAAGCCGCAAGGATTCTTGCCGAAAAATATTTTTTCCGTCTTCTCTTCTGCTATTGGGGCGTGTTGTCTTTTTTTAATCATATACCGGTAAGATCGAGAAATCATAATCAACATTGATATAAGCAGAAAATTGATGCGCCCATCTGAACTATGCGCAATTTATATCAAACCTGTCAGGTTATTGCTATTAGTAAATGGAATCATACAGAGGCAGTCTGTCACTGTTATCGCTATTTTCGGCAAGCTGGAAAGACATTCTCAAATTGGTGTAACCTGTTCTTGGGTGCTTTTTGCTGGTATTTTTCTATCTCTTCCGACTGCGCAAAATTTGGTTAATACTGCGCAATATTCGTACGCATACCACCAATTCGCTAAAAAGATATATGCTATCTTTTTAATAGTATGTAGCTATTTGGTTTGGCACAAAGCTTGCTTAAGGAATTGTACCGATGCTCCAGTGGGGAGAACGGTACAATAAAACAGAATAAAACCAAAACCAGAAGGAGAGTTTGAAATGAAGACTTTAGGTTGCCGGATGAAGACCTTGGCTGCATTGCTGGCTCTTGCGTTATTCCCGTTGATGGCTACAGCTCAAGATGTAGCTCCTGTCAAGATGGACGACGCTGTCAGTGCTATGGAGAAGGTCGCCAGTGCGGACGAGATGAAAGCTGTGACCATTATGGGTGTTGTTAATAAGGATAACGATCAATTGATGCTGAACGCTGATAATGAGAGCTATCTGCTGGACAGTCAGGTTGATGATGCCATGATCGGTCAGAAAGTAGTTGCTACCGGTGTTGTGGTAGATGACAATGGTGTAAAGATGTTTAAACCTCAGAGCATAAAAGTTGCTGAATAATCTGTTGCTGCCCATATCTCTGGGGGGGGATTTGGACAGCGAAAGGCAGGAGCAGGATTCGTTCCTGCTCTTTTGCCTTTTTTTTGCAACAGACAAAAGTAGAGCGTGTTTGGTTTTGCTGAACGACATCAAGCTTAACACTGTGGCTTTTGTTGATTATTCTGAATGTGTTGTCGTTCTGGTTTAAGCGTTTCCCAAAGGGTTCAATTATTTTTTAAGACGTTTTCCAGAAAGAGGTTGTTAACAGAAACGGGCTATCTATTCAAGGCTAATAGATAGCCCGTTTCTGGGATGATGGGAATGTCCCGGGTAGAAAGAGAGATGAGTATCTGCAGCGCAATAGTAAAGGTTGGCTTTTATGCAGAGAACTGTTTTTAGTTGTTTATCATTGTCCAGGCGTAAAGAATTTTCTCCATCGATATTGGCGATACCGGTAAAAAATATGAGAAAATAGCCAGACAGGCAAGGTTAATATCCCTGCGCTAATTTCGATTTGATCCGTATAGTCAATACCACCAGTACTATTTTTCTTAAATGTTATGGTATGAATCCACAGGTTGATAATTTTACTATGTTCATGAGATGTAATTCTATTTTTATCCGCTTCTATCAAGGTTATATAATGTTTACCGAGCGGTATCACTCCCAAAAGCAGTAAGTTAAAACTGTACTCAATTCCGGTTTGCCATTTCTCAGGAAGAGAGCCTCGCTCCGAGGGCCTGAAAATTATTATTGGTGAAGCAATATGCATAAGTGAAGATACTTTTTCAACCTCCGTCCACATATTATCTTCATCTACTTGTATTGCCGTTGTTATTTTTATTTTCATCATATCCTTTATGGCACTGTTTTCAGTTGCTTATGATAGTTACAAATTCTAGCATACTTTTCAATCAGGTCGTTTCTCTTCTTTCGGGAAATTTTATAGTAACGACTGTTGTGCAAATGACTGGTTGGAAAAACCTATATCACTTGATCTGTAAACCTACTGCCAGGAAGAGCTTCTATCCTCTTTACATGAAGTAACTATACAAAATACTTATCAAATTTTGGTTGTTGCTATGGTATTATACAGGGTATGCTGCAAGTGTTTCCTGTTCATTTGCAGCGAATAGTAAAATTATCAACGCTACCAATTGACGAAGGACTGAGATTTCAGGTGAGATGCATCTCTGGTATGGCTGTTGTGGCGGCATTAAAAAATAATTATAATGAAAATTACAGGCCATCAGCAAATTGATTGATATTACCAGGCCCTGTTGGCTGAAAACCTCAATTTTATTGGTGTGTTTTATGCGGCGGTGGTCACAACATCGTTCTTTAGTATCGCTGCTTGTTGGCCAAGGAAGCCAAAAAAAGGATGTTGAGTTTTATAGCTCGCTTGAATCGGTTTTGGAGAACGGCTTTTACGGCGGGTTATGAATTGCTGAGTGGTTTACTTATCTATACCTGTAAAAAGCTGATGGGGAAATATCCCGGAAATACGATGACAGACAATACTATATTACTCAACCATCTGACCACTCCTCTTGGACCGATGTTTATTGGCGCTACTCCCAAAGGCATCTGTTTATTGGAATTTGCCAATCGAACAATGCTGGAGAGTCAATTGCACGATCTGCAGAAGCGGTTAAAATCACCAATATTAACCGGAAAGAATCAGCATATTGAGCAAGCCGGAAATGAGTTGCAAGAATATTTTAAAGGAAAAAGAAAAAAATTCACTGTCACATTAGACCCACAGGGTACAGTCTTTCAGCAATCTGTCTGGCAAGTTCTGCTTGCTATCCCCTATGGCAAAACCATCAGCTATTTACAACAAGCCCAGCAGCTGAATAAACCGTCTGCCGTCCGCGCCGTTGCGAATGCCAACGGCGCCAATAAGATATCTATTATTATTCCCTGTCATCGTGTTATTGGCAGTGATGGCAATTTAACGGGGTATGGTGGAGGAATTGAGCGGAAACAGTGGTTACTCGATCTGGAGAGTCGATTAGTATAATCAAATCTGGAGGTAAAAGGAGAAAAACAGATGCCATACGTTAATATCAAGATAACGAACGAGGATGTAACTTTAGATAAAAAAAATAAATTGATTAAAGGCGTTACAAATCTTTTACAAGATGTTCTTGGGAAAAATCCAGAAACAACCGTTGTTGTTATAGATGAAGTTGACACAGATAATTGGGGAATTAATGGAGAAAGCGTAACACAACGCAGAAAGAGGGGGCATTGAAGTTTGGGTTTTATTTTTGGTGTAAAAAACCACGTCTTTGGGTCCTTTGTGGTATTGCCATTACCCTGTAATTTGTGCCAAATAGTATAGAGTTCGCATTTTGAATAAAGTTGTTGATGGAGAAGTGGAGCATTGTATAAGCACGTTAAGAGAACAGAAGGGCGTAGTTAAGATTATCCTGATAAGATGAGGGGACAATTTGTTCGTCTCCTCAGAGAGACAAGAGGCAAGTTTACCTTATAGGATTAAACACAATATCCCTATCCCTCCGCTGGGGGATTATTTATTGTTGGTTTCTGAAAAGAGTGGTTTTTTGCGTTCAGAAAATATTATTGCGTGGCTAAAATATATAAAGTACAATTGGCAATATATTGAGTAATCTTTGTCGCGGCTTTTGTTACAACTATCAAATTTTCGTACTTATTAGGGTTGTGTCATTTTTAATTCAATTGGAGTTATGCAATGAAAAATCGTCTTGTGCTACTGTTATGTCTGTTTGTCCTTTTTCTCTCGCCCTTGGCAGTAATGGCAGGTGGAGAGGTGAATATCCTTTCAACCCGTCAGGAGTTTCTCCTGCGGCCCTTTCTTGATGTTTTTGAACAGCAGAGCGGAGTTAAGGTAAATGTGGTATATCTGAAAAAGGGGATGCTTGAGCGGCTGAAGGCGCGTCCCGGTGAGGCGGATCTTATCCTGACCAAAGATATTGCCAATCTGGCGGCGATTACTGATGCCGGTCTGTTGCAGCCGTATAGCTCTGAAATTATTGACAGCAATATTCCGGCGCCCTGGCGCGATAAAAATCACCTGTGGACCGGGCTGACAATGCGGGCAAGGGTTTTCTATTACTCAAAAGATCGGATTAATCCTGATACGCTGGGTGATTATCTAAGCCTTGCCGATAAGAAGTATCATAAAAAGATATGTATCCGTTCCGGATATCATAACTATAATGTGGCGTTGATCAGCGCGATGATCGCCGAGCACGGTGCCGATAAGGCAAAGAGCTGGCTGCAGGGAGTAAAAGATAATCTTGCCCGCAAGCCCCAGGGCAATGATCGGGCGCAGATTCGTGCTGTTTCTGCCGGCGAGTGTGATATTGCTCTTGGCAATACCTACTATATGGGAAAGATGCTTGAGAATCCAAAGCAAAGGGCATGGGCTGCGGCTGTGGGTATCTTCTTCCCGGATCAGGCAGGCAACGGAACCCATATCAATATTACCGGCGGTGGTATAACCAAGGCAGCCAAAAACAAGGAAAATGCCGGCAAGTTGCTTGAATTTTTTACCGGAAATCTGGCACAGACCATGTATTCTCAGGTGAATCATGAATATCCTCTTAAAAAAGGTATTGTTCTCTCCGGTATAGTAAAATCCTTTGGCTCCGGCCAGAAAGGGATAGAAGAAGGTGTGTTCAAGGCGGATGATCTGCCGATGGACAAGATTGCCGCAGAGCGAAAAATCGCATTAAAGCTGCTGGATGAAGTAAAATTTGATGAGTAGATAAAGCTTGGGGCATACGGTATATACTGTATGCCCCATTATTTTGTTATAACTCTTTACCAGTTTTTATTTCAAATCCTGGGTTCCTGAGCTCTATCCACCATAACGTGAAAAAACCTTTATCCCGACTCTGGACAACATCTACTCTGCTGGCGGCATGTATTAGTTCGCTGCCGTTATTGACCGTTGTTCTTGTCTCCTTCTCTTCCGGTGAGGGAGGGACTTTCAGCCGCCTTGTCGATACTGTCCTGCCCGGCTATCTGCTTGTTACGGCAAAACTGGCGTGCGGCGTCGGCTGCGGTGTTGTCATTTTTGGAACGAGCACCGCCTGGCTGGTAACGGCCTACGAATTCCCCGGCCGCGGAATTTTTAACCAGTTGCTGATAATGCCGATGGCTATGCCGGCATATCTGATTGCCATTGTTTATATTGAGCTTTTTGATTTTGCCGGCCCGATTCAATCAGGGCTGCGGCGTCTCTTTGGCTGGAACTCGGTTAATGATTACTGGTTTCCGCAGATCACCTCAATGGGTGGTGCCATTCTCCTTCTCTCTCTGGTGCTCTATCCTTATGTTTTCCTTATGGCGCGGACAGCTTTTGGTGAGCAGGCGGGCCGTCTGCTTGAGGTAGGCAAAACGCTTAAGCTGGGTGCGTGGCAATCCTTTTTCCGCCTGGTTCTCCCTCTTGCCAGACCAGCCATTGTTGGTGGTTTGTTGCTGGCGGTAATGGAGGCAGTGGGTGATTTCGGGCTGGTCCAGCTCTTTTCGGTCAACACCTTGACGGTTGGCATCTATAACGTCTGGTTTGGCGCGTCCAATCTGCCTGATGCCGCTAGACTGGCCTCCGGCTTGCTGGCTATAATACTGCTGCTTATTACTCTGGAAGCCTTGAGCAGACGCCGTAAACGCTATATCCAGCCTGCGGGACAGCCTCTGATACGAAAGCGATTGTCCAGGGGTGCCGGCCTGTTGGCGTCATGCTGGTGTCTGCTGCCTCTTTTTTTCGGTTTTCTGCTGCCATTCTTTCTCCAGATATTCTGGTTTATTGATGGTTTTAGTGAAATTGATCGGTCGACTTTTACAGAAGATGCGCTTAACTCCCTTATGCTTGGCAGTATTACTGCTCTGGCGGCACTCTGTATCGCTCTGCTGCTTGCCTATGGCCGCAGATTATCGCCAACGAGGCTTCTTAACAGTGCGATTCGTCTGTCGACCATCGGTTATGCTCTCCCTGGACCGGTGGTGGCTTTAGGTGTTCTGCTGCCGCTTGCGGCGCTTGATCGAGGCATTATCCGGGTGGCAAAAACTCTCTTTGACAGTGATCCCGGATATATTGTCAGCGGTTCG
>PDWI01000646.1_pt1 | contig 55958 bp, 64 predicted proteins | sample 1430891 | NCBI WGS metagenome assembly PDWI01 (sample SAMN01162508, study PRJNA174530) | Oral metagenome, whole genome shotgun sequencing project. | biome: Marine environment; feature: Marine mammal; material: Swab sample of the gingival sulcus; isolation source: swab sample of gingival sulcus... | reverse complement strand
AATAAATAACAATAGATATATAATAGAATTTAAAGTAGATGATACAAATGCCCTAGAGCAAATAAAAGAAAATAGATACTATGAGAAGTTTTTAGATGAGGGGAGTGATATCTATCTTGTAGGTATAACTTTTTCTAAAAAAGAGAAAAATATCTCTTTTTTTGAATGGGAGAGATTTATTAATAACTAATAAATATACTACAACTAAATTTTATCTTAATATCATTAATTTAGTAAAACTGTAAAAAGGGATTGTTTATGATGATACTTTATTTTTATTATTTACACTCTCTTAGGGTCTAATTTTTGGTGAATTTGGCTAGTTTTCCTCTTCAATATACTTTATATTAACAAGATTTTAAGTATGATTCTTTTATCAAAACTCTAAGGATTTTCTTTTTCTATGCCCCTATCAAATTTAAATAAAGAACAACACACTTCAGCTACTGCTACTTTAGGATATAATCTAACAATTGCTAGTGCAGGAACTGGTAAAACATCTACAATAGTAGGTAGAATAGGGCATCTTCTCCATAGTGGGATAAAACCAGAACAGATTTTATTATTAACTTTTACAAATAAAGCAGCAGCAGAGATGATTATGCGTGTTGCTAAATTTTTTGATGAAAAAACTGCAAAGGCGATTGTTTCTGGAACATTTCATAGTGTGAGCTATAAGCTACTTAAAAAAGCCCCAAAAGAGATTATATTAAAGCAACCTAGTGAATTAAAAACACTTTTTAAATCAATATATGAAAAAAGAATTTTTGTTAATCAAACAGATGTTAAACCATACGATGGGGGCTATTTGTATGATATGTATAGTTTATATTTAAATAGTAGTTATAATGAAGATTTTGAAACTTGGATGGGAAATAAAAATGAGGATCAAAAACAATATACTTTAATCTATGAAGATGTTATTGCTGAGTTTAATAAATTAAAAAAACAGTATGGTTATGTTAATTTTGATGATTTATTAATTAGTATGCTAGAATTACAAAAAGAGATACAATATGATTTTACAGAAATTTTAGTAGATGAGTATCAAGATACCAATCCATTACAAGGAAAACTACTTGATGGATTTAGACCAAAGAGTTTATTTTGTGTAGGGGATTATGATCAAAGTATATACGCTTTTAATGGGAGTGATATAAATATCATCTCATCATTTGATACACGATATAATAAAGCGAAAATATTTACACTTGATAAAAACTATCGTTCAACGGCACCTATTTTAGATCTTGCAAATAAAGTTATTTTAAATAATCCCCGAATATATGAAAAGTCACTAAAAGTTGTACGACCACAAAAAGATCATATCCCACAGCTTTTAAAGTTTGATGAGTTGTATATGCAGTATGAGTATATTGCAAAAAATATTAAACAATCCAAAACGAAACCAGAAGATATAGCTATAATTTATAGAAATAATTCAAGTGCCGATGGTATAGAAGCCAATTTGCGTGATGCAGGTATAGAGTGTAAACGAAAAGGGGGGCATAGCTTTTTTGATTCAAGAGAGATTAAAGTTATTTTAGATCTTATTGTTCTTATGGTAAATAGTAATGATATGATGGCTTTTATACATTTAATAGAGTATGGAAAAAATATTGGAAAAGCTATAGCCAAAGATATATTTGAGGCACTTTTAAGAGTAGGGCATGGGAATTTATTTCATGGATTATTAAATCCAGATAATTCGATTATTAAACCATATCAAAGTAGAAAAGTTACAAATGTACAGTTGGGTTTATTTGATGATTTTATTGAGATGGGAAGTGTTGCAAAATATAAAGATTTGGGCTGGGATGAGAGATTTTTAAATAATAATATTTTAAAACATCCAAAACTCACTTTAGAAGGTGGTATCTTTTTATATGATTTTTATACCCTTATTAAAGAGTTAAAAAGGATACAAAATCCTAAAAATATGATTGTTCATATTCAAAAACATAAATTTTTTGAAACAATAATTGAAACATTAACTACCCAAAGAGCAAAACAAAAAGATGGAACGATAAATGAGAGTATGAAAAGTAGTGCAAAACTAAAAGCACATAGAAGGGTAGAAACTTTAAAACAATTATCATCAAGACATACCAATCTTAATAATTTTATAAATGCGATGATTTTAGGTGGCGGTGAGATGAGCGAGGGTGGAGGGGTAAATCTCTTATCTGTCCATGCTAGTAAAGGTTTGGAGTTTAAAGAGGTTTATGTTGTTGATCTTATGGATGGAAGATTTCCAAATCGAACTTTGATAAGTAAGGGGGGAAGTTTAGAAGAGGAGCGACGATTATTTTATGTGGCAGTTACACGAGCAAAAGATATTTTATATTTAAGTTATGCTTCTTATGATAGAGTTAAAAAATTAGATTTTGTTTTTAGCCCTTTTTTAAAAGAGGCTGGACTTATTAAGGAAAGTGAATAGAAAAGTTTTAAAAACTTTCCCATTCATCATCTTCAGTATTGATTTTTTGTGTTATAGGTTTTATTTGGTTTGACCGAGATATAGAAGTAAGTACTTTTTTATTTATTTTTTCCTTAGGCTTTTCCTCTTTAGGTTTTTTTTCAGTTTTAGCTTGAAGTTTCGTAGCGTTATTATCTTCAATGTTTATATTTTTTGCTTTTACTTCATTTTTTCCAATAAATTCTTTCTCATTTGAATCACGTACTATAGTTTGAGATATCGTTTGAGTTTGAAGGGCTATACTTTGTGTGTTTTGAGCTATATTTGCATTTTGTTGTGTTTGTTTATCAAGTTGGGCTACAGCATCATTAACCTGTTCGATACTTCGTAGTTGTTCCTTACTTGCTTTTTCTACATCTTCAATTAACACTTGTGTATCTGAAATGCCTTGACTTAAATGTCTATACCCCTCTATCATTTCATCTGAAATAGACTTACCCTCATTTGCTTTATTTGTAGCATTTTGAACAAGAGTTTTTATCTCATTTGCAGCTTCAGCTGATCTTGATGCAAGGTTTCGTACCTCTTGTGCAACCACAGCAAAACCTTTTCCAGCTTCACCAGCAGTTGCTGCCTCAACAGCTGCATTTAAAGAAAGGATATTTGTTTGGAAAGATATTTGATCAATTACACCAATAGCATCATTAATAGCTGCCACCTCTTCATTTATATTATCCATAGCATTCGTTGTTTGTGAAGCTAATTTTTGACCGGTATTTACTGCATTTGTAACTTCTCCTGCATTCTTTGCCATTTTTACAACATTGTCTGTGTTATGTGAAATATTATTTGTTATCTCCTCTAGTGCTGCTGCTGTTTCTTCTAAAGAGCTTGCTGCTTGGTTTGAAGTAGTACTTAATAATTCTACATTATGTAATAACTCATCTGAACTTTGTTCAAGGGTAAGTCCATTTGATTTATTGTCAACTAACATCTTATTTATAATATCTGCTAGATTGTTTAACCCTTGCGATGTTTTTCCTGTTGCTTGGGGAATTCTATGTGTAAAATCATATTCTTGAAATTTTTGAAGTGCTAATTGTATTTTAGTAATGTCTGTACATACTAATTTTGATAAAATACTTAACATCTCATTGAATATTATTTTTAATTCTTGAAGAGATTTATTGTCAGTATTATTTTCAAGTCTTCTTGATAATACCCCGTTTTGTATATCTTTTGCTATCTCTTTTACTTCTTCTAATAAGATATTGTCTTGCTCTAATAATTTTCTAGTTTTTTCTATATTTTGATTTACTACAATAGCTAGTTGACCTAGTTCATCTTTTGAATTTATATCTAAAAGATCGGTATTATCTGCTTCTTTATTAACATATTTGAAAAATCCTAGTAATCCAAATTTGAAATTAGTTATCGACTGTATAATATTTCTACTTACTAATAAAATAAAAATAAATGATAATATAATCATAAAAATTGCTAAAATTATGGTTAAAGTTATTAAATTATCAAGTTTATTATGAATTTCTAGATCAATATAATTAGATTCTTTTTGAAGTAAAGACTCCGATTTTTTAACTGATTCTCTTAATTTACTTTTTACTCCTGATCTATTGTCTAACCCCAGTGCAACTTCTGCATCAACAAGTGATAAAAAACTATTTTTATAATCTTTTAGATACTTTTTTATATCACTTTGAACAATCTTTTCATTGTTCATAAGTGTATTAATTTTAGATTTAAATTTATCTACATATCTAAGATCTTTTCTTAGCATAAAATCTTTTTCTCGTTTTCTTAGATCATAAATCTTAGTTAATAATTCATAGTTTTTTGCTTTTTTAGCCATACTTTGAATATTGTGTACACTTATTCTTAAAGAACCATATAAGCCATCTTTTTCATTTAAACCTATTTTTTCTTGTAAAGTAAAATATTCAAACATATAATTTTTGTATTCTTTAAGAAGCCCAAGCCACACTTTAACTGTGGAGTTATCCATATTGCTATCCTCTAACATAACTCCCAGCGTATGTATATCTTTTACAATTTTATCATAGTTTTTTTCATATTCAATTTTATATTTGATCTCTTTTTGAAGCATAAAATCTTTTTCATTTTTTCTAAGTCGGAGTATATCAGTTCTTAATAGCTGAACTTCGGTTTGAATCTCTCCATAATGATGTGCGTTTGATACAAATATATACATGCAAAAACTCATAACAACAAAACCAATTATGGCGCCAACCAACAAAATACGCAACTTTACTTTTATCGTTAAGTTATTTAACATCTCCGACCTTCTTATATAGTTAGATTAGTTTTGATTATAGCAATTAGTATATTAAAATCATATTTAAGCAATATGTCGGCAGAATATGAGAATAATTTTATATATAAAGGATATATTATAGATAATTCATCTGTTCAAGATACAAAGTCAAATCATGTAAAAAATGTGAGTCATGGGTTTTTTTTAACGTTGGGTGTAACAATTGCTGAACCACATACTATCCTACCTTTAATGATCACTTATTTTGGTGGTGGTGCTATTTTGATAGGTTTCTTCTCATCACTTTTAAGAGGAGGCGCTGTCTTGGTTCAACTCTATGCAGCTTTTCATGCACAGGCTTATCCTAAAATGTTACCATATTTACGTCTTGTTATGCTAGTAAGATTCTTATCGTGGTTAAGTATAGGTATATTTATACTTGTTTTTGGAGAAGCGTATCCTATTTTTACCTTATGGTGTATAGGTATTTTTCTTTTTTTATTCTCTTTTTCAGCTGGATTTGGTGCTATATATTTTCGAGAGATTATAGCCAAGATATTTTCTCATAGGTTTAGAGGAAAAACTATGTCTGTACGACAGTTTTTTTCTGGATTTGCCGCTATAATTTCAGGTACAATTGCTGGATATATTTTGGCTATTTATGATGCTCCTTTTAGTTTTGGTATACTATTTGTAGCATCTGCTTTTCTTATGAGTTTTGGGTATCTTTCTATTGGTACAGTGAGTGAACCTATCAAACAAAAAGTACGTCAAAAAGAGAAGTCATTTAAATTGTTTTTAAAAAATGCTTACGATATATTACAATCTGATAAACAATTAAAAATACAAGTGACTACGTTTTTATTTGCATATTCATATCTATTTGCTTTACCTTTTATAATTGTTGATGCCAATGAAAAGTTAGATATAGGTGGTACAGTTATTGGGATGTTTATAACTGCACAAATGCTTGGTGCTATGTTAAGTAATATAGTATGGGCAAAATTAAGTTCTAAAGGTTTAAATAAACTTATATCCCTTATTACAATATCTATGACAATAATAGCAATAGCCCTAGCGTTTATTGCATCTAGTGTATATGTGTATATGGCTATATTTTTTTTGGTGGGTGCTAGTATGGATGGGAATCGTATATCATCAGGTAATCTTATATTAATAATAGCACCAGAGGAAAAACGTCCAATATATACAGCTCTTCAAACAAATATAGTATCTTTAGGGATGTTTTTTTCTCTATTTGGTGGGCTTATTTTAACTTTTAGTTCTTATTCCATTTTATATTGTATAACAATAATATTATTACTTATATCTTTATATATGGCATTTCAGCTTAAAGAAAATGGATAAAAATATTTGTACTTAATATAAAGAAGTATTATTCTAAACGTATCAATAGCTTTTAAGCAGTATAAAGGCAAAATGCAAAAAAAGATTTAATCACAATTGGAACGACAATGAAAAAAATAGAACTATTATCACCAGCGGGTAATTTAGAAAAATTAAAAATAGCTTTTGCCTATGGGGCAGATGCAGTATATGGAGGGGTAAGCCACTTTAGTTTGCGAATACGAAGTGGTAAAGAGTTTACTATGGAGTCCTTTAAAGAGGGGATTGATTATGCTCATGCTTTAGGGAAGAAAGTGTACGTAACAATAAATGGATTTCCATTTAACTCTCAAGTTGGCTTGCTAAAAAAACATATAGCAAAAATAGCAACACTCAAACCAGATGCACTAATAGTTGCTACTCCAGGTGTAGTAGCTTTATGTAAGGAGTTAGCTCCAGGTATTCCTATTCATCTTTCAACTCAGGCAAATGTTATGAATTATCTTGATGCAAAAGTCTACTATGATATGGGTGTAAAAAGAATTATCGCTGCGCGTGAAATTAGTTTAAAAGATGTTAAAGAGATTAAAAAACATCTCCCTGATTTGGAAATAGAGATATTTGTTCATGGAAGTATGTGTTTTGCGTATAGTGGAAGATGTCTTGTAAGTGCTGTACAAATGGGACGAGTTCCAAATAGAGGTTCTTGTGCAAATGACTGTAGATTTGAATATACTTTGTATGCAGGAAATGAGGATCATGGATCGTTATTTCGACTTGAAGAGGAAGAGGGTGTAGGTACTTATATTTTTAATGCAAAAGATATGAATCTTGCTTCTCATGTAGATGAGATCGTACAAAGTGGTGCTGTTGATAGTATCAAAATAGAAGGAAGAACAAAATCTCCTTATTATGCAGCTGTCACTGCATATGCTTATAGTATGGCTTTAAGAGATAGTCAAAATGGCACTTTTGATGCGAAAAAATATCAAGATGAGTTATATACTACAAAAAATCGCGGATTTACTGATGCTTATTTAGTGCATAAACCATTTGATAGAAATGATACACAAAATTATGAATACGCTTTAAGTGCTGGTAGTTATGAGGTAACAGGATTAGTTCAAGAAGATGAAGAACATTTTTTATGTAAATATAAAGTGTATCCAAATGATGAGATAGAGATATTTACCCCTTTAAATGTATCTATAGAAGAAGTGGAAAATGATATAGGTACTATTTTTAAAAAAGATGATGGTAAATATTATATTAAATTTTATAAAATTATCACACAAGCTGGTAAGGAGTTAGAGTCTGTACATAGTGGAAATATAAATCCGATTCAACTCCCGGGAAAACTTCCATATATGACAATGTTTCGTACAAAATCGCAAATTGAGGAAAATAATACGGATATACAAACATAGGAGTAAATAAAAAATAGTATTTATTATGCTATTTTTTATTTATAATATTATTTTATTTGGTGGCTAGACTAAGCCCTGCACAATATCCACTAGCCCAAGCAAAGTGAAGATTAAAACCACCTCTATTTCCAACTATATCTAAAACTTCACCTGCAAAGTATAAGTTTTTACAAACTTTGCTTTCATAGGTTTTAGGATCTACTTCATCTGTTCGTATCCCTCCACCACTTGCTTCTGCGTGTTTAAAGCCTTGAGTATCTATGATATTAAATCTCCAGTTACAAAGAGTATTTACTATACCTCTTATTTGCTTAGCATTTATATCTTTTGCTAAACTCTCTTTATCTATACCATTATTTTCTAAGATTACAGAAGCTAATTTATTTGATATTAATCCGCCCAAAAGTAAAGTGGCTTTTTCATTTGCTAAATTTTTAAAAGTACTTTCAATCATAGCTAAGAGTTCATTTCTACTTATATTTGGAAAAAGATTTATACCCAACTGTACTTTTTGAAAAAGTTTCAAAGGATACACAGCATACTGAGAAATATCTAAAATAGCAAAACCAGATAGTCCATACTTAGTAAATAGGATATCTCCTTTTATAGTATTTTCTTTCTTCCCATCTATATACAAAGTTACAAGGGCCAGTTTTTTAACTCCTTGAATTTTAATATTATCTTTAAAATCTGTACAAAGTCCTACAAGTGAGGGATAAGTAATGTTCAAGTTATGTCCAAACTTTGATGCGAAATCAAGTCCTATTTCACTTGCATTTAACTGTGGAGCTGCTCCTAGTCCGCAAGAGATTAAAACTTTATCATAGTTTTTAAACTCTTTTTGTTTACTAAGAAGTATAAACTTTCCATCTTCTTTTTTTATATCTTCTATTTTTGTTTCAAGTATTAGATTTATTCCTAAATTTAAACAACTATTTTCAAGTAGTCGCACAACTGATTTTGCTTCATTTGATAAAGGATACACCTTATTGCTCTCTTTTACATCTAAATATAAGCCTATACTTTTACAAAACTTTTCAAACTCTTTATAAGTAAATTTTTCTAAAGCATAAGAGGTAAAAGAGGGATTTTCCCCTATGAAATTATCACAGGTAACTTTAGTATTTGAGATATTGCACCTACCGTTTCCACTTGCAAGTATTTTTTTTCCAATCCCTTTGTTTACCTCAAAAATACCTATATGCAGATCTTTATTTAATCTTTTTGCACTAATAGCAGCAATAATCCCTGCAGCTCCTGCTCCTATGATTGCTATTTTACTCATAGAGATTTCACCTTGTTTCATCAAGTTTTTCCTTTATTTAATCTATTATTATCCAATTTCCAAGAGTATCACTCCCAACTCTTTTTATGAGCTTATTTTCTTTTAAATATTTTATATTCTTTTCAATAGCAGTTGTACTAATACCTATTTTTTGAGATAGCTCAGCGATAGTCACAGCAGAATTTTCAAGAATTGAAATCAAGATTACTTTTCTATTTTCTGATAGTTTCGAAAACTTCTCTCCCAACCTCTCTCCCAACCTCTCTCCCAACTCATTACCCAACTTTTTAAATCTAAATTCTACCCATAAACCATTGTCAATTTTAAAAGAGGGAATTATTTCATTAAATTTTTTTGATTCATTTATAATTTTATTTATACCTGTTCCCCAAGATTCTATAAATCCTGCAAGGAAAAATACTTTTGCGATATCTGGATTAAAAGGTTTTGAAGGATGTTTAGTTTTTAAAGTATTTATATCCCAACCACTTGGAAGTTCTCCACAATTCCAAATAAGTAATTTATCTTCATAAACATTTATTTGAATAGGTGTTAATTGGGCATAATCTTTATGTACTATGGCATTTAAAAGTGCCTCTCTAAAGGCAAGATTTGATAAAGGAAAATTTTCAATTCTTTGAGTTCCTCTATAAGAGATCATAGCTTTTAAATATTTTGAAAATAAGAGTTCTTCAACTTTATTAACTTGTTCAATAAGTGAGCCATTTATTGTATCATGATATAAAAGTTCTCCATCACTTTTAAAAAATCCTATTTTTATATAAGCTCCCAATACATATTTTTCTATATCTTTCCCAAAAAGTAAAAGTGCCGCTCTTTTGAGATAAGTTCCTTCTTTTAAATGTAATTTCTCAATAAGAGCATCTTTTTTTTCAAACAAAATATCATCTTCAACTCTTTTTTTATCAAGTGTGTTTTTCTTAAATATTTCAATAGCATTATCACTTAAATCATTAAGTCCTACATTTGGGACAGGTACTCCATCCCATTTTTTACCCTGCTTTGAAAGCAAAAACTTATCAAGCGCTGCACCTTTTAACTCTTGTTTACTACTTCCTGTTCGATAATGATATTGTCCTTTATAGCTAACTGGATAAGGATAAGATTCTACATCAATTTCTAAAAAATACCTTTCATCTTCTTTATGCATACTTAAATCAACAATTATCCCTAATAAATCTCTAACTTTATTTGGAATATCTTCTAAAAGTTTTTTATGATTTTTTATACCAATAATTTCACCATTATCATCAACTCCTATGTAGATTTTTCCACCCTTTGCATTGGCAAATCCACATATCCACTTGATATACTCATCTTTCCACAACTTTTTAAATTCTATATCTTGGTTTTCATCTTTTTTTAGCATCTTTTACCCTAGTCTTCTTTGGATGATTTAAACTGATCTTTACTATCAGATATAATAGCCTTTTTCATATCTTCGTATAATAAAGTTCTAAAAATTTTTCACTTGTTAAAACTTTTATATCCTCACTTGCAAAGTTTTTATCATTTGATATTATCAAATCACACTTTTGTTTTTTTGCTAAAATATATTGTAGAGTGTCTTCTAAATCTTTAAATTTATGATTTTCTTTCATCAGTTTACAAGTTTGCAAAACTTCTTTGTTTGAAAATTCTATGATGGTACACATCTTGTTTATATCTTCTATATTAGATAAAGCTTTTTGTTTATCTTGTTTTGAAAGAATATAATAAATCGTAGTGATTAAATCGCAACTTGTGTATATTTTAACATCATTTTTCAGTAAATAAGAAACTAATTTATAACTTTGTTCGTAATTCGGTCTTTTTAAATCACATATATCTATCAATACATTTGCATCACAAAAAACTTTTTTAAACATTCATATCTGCTTTTATTTTTTGTATGCTTAAATCTTTAAAAAGTCCTTTTGTACTCCCTGCAAATCTATGAAGTGCTTCTAATTTCTCTTCCTTACTAACTTCTTGATACTTTTCTTCAATAAGTTCTTGAAGTATGGCTGTCATAGATTTTTCTTCTCTTTTTGCTATTTCTTCAAGATGTTGGGCGATTTCTTTTTTAAAAACAAAATTCTTTCTAATATCATTTGCACTCACTACATATTCCTTTTATGTATAAATATACATAAGTTTAGCATAAGTGCACTTATATATCAACATAATTTTTCATTTTATCTTAATAGTTTTTTTGCTTTTTAAATTTATTTTCATCTGTATCACAACCCAAGGAGAGTAGAATGACCTCAAAAAAGTGGACAATAATTTATAAAAATAGATGATATAATCATCGAATAAATAGAAAAGGGATGAGATATACAGATGAATTTAAAATTGATAGCTATCCTCGCAATTTAAGACAGGAAAATTTAACTGAAGAAGAGAAAAAATTATTAGAAATTTGGGATAGAGAGTCAAGGTGGTAGGAAAATCTCAACACCCTATTTTATTTATAAAACACAGCTAACCAAAGTGTTGGTTCTTTTTGTGAAGTGTATTTTACCCTATGCTTTGTAAAGGCTGGGATATTTATATAATCCCCTTTGTTTAGTTCTATCTCTTTATCTTTAAATTCTAAGATAGCAAATCCTTCTACAAGTAGTACAAATTCACTTTCTTCTTGTTCATACCAAAAATCCTTAGGAGAATTTTGTCCATTTGATACTATTTTCTCAATTCTTAGATTGTCATTTTTTAATAAATCGAAAAATTGTTCATTTTGCTTATTTATTTTTATATTATTAAAGATATTAAATTTTTGCATAGATTATCCATCCATAAACAGCTTAATTGATTTGAAAATACCACTTCATTATCATAAAATTATTATATCTTAAAATAGTTTTAATTTAGTATTATAATACCAATTTATTAAAGATTTAATGCTGAGATAATAGTACCTTTATTAAGTTCTTTTATATTTTTCCAATTTATATAAGCACCGTATTTAAGGGATTTATTACTTATGTTGTATTATTTGTATTTTTAAGTAATAAATAGATAGAGTATGTGATTGAGTAGTTATGTGTCAAAGGAGGGCAAAGGAGTGATGAGATCAGTAGTTTTCTTTATAACCATGATAAAAGATAATAAACAAAACTACTTTTTATTGTTTTTGCTCATATTAGTTGTAAATTGTAATAATACACATACTTCCGTTATTGAGCCCAAAGATTTATCTACAACAATAAGATACAAAGAAATGGAAGGGATTGATCCGAATCTCTTAAGTTTAGACATATATTATAGCGCTCTAATAGAACAAAAGAAACCAGTTGTTATATATGTGCACGGCGGTGCTTGGAGTCTTGGAGACAAAGCCAATCAGCTTGAAAATAAAATCAATCTATTTCAATCTCTAAACTACGTATTTGTAAGTGTCAACTATCGATTAAGTCCATTTCCTTATGAAGTTAATAACTCTAAAAGGGTGATGTATCCAACGCACAACAGAGATATTGCTGATGCGATAAAATGGGTTTTTGATAATATTAGTGAATATGGTGGAGACCAAAATAACATCGCTTTATTAGGACATAGTGCCGGTGCTCATCTTGTTGCCCTTACAGGAACAAATCCGACATTTCTAAACGGTGTTGGATTGGGTTTTGAAAACATTAAAGGAGTCGCTGCCATTGATACAGCAGGTTATGATGTAAGAGCTAAAGTAGAACATGGTGACCGCTCTTACATAAATGCTTTTGGCGTTGATGATAACTTGAATATAGAGGCTTCTCCAATTCATAATGTTGTTAAAGGGGTTGCTTATCCCAAATTTTTTATTGCAAAACGTGGAAGTGCTAACAGAATAACAATTGCTAATAACTTTATAAATGTACTTAAAGAAAATTCTATTTCTGTGTCACAAGTAGATGGAAGCATTTATAATCATAATGAAATTAATCAAGCTATTGGACAAGTAGATGAAGAATTAATCACTAGTAAATTGGTGTTGTTTTTTAAAGAGTGTTTTCGATAAATACTTTTATAAACTATATAATTAAATATTAAAATATATTATAGATTGTAATTTTTTATGTGAACGCCGTATTTAAGTGGTAAATAGATAAAATGCATGATTAATAAATAGTTATATCACAAAAGAGGAGATTAGAAATGGCTGTACCAGCAAACAAAACAGAATTGATAGAAGCTATACAAAAGAATTATACAAAATTAAGAGAAGATCTTGGTACCATCCCTCCAGAACTAACTGAACAAAAAGAGATGGAGGGGCATGTTAAAGGAACTCAAATGAGTGTCTGTAATTTAATGGCGTATCTCGTTGGTTGGGGGAATCTTGTTCTTAAATGGCACTCAGTTTTTTCTGGTGGTAAAATGCCTGATCTACCAGAAACTGGATTTAAAATGAATGAAATGGGGAGATTAGCTCAAAAATTCTACAAAGATTATGAAAACGATAATTATGGATCTCTTCTTAAGCAATATGACGAAGTTGTTGCAAAAATCCTTGAATTAATCGACAGCCTTGATAACAAATATCTTTACGAAATAGACTGGTATAAAAAATACCCCTTTGGCAGAATGATTCAATTTAATACATCGTCTCCTTATGCAAATGCTCGTTTTCGGGTTCGTAAATGGAAAAAATCAAAAGGATTATTGTAAATCAAATAAAGAGGAAAAATACATTATGAACAAACAATTAAAGGAGTATTCTTTTGTCTGAAATAAAAACTATAGGGCTTTTCTTACTTACTGCTTTGACTGAAATTATTGGTTGTTATCTGCCATATCTTTGGTTGCGTGAGGGAAAATCATTTTGGTTATTGGTTCCTGCTGCTATTAGTTTGACTGCATTTGCTTGGTTGTTATCACTGCATCCGACAGCAGCAGGTAGAGTTTATGCTGCTTATGGTGGAGTTTATATTTGTGTGGCTATTTTGTGGTTGTGGGCTGTGGACGGTATTCGTCCAACGGTATGGGATCTTATAGGTTCTGGCATAGCTCTTGTAGGTATGGCAATTATTATGTTTGCTCCACATAACACATAAGTAGATGAATTTGTTCCAAACTTGTTAAATATTTTGGAACAATTTAAAAATAGATTGGGATTTTAAATAAAATCATAAATGAATTCAAGTACCAAATTTATAAGTAAATTTGGTACTTATTATATGATAATTTTTTTACAATGCTTTTTCAGCAGCAATAAGTGCTACAACACCATCATACATATCTTGTACACATTGTACCTCTGTAACACCTAATCTTCTTCTATTTGAGATATCATAAACACCACCTTCACTTTGGCTATGTTCACCATGAATACCACGAATTTGTAAGTGATATTTATCTGTAATAGCTTTAAATGCTTCCATATCTTGTGCTAATTTAGGTAATGCAATATGCACACTAGCTCTCATAGCTGTTCCTAAGTTTGTTGGACACGATGTAATAAATCCTAAATGCTCACTATATGAAAATGGTACTTTTGTTTCTATACTTTTAATTGCATTTACAAGTCTAGTAAATACCTCTTTGATATCCCCACCTTGTTGCATAGAGATGATTCTTAGTTGATCCTCTTCATTTACCCACACTAAAAATGTTTTATCATCATTATGATAGATACCTCTACCCTCTGGCCAATTTCTATTTAAGCCTACTGCATCAAGAAATCTATCACCTTCTTTAAATAAAAAATGATCTTTAATTAAGCTCTCTTGCACCTCTTTTTTCATTCCTAATAGAGGATAATAATTCCCTTTTAATTCTCCCTCTAAGGTATTTAATCCCTCAACTACCTTCGCTTCAACAAAATCTCTTTGTTCTTTTGAGATAGCAGGACCTAAAGGGATATTATCCATATTTCTTCCAACTCTAATTCTTGTTGAAACTATAAATTTTCCTTCAGGATCAGGGTTTGGTGCATTTAAATCATCAGGGTTAAGATTACTTTTATGAGAATCAGTTTTTTTGAAACCATGATACTCTTCTATAAGTGGATCAAAAAATGGTGCGAATAACTCATATGATTCTTTATCACCAGCATAAGCCCCAATTCCACTATCAGGATTTACTACACCCGAATTGATCACATCTTTAAAAGTAAATCCATTAGCAGTTTTTTTATCTTTTAACTCTTCAAATACCTCTTTTGTACAATATTTTACCATTAATGACTTGTGTTCTTCCGTAAACTTTGGATATTCCATATTTTTTCCTTTAATTAAGATTTTTTGATAACAGTACCAATTCCTTGACTTGTAAACACCTCTAGTAGTATGGAGTGTTGCACTCTTCCATCTATGATATGAGCTTTCCTTACTCCACCATCAATGGCCTCAAGACACGCATCTACCTTTGGTATCATTCCACCATATATTGTACCATCATTTTTATAATGATTTATTTGTTTTTTGCTTAAAGTTTGTAAAAGGTTTTTCTCTTTATCTAGTACTCCTACTATATCTGTCATAAAGATAATTTTTCGAGCTTTTAAAGCGGCAGCAATTTTACTTGCTGCTAGGTCTGCATTGATATTAAATCCTGGATGATTCACTTTATTTCCAGAAGCAATAGGAGCAATAACTGGAATAAATTTTTCAGTTAAAAGATTATCTGCTACTTCACTATTAACAGTCTTTATATCTCCAACAAGTCCATATTTACCACCATCTTTAGGCTTTGCTATTAAAAAATCTCCATCTTTCCCTGTCACACCCAAAGCTTTTCCTCCATGAAGATTTAAAAGTGTTGTGATCTCTTTATTGATATTTCCTGCTAAAACCATCTCTACTACTTCCATAACTTGTTCATCAGTGACTCTCATTCCATCAATAAATTTACTTTTAATTTGCATCTTGTCTAGTATCGAATTGATTTTATTCCCACCACCGTGTACTATGACAGGTTTAATTCCTACCATATAAAGAAGTATTATATCTTGTGCAAATCTATCTTTTAATTCAGGATTTATTTGTGCAGAACCACCATACTTTATAACAAAAACCTCACCTTTAAATTTTTTTATATAAGGGAGTGCATCAAGCAGTATTTTTGCTTGTTCTATCTTTTTTTTCACTATTTTGCCTTTTTAATGAGTTGGGTACATTATAACAAAAATTACATTTTAGTAAGCAATAAATAGTATAGTTTTTGATATACTACAATTTATTTATAAATAGATTATATGAGGATAGAGTATGAGAAGATTTAGAGCTTTTTTTTATAATAAGTTTTATATAGAATTAATTTTAGCGATTGTATTATTTTTCGTAGCCATTGGAACAAATAATATGATAGTAATCATAATTTACCTTTTGTATTTTATAATTATGTTAGAAATTGTACGTGCGGTTATGAGTTTTTTACGAGAAAGACGTGTGCAAATTGGTATTTTAATTGACGCTTTTATAATTTTAACTTTACGTGAGCTTATCGTTAATGTTGTAAAAATAAACGAGGTTAAGATAGATAGTATAGATACTTTACTTACAAATACTATTAATTTTCACATTCTTATTTTTTGTGGTGTTTTACTTTTTTTATTTTTATTAAGATGGTTAGCTATACTTACCTCACCTGATAAAAAATAATCCACCAATAAACTGATGGATTATACGGAACTAATTCTCTTTATTTTTTCTCTTTTCTAACTCTTCTACAGCTTTTGAAATATCGTCAAATGATATATCTTTTAAATCAGAAACAGGCATATCCCACCATTGGAGTTTTTCTAATCGTTGAATTGTTTCTTCATCAAATCTATATTTTAATACCTTAGCAGGTACTCCACCTACAATAGCATAAGGGGGTACATCTTTTACAACAACAGAACCACCAGCGATAATAGCACCATCACCAACTGTTACACCTCTTTTAACAATTGCTAATGAACCAACCCAGACATCATTCCCAAAAACTGTTTGGGATGGTCGTACAATTTTCTTTTGCTCAAAATCGTCAATATAATCAGGAAAATGAAGTTTTAGATTATATTGTATAGGTGAAGAGCTTAGCCATGTAGTCGGATGGTCAAATGCTCCTAACTCACAATTTTTCCCAATTGAACAGTATTTACCCATTTTTGTTGCTGGAAATAGTGTTGTTCCTGCATTTATAAAAGTATAGCTTCCTACATTACAAGAGTGTTTAACATTTGCATCCCCAACAAGTCTTACAGGAGCATTTAAAATTGTTTTTTTACCAACTTTGGCATCTTTTGCTATATAATTTATATTTTTACTATCTTCCATTTTTTTCCCTTTTAATTTTTATTTTTTAATATTGATGATTTTTTCATGACGCTGTTTGATTAATTGTGAAACTTTTTCTATAAATAATTGAGTACTTTCTCCTTTTTTGTAGTTATTTAAATAAAGTTCTTTAACTCTTCCTCTTTCTATTTTGTTAGGATCAAGATGAAGTTCTTGATCTAATATTTCTAAAATATTATTAAAATTTGATTGATTGATTGTAGTAAATGCTTTTGCTAACTCATGAATACTTTGATCTTTGACTATTTCCATATATACAGCAGGTTTATTAGTGTGTAGATAATCAATCATAACAGAAGTATTATCAAAAAATGTAAAATCTACAAGAGTGAATATATTATTAATATCTTCATTTGGCATATAATATCCATTATTTGAAGCACTTATCATCTGTAAAATTATTTTATTTGATAATTGAGCAGTTTCATCTCTACTCCCTAAAGCTTCATGAGGTTTATAAATAAGGATAAAATTCTCATTTTCCAATATTTTTTTTACTAATTCAACACCAAAAACAGGTACAGAAGTATAATTCATCGATGCATGTGTAGCTTCCCAAGTAGGTGCATATAAAAGTACTTTTTGATCTGGCTTTTTATCCATTTTCATTGGCATTATAAAATCTAATTGCGGTCTACCTACTTGTATAAATTTATCAGGATTAAAATTTAAAAGGTACTCTTTATATCGTTGAACTGCTCGTTTACCCACTGTAAATATATAATCATAAGCTTGTGATTGATTTGACCTCATGGATTCTTTTTCACTTTCACCATGATTGAGATGAATATGATACCCTCTACTATATCTTAATGCTTGAAAATTTCTTAGTGAGTTATTTATGTATAATGTAATTGCAAATTCATTTTCTTGATAAAATTCAATGATATCTGTAAACTCTTGCATATAGACTACTTCGAATGTTTGATCTTTTATAAATTTTAAATACACTTCATAATCTGTGATGGCATAAACTATTTTATGTTTTTGATTTAGTACTTCAAAAGGTTTTTCCCATTGTTTTATTTGATAATACGAATTAAGACCTCCTGAAAAAAAAATTACTATTTCACAATTTTTGTAATTCATATATATCCTTAAAGATTTTTTATTTGTTCAATAAGTTGTGTAGTAGAGATATCTGGCGTTCTATCTAGATACAGAACCTCACAAATATCATTAAACTCATCAAATTTTCCTGTCCAATCACATCCCATAATAAGCATATCTGCTTTATAGTCAAGGAGATACTGTCTTTTTAATTCAAGAGACTCCTCTATAAATACACCTTTTACAAAACTCAATGCAGCAATTATATCTGCTCTTGCTTCTTGTGAATATATAGGTTTTCTCCCTTTTTTCTTGAGATTTAATTCATCGGAAGATATACCAACATACAGTTCATCTACATGCTTAGCTGCCCTTTCTAAAATCTTTAAATGCCCATGGTGGAAAATATCAAATGTTCCAAAACTTAGTCCTCTTTTCACTTACTGCTCCATTTCAAATATAACAAATTAATGTTAATTTTATCTCTTTATCTATATTATTTGCCTTATGTGTTTCAATGCTTGTTAATAATAGCATACTTTTTTATTGAAAGAAGAAAAAAATACACACCTATATAATTGAAAGTCTACTTTTTTATGATACCTTACTTTAATTTTGCTTTGATATAATCATATTTCAATATAATAGGAAAATCGGGAATGAATACAAAAAAAATATTTTTATGTGCTATATGTAATATAGAAAGTGGAACTTGTAATGAAGATTGCAAGTTTTGTACCCAAAGTGTAAGGTATCATGCAAATATTGCAAGATACAAAAAAAAAGAGATAGACTTAATAGTAGAAGAAGCTAAAAAGGCAAGGGCAAATAAGGCTATTGGATTTTGTTTAGTAACCGCGGGAAAAGGTTTGACCGATAAACGATTAGCCTTTGTATGTGAAGCAGCACGAGCGGTAAAAAAAGAAAAATTAGGTTTAACACTCATTGCCTGTAATGGTACAGCATCTTTAGAACAACTTTTGGAGCTTAAAAAAGCAGGCGTTGATAACTATAATCATAATTTAGAAACTTCAAGAGATTTTTATCCAAGTATTGTAACAACACATACCTGGGATGAACGATACCAAACTTGTCTAAATGTAAAAAAAGCAGGACTAAAACTAGTAAGTGGAGGTATTTTTGGATTAGGTGAAACTCAAAAGGATAGAATCTCTATGTTAGAATCATTGGCTTCATTAGAGCCTAAAAATGTACCAATTAACTTTTTTCATCCAAATGACGCCTTACCTTTAGTAAAAAATAGTATTACAAGAAAACAAGCATTTGAACTTATTGAACTTACTCGAAAAATGGTACCAAATGCACATAAAATTATGGTAGCAGGTGGGAGGGAACTTATGTTTGGTGATGAACAATATGATGTTTTTGATAGTGGAGCAAATGCTATAGTAATAGGTGACTATCTGACTACTTCTGGAAAAAATGCATTAAAAGATATTGAAGCATTAGAAACAAGAGGCTATAAGATAGCTAACACTTGTGAAAAATAGTATATAAAGATTATTTATGAGTAATGAAATATCAATAATAATTACACTATCATTAATAATTTTTTCATCACCTTTGTTGTCAAAAATGATTAAAATACCAACAATACCCATAGAGATATTCTTAGGTTCTGTTGCAGTATCCTTATCAGTTATCCAAGAACATCATATTTTTACACTTGTAGCTGAATTAGGATTTTTATATCTTATGTTTTTAGCAGGGCTTGAAGTTGATTTAAAAAAATTATTAAAAGTCTCTCCAGCATTATTAAAAAAAGGTTTATTGTATTCTGCTTTATTGTATACTCTTTCTGCTGTATTTACTTGGAGTTTTAGCTTATCTAATATATTTATAGTTACTTTACCACTTATTTCTATTGGGCTTTTAGCAGTATTAAAAAAGGAGTATGGTGAAACGAGTTGGTTAAATCTTGCCTTTACCGTTGGGTTGATTGGTGAAATTATCTCTATTATTGTGCTAGCTGCAGTGAGTGCTAGACTTGAATATGGTATGGGAACAGAATTTTATGAAAGTTTATTTTCTTTGACAATTGTTTTTGTAGTAATGATTGCATTGTACTATTTTTTTCATAATCTTATTTGGTGGAATCCAGAATTGAAAACATACTTGATGCCTAAAGATGATAATCAAGAACAAGATATTCGATTTTCAATGAGTATTTTTTTTCTTATGATTGCAGTTATGTTATATTTGCACTTAGAGGTTGTTCTTGGAGCTTTTATAGCAGGTGTCTTTATCACTACGTTTTTTGAACACAATAAAGAACTTCCACATAAGCTAGAACATTTTGGCTTTGGTTGGTTGGTACCTATATTTTTTGTTTGGATCGGTACCTCTTTTGAGTTGAAATCTTTATTTTTACCAAATTTAATTACTACATCTTTACTCATAACTTTTGGTATGATATTAATTCGGCTTTTAAGTTCTATGGTCTTTTTAAAAGATATAGGATTTAAAAATGGAACGCTTTTAGCCCTTTCTCACTCTATGCCTCTGACATTAATAATTGCAGTTGCAACATTAGCATTACATAATAACAGTATTAGTCAATTTTACTATTATGCTTTTATTTTAAGTGCGATTTTTGAGGTTATTTTATGTATGATTTTTATACGCCTTATACCAAAAACAGAAAAGAATATTATAGATGAATATTAAAATAAAGTACCCATATCTATACAGAAGAGTTAATTAAAAATATTTCTGGACAAGGTTATTTAATCTCTCCTATTTATGATTAGTATTTATTTCTGTAATTCATCTAAATTTATTAATCCAAAATTTGATATACTTTTAAACTCTATTTCAAAACCTAAACTTGATAAAATTAAATCTAAAGTTCTTACACTGGTATTTCCAAACTCCCCTCTTTCTATTTTCCCTAAAGTAACTCTGCTTATGCCACATTTAGAGGATAGTTCTTCTTGACTTAAGTTTTTGTCTTTTCTTAAAATTTTAATTTTTTGACCAATTTCGTATAATTTCATCTGGAATTTCCTTATATGTTTTTTCATCACAACTTAGTCTCCATGTATCTAAAAGTTTTATTCCTACTTCTTTAAAATCTTGATTTATTTTTAAATATTTTTTTAAATCTTCAATACTTTGTTTTAAAGATTTTATACAAAGTTCATATATACTAAAAGCTTCACTTTGACTTAGATAACAGTATTGTATAGCAAATTTGATAAGTTCCTTTTTTGAAAACCATATTTTTTTACCAAACATACTAAGGGCAGGCCTATCTTTATAAAAATAAACCACAGTATTTACCACATCATAAACAGGTGAAAAGCAAATCTCTGAAAAGTCATCATTGTACAATATTCCAAAATTTTTTAGATGTGCATCTCCATTTTTAAGCAAATAATTCATAACTATAAGAATAAAAAAACTTTTCATTGATTCTTTTTTATTTGTTGTAACATTATAGATAACTTTTGCTATTTGTTCATAACTTCCACTATATTTTTCTTCTTTATTTTTTCCAAGTAAGCTTAGTATTTCCTCAAAACCTAAAAAAGTATCATTTTGCTTATCATAATTAAATCTCTCAACCAACAAAAACTTATTATTTTTTGAAAGTTGAATATTTGCTACTTTAATACCTGTTTTCTTAATAGCTTTTAAACAAAAATATTCATTTAAAGCAAGCTGGGGATACTCATCACCCCAAGTTTTTATAATATATTCCTTAGTACTTAAACTTTCTTTATCTTTTAATATAGCTAGTGATTTTGGCTGAACTCCTGAAATGGCATTTTTATCCAAAAAAGTCATCACTATTTTTGAAAAAGTATCCATAGTATCATTTTCTAAAACTTTATTTATATCAAAAATCTCAAAATTTTTTTTATCTATTTTACTTCTAAAGGTAAGCCTACTTTGGATATTTGAACAAATATGTGAAAATATTAAAAAATCATCAATATATCCATACTTTTTTGTAAGATATTTTTTAAAAATTTCAAACAAATAGCCCTCAGGCATATTCATATCAAAGATAGGATGTAATTTATTTTTCCAAATATAAGTTGAACTTTTATAAGGCATAATAAGAGATATGGGTTTATCATCTTTTATATAATTAAATCCATACTGATTTTTATCTTTTTCAAAAAAAAGTTCACCCACTTTATTTCGATTTATACTTACTTCTACATTTTCCATCTTTAACCTAAATGATAATTTTACTTATCATTATAGTTTAATTTATCTAAAATGTAAAGTATTTTTATCAATAAACTCCCTAGCTTTTTCTTCATCTTCTTCGATGGCTATTTCTACAACTTTTTTTGCTATTTCTAAAAGTTCTTTTGATTTCTCTTTTAAGATAAAAGATTCTTTTATTTTTTCTTCTATTTTTTCTTGAATATCTTTATCAATAATTGGGATTAAAACTTCTTGTATTTCTGATGGTTTCCAATGTTTTATTATAGAACCTCCTGCATCTCTTTGGCTTTGCATTTGAACAATTAAACTATTTAATACTAAGGTTAAATATTCGGGTAGTACATCATTATCTTTTATTGTTAAATGTAGAATAGCACCTGAAGTTATAATATTTGTTTCGTCTTTTACATTGTAGGCGATACCTACAGTTCCATCTTTTGATAAAAGAATAGTATCTTTTTTAGGACGTAATTTTTTAAGTACTTCTTCATCAAAGAGATTGTTTGATAAATGAATATCAGATGATGACAATCCAAACTTTGTAAGATTTGAAACTCTTACAAAAGGTATTCCATTTTCTTGATAAGTTTGACTTCCTGGCTCAACTGATTTAAAAATATTTACTATATTTCCTAATTTATCATATTTTTTACTTTTAATTTTATTAATAATATCATCATATTTAGGTTGATAATATTCACTATCAGGTCGTCCACTACTTCCAAAACTTTCATTAAATGATTTTATGGCTACTTTTTCTTTTGAAGGTTTAAAATTTAATAAATCAAGTTCTTTTAAAAGTAATTCTTCTGCTTGTTTATAAATAAGTTTACTATTGAGTTGTTTATTAAAAGATAATTTGACTAAATTTTCTATTATTAATTGAAAACTTGTTGAAAAAATTGGAACTTTTATACTTTCTATTTGCCCTAAATTCAACCAAGGTTGTACATTTCCTGTTGCTAATCTATCAAAAATATTTTTACCAATACTTGAATTTAAAAAAGTATTTACATAATATGGATTTATTTCTTTTAAATTTAATTTAACTTGTGCTAAATTTTGATTTGCTGAACTAGGTAAATCTTTTTCTAAAACCATTCCCGTTTTACCAATACTTCCTGTTCTTTGTAAAAGTAAATCATATTCTTCAAGTTTTAAAGTTAATTTATCATATACATCTTCATTAATAAATATTTTATTATCAGAAATAAACATATCTTTTATATCTTGATTTCTTATAAAATAGTGTTTCCCTTTTTCTTTATATTCTATGAAATTATTTTGAGAAAAAGCTCCAAAATCTGTAATTTTACTTGACAAATCTATTAATTTTTTAAAATTTTTATTTTTTATATTTTCTTCAATTTTTAAATACTTATTTTTAAAATATTCACTATCAAACCTAAAATTTTTATTCTCTGCGAAAACTTCACTAAGTCTAAGTTCAACAGCTTCAAGCCCATCTAATAAAGTATTATATTTTACTTCATCAAATGGGCTATTTACTTTCCCGAAAAACTAAGGTCTTCTTTTTTTGCAAATTCATTAAAGGCTTCTGCTATTCCATCTTGAGTTAATCCCTCATGATTAAATAAATCATGCTCTACTATTAGGTGGTCGTGAGTATCTAATTTATTTGTACCATCTTCATTTTGTACATATATTTTTTCACCACTATTATCTTTACTTGGACTTTGCATAGTTGCAAAAAAGATATTATAATCATCTTTTTTGCAACAAAGTTTTTTATCCCATTTTTGTACTATCAAAACAGATGTTTTTGTACCTGTATGAGGTTTAAAGACATTTCCATGTAAGCCTATGACAGCTAGTATTCTGCATCTTTGGGCTATAAAATCTCTTATATATTTATCGCTAGAGTTATTAAATCTTCCTTGAGGTAAGACTACTGCCATACGACCACCAGATTTTAACATATCAAGATTTCTTTCTATAAAAAGTATATCTCTTCCTACTTTTGTTTGATATTTTCCATTTGCTTTTTTACCTAGTTCATATCTATGTAAAATACGGCTTTCTTTTATATCCCCTGGAAAAGGTGGATTTGCCATAACTATATCAAAGTTAAATTCTTTGTTTTCATTTTTAACTGCTCTTAGTTTTTTAAGTCTTTTCCACCCTTCAAAATATGTATCAATCCAATCTTCATCTTTTAGGTTTTCATCCCATCTTTGAAAATCAAGGGAGTTCATATTTAAAACATTTGTATGCCCATCTCCTGCTATGATGTTTAACATTCTAGCTACTCTTACAGACTTTTTATCAAAATCTATACCAAATACTTTATCTTTTACATATTTTAAAGCTCTAGGATGTTTTTCTTGGGCTGTAAAAAGATGAGATTTTTCAATGCCTTCTTCTTTATATATCTTTTTCCATACATCAAAAACCGTATGTATAGGGAAACCACAACTTCCCGCAGCTGTATCTATCATATATTCATCTTCTTTTGGATTTAGCATTTTTACACACATATCTATTGCATATCGGGGAGTGAAATATTGCCCTTTTTCACCCTTTGCATTTTTATTTACAAGATATTCAAAGGCATCATCAATTACATCAAGATTTGAGTTAAATAGTTTTACATCTTGTAAAGAAGATACACAAACAGATAAATGAGTTTGTAGTTTGTATCTTTTAGTATTTCTGAAATTGTCATTTTATCTACCTAATATCATAAATTATAGCCAGATTTTAACTAAATGTATGTTTGTTTTATATTAAAAACATGATAACAGTCTTATGTGTAAAAGTTGAGTAAAGTAATATAAACATCAGCCTTATATTACTTTTTTTGAATGGTAATAATACCACTTTTATTATCAATTTTTTCAATATAATCTATCACATCGCTTGGTAGGTCAATAACAACTCTAAAGAAATTATCTTCTAAGTGTGTTCCAACCACAAATGATGTAAAATCTTTATTAATTATATTTTTTCTTATTGTATAAAAACTCACTTTACCTTGAAAATCAAATAAAAGTTTTTTTTGTGGTTTAAGAATATCTTGATTTAAAAGTTTATATTTTTTATCTACTTTAATAGTAAGGAGATCATTAACGATAAATATTTTAACAAAAGGTAAAACTTTAAAATTCTCTTTTACTTCAGGAATATAAGCGTTTTTAATTATACCTTTTTGTGTTAATTTTTGATCAATAAGTTTCTTTTGTTCTTTTTCCTGTTTTTTTTCATTTACTATTTTCGTCTCTTGAGCTATTTTTTCTTGTTCTTCATCTTGTTTTTTCATTTTGACTTGTGCATTTTTTTGCATTATCATCTCTTTTTGTTTGAGAAAATGATCTGTAGGTTCAAAAGGATTTACTCTAGCACATAAAGATAGGTTAAGAGTGATACTTATTAGTATTGATAGTGAAATAATTTTCATAATTCTTCAGGCTCCAAGTTTTTTAATTCAAAATATTTTTTTTGTAATGTTGCATTCTCAATTTGCAAACGGTGAATATCTTTTTCTAATGTTATTTTTTTCTTTTTGAGATGACTATAAACCTCATAAGAATTATCCCCATAAAAAAGTAAGTACGCAATATAATACGCCATTATAAAAGTCAAAACAACCATCACAATAGAGATAAATATAAATTGTTTATCGTTGTTTAACTTTTTTAGCATAAAAAAACTGTATTACCTTTTTACAAAAGGTTGTTTTCCAAGATATTCAGCATAGCCTATTTCAGCACCTATTTCTAGAAGTCTATTGTATTTAGCAATTCTATCACTTCTTGCAGTACTTCCTGTTTTGATTTGTCCACAATTTAAAGCAACTGCAAAATCAGCAATAAAACTATCTTCACTTTCACCTGATCTATGTGACATTACACAATTATAGTTATTTCTCTGTGCAAGTCTAATAGTAAGCATAGTTTCACTTATTGTTCCTATTTGATTTGGTTTGATTAAAATTGAGTTAGCGATACCTTTTTGAATACCTTCGTTTAAGATATTTGCATTTGTTACAAACAGATCATCACCTACAAGTTGAACTTTATTTCCTAATTTTTCAGTTAAGATTTTCCAACCATCCCAATCATCTTCACTTAAACCATCTTCGATTGAAACTATAGGATATTTGTCTATTAAATTACTATAATACTCAACTAACTGTGTTGATGTAATCTCTCTATTTTCTGATTTTAATAGGTAAAGACCTTTATCATTTATAAGCTCAGAAGCAGCAACATCAAGAGCTAGGGCAATCTCTTCACCAGGTTTATATCCTGCTTTTTCTATAGCCTGCATAATTACCTCTAAAGGTTCTTCATTTGATTTTAAGTTTGGAGCAAATCCACCCTCATCACCAACGGCAGTAGATTCACCCATCTCATCGATAATCTTTTTAAGATTTTGGTAAATTTCACTCACTGCTCTTAAACCCTCTTTAAAATTTTCAAATCCTACAGGCATAACCATATATTCTTGAAAATCAACAGAGTTATTTGCATGTTCTCCACCATTAATGATATTAAACATCGGAACAGGCATAACCATAGCATTTGCACCACCTAAGTATCTGTATAAAGGAATATCTAAAGATGTCGCAGCTGCCCTAGCCACTGCCATAGATACACCAAGAACTGCATTTGCACCTAAGTTTGCATAATTTTGTGTTCCATCGATATCTTTCATAGTAGCATCTATTTGGGCTTGATTAAATGGACTTAAACCAATAAGTTCATTTGCAATAGTTGTATTAACATTCTCAACTGCTTTTTCTACCCCTTTGCCCATATATCTATCGCCACCATCTCTTAATTCTAAGGCTTCTCTTTTCCCTGTACTTGCACCACTTGGAACAATAGCACTCTGTTTTGTACCATCACTTAAAATTACTGTAGCTCTTACTGTAGGATTACCACGACTGTCCATCACTTCATCAGCGTAAATATCGTCTATATATACCATTTATAATATTCCTTTTATTTATTTCTATTTTCATAACATTGTAATAGATTTTTGCTTAAAGACTAAAAAAGATATTATACTATATTAAAGAGGATAGTCAATTCTTTATAATATAGAGAAAAGGGTAGATATTATGATATAATGCAAAAAATTTAATAATCAAAAGGTACATAATATATGTCATTTACAAACTTAGGTTTATCAAAACCAATTTTAAAAGCTGTTGAAGAACAAGGATATACAACTCCTAGTCCTATTCAAATAAAAGCTATACCGCTAGTTTTAGAAGGGCGTGATGTTTTAGCAGGAGCTCAAACAGGTACAGGGAAAACGGCTGGTTTTACTCTTCCTATTTTAGAACTAATGAACCATAGATCATTAAAAAGACAAAAGTTAAAAACACGAGCTTTAATACTTACACCCACAAGAGAATTAGCAGCACAGGTGCATCAAAATGTAGTGGATTATAGTAAATATCTACCATTTACATCTGCTGTTGTATTTGGTGGAGTTGGGATCAATCCTCAAAAAGCAAAATTAAAAAATGGTGTGGATATTTTAGTTGCAACTCCAGGAAGGCTTTTGGATCTTATAGGGCAGGGTGCGCTAGATCTCTCAATTGTAGAGTTTTTTGTACTAGATGAAGCAGATAGAATGTTAGATATGGGATTTATTCACGATATAAAAAAAGTTCTTAAGATGCTTCCTAGAGATAAACAAAGTTTACTTTTTTCTGCTACTTTTTCATCAAGTATCAAAGCATTAGCAGATAATTTGCTTAATAATCCTACTTTAATAGAAGTAGCTAAAAGAAATACTTCTGGTTCTAATATTCGTCAAGTGGTACATTTTGTAGATAAAGGGAGAAAAAAAGAGTTATTAACTTATCTTATTAAAAGAGACAACTGGCATCAAGTTTTAGTATTTACAAGAACAAAACATGGAGCAAATAAACTTGCTCAACATTTAGAGATAGAGGGGATAAAAGCAGCTGCTATTCATGGGAATAAAAGTCAAGGTGCAAGAACAAAAGCACTAGCTGATTTTAAAGCAAATAAGATTCAAGTTTTAGTAGCGACTGATATAGCCGCACGTGGTATCGATATAGATCAACTTCCACATGTTATTAATTTTGAACTTCCTAATGTTCCTGAAGATTATGTACATAGAATAGGGCGTACAGGACGAGCTGGAAATGATGGTATTGCTTTATCTTTAGTATGTATAGATGAATATGATTTTTTAAGAGATATAGAGAAACTTATCAAAAAAGATATAGAAAAAGAGATTATTCCTGGATATGAAGTAGATCCTACTATAAAAGCTGAACCAAAGAAAAAACAGGGTGCTAATAGAGGGCGTGGTCAAGGACACAGAAACGGTACTAGACAATCATCAAGAAGAAATTCAAATAATCGTAGCAGAAATAGTAGAGTTTAAAATAATTTTTTAGTGAATAAGCATATATAAAATCCACGATGTTATCATAGATAATGCGATACCATAAGCAACAATAGCGTTGCTTAGTCGTGGTGCAAGCCCATTAATAGAAGCTATGACACCTGCTGTTATCATAGCAGCCATTCCCGATTCCATAATAGAAACTTTTCCTATAAGTAAATCACTCCAGTCAAACATATAACACATTATAATCGCTATTATTGGAGATATAATTAATTTGATAATTAAGGAAAATGCAAATGGTTTGACTTCAGATGTTTTAAGTTTAAATTGCAGTTGTAATCCTACAGATATTAAAGCAAAAGGCACTATAGACATAGTTAAGATCTCCAAGATATTGGTTAAAAAAATAGGATAGGTATAAGGGCTAAAAAGAATAGCAACTATAAAAGCTATCAATGGTGGAAATCGAATAATTTTTTTTATTATTATGAGATATGATACATTTCCTTTACTACTGTAATAGGCTGCTATAATTGTTCCATAAGTAGCAAGCCAAAAAGATGTTCCTAATTGATCATAAATAACAATAAAAGGTAATGAAGCTGTTCCAAAATATGCTGTAATAATTGGAATTCCAACAAAGGTCGAATTTGTAAGAACTGTTACTAGCATCAATGAACCTGTAACTTCTTTTGTAAAATGATATTTTTTAGAGATTAAATAGACAAGAATCGCCGATATACCCATAGTACACCAAGCAATATACATAGGTATCATACTATTAGCTGAAAACTGTATTTTTGGTGTTTCTAGAAGTATCATGGCAGGAAGTGCAATAAGTATAATAAAACGGTTGAGTTTTAAATGTAAATAGGGGAGTGATAATCTACTTTTCTTTAAAGTAAAACCTATTAAGAGATATAAAAATATAAGTATAAAGTTTGTCATAGAAGCCTTTTCAAATATGTTTATTGTATCTCTTTTCTTATGCTGCTATAATAGCAATAAGATTTTTTTAGGCATTATATGCAAAATCAGATGAAAATAGTATGAAATATCAAGGGAAGTTAATGTTTATTGTCATTCTTTCTTTATTCTTTAAATAATATGATAAATGTTATAATAAAAAAATTTGATACAATATGAAAAGCTTATAATTAAATAAAGGGCGTGAATAAAATGAAAAGTATATTGTTTATTTGTAAAGAAAGAAAAAATGATACTTGTACACCGATATAGAACTAAGATTATTATATTATTATTTTCTTTACTCTGTGTGGTGCTAGCCTTTTCTGATACACTAGATGTTAGAGGAGAGAAGTTCGTATATAAAAATTTTAATGAGTCAATTGTTGTATTTGGAAGTGCAAAAGCTTTAAATGCAGTTATTTCCCTTGCACAAGGTACACTTATAGATTTACCCTTTGTTACTATTGCTATAGGTGAAGTTTTAGACCCCATAAATGATTTAGTAGAACAATTTTCTCTTGTGATGTTGGCAAGTATTGTGTCTTTGGGAATACAAAAGATTATGATGAATTTTGTTGTTAATAATGTATATAATTATTTATTGTTTGGATTATTAGTAGTTTCAAATGTATTGTTATTTTTTAGACTTAATACAAATGTAAAAATGAGAGATTTATTTTTAAAATTTACTATGATTGTAGTATTTTTGCGTTTTGCTATCCCTTTAATGGTTATAGTAAATGATTTTGCGTATAATAGTTTTGTAAAACAGGACTATAATATTCAAACACTTAATAAAAATATTACTACAATAGAAGAAAATATAAATAAAGTTACGCAAAGTACAATAGAAGAAAAAACAGATAATTCAATGTTAAGTCAAATTACAAATTTTACAGAAAAATTTGATTTTCAATACTATGATAAAAAAATAGAGGAATATAAAGAAGCTGTAGATAATGGAAGTGAATATATAATATCTTTAATTATAGTATTTGTTTTTCAAACTATTTTTTTACCAATTTTATTTCTGTTTATTTTGTATTATTTTATACGGGGAATTTTTACAGTAGGGCAATAAAATTTAAAAAATGATAGAGATGTAGAGGATTTATATGGTAATCTTAGGTCATAAAATTATGGGAACTGGTAGGAAAAAGATTATATTTTTACATGAGTTGATGGGTAACTATAAAAATTATGAACCTATTTTCCCATATCTTGATACAGAAAAGTTTACTTTTATATTTGTAGATTTAAGAGGATATGGTTTATCTAAAAAAATAAGTGGTGAATACTCCTGTGATGAAGCTTCAAATGATATTAAAAATTTAATTACTCAGCTAAATTTAGAAAGTGTTATAATACTAGCACATTCTATGTCCACAATGATAGCACAAAAAATAGCTTTAATAGATAAAAGAGTTTCAAAACTTATTCTTGTCACTCCTATACCAGCTTCAGGTGTAAAATTATCAAAAATAACTCAAACCTCCCTATTAAAAGATATGGAAAAAAATGAGAGTAAAATAGAAGAGATAGTATATAGTGCAAGTAAAAGATATAATAAAACATGGGCAGAAAATAGAATTAAGATGGGATATAATGCTTCAACTGTAGAGGCTCGTTTAGGATATATGAGAATGTATATGTTCACAGATTTTTTAGATGAGGTAAATGCGATAAAAATTCCAATTAAGATAATAGTTGGTAAATATGATTTTCCTCTTTTTGGACTAAATCTTGTGACAAAATTATTTACGAAATGCTACAACGATGTGGAGATTATTGAGTGTCAAGAAGCAGGACACTATCCTATGATAGAATGCCCTGTCTACTTTGCTTCAAAAATAGAAGAGTTTTGTTCTTAAAACGAAGAGTAGTATTATGAATTTAATTTTTCTGCTAACGCATCAAAAGCTTTAACTTGATTTTCTTTTAGATCTCTATTTTCATCTCTTGTTACAAATACTTTAAAAATATTTTCACCATCTTCTTTATTGAATTCAACACTTTTCGTAAAAGTTCCTCTAAAAAATTTATCGACAAAATCAATTTTTGCAATATCACTCGCTTTTAAGTGACCTGTAAGGGGTGCTGTTCCATCAAAATTATAGTATCCATGTCCATAACTTCCTTTTGAAATAGTAGTTTTCACCTCTATAACAAAGGAATCTGTAATTTTTATAAATAAAATCTCTCCCCAGTTTGAAGATATATCTTCAATAACTTTATCAAATAAACTTCCATCTAAACTTATTCTTTTTTCTTGTTGTTCTTTATTTTCCATTTTTTTTCCTTATATTTTTTGTGCAAAATCCCAAACATCTTTTTTATTTAAAAGAGTTCTTGGACTTAACATATTTTTAAATTGTTTTTCATCAAGATTCATACTTTTATAAAAAGCAAAAAGTTTTTCTTGAAACTCTTTATTTAATCTATCAAAAACCAATTCACCTAAAAGAACTTCTTGTACAGATGCTTTTTCTCGTATATCTTTATAATCACTTAAAAATCTTAACTGATGATTTTCATCAAAACAAGCTTTTTTTTGCATAGCAACTCCAACGATTACAAGTTTTTTAAAAACTAATTTTTGAAAACTATTCTTTAAAAAACTATAAAACTCATCTGTTGCTTTCCCACTATAAAGGGGACTTGCTAATACTACAACATCATAAGATGTTTTTTGAATTTTATCAAAATCTTTTACATTGTAACACATTACTTCTTTTTTATCTATGTCTAATCTTTCTTTAATCCACTGTGCTATTTGCTTTGTTGCTCCATAATACGAAGAATATAATATTAAATATTTCATTTTTTATCCTACTACTAAAATATTTTGTTTCAGTTTTTCAGAATAGATAATATCTGAATTTACATGAAAATTTCTTTTAATATTATCTTGCGTTAATATCTCTTTTGTTTTTCCAAAACTTACTAATTTACCATCATTTAAAATAGCAACTTCATCTGAATAATAATATGCTTGATTTAAATCATGTAAAATAGCACATACACCTAAATTATATTCATTAACTAACTCCTTAGTAAGTTCTAAAATATTAATTTGTTGGTGAATATCCAAATTTAAAGTTGGTTCATCTAAAAATAAAAACTTGTTTTGTTCCTCATTGATGAATAATTGTGAAATAACCCTTGCAAATTGAACTCTTTGTTTTTGTCCACCTGATAAGGTTTCATAATTTCTTTCTAATATATCTTTTATATTTAATCTATCGATAATAAATTTTAAAATTTCCTCTTTTTTGCTAGGGCTTAGTTCAAATACATTTAAACTCATTTGAATAATATCAACAACCTTAAAATTTAAAATAAAAGCAAAAGATTGATTTAAAACAGCTCTTCTTAGAGCCAAAGTTTTTGTATCATAATTTAAGATTGATTTATCATCAAGATAAATATCTCCTTTTGTATATTCTAAATTTTTATTTATAAGTTTTATTAGAGTAGATTTTCCACTCCCATTAGCCCCAACTATTGATAAAAAATTATTTGATTTAATTTCAAGATTTATATCTTTTAGTATGGTTCTTTTATCTATATCAAATGATAAATTTTCTACTTTATACATATTAAATTACCATTTCCTTTTTAGATTTTAAAAGCAAGTACATAAAAAATGGTGCTCCAACTATTGCTGTTATTATACCTATTGGTAATTCAGCAGGTTGAATTATAATTCTTGAAATTGTATCTGCCCAAATAAGAGTAAAAGCACCCATCATAGCCGAAAATGGTAAAATATACCTATGATTTGAGCCAACAATCATTCTACTAATATGAGGAACTATAAGCCCAATAAAACTTATAATACCACAAAAAGCAACGCTAATTCCTATTCCTAAAGCTACACAAAAAATTAAAAGTTTTTTTAAAAATTCCGTATTTACTCCAGAGTTTTTAGCTTCATCTTCTCCTAAAAGTAATAAATTTAATTGATTTTTCCTCTTTAATACTATAAATAAAATAAAAATATTTACAGGCACCAAAATCATCACACTATTATAAGTTGCTGTATTTAAACTTCCTAAAGTCCAAAAAGTAAAACTTCGCAAAGTTGCATCATCACTAATATAAGAAAAAATCCCTATTAAAGCTCCTATTAAAGAATTGATAGCAATTCCACCCAATAACATCATAGGCACTGAAACTTTTCCATAGACCATTGACATTTTATAAATCAAAATTATTGTTATCATCGCTCCTAAAAAAGCACTTAAAGGTATAATAAAAGATGCCATTAGAAAACTTTGAGCAAAAATAGGGAAAAAAGAGATAGCAAGCATAACTATAACAACACCACCTGAAGCTCCCGAAGCAACACCTATTAAAGATGGATCAGCTAAAGGATTTCTAAACATAGTTTGCATAATAGTTCCACAAAGTCCAAAGGCCATACCAACAACTAAACCTAAAAGAACCCTTGGTATTCTAATTTGTACTAAAACTTCATATATGAGTTTATTATTTTCTGGATTTATTATAAGATTTTTTATCTCTTCAAAAGATATACTAAAAGCTCCGATAAAAACATTTGAAATTAATGTTAATACTAAAAGTACCGACATTAATACCAGTAAAAAGTTATTCCTGCCTTCACTTTTCATTGTTATTATTCCTTACAAAATGATAACTTATTTTCATTTATAAGACAAGACATTTTTTCATAAGCCTCATCAAGTCTTACACTAAAACCTGTTGCTAAAAGCATATCAATAGTATAGATTTGTTTATTTTTATAAGCATTTGTTAATTTTAAAGAATCATCATGTAAACTATTTACATCATATCTTGAACCTTCCATATCTCCTACAATGATAACATCAGGATTTATTTTTGCTATAGATTCTTTTGTGATAGTTCTAAAGCTTCTAAAATCAGCTATATTTTTCCCACCACTTTTTTCAATTAAGAAATCAATTTTAGTATGTTTTCCTACTGCAACTACTTTATCACCACCTCTTGAGAATAAAAATAAAACTTTTTTATCTGTTTTTTTAACCTCTTTTTCTACTTTTGCAATATTTGTTTTAATTCTATTTACAATTTGTTTCGCTTTTTGTTTTTCATTTAAAATATCACCAATTTGAGAGATTTTATTAAGAGCAGATTTAAAATTATCTTTATCCTCAATTAAGTAAGTTTTTATACCAAAAGATTTTAAAGTACTCATTACATCTTTAGGTTTTGATTTTTCACTAGCTATTACCATGCTTGGTTTTTGTGATAAAATACCCTCTTTTGAAAGCATTAACCAGTAACCAACTTTTGGTAGTTTATTTAAACTTTTAGGATAAGCACTTGTTAAATCAACAGCAACAATCTCTTTTTCATGCCCTAAAGCAACAACAGCTTCAGAGATGCTTCCACCAACTGAAACTATTCTATCACCTGCAAAACTCAATGTTGCAAGGGCACATAAAGTAAGTACTATTTTTTTCATACTAGATATTCTTTTCGTGCAATGTACCGTGAGGATGTCCGCTTGTAAGTTTCTCTTTCCCTGTATTTTGCTCTACTATTTTTCTATTTTCATCTATTTTGAAAGCTGCTCCAAATCCTAAAGTGATATTTCCATTTTTTGGCATAAGTTTATATAATCTAAAATCCGCCATTTTAGAAATATGTTTAGCAGTTGATCCAAATTTATCAAAGAATAGTTCCATAATTTTTTCATCATTCTCTTCAAGTTTTTCAACATCTGCATCAAAATATAATCTTCTTCTTTTATACATATTATCACTAGCACTTTCATCTTCTATAAACATTATATGTGCTTTTTTAGTTGTCGCCATATTGTGTGCATGTGGAACAATAGCACTTAGTAGTACATAATAGTTACCTTCTTCATCTTCAACATATGGAGAATAACTTGAAAACGGCTCTGCTTTCTCATTAACAGTTGCTAACATAACTGTTTGAATACTATTTGTAAAAGTATCTAAAACCTCTTGCGCTTCTTCTAAACTCATTTTATTTACACTAACTTTTTGCATATTTTTTTGCATATTTTTTCCTTTTTTAATTAATTTCGAGATTATATCATAAATTTTATATAATTTATCATAAAAATATATTAATTTTTAATCATTATTAAAATTTTAGTAATTATAATCATTATCAAGTTTATTTTATCATAACTATTTTTAAAAAGAGAAATACTTTTATCTTCTTTAAAAGCTTTTTTATTATATTATTTTTATAAAAATAGTAAAGGTTGTATATGAACTATAAAAAATTTGCAGAGTATTCCCCTTGTGATTATGTTGGGGCTTTAAAAAGAGAAAATTTTATGGATGCTGGTATAAAAGAGTTATGGAATGAAATCCCAAGAATTGCAGGACCTGCTTTTACGGTCAATATGGTACCTGGGGATAATTTAGCCTTGCATAAAGCTATATACGAAGCACCCAAAGGTTCAATAATAGTTGCTCAAACAAACTCAATGGACTATGCAGTCAGTGGTGGAAATGTATGTGCAATTGCAAAAGGGCTTGGAATTGCTGGATTTATTATAGATGGTGTTGTAAGAGATATAAAGGAAGTAAGAGAGATGAAATTTCCTATTTTTGGAAGAGGGGTTCACCCTATGCCAGGAACAAAAAAAGCAATTTTACCTTTAAATACCCCCATAGTTGCTGGAAAAGTTGCTGTAAATCCTGGGGATATTATCGTTGCAGATGAAGAGGGAGTTGCTATTATTCCTAAAAATAAAGCAGATGAAGTATATGAACAAACAAAAATTAAGATGGATGGAGAACTGGCTATGGGGCTAGAAAAATGGTCACAAAATCATCGTAAAAAAATAGAATCTTTTTATAAATAAATTATGAATATAAAAGAAGATAATAGTTTGGAAAATAGACTAAAAAGTGCCAATAAAAAAATATATATATTAAGTGATAAAAAAGTAGATGGTGCTATAAATATTCCAGTAATCAAGATAAATTATAAAAAACAAAAAATAGATTTATCTAAGTATGATGCTCTTATTTTTACATCTAAAAATGCTATAAAAGCTATTAATAGTATGGATAAAAGTTGGAAAAAAATACCTTCTTACGTTATAGCACCACAAACTGCAAAAATAGTAAAATCTTTAGGGGGAAATCTTTTTTTTACGGGGGAAAAGAAACATGGAAATGAGTTTGCAAAAGAGATAATTGATGATCTTGTAGGGAAAAAAGTACTTTATATATGTGGAACAAAAGTCGTTTCAAATCTTATAAGTATTTTAAATGAAAATAATGTTTTATGCGATTATTTACCTGTTTATGAAACAGTATGTAAAAAATATGATAAGAAAATAGGTTTACCTAACGATTCAATAATTATATTTTCTTCTCCATCTACTATAGAGTGTTTCTTTAAAAATATCAATTGGAGTGATACCTTTCAAGCTATTAGTATAGGCAAAACAACAGCGAAGTATTTTCCCTCTTATATAACTCCTCATATTTCGGATACAACCTCTTTAGAGTCTTGTGTTCAAAAAGCCCATGAGTTAGATTTTATTTGATTTTAGTTTAGTTTTTTCCCATGAGTCAAGACTTTTAAAAATTGCCAAGACCAAACTATAAATAATACTAACCAAAATGTTATAGAGATATCAAAAACAATCATAAAGTTCATACCAAAAGAAGCTATTACAGATACGAGTACTCTTGTCAATACTACGATTTGAGTCCAATAAAAAATAAAAGTAGTAAGTTTATTTGCTATCATTTGATTGTTAGAATGTCCTATAGTGACTCTTGTTCCAAAACCAATTAAGACTGTGAGTAAAAAACCTATCATCAAACTATGTATATCAAGTGCTAAGAAATTTGTATCATAAAATAATTCAACTCCATTTGAAATAGCAGATAATAAAAATGCAAGGGGTATCCAATAAAGTGCAATATGTAGTATCCATAAAAGAGGATTTGGATTTGGGAATGGTAGTTTCCATCGTCGTAATTCCTTTGCGATGTAAATAGCTAATATCAAATCAATAAGAAAAGAATAATTTGTACTAATAGTTTCTAATAGCACGCGAATACATAGAAATAAAAGTATATATTTTAAAAGATTTTTATTTTTATTAAATCTGCACTGAGAGAAAAAAGGTATCATTTTTTGGGCAACTGAAAAAGATAAAAAAAACAAATAAAGATATATTGATACTCCAATAGCATATGAATCAAAAGGGGTAAGTAGAAATAATAAAATACCAAGTATCCCAAAACTAGCACCTGTAAGTATCCAAAATGGATCGTCTTTATTGATAACTATTGATTCTCTATAAATATTAAATAATACTTTATAAGAATAAATAAAACTAATAGCAGTTAGTGTCATACCTATTGTATACAAAATGGGCGAATATATAGCACCAGCTATAAAAAAGATACTTGCAGATACATAAAAAATAAATATCCTAGTGTATAGTGATTTTTTAATTACTGTAGTTGATAAAAATTTAGGAAAGGTGGTAAATAAAAATGCATAAAAAGCAGGGGTAAAAAATAAATAAATCAAACCAAAAGCATGAAAGTTTATTATATTAACTTCCAAAGGTAAAATCCCTTTATATGAAAGCATAAATAACAACATAAAAATAACTGCATTAACAAAAGCCAATACAAAAAATGGTTGGTGAGGTTGTGATAAGAAATAACTATTTTTCAAGAGTCTGCCTTTTAAAATACAAATATGAATACTATGATATCCTAAATCATATTGTGAAAACTTATCCTATGTTAAGAATATTTAGTATGACACCAAAAGAATGGAAAAATGGAAAATATAAAGATTTTTCACAAGAAATTATTTCTTAGTCATCAAACACTTACTTTCTACTGCAAAATTTGATTCTGTAGAAGCTACAGTTGTGGAGATATTATCATAAAAATCATTTTTTAAGTGCAGATGGTATGTTTGATTTAAGTTTTTATGTTTCTATAAATTATTAAGTATTTAAACCTTGACATACAATAATTACTTTAATATAATCATACAAAATTTATTAGTAGGGGATGAGAATGCCAAAGAAAAGCCTCAAAAATATTGTTACAAGCATAGATTTGGGTTCAAATTCATTTCGTGTTTTAAAATTTGATTGTAAAACTAAAGAGTCATTAGCTGAATTTGATCAGACGGTGGGAACAGCTGATGGATTGTCTCTTAGTGGAGATATATCAAAAGAAGCATTACAAAGAATAATAGATGCCATACAAAAAAGTATAGAGGTTGTAGATTATATTCCAAAAGATGCAGTTGCAGTTACAACACAAGCTTTACGGATTGCAAATAACTCGAAAGAGATATTAGCAGAGATAAAATCTCAAACAGGAGTAGATTTTAAAATTATTGATGGAGAAAGGGAGGGAAAACTCTCTTTACTTGCTATACAATACGCTTTAAAAAGGGAAAACTTACCAGATAATGATTTTGTATTAGTAGATATAGGAGGTGGTTCATCGGAGCTTATAATTTACCAAAATAGAAAACACTACATAAAAAGCTTTTCGTTTGGTATTGTAACACTTAGTCAATCGCTACATCGAGAAAAAGATTTAAAACTGTTTGAAAAAGAGATTATAAATTTTTTAAATACTGATCATTATGATATTTCCAATTCCCTTTTTGTTAGTGTTGCAGGAACACCTTCTATTGTAGCAGCACTTAAACATGGGTTGGATAATATTGATTATGATAAAAGGATCATAAATGGTACAACATTAAGTTTTCAAGAGCTTGTAGATATTCAAAATAAACTTCAAAATATTTCCAAAGATGAATTGATAAAAAAAGTGGGTTCAGGAAGAGAAGATTTTATAAATACAGGTATGTTAATATATGGGCTTTTTTTCAAAACTCTTAATAAAAAGATCTCAATAGTTTTTGATGATGGCTTACGTGAAGGGCTTGTCTTAGATGTTTGTGGCTTTGAATAATAAATATAATTGTGATGGCATTGAACTTATAACTTATTGATATAAATCAAGATTTGAAATAAATTATTTCTGTATACTTTTACAGATATAAACAAAAAGGATCAAATATGAAAAAAGTACTATCAATCGGATTGTTGGTAACATTGATGTCAACTGTGGCCTGTGCTGATGCATATAAAAAATGTAAAGGTTGTCATGGGGCTAATGGAGAAAAAAAAGCCTTAGGTAAAAGTAAAATCATGAAAGATATGACAAAAGCTGAGATAGAAAGTTCTCTTATAGGTTATCAAAAAGGAACTTATGGTGGGCCGATGAAAGGTCTGATGAAGGGTCAAGTTAAGTCATTAAGTGCGGCTGATATTACAGCTATAGCAAATAAAATAGGTAAGTAAAAGGTTTTTGTTTACATATTATAAAGGGTAAGTTTTATATATTTTTGATAAAACTTATCTTTTAAATGAAATACTTGTTTGGTCATCTCTAGAAATTTGTTGGCGACCCCGGCAGGATTTGAACCTACGTTTCAAGGATGAAGTCCTTGAGTCCTTGGCCGCTAGACGACAGGGTCATTAAAGAAACAGAATTATAGTGTAAGGTTCATTTATAGATTCTTAATTATTTATCTCTTTCAAGATTTAAATTTAAAATGTAATTTTTGAAAATAAAAAATCAAGAATTGGATAATTGTAATACTGAGTTATTTTTATTTTCTAATGTTTGTTTGATAAATTCTTTGTAAAACTCATCTATTTGCTCTTTTATCATATAATTTTTATTAGCATCAAAAAAGTTAAAAAACCCAAATTTATCTATGATAAAATAATCTATCTCATCTAATACATTTTTACCATTCTCTTTAAACATAATTTTTTTATTTTCTAAATCTTGTATAAGTTGGTTTCTTTGCGTTATATTTGAAGTTTGTGATGCAATAGTATCTAATAGACACTCCCTTTTTTCATAAAGTTCATCTACTTTAGAATGATTTACTAACATAGCTTTCTCTAGCTCTTTATCTATAAGCTTATCAGCATAATATACAAATTTAGCATAAGTGATAAAACCTTTTTTATTTACTATTTTATCCTTATCCACTGTAATATCTTCCATTAGTTGTTTGAGTTTATCATCGGGAATTTTTTCTATCCTTTCGATAGTGAAATCTGAATGAAAATCTTCGTTAAAATCAAACATTTGATTTGTAATAATTGTAAAAAATTCTTGTTGTTTTCTAGTCATTTTCTAATACCTCTGCATCTATTATATCATCTGTTTTATGTTGTAACATAAAATTTCCATCACGGCTATCTATTTTAAAAAGGAGAATCTCCTCTTTATTAAAATCAGGATGCATTACTTTTTGCCACCCAATGCCTGGAATAGGAATATCTTTCCAATAATAATCATCTAACCAATTTATTTTTTTCTCAAATCGAAGCCAGTTTTTGATCCTATCACTAACCTCTTTTGCTTTTCTAAAATCCCATTTATAATCTGCTTTTTCCTTTTGTTTTTTTGTTTGTTCTTTTGGAGCTTTTGGTTTAAATTGTTTATAATTAATACACCAATTTTCCCATACCTTTTCCCAAGAAACTTTTAGATCACCATTGGCAATATAATGGTTCTTAAATTTAGTAAACTCTACTTCAATATCTTCTTTTTTTATATGTTTTTGAGCGATCTCTTGCATATTTTTATCAAGTTTTATATTCTCATCAATAGTTGTTTTTACTAAATGATTTTTGTATCTGTTTTGATTTAATACCCATCTTTTCCATACCGCTTCCCAATCTGCATTTGTAGTAGATTTACTTTGATAATAGAGTTTAAAATCTTCAAATATATCATCAATATTTTGTAGATATTTTGATTGTGCAAATTGTTTCATCTCATATGTTAATGAAAAATTATTTGGTATCGTTGTTTCTTCTTTGGGCTTAGGGTTAATTACTGAACTATTTTTTGATATTTTAGGTGAAATATCATCTAAAACTACAGTATCAAATGATTTTCCTGCATCAATAGAGTCAAAATTAAGTTGTAGATCATTATTATTTGAAGTTTTATATAAAGGAACATTAGTCTTTTCTCTTTTAACAAGAATTATATTAAAAATATCCTCCATAATAGAGTTATATTTTAATGTCAATTCTGCTTCATTTATAGACAGATCCAATCTATTTATCTCTTGTATAAATTTATCTATTATTTTGTTTTTTAATTCTTCCATTGATTTATTAAACTCTTATTTAAAAAGGTTTGTAGGAGTATTTTTTAATTTTTTTATCTCAGCAGCGATATCCTCATCAGTTTGCTCTATAAAATGTTCACTAATTAAAAATGTATCAGTTCCAGCTTCACTTAACTCCTTGATAATATTTTGATTATTCAAACCACCTTGTGCTACGATTATTTTGCCATTTGGTATCATAGGAATAAGTTGATGACAAAGATTCACATCCATTTGAAAAGTTTCTAAATCTCTATGATTGATTCCAATAATATTAGCTCCACACGCCATAGCTTTTTTTAAGTCTTCAATATCGTGGATTTCTACTAAAACCTCTAGTCCCAAATGGAGTGCATAATCATATAGATCTTGTAACTCTTTTTTTGCTAAAATTTTAGCTATAAGTGAAATAAAATCTGCCCCATAGACTAAAGCTTCAACGATTTGATATTTATCAACGATAAAATCTTTCCTTAAAAGCGGAGTTGGTACATATCTTCTTATTTGTGTAAGATATTCTAACTCTCCTTGAAAAAAATGGGGCTCAGTTACAACTGAAATGGCATTTACCCCATTTTTACTATAGATTTGAGCTATTTGCAATGGATCAAAATCAATTTTAATCACCCCTTTATTAGGACTTGCTTTTATTACTTCGGCTATTATTCTAACGGGTTCATCTTTGCTTGCTGTTAGCATTTTTCGTACATCTCGCGGGGGATATGGATTACTGGACAAGGTTCTACCCATCATCTCCAAAGTTATATCTCTTTTCCTTTTTTCTAAGTCGTATTTTGTTTTTTCTATTATATCATCTAAAATCATCTTTTTTCTTTCCTGATTTACACTCTTTAATAGCATCCCAATGAGTTCTTATCTCTTGATCATTTAACCCTGTCACACTAATAACTTTTTTCATAATACTCAAAGCTTCCTTGCAATAACCAAGTTTATAATAACCCCAAGCTAAGGAATCAAGATAGGCAACATTATTTGGTGCTTTTTTTAAGGCACTTTTTACAAGTCTTAAGCCTTTTTTAATATCGATATTAAAATCAATAAGCAAATACCCATAGTAATTTTGATAGCTTGCATTATTGATACCACTTGAGAGTGCTAATTCAAAGTTTGCTATTACATGTTTCATCACTTTTTGTTTATCTTTTGCTAATTCAAATTCATACATGGCTATTTTTCCAAGTAAATCTGGCTTTTTAGTTTTTTTATAAAGTTTTCTAGTGAGTTTTAAAGCTTTTTGTAATTGACCATCTTGATAATATAAGTTTATAAGTTTAGACTGATTGATTTGTGTTTTTTCTAAAAATTTAATAGCTTCTTTTCTATCTTTACCTTCTAAAAGTGTTACTATTAGATTTTGTATAATCAATGTTGTTTTTTTTAAGGCTGGATCTTTTTTATATTTTAGATACATTCTATTTAAAATAGATAGCATTCCGTCTACATTACCTTGCTCTTGATAAATTAGCATCAATTTATCACATACAGCTTTAGTACAACCTTTTGTCTGTAAATAAGTTTCAAGATATGCTAAGGCTATATCTCTTTTATTGAGATAGGTATATAAAATAGTTGTAAGTTTGATTAAAGTCTTTTCATTTTGATTTATTGCATAAGCACTTTCATAGTACTTCAAAGAGTTTTTATAATCTTTTTTTGCATAATAGACATTTGCCATAATTTCATAACTTGTTGCATTTGGATACTGTTTAATAAGTTTTTTTGCAAATTTAAACGCTTCTGTTATTTTATTTTGTGATAATAAAGCAATGATGATTTGTCGATAATAATACTCTTCATATTTTGGAAACTCTTTTAATGCTTTTTTGGATAAAAGATACATCTCATTAAATTTTTTTATTTTAAAACTATAAAAAATAGCTTTGTTTAGATAATTTTGTTTGTGGGTAGTTTGATATAATTTATTATAATATTTAAAACTACTACTTGGATGTTGCGTTTTTTCACCATCTAAAGCCATCAGTATAAGGAGATCCTCTTGTTCCTCTACTGCATAAGATACAGAGGTACATAAAAATAGTATAAAAAATATTACTCTACTATAGCTGGACATTCCTCTTTTACCTCTTGTATATTATTTTTAAAATATTCCCAAAAAGGAAATGTTCTGCATTGACTTGGTCTGGCTTCATAGACTCCGCATTGTTTTTTCTCTAAATCAAAAAACACACAAGCATAACTATTTTTAGAAATTTGCTTTTCTCTTATTGAAAATTTATAACCTGATTTAAATAAGTACTTTGTGCCTAATTCATTAAGAGATATCTTTAATAATGATGCAAGTTTTATGCACTCTTCTTTTGTAATCCAAATATATCCTGACTCACCTATACAACAATTACCTTCACAACTGTCACATTTAGTTTCATCAAATTTATAAGGATAATCTTTATTTTCTAACATGAATATTATTGTACCTAATTAACACTTAACAATTTTAAATTCTCATAATATTCTTGTATCTCTTTATTATTATGTTTGATTGCACCCTTGATCAGTATGTCACATTTTTTAATGATTTGAGCTATTATTTCATCTTTATATTTTGAGTCTTTATGTTTTAATAGAGCTATTATTCTATATCTATCCATCATTTTTGTAGAAAATGAAAGTTGATTTTGATGACCTGCTATTTTTTTTATAAGTTTTTCATCAATAAAACCTAATTCATATTTTGCTAAAACTCTTAACCATAAATCATAATCTTCACAAGCTATTAATTCTTCATCAAAATATCCTACATCTTCTAACACTTTTTTATGAATCATCACCGTTGAAGCACCTATAAGAGTATTTGCTATATTTTCTTTAAAACAAAAACCTGATGGTTTTAGCTGATGTTTTTTTTGTTTAATTACTTTATCATTAAATAACCACAATTCATCTGTATGGGAGAATAAAATATGAGGATTTTGAGTATGAAAATCTATCTGTTTTTCTAATTTATGTTTTTCCCATATATCATCACTATCTAAAAAAGACAACCATTCGTTTTTAGCTATTTTAATCCCCTGATTTCTAGCATTTGAAACACCCTGATTTTTTTGATAGATATATTTAATTTGTTTATTATTATAGCTGGCGATTACTTTTTTTGTATTATCTGTTGATCCATCATCTATGATAATAATTTCATCTGCATTGATGGTTTGATGTAAAATAGAGTCGATCGTTCTCTTTAAAAGTTTTTCTCTATTATATGTAGGGATTATGACGGAGATTTTCATTAGTATAATATGTACCTTATATATATTTTAATTTTCACTTTTTCAAGTGGACGCGGATAATCTTGGTAAGCAATTTTAATAGTTTTTATACTATTTTTATCTAAAGCTGTATAGTACGAACTATCGCTTAGTTTTAAATCTGATATATCACCATTGGGATGGAGATAAAACTCCACTATATTTGTTCCTTTTTGTTTTGTTCTTATTGAGATATCAGGATATTGTAAATATCTTTGAGTAATTTGTCCTATTTTATTAAGATTTTGTTTAAGATATCTTTTTTGATTTTTGGAAAATGCAAAATATTGCTCACCATAGAGTTTGATATAACTTTGTGTTAAGGGGGAGAGTTTTTGTATCTCTTGTATCTCTTTTTGACGCTGTTCTTTTTTCTGTTGCATCTGTTCAAGTTCGAGTTTCTCTTTTTTTTGTATGGTAAAAAACTTTTTTAGATCTATTGGTTCTTTTTTTATGACAGGCAAATTTATAATAGGTATTGATTTTTTTACTGCTTGTTTTGTTTTTATATTATTCTTATTTTTCTTTATAATAGTTTTTTTTGGTTTAGGTTTTACTTTTTTGATTTTTACATATTTTACTTTTACTAGCCCTTTTTTTGTGCTAGTGTTTTTTTTATTCGTTGTATTTATATTTAAAGTATTATTATGTAATGTTCTATTCACGGTAAAATAGAGTATAAAATGAATCAATAAAGATAATAAAAATGCTACAAAAAGAGTCTTTAGAAAGTTATTCATTTGGAATTATAGTGTAAAAATTATATGAATCTAAATAAATTTTTATGTAGTAATGTATTTTTAATAAAAACCATATTTATTATTTATTGTCAGTATTATTTATCTTATTTTTTCGAAATTATTAAGTTTAAATTAATATATATATATATATATATATATAATTAAATAAAATAATGAAGGTGTGGATATGAGTTATTCAATTTATGTAAATGAACATAATTCAAAAGCGACAATACATGAAGATGATTGTAAAGAAGTAAAAAAGCATGGTGGTAAAGGTAAAGGATATTGGGTTGATTGTTTAGATACCTATGATGAAGCTGTTGAGTGGATTGAAGAGCATTTAGATGATGGCTATTATTGTAAAGATTGTAGTAAATGTATGTATTAATATTTAATTGATAATAAATAAAATGAAAGGAGGGTTAAAAATGATTAAATTTATAAAATTTTCAGCAGTAGAAAGAAAATGTTATTTATGTGGTTCTGGAAATGTTGGAGAAAGTGGTGATGGTTTAATATGTTGGGATTGTCGTACCTATCAGGAGTAAAATTGAATTGATAAAACAAAATGGAAGCATAGTACAGGTAATAAGTCTATATATGCTAGAAACTATCATAAAAATGGTGAAGGTTTTCTAGGTAGCTTAATAGGTGTTATATCACTAATTTTATTTTCGTTAATAAGGTTTTTCTTCGATATTTTAAAAAAAGGAATACCCTACGCATTTAAAGGATTATTAGGTGTTATTTCATTTATTTCTAGACTTTTAAAAAAATGAGATATCTATTGATGTGACCAGTAATAATTTTAATTTTAAGAATGGGTATAGTTTTTAACCAAAATTGTGTCACAATTTTTTTAACTCGTTCCACCTTTCCCAAGGTGGAATGCATACCTAAGCTAACTTACACTAAAATAAACAAATGGGAAGAACAAGATATAAGATATACGAACCAACACATCCACACTTTGTAACTTGTACAATACTTCATTGGCTACCAATATTTACAAGACAAGAAAGTGTTCAAATCATAATAGATTGCATAAAATTCCTACAAGAAAAAGATAATCTTAAACTATATTCTTATGTAATATTAGAAAATCATCTTCACCTCGTAGTATCAAGTAATGACTTACATAAAACAATGCAATCATTTAAACAATACACAGCAAAACAAATATTAGAACTATTAAAAAAACAAAATGTAAAAATTATACTAGAACAACTTATGTTTTATAAAAAAGCAAATCATAAAGAAAAAACATATCAAGTATGGGAAGAAGGTTTTCAACCTAAACTGATACAAAATGATAAAATAATGATACAAAAAATAAACTATATACATAATAATCCTGTAAAAAGGGGTTATGTAGATAAAGCTGAGCATTGGAGATACAGTAGTGCTAGAGATTATGAGGGTAGAAAAGGTTTGATTGAAGTTGAGAAGTTTTGGTGAGTTGTTTTGGTTTAGGTATGCATTCCACCTCGGGAGAGGGTGGAACGAGAAAAGATGATTTAAGAGGTGCAAGTTGTTTGGTAGTGGGTTTTACAAATCAGGGTAAACCTATTCATATAGTTTTTGGAACTAAAAATGAAATTTTAGTAATCATAACAGTATATATACCAACACCACCAAAATTTAAAAATCCATATGAAAGGGGTTAAAATGAAAAGTTGTAACTTTTGTGGAAATAAAAGCTTTAAAAAAGTTGAAACTGAATATACATATAAACACAATGGCAAGTATCTATTAATTGATAAAGTACCTTGTACTCAATGTGAATATTGTGGAGAACAATATTTTGAAGCCAAAGTATTAAAACAAATTGAAAGTGAATTTTCAAATATCTATAGTGGAAGAAAAAAAGTTAATAGAGAAATAGTAATTCCAACAGAAAGCTTTAGTGAAATGGTATACAGGTAACGAAATATGGAACTTACAAATTGGATATATTATACAATAGCGATATTAGTATTAACATCATCTCCAGGTCCTAGTGTACTTTTATGTATTACTAAGTCAGTTACTCAAGGATTTAATCTAGCTGTTTTTTCGGCACTTGGTAGTTTATTTGCCATAATTGGGATAATGACATTATCTTTTACAGGATTGGGTTTGCTTATTGCATCTTCAGATATGATTTTTACGATTATTAAATATACAGGGGCTGCGTATTTGATATATTTGGGATATAAAACATTTACTTCTAAAGAAGAAGATTATCATTTTGAAAAAAACTATAATATTAGTAAGAAAAATAAATTATCATCATTTTTAAATGGCTTTATTGTAGGTGCTAGTAATCCAAAAGCTATTATATTTTTTACGGCATTATTTCCACAATTTATCAATGCAAATAGTCCTTTATTGATTCAATATATAATCTTTGTAACTACCTTTGCCGTGCTAGAATTATCATGGCTTTTATTTTATGCTTATTTGGGTCATAAATCTTCTAATTGGTTTTTACAAAAGGGTAGGGCAAAATTTTTTAATAGAATTACAGGTGGGGTTTTTATGGGTGCTGGAGTTTTATTATCAACTACTAATAGGAATCAATAATATTATTTAGATTTTGGGGTACCCATCAGCCAAACCGTTTGAAGCTTATTATTTTTGGAATCCCTCTATTTTGTCAGTGTCAAAAAAACTAAAATCCCCTTTATAAACAACTTTTTGTTATAATCAAAAAAATATAATAATATATAGGATAAAAATGTTTGATAAAAGTATAAAAGCATATGAAGAAGCAAAATGTGTGATTCCTGGTGGGGTTGATTCTCCTGTAAGAGCGTTTAGTGGAGTTTTGGGAACACCACCGTTTATACAAAAAGGGGAGGGTTCTTACCTTGTGGATATTGATGGAAATAGATATTTAGATTTTGTACAGAGTTGGGGACCTCTTATTTTTGGGCATTGTAATAAAGATATCGAAGATGTTGTTTTAAAAACTGTTAAAGATGGTCTTTCTTTTGGAGCACCTACGCAACTTGAAACACAACTAGCCGATGAGATTGTACAGATGTATGATAACTTAGACAAGGTAAGATTTGTAAGTAGTGGTACTGAGGCTGTTATGTCTGCTATTAGATTAGCACGAGGGGTAACTTTAAAAGATGATATTATAAAATTTGAGGGGTGTTATCATGGGCATAGTGATTCTCTTTTAGTATCTGCAGGAAGTGGTATGGCGACATTTGGAGCGCCTAGTTCTCCTGGAGTGCCTGCAGATTTAACAAAACATACAATACTTGCTGAGTACAATAATATTGAACAATTAGAAAAATGTTTTTTAGAATCTTCTAATATAGCGTGTATAGTAATAGAGCCAATCGCTGGAAATATGGGACTTGTACCTGCTAAAGAGGAATTTTTAGAAAAATGTAGAGAGCTTTGTGATAAATATGGGGCATTACTTATTTTTGATGAAGTTATGAGTGGGTTTAGAGCCTCTTTAAAAGGAGCTTCTGGACTTGTATCTACTGTTCCTGATATTGTAACTTTTGGAAAAGTAATAGGAGCTGGTATGCCTGTGGGTGCTTTTGCTTCAAGTGCTAAAATTATGGATCAGTTAAGTCCTCAAGGCAAAATTTATCAAGCAGGAACACTTAGTGGAAACCCTGTGGCTATGGCAGCTGGATTAAAGTCTTTACAAAAACTCAAAGCGGATGCTACTATTTATGATAGATTAAGCGCAAAAGCTATAAAACTTACTCAAGGCTTAAAAGAAGTAGCTATAAAACATAATATACCCTTACAAGTAGACACAAGAGGAAGTATGTTTGGATTTTTCTTTTGTGAAAAAGCACCTACAAATATGAAAGAGGTAGGACTTTGTGATTTTGATAGATTTGCAAAATTTCATAATGAGATGCTAAAAAAAGGTTTTTATTTTGCGTGCAGTCAATATGAAACAGGTTTTATTTGTGACACCATGACAGATGAAGAGATAGATGCTACTATAAAAGCAGCCAATGAAGTGATGGCGACTTTATCTTAAAAGTAATTTTTTTCAAGAAACATAGTTATATTATTATTTCTATAGTGGGCTTAAAATAAGGCATGCTAGAAGGAAATAATAGTATGATACAAAAATATTAGAGTAATAGAGGAAAAAAATGCTTTTATACATTCACATACCATTTTGTGATAGTAAATGTTTTTATTGTGCTTTTAATTCATATACCAGTTTACATAGTTTACGAGAAGATTATATGGAAGCTTTATATTTGCATTTAGAAAATGAATTAAAAAAATATAATAAAAAAATAGAGACTATTTTTATAGGTGGAGGGACACCTAGTACAATTAAAGCTGGTAAATATAAAAAAGTTATGGATATAGTAAAACCATATATAATAGAAAATTGTGAAATAACAATAGAAGCCAATCCTAACTCTGCAACAAAAAGATGGTTAGAAGAGATATATAGTATAGGTATAAATCGTATTAGTTTTGGAGTACAAAGTTTCGATGATAAAAAGTTAAAATTTCTTGGAAGAAATCATAATAAAAATCAAGCAATTGAAGCTATAAATAATGCAAAAGATGTTGGATTTGAAAATATAAATTGTGACATAATCTACGATACAACACATGATAATAAAGAACTATTAGAGAATGATATAAGTATCATAAAGAATTTACCAATAAATCATATAAGTGCATATAGTTTAACAATAGAAGAAGGGACAAAATTTTTCAATAAAAATAATGTACAATTTGAAAATGAAAAATTAGCAAGATTTTTATTTGATGAGTTTAATAAATTGGGATTTCATCAGTATGAGATATCTAATTTTGCTTTAAATGAAAATGCAAGAAGTAAACACAATCTTGGTTATTGGCAATATAAAGAGTATTTAGGTGTTGGAAGTGGGGCAGTTGGTCGTATAGGAAATAAAAGATACTATGGTAAAAAAGATGTTCTAGAGTATATTAAAAATCCTTTAGACTATGAGGAAATTGAAGCATTAAGTAAAAGTGATATATTAATTGAAAAAGTTTTACTAGGATTTAGAAGTATTGTTGGAGTAGATATAAATGAATTAGACTCAAGAATAGATGAAAAAATAAAGATACTTATAGATACTAAGAAAATAGAGAAAAAAGAAAATATGATTTATGCAAAAGATTTTATGTTAGCTGATGAATTATCACTTTATTTAGAGATATGATTTTTAAGTATATAAACGAATACATATTTATTTTTTGTTATTATCAATATATAATTATAGAAGGAGAGGTTTTCAAATGAGTGATAAAAAAGATTATTTTAAACATAAAGCACAAACATATGAGCAGAGTGCAAAAAGGGTATCAAATGTACAAAATATAGCAAATGGTATTTTAAAAGAGTTCTCTTATACAAAAGATATGCATATTTTAGATTTTGGTTCAGGAACTGGTCTTTTAACTCAAGAGATAGCACCTTATGTAGGATCTATAACTGCTGTTGATATGTCTGCTTCTATGAATGAAGTGTTAAAGAAAAAAATTGAAAACTTTCCTTGTCAATTAGAGGTGTTAAAACTGGATATTACTTCAGAAGATTACTCAAATAAACTTCTAAATATAGATGGAATTATCTCATCTATGACTATTCACCATGTACAAGATACAGAAAAATTATTTCAAATATTTTATGATTTACTCAATGAAAATGGTACTATAGGATTGGCTGATTTAGAAACTGAAGATGGTAGTTTTCATACAAGTGATACAGGAGTATTTCATTATGGATTTAATAAAGAGGAGTTTTTGAATATTGCAAAAAAAGTTGGATTTAAAGATTTAAAAATAAAAACTATTTCAGTAGCTAGTAAAGAACACGGAGAATATCCTATATTTTTACTTACAGGTAGAAAATAGTGTAAATTTAGTATTAATACTAATAACTATTATCAAGATTAAGATTAATTTGTTATAATTTTGTAAAATTTTAAGGAGTTATAATGAATTATAGAATTGAAAAAGATACAATGGGGCAAATGCAAGTACCAAATGATAAGTACTGGGCAGCACAAACACAAAGATCTGTAGAAAACTTTCCAATAGGTGACGAAAAAATGCCTAAAGAGGTTATAGATGGTTTTGCATATTTAAAAAAAGCTTGTGCAATTGTAAACAATAAACTAGATAGATTAGATCAAACAAAAACAGATGCTATTTCTCAGGCTTGTGAAGAGGTAATTGCTGGTAAACTTGAAGGAAATTTTCCTTTAGTGGTATGGCAAACAGGTTCTGGAACACAGTCAAATATGAATATGAATGAAGTGGTTGCAAATAGAGCTAGTGAAATTTTAGGACAAGATTTTAGAAAAGAAAAATCAGTTCATCCAAATGATGATGTAAATAAAGGTCAAAGTTCAAATGATACTTATCCTACTGCTATGAGAATTGCTTTTGTTCTTGAATTACAACAAAAATTAATCCCAGCAATAAATACTTTGAAAAATACATTGGAACAAAAAGTAAAAGATTTTGAAAATGTTGTAAAAATAGGAAGAACACACCTTCAAGATGCTACACCTATCACACTTGGGCAAGTATTGTCAGGTTATGTTGATATGTTAGAAAAAGGTTTATCTCAAGTTGATGATGCAGCGAAATATGTAGTAGAGTTAGCAATTGGAGGAACGGCTGTTGGAACTGGACTTAATTCTCATCCTGCTTTTTCGCCAATGGTTGCTGATGTATTAAATGAATTAACAAATACAAAATATAAATTTAAGTCACACCCAAATAAATTTCATGCTTTAACTTCTCATGATGGTGAAGTGGTTTTAAGTGGGGCTTTAAATGCACTTGCTTCAAACTTAATGAAAATAGCAAATGATGTAAGATGGCTAGCTAGTGGTCCTAGATGTGGAATAGGGGAGATAGAGATACCTGCAAATGAACCGGGAAGTTCAATTATGCCTGGAAAAGTAAACCCCACTCAAAGTGAAGCTATGACTATGGTTGCAGTTCAAGTGATGGGAAATCATACTACCGTTTCAGTAGCAGCTTCTCAAGGTAATTTTGAATTAAATGTATTTAAACCAGTTATTGCTTTAAATATTATCCAATCGATTCGATTATTATCTGATACAATGATAGCTTTTAATGATAAGTGTGCAGTGGGAATCGAACCAAATAAAGAAAATATAGAGAAATATTTAAATGATTCTTTGATGCTTGTAACTGCTCTTAATCCATATATAGGATATGAAAAAGCAGCATTAATTGCTAAAACAGCTCATAAAAATGGAACAACATTAAAAGAGGAAGCTATAGCTTTAGATATTTTATCTGCTGAAGATTTTGATAAATATGTAAAACCAGAAGAGATGACATCGCCAAAAGCGTAGTTGTTTTCTCCTTTGCTGTTTGATTTCTATTGATACCTTGGAAGAGTGTTTAGTATTTTAAAAATTAACTATTTTAATTTAAATTAACTAAAGATTGTAAAGATACAATCGCACCGTACATTTTATAACTTTTGCTAATGAAAGTTTAGAAATATGAAAAAGGTAGTCAAAATGAAAAAAACAATTTTACAGTTAGCTGTTTTACTTTTAGTTTCATTTACTATGGTGGCTTGTGGAAGTAGTAATTCTTCTAATTCTCCAGCAACACCCATAGTAGATAATAATTCTAGTGGAGATAGTTCAACTTCTGAGAATAATAACCCTAATAAGAGTGATTTTAATTCAAAAATAAGTAGAACCATTCCCTCAAGTTTAACAAAGCTAAGTGGTGTTTATAATGCAAAAAACTTTAACCGTTATACAAAAGTTACTGCACCAAATGGCAAAGCTATTCATATCGTTGCCCAAGATAAACTGAGTGATGAACAAATTATAAGATCTAGAGGTATTTTAGAATTTTATTTGACTGATTTTCCAGGTTCTCAATATGGTGGAAATAAATCAGCAGTTGCTAATAAAATGGCCCAAAATAATGCTGTTTTAGTTTTACTCAACGGGCAAGATGATGGAAGTAATCCAATAGGAGATCAAGTAACAGGACAGCCTTTATATCAAAATGAGATTCAGGTTGAGGGTGGAAAATGGTATATGAATCAAAATTATGAACACAGAGATGCTAGTTTTGAAGAGATTTTACACTTTGTACATGATAATGGAATAGGTGTAGATGAAAATGGGACACCTTCACCTATTGGTGCTTTACCTGCTTATCAAGAAGAGATTAGAACAGCTCAGCAAAATGCTTTAGTGAATAATTTGTGGGGAAGAGGAGCTGAAAATGCTTCTTGGATACAAGAATTAACTGAGGAAAATAGTTTAAGTCAAGAATATTTAGCTTCTGTTGTTGATAGTTATTATGGACTTTGGGGTGCTTGGACTGAAAAAAGTGGTGGAATGTGGGATATTTATATTGCTAAAACAAGGGAAGATATAAAAACAAAAGACCCAATGGGGTATGAGTTAATGAATAATAAATTTTTTCCACCATATTTAACTTACAATGCAAAAATAAGTGCAAGTTTGAATGGAAACTTTTCCCTAAAGTTTGATTCTTCAAAACCATATACGCATCATTCAAGATATTTAAAAGATGTAACACTTCTTGGAACCAATAACAATAGTGTTACTGTAAATGAACTAGATAATAATATTACAGGAAATTTAGGTGTAAATACAGTAATTTTTTCAGGAAATTCTAGTGAATATACTATAAATAAAAAAGATGGTATCACAACAGTTGAAGATACAGTTTCAAATAGAGATGGAAAAAATACTTTATCTAATATTGAGAAATTACAATTTACAGATTAAATCTTTAGATAATGATATAACTATTTGTTCAAAGAAACAAAATAACTTTTAGAGATTAAAAAAAGTTATTTTGTTTTAAGATATCGATACCATTTTTTATAGAGTTTACTGAAGAGTTAAATTGTTCTTTTAGTTCCTCATTCATCTTTATTTCTATAATTTTCTCAACACCATTTTTCCCTAAAACAACAGGAACACCTACACATACATCACTATAGCCATATTCATTGTTTAGTAAAACAGAAGATGGCATTACTACTTTATTGTTATCTAAAATAGCTTGAACCATAACAGCAATGCCACGTGCGGGTGCATAATATGCAGAAGTACCCAAATATTTCACTATTGTAGCTCCACCATTTTTTGTTCGTTGAATAATCTCTTTCATATTCTCTTTAGAGATCAAAGATTCTAAATGTACGCCACCTATATTTGATAACTGCGTACAAGGGATCATATTTTCACCATGATCTCCTATCACCATAGCTTTTATACCGCTGCACCCATAGTTTGTAAATTTATTGATCTCATAAGCCATTCTAGAGCTATCTAAAGCTCCAGCCATTCCTACAATTCTTGAAGAATCCCAATTTGTAAGTTTATGAATAAGATATGTCATAACATCAAGAGGATTTGCAACACAAATTACTTTTGCATTAGGAGAGTATTTTTCTATTTTTTCTACTACATCTTTAATTATTTTAGCATTTATGACGAGTAGTTGCTCTCTTGTCATTCCCTCTTTTCTAGGAACTCCTGCTGTTATTACAACGATTTCACAATCATCTAAATCACTTGCATCTTTGGCACCTATGATTTTTGTTATTTTTTTAGAATATATTGTTGACTGTTCAATATCAATAGCTTTACCTATTGCAATATCTGGTGCAATATCATACAATATGATCTCATCACAAGTACCCATCATCCCCAAAGTATACGCAGTTGTCGCTCCAACTGCTCCAGCACCTACTATTCCAACTTTTCTATTTGACATATATTCTACTTTACTTAGTGATTTTTTTGATTTTATATAAACTCTTCTTAAAAGTTATTTAAGTAGAATGGGTAGCATGAATAGGATAGTTTGTCAAAGATGTAGATACTATTATGTTACATGGGAAAAGAATCAACCTCATGGGTGTAGGGCGTATGGTTTTAAGTCACAATTTTTACCATCAGTTGTTGTAAAACAAAGTAGTGGAAGTGATTGCAGTTTTTATGAAGATAAAAGATCGGCATTGACTAAATAGACTTATAGAGTAAAAAAGTAATAAGAAGAAAACATTTGCAACGAAAGGGTCAAAATCTTTGATTTTGGGGTACCCATCAG
>PDWI01000645.1_pt1 | contig 55989 bp, 62 predicted proteins | sample 1430891 | NCBI WGS metagenome assembly PDWI01 (sample SAMN01162508, study PRJNA174530) | Oral metagenome, whole genome shotgun sequencing project. | biome: Marine environment; feature: Marine mammal; material: Swab sample of the gingival sulcus; isolation source: swab sample of gingival sulcus... | reverse complement strand
TTATGAAATCAAAGATATTTATGGGCTTAAAGATATTAGTTTACTCACCTTACAAATCATACCATCTACTCTAACTCATGTGGATTTAAAAGTAAATGAGAAAATTTTAAGTAGGGTTAAAAATATGTAAAAGATGTTAGTGAGAAAAAATGGCGAAATAAAAACTATAAAAGCTAAATTTTGCTATACTTTTCTCTTGTAAATAAAATTGTCTATTTGCAAATAAAAAAGATAAAGGAATTTTATGGATAAAAAGAGTTTGTTTTCCAGATATATGGATGGTAACTTGATATTGCAAATACTTATAGGTATCGTTTTAGGCGTGTTAGTTGGCTTGTTTGCTCCATCAGTGCATGAGAGTATAGTTCCATCTACTGCGATTTTAGGTTCATTGTTTGTTGGGGCTTTAAAAGCAGTTGCTCCTATATTGGTTTTTGTTTTGGTTGCTACTGCTATAGCTACTAAGAGCATAGGAAATAGTACAAATATTAAACCTATTTTGGTTTTATATTTGGTGGGCACATTCTCAGCGGCACTTGTTGCAGTTTTGGCTAGTTTTGCTTTTCCAGTTGAGTTGGTATTGCCAGCAGCGAAGCAAATAAGTGCAACTCCTCCTAGTAGTGTGGTGGAAGTTTTAAAAGGTGTACTTTTTAAAATGGTTGACAATCCTGTAAATGCTCTTGCGGAGGGTAATTTTATAGGCATTTTAGTTTGGGCTGTTGCCATAGGTATAGCCATGCACTACAGCAGTGATGACACAAAAGCAGTTTTTCAAGATGTCTCAGTGGGAGTTACAAAAATCATACGTTTTATCATACGTCTTGCTCCTTTTGGTATTTTTGGTCTTGTTGCCGATACGGTTTCGCAGACAGGTTTAAAGGCGCTTAAGGGTTATGGAGAGTTGCTTTTAGTGCTAGTTGGAGTTATGCTGTTTGTTGCCTTTGTGGTAAACCCAATAATAGCTTTTGTAAAAACTAGAAAAAACCCATATCCGCTTATAATGACTTGCGTAAAAGAGAGTGGTATTACGGCATTTTTTACTAGAAGTTCGGCTGCAAATATCCCTGTAAATATGGCACTTTGTAAAAAGTTAAATCTTCACGAGGATACTTACTCTATCTCTATACCTCTAGGTGCAACTATAAATATGGCGGGTGCTGCTGTGACTATTACTGTGCTTACACTAGCAGCAGTTCATACTCTTCATATACCTGTAGATATGCCTACAGCTTTTTTGCTTAGCATTGTTTCAGCTCTTGCAGCTTGCGGTGCAAGTGGGGTAGCAGGTGGAAGTTTGCTTTTAATTCCTTTGGCTTGCTCACTATTTGGCATAAGCAATGATGTGGCTATGCAAGTTGTTACTATTGGATATATGATTGGTGTGGTTCAAGACTCGCTAGAGACTGCACTAAACAGTTCTACAGACGTGGTTTTCACTGCGGTTTGTGATAAATAATATAAGGGCTTAAAGCCCTTATATTAGTAGCTTATGCTAACAGTTACGGGTATAGTTCTTAATCTTCTATCAGAAAATTTTACTATCTTTTGACCTCTGTAATAGCCTATGTTATTATAGCCTGTTACAACTCTTTTGCTTACCTGTCTATAGTTAGTATTGCACTCTCTTCTTTTTTCATATCTAGCAGGGTATCTTTCGTGTCTTGACATATTGTTGCCTATGACAGTTCCTAGTATGGCTCCACCTATGGTAGCAGCTGTTTTTCCTCTGCCTTTGCCAAATTGATGACCCACAACGCCTCCGGCAGCTCCTCCTAAGACTGAGCCTATCACTTCTGTGTTTCTGTGGGAGTGTAAAGGTACGTTGACATATCTGCACTGCTCGTAAGGGTGTTTTTCTATGATATTTTCATAAACTGGACTAACCTTAACCACTCTTACATGCTCAACTGAATCTGTTTGAATGCTTCTATCTGGTCTCATATATGAGTCATCTTCATATACATAGTAGTTGTTATTTGCACATCCTAGAGTAGTAACCAAAGCTAATGCTAGTAAACCTGTTCTTGCTTTCATGGTCGTCTCCTTTTATATTTTTTAACATTATATATAACAAAAGTGTTGCAATTGTGAAGTTTGGTAAGGAAAAATGGGTATTAAAGAAAAAAAGACCTCTTAAGCAAAAGAGAGGTCTTTTGTGGTTATTTGTTTAGAGTTGGGATATATTCGCTTAGGGCTTTTATCTTAGCTTCATCTAGTTTGGAAACTTGTCCATACATCATGCTTTTCATAGCTCCACCATAGGTTTTATTTTTGTAACCTGTTAGGGCTTGAGCTATATGATCAGCGCTCCACTCAGCTATGATTTGACTTTTGCCAAGGGCTTTTTTCTTACCCTTTGAGCCGTGACAGGCTATACAGGGCTTGTATAATGCAGTAGCGTCTATGTTTGAGGTCATGGATTTTTTCGCAGCTTCGCTAGCCTTTTTTGCTTCTTCTTTTACCTCTTTGGCTTTTTCTTCGGCTTTTTCTTTTATGTCTTTAGCTTTTTGTTTTGTTTGCTCCATCGCATTTTTAACATCTTCTTTTGCTTCTGTGGCTTTAGCTTTTATCTCTTTTTTAACTTCTTTGGCCTTTTGTTTTGTTTCATTAGCTGTTTTAACTACTTTATCTTTAGTGTCTTGCACTGCAGTTTTGATCTCTTTTTTAACTTCAGTAGTTTTTGTTTGCTGTGATTGGGTTTTTACTTCTGTTTTGCTTTTTGTCTCTTGACTCTCTTCTTTGCTTTGACAGCCATAAAATAAGGTGCCACCTACTAGTAGTACTGCTATATACTTTTGCATATTTCGTCCTTTTTGATAAATTTAATATACATTGTAATTGATAAACGTGATACAATTGTGAAATATTAGATTTGATAGCCCATAAAATAGGGCTTTATGCTAGTTTTTCTGTTGGATTGACCTTTGTATTTGGTTGATATATCGATGTTTGCTAAATGGGACAAAAATAGACTTAATTTTAAGTAAAATTTGATATAATAAATAAAAAAATAAAGGAAGAATTTTGAGTAGATGGAGATTAGAGGCTATTTTTAATACGGACAAGGATTTAGAAACCACAAGCACAAACGTCCAAAATCGTATAGAAGAATTTTATAAAAATTACAGCTTAAAGCTAGAAAAATTGAATAATGATGAGTTTTTAAAAGCCTTAGAGGAGTATGAGGGTATAATGCAAACCTTAGGTGATATTATGACTTACTCTTTTTTGAAGTTTGCAACAAACAGCGATGAGGGCGTTTTTTATGCCAAATATCAAGAGTTTTATACAAAAGTTAGTGAGAAAACTCTGTTTTTTGAGTTAGAATTTAATCGTCTTGAAGATAAAAAGCAAGATGAATTTATAGCGCATTGTAAAAAATATAGCTACTTTTTGGAGCTTTTGAAAAAGCAAAAGCCCCATCAGCTAAGCGACAAAGAAGAGAAGATAATGCTTAAAACTTCTTTACTTGGCTCTTCTGCGTTTTCAAGGCTTTTTGATGAGCATTTCTCAAGACTTAGCTTTGACTTTAGGGGCAAGAGTTTGAGTGAAGAAGAGGTGCTTTCTTTGTTGCACGATAAAGACAGAAGTATAAGAAAAGATGCAGCTATGTCTTTAGCTAAGGGTCTTAAGCCCCATAAGGAACTGTTGGCATATATTTTAAATATGATAAAAAAAGATTTAAAGATAAAGTGCGATATACGAGGATATAAAAGTCCCGAAGAGCCAAGACATGAAGACAATCAAATAAGTCAAAAAAGTGTTGACGCTTTGGTAAATACTGCCCAAGATGAGTTTGGTATAGTTCATGAATACTATGAGTTAAAAAAAGAACTTTTAGGGCTTGATGAGCTGTATGATTATGATAGATACGCGCCTCTTGATGCCAAGGAGGAGAGCTATGAGTTTGAAAAGTCTAAAAAGATAGTGCTAGATGCCTTTGGTAGATTTGGCCCAGAGTTTGCGGATATAGCAACAAAGGCATTTGAAGATGGCTGGATTGATATTTATCCAAAAGATAAAAAAAGAAGTGGTGCATTTTCGCATCCATCTACTTCAAATTCTCACCCTTATGTTTTACTAAATCATACGGATAAAAGAAGAGATTTGTTTACTCTAGCCCACGAGCTAGGACATGCTATTCATCAGTATTTATCTTATGATGTGGGATATTTAGCAAGTGATACTCCATTAACCACAGCTGAGACAGCTTCGGTTTTTGCTGAAATGCTTGTGTTTGACAGCATAAAAGATGGCTTAAGTAAAGAAGATAAGCTTTCATTGATAGCTGGAAAACTTGAAGATATATTTGCTACTCTTTTTAGGCAGATAAATTTTACAACTTTTGAGAGACGTTTTCACGGTTTTAATGGAGAGCTTAATGTGGATGAGATAGGCGATATATGGCTAGAGGAAAATGAAAAAATGTTTGGCTCAAGTGTTAAACTGAGCGAAGAGTATAAGCTTTTATGGAGTTATATCCCTCATTTTGTTCATTCGCCTTTTTACTGCTATGCTTATAGCTATGGTCAGCTTTTAGTCTTGGCTTTATATGGGCTTTATAAGAGCGGAGAGTGTAAGGATTTTGTAAAGATTTATACGAAGTTTTTAGCAAGCGGTGGAAGTAAAAGCCCAAAAGAGCTAGTAAGTGCCTTTGGTTTTGATATAGAAGATGAAAAGTTTTGGCGTATAGGCATGGGAGAAGTTAAAAGATTGTTTGATGAATTTAAAGGAGCAGTAGATGGAAGATGAGTTTTTAGGTCACGAGGTGTTTGTCTCCATGATGAAGATTCACTCAGGGGAGATACTTGATTTGCTTATAAGTGAAAGTGTTGATTTTACTATACTTGCAAATCTTGATGGTGTCTTTTTTGAGCCTGAGTTGCCAAGTAATATAACAAAACATTTTAAGCCCATCATTACTTTTACCCTTAAAAATTATACTCTAAGTAGCGCTAGCGTTGCAGGCGATGTGTTGCAGTTTGAGACAGGTTTTGGTAGCGGAGATGATATGATAGGAGCTTTGGTTAGTGTGCATTTGCAAAGTATATTGCAGATTTTTGTTGGAAATGAACCAATTTTTATCAATAGGGCTATTCCAAAGAGTTTTGATGAGGAGCTTGATGAGTTAACACAAGAGCTAGAAGAGGAAGCGGAAGAGGATGGTGCGAATAAGTCACTAAAAGCTTTTATGTCAAACCCAAACAATAAAAAGCTCTTTGATTAATGCAGAGATTTGAAAAAGCTTCTAAAAACTGGGATAGCAAGACCCATCTGCTCTTAAACTCAAGAGCCTGTATTGATGATTTGAAAAAATATGCTAAATTGTCTAACTTTAAGCAAATCCTTGACTATGGTTGCGGAACCGGCTTTTTGGCATTTGAGTTAAAAAGCAAGACTAACCATATACTAGGTCTTGATGCCACAGGGGGAATGGTAGAGAGATTTAATCAAAAAGCAAAAGATGGTGAATTTGAAAATATAGAAGCTAGAGTGCATGACATCAATAAACAAGAGCTTCCTAGGTGTAGTTTTGATTTGTTTATAAGCTCCATGACTATGCATCATATAAAAGATACTAAAATGTTTGCAAAAAAAGCATACGATAGTCTAAAAGCAGATGGCTTTGTATGTATAAATGATTTAGTTAAAGAAGATGGCAGTTTTCACAGTGACAATAGTGGAGTAGAGCATTTTGGGTACGATGTTTGCGAGCTTAAGGGGATATTTGAGAGTGTTGGCTTTAGGGTGTTATCTTGTGAGCAAACCTATAGTTTTAGTAAAAATGACATAAGCTACCCTGTTTTTAACCTGGTGGCTCAAAAAAGCTTAAATCATTTTGCTATTTTTGGAAACCCTATAGAACATTCTAAATCTCCTACTATGCATAACCTTGCTTTTTTACATGATGGATACAATGGTAAGTATAAAAAACATTTGCTCACAGATGGAGAGATGGTAGCTAAAGAGTTTTTATCCAATGCTTACAAGGGGGCAAATATCACTGTTCCATTTAAGGAGTATGCTTTTAGGCTTGCTTATGAAGTCAGGGGAGTTGCAAAGAAGATAGGAGCTGTAAATACCTATGTGTTAGAAGGGGAGAGAATAATCGCTTACAATACAGATGCAGGTGGTTTTTTAAAAGCTATAGAGAAATTTGGAGAGATAAATAGCGTTTTACTTTTGGGCGGGGGAGGAACTGCTAGGGCTATAGCGGTTGCCTTACAAGAAGAGGGTATAGAAGTTGAGGTTTTAAATAGAAGCAAGGCTAGGCTTGAATTTTTCAAAAACATTGGTGTTAAATGCAGTAGTTGGGATGAGTTTGAGCCGAGAAAATATGAGTTGGTTGTTAACTCAACTAGTGCTGGCTTGAAAGATGATAATCTGCCCTATGAAAAAAAAGAGCTTGAGGCGATACTAGCTAAAGCTAAGTTTGCTTTTGATTGTATTTATGGAAAGATGACTCCATTTTTAGCTTTGGCAAAAGAGCTTGGATGTGAGGTAAAAGATGGAAAAGATATGTTACTTTTTCAAGGAATTTTAGCATACGAGTTTTTTACAGGATTTAAGGCAAGAAGTGAGCTAAAGGATATAATGTCTAAGGCTTTAGATTAAGAAAAGCTAAGAGGGTCCATATCTGCTTGGACAAAATTTTCTTTGCATATAAGTGCAGTTTGTATAAGAGGTTTAGCCTCTGTGGAGCGAAGAAGTATCTCGTAGCGGTATTTGGAGGCTATTTTTTCTATATTTGACTTGCCATATCCTACAATCTGCACATCTAGCGGTATGGAAGATATGGTTTTTACAAGCTTGTCTGTTATTTGGGCGCATAGGTTTTCATTTTTGTGGGAAATTTCAAGTTTTAAAAGCTTTTTATGGGGTGGGTATAACTCTTGTCTTAGTTGCATTTCTTCGTTTAAAAAACTATCGTAGTCGTCAATGTATCGTTTGAAAAATTCCTCTTGACTTGTTTGTATGTAAACTTCTCCATAGCCTTTTCTGCCACTTCTTCCGGCTATTTGTAAGCATAATCCTAAAGCTTTTTCTCTTGCTCTAAAATCAGGCATAAAAAATATATAATCAAGACCCAATATCACACTTAGCCCAACTTTATGATAGTCATGACCCTTGCTTAGCATTTGTGTACCAACTAGTATATCTATATCCCCTTCGTTGAACTCTTTTAAGAGCTTGTTTAGCGCCTTTGTGGTTTTCACATTGTCTTTGTCAAATATGGCTACTTTTTTATCCGGAAAACTTTTTTTAAGACTAGAGCAAACTTCTTGAGTGCCAATCCTGTCTGTGGCTAGCATTTGACTATTGCATGCCGGGCAGAGTTTTGGAATCATAGATGTATAGTTACAATAATGACACCTTAGGTGATTTAGCTGTTTGTGGAGGCTAAGGCTTACATCACAAAATGGGCAAGTGACAACTTCGTTACAGTTTTTGCAAGATACATACTTGTAGTTTGCCCTTGTGGGCACAAAAAATATAACTTGTTTGTCGTTTTTTAGATTTTGCTCAATCGTATAAAGCAACATTGGGGTGATTTGGTTTATTGCATTTTCAAAAATATAGTGTTTTTCGCTTTTAAAGTGAGTTCCTTTTAGTCTGATAGTCGGTAAATACTTTAGGCTCTCAAGACTTGGTGTGGCTGAGCCTAGTATAACTTTTGCCTCTAGAATTTTACCATAAACTAGGGCTAAATTTTTGGCATTGTATCTTGGTTTTTGAGATGATTTGTAGCTATCATCATGTTCTTCATCAACCACTATGAGACCTATGTTTTTTAGGGGTAAAAACAGCACAGACCTAGCTCCTGCTATGATTTTGATATCTCCATTTGCTATACCTTGTAAAATCTGCTCTTTTCTTTTTTTTGATATCTTAGAGTGCCAAATGGCAACTTGGTCTTTAAAATGAGCATTTAGCCTTTTTTGTATTTGGGGTGTTAGGGATATTTCTGGCATTAAAAATATGATATTTTTTCCATCTTTTAAAGCATCAGCCATGAGGCTTATGTATATCTCGGTTTTTCCACTTCCTGTGTCTCCAAAAAGCAAACATTGTTCATGGGTATCAATCTCTTTTTTTAACTCTTTTTGTTTTGAGGAAAGTTGGGGTTGTTTGAAAAAACTATCTTTTGTTTTTGTATTTTTTGTGTGGGGATGAAATAGTCCAAAAGCCTCACCTAAGCTTGATATATAGTATGAGGATATAAACCTAGCTAGCCTTGCTTGTTGGGGGGAGAAAAATTCTCCATCTACTCCAAGTACTTCAAGGCATTTAAAGTCGGGTTTATCGACCTTTGCTACCACAATACCCTTTCTTTTAATTTTGCTTAATGTAACCGTTACGAGACTAAAAAGTTTTATATCTTTTGTAGTGTGATATGTTAAGGGGTCTAGGACATTTCCTAAGATGGCTACTTGAACATACACTTAAAGGTGCTTTTTCTTGCAAAAAAACCAAGATAGGGCAAACATTAGCCCTGAAGTAGTGGCTATGTTTTTGTTTTTCATAAATTTTTTTGCATTTTTTCTTTTTACATATATAACTTCAATGCTCTCACTTTCATCACCGCCACCTTCGCTTACTTTCATACTATCGTCTATCTGCGCATAGTAGAGTTTTTGCTTTCCGCCTGCAAAACCAACAGCAGTGTAAAATGAGGCAACTTTTTTCAGTTTTTTTGGCTTAACTTTGTAGCCCGTTTCTTCTTCTATCTCTTCAAGGGCAGTTTTTTTTGAGCTTATGTTTTTATCCATGATGCCAGCACATAATTCGTAGGTATAACCGTTTTTATTTTTTAAGTAGATGGAGGGGCGAAATTGTTTTACAAAAACAAAACTATCTCTATCTTTGTGGTAAAGAAGTATGGCAACTGAGTCGTGAGAGCTTACAACGTCCCAGCGTCTTTTTCGTCCATTTTGAGTAAAATATACACTTTTTGGCTGTACAAAGGCTGACTTTTTGCACTCTGTTATCTTTAGTATTTTTATCTTATCTTTCATTTTATCAGTATCCAGCTAGCTAGTCCTAAAAAGCTAAAAAAGCCCACCACATCTGTGACTGTGGTAAGCAACACACTGCTTCCAACCGCAGGGTCTATGTGAAATCTTTTAAGACCTAGTGGTATCAAAGCTCCAAAAAGTCCTGCAAAAAAGAGATTTACTATCATGGATAATGCTATAACAACTCCTAAAAGCGGAACATTAAACCATATATAAGCTATAACTCCCATGATGATGGCAAATATTCCCCCATTTATACTTGCAACTAAAGTCTCCTTAAATAATGCCTCTTTTGCATTTTCAAAGGTTATTTCTCCAAGGGCTAGTTTTCTAACTACAACGGTTAGCGTTTGAGTTCCCGCATTTCCACCCATAGATGCTACGATGGGCATAAGTACAGCAAGGGCAACATAGGCTTGTATGGTGGCATCAAACAAAGATATGACAAAAGATGCTATTATGGCAGTGGCGAGGTTTACGAGTAGCCATATGCCTCTACTTTTGCCTACCTCAAAAAGAGTTGCTTCCTCTTCGGCTTCATCATCAACACCGGCTAGATTATATATCTGCTCAGTTGCATGTTCTGAGATAACATCATGAATATCATCACTTGTTATACGCCCAAGAAGTTTTCCATCTTCATTTACTATGGGAAGAACCGATATGCCTCTTTCTTTAAATGTCTTTACTATTTGGTCTATATCTTCGTGGTCTGTGGCACTAATAGGGTCGTAAATGCCTTTTTCATTGTTTTCAATAACTTGTTTAAATGTTTGATTAAAATCTAGGGTAATGAGGTCTTCGAGTTGTATGCCGTAAAGTAAATATCCCTTTGCATCTGTGACAAATATTTGGTGGATATTTTCAAGTTCGCCCTTTTTTTTAAGTCTTCTTAGTCTTGAGATAGAAGTGCTTATCTTCTCGCCTATCTTTCCTACAAAAGATTCTGCTTGCATGTAAGCACCCGCTTCATCTTCGTTGTAGTTTTTAAGTAAGGCGATTTCTTCTTGGTCTTTTTTATCAAGATTTTCAAAAACCTCTTGGGCTATTTGCTCATCAATCTCTTCTATATCTTGGATTAGGTCAGTGGCGTCGTCACTCTCTAGCTCTTCTATGGCATCGGCTATCTTTGCTAGAGGAACTTCATTGACTATGTCTTTTAGTATATAGTCAGGAAACTCGATAAATATATCTCCCAATAGTTCATTTGGTATCTTTTTTAGATAGGTAAAAAACTCTTCGTTATTGTTCTTTTTTATGCGTTTAAGTTGTTTGGCTATATAGGCAAATGAGTACTCTTGATTGTTTTGCTCACAAAGAAACTGTTCTAGTATTCCTCTTGCTTTTTCTACCTTTTCAATATCAGCACTCATTTTATGCTCCTAGCTTTGTTTCTCCAAAGATACAACAAGGCTAAAGTCTTGTTCTTTTGCTGGTGTCTTTTTTTGCTCTAAAGCTATGTTAAATCTATCTTTATATTTGCTTACTAGTTTATCAAATTGCTTTTTTTCTTTGCCTTTTAGTTTGCTTTTGGTTATCTTTACTACCTTATTTGGATTTATTGCTTTATTGTTTCTGTAAAGACCAAAGTGAAGGTGTGGCCCTGTGCTTATGCCTGTATTTCCAACATAGGCTATAATTTGTCCTCTGTTTACCTTTTTCCCTCTTTTAAGGCCTTTTCTAAAACCATTTAGGTGAGCATAAAGAGTTTTATAGCCATCTGTATGCTGAATGGTCACTGTTTTGCCGTATCCATTTTTTCTGCCCACAAATGACACTCTTCCATTTCCAGAAGCTTTAACAGGAGTTCCTTTTCTAGCGGCATAATCTATACCTAGATGGGCTCTGTAGCGTTTTAAAACTGGGTGCCATCTTTTATGGGTAAATGGAGATGAAATTCTTGAGTAGTGGCTTAAAGGCATAGCTAAAAAATAACCCTCTAGCTCTTTGCCTTTTTCGTTAAAGTATCTGTTTTCGTCAAATAAAAATATAAAATTTTTCTCTCCTCTTGTCTCTAAAAGTCCAGCGTCCACTCTAACTGCACCATATCGTTTTCCAAGTCTTTTTCTTTGAGTGTAAAAAACAGAGAGCATATCTCCTTTTTTTAAACTCTTAAAATCCACACTTTTTTTGTATGAATTGATAAATTCAATAGCTAACATGTGGTTGTTTGTTTTGGATATGATGTCTTGGTATGGGGAATGTTCTATGCTAATGGTTGCATTTAGACTTTGGGTTTGATAAATGGCTGGTGTTATTTGTATAGAATATTTATTTGTTTTTTTATCTCTTATGAGATGAAGTTGAAGCTCTTCTCCAACAGGTATAAGTACTTGCTCTATATCGCCATCGTCGTTTTTTAACATTTGGTATCTTCTGCCTGATTGTATTTCGGTGGCAAGTTCTCTATCTTCTCTATCTAAGTCATAGTAGATAGAGGGGGATATCTCGTGCTTTTCCAAAAACGTTAAAAAACTCTCTCCCTTTTCCCACTCCCACTCTTCCATATAAGCACTATTTGCAAGAGTAAAAGATAAGATAAGAGCAAAAAAATATCTAAACATAAAAAACCTCTGTGGTGTTGTAAATCTAAAGGATTGTATTATAGTGAAATTATACTTATGTTTTGCCAAAATATTTATATTTTTATAAAACTACTCTATTTTTATAAAGATTAAAAAAAAGTTAGGTATAATAAAGACAAATTTTATATATATGATAAAGGAAAATATCAATGTTTCGTTTTATGATAACTTTAGTTATGTTTGTGCAAGTATCCGTTTTTGCAGGGGATTTAAAGCCATTTAAAGAGTACAAAACTAGACTTCTTAGTATAGATGGAGATAAGGGAAAGATAGTTGATAGTAAATATATCACAAAAGGCTCAAGTGGTATAGTAGTTCATAGATTTAATGACCAGACAAAAACTGTAGTTGCAAGAGCTGTTGTGGAGAGTAAAGATGGCAATGAAGCTACTGTTAGATTTGAGGTTTTTGATATTCTTGAGCAAGCCTCTTTTCCGCTTCCGGGCATCACTCCAAAAGTTGGCGATGAAATAACACTTAATTACCTCTATGATAGAGCATTAATAGTCGCACCAAATGAGACAGTTTTTAAAGAGGTAAGTTCTCACTTTGACGGTATAGAGTGGGTTCATCCTGATATTATGGCTGCATATTTATCCGCACATTATAAGCCAAATCCAAAACGAAACGATTTTTATGAGGTGTGTCGTCAAAATGCTGCCGGTTTGATATTTTTTGCTCTTGATTTGAGAGGTTTTTTTGCTGATTGTCAAAGCCTTGAGGTTTTAAAGGTTATCAAATCAGGCAAAATTGCTTCTTATCAACTTCCATTTTATAATCGTATAGGAAATATAGAGACAGTTTTTTGGAAATGGGATGGGGCGCAGATACGAAACTATAATGCCCACTATGCTAGACTTTTAGGTCTTTAAATGCTAGACAAAAAACATAAAAATTTTTTTAAAAATCTAGTAGGTAAAGAAAATGTGTATGATGACAAGGCTCATCTTTTAGCCTATTCTTATGATGCCACACGAAATCGTTATGAGCCTGACGCTGTTGTGTTTCCAAGGCATGAAGATGATGTTAGCGAGATTTTAAAATACTGCAATGAGCATGGTATCATCATAACTCCTCGTGGAGCAGGCAGTGGTTTTACGGGCGGAGCGTTGCCTAAAAATGGTGGCATTATTTTAGCTTTTGAAAAGCATATGAATAAAATACTAGAAATAGATATGCAAAATATGGTTGCCCGTGTTCAGCCAGGTGTTGTAAATATGGCTTTGCAAAAAGCAGTCGAAGAAGTGGGTCTTTTTTACCCTCCAGACCCTGCTAGCCAAGACTACTCAACCATTGGTGGAAATGTAAGTGAAAACGCAGGGGGTATGAGAGCTGCGAAGTATGGTATAACAAAAGACTATGTGATGGCACTTCGTGCCGTGCTTCCAAATGGCGATATTATAAGAGCAGGAAAGAAGACCATAAAAGATGTGGCAGGCTACAATATAGCAGGTATTTTGATAGCAAGTGAGGGTACTTTAGCTTGCATTACTGAAATAACTTTAAAACTTATACCAAAACCAAAATTAACTAGAACTGCCATGGGTGTTTTTGACACTGTAGATGATGCAATGAATGCTGTTTATAAAACTTTTGCGACAGGAGTAACCCCTGTGGCAATGGAATTTTTGGACAATCTTACCATAAGGGCGGTTGAGGAAAAATTTCATAAAAATTTGCCAGTTGAGGCAGGAGCTATACTTATAACAGATGTGGATGGAAACTTGGAGTCTGATTTGCAAGGGCAACTTGATATCATTGAGAAAACTTTTAAGGAAAATGGAAGTAAAGATTTTCGTTTAGCAAAGGATAGTAAAGAAAGAGATGATATTTGGTTTGCAAGAAGAAATGCAAGTCAGTCTATCACTGTATATGGAAGCAAAAAACTAAATGAAGATATTACCGTGCCACGTTCAGCACTTCCAGATTTGCTAAAAGCCATAGATAAAGTATCAAAAAAATATGGGGTAAAAGTACCGTGTTTTGGTCATACAGGCGATGGAAATGTACATACAAATGTTATGGTAGATGGAAGTGATGAAGAGGAGCTTAAAAAGGGTCATGAAGCCATAGAAGAGATATTTAAAGCCACAGTTGAACTTGGTGGAACTCTAAGTGGAGAACATGGTATAGGTTTAAGTAAAGCACCTTTTATGCATTTAGCTTTTAGTGAGGCTGAGATGGAGCTTTTTACATCTATAAAAAGAGCTTTTGATCCAAACAGTATATTAAATCCATTTAAAATGGGGCTTAAATGAGTTATAAAAAAATACTTTTGTTAATGAGAGAGATCAATGATAAGCAGCTAATGCAAAGTGCCTCTAGTCTTAGTTTTCATACAATTCTTTCTATCATACCTATACTGCTGATATCGCTGTCTATTTTTACGAAGTTGCCAAGTTTTGATACTTACTATCTAAAAATAAAAAGTTTTATATTTTCCTCACTGCTGCCAAGCAATCAGGAGGCTTTTAGCTCTTATATAGAGCAGTTTTTGGCAAATACCGTAAGCATGGGGGTATTTGGTTTTGTGGTTGTTTTATTTACCTCAGCTATGTTTTTTAAGGAGTATCAATATACCATAAATAGAATGTTAAATACTAGCTCAAGAAGTTTTTGGGATAGCCTTTCTTCGTATTGGACGCTTATTACATTAGCTCCTTTAGGGCTTGGTGTATCTTTTTATATCTCAAGCTATGTGCAAAATCTGTTAAATAGTTCAGAATATACAAGTTGGATAAATTTTTTAGCATTTTTGCCCTATTTGATAATTTGGGGACTTTTTTTTGCTACCTATATGATATCTGCTAGCATAAGATTAAATCCAAAAAGTGTTGGTATTGCTTCTTTTGTAGTTTCTTTGGTTTGGTATGGATGTAAAAATCTTTTTATATATTATGCCTTTTACAATAAAACATATATGAGTATTTATGGCTCTTTTAGTGTAGCAATCTTCTTTTTAGTTTGGATATATATATCGTGGATTATCTTTTTATATGGTGTTAAACTGTGCGGTTTTTTAAATGAAGAGTATAGTAGGGCAAAGGATGACAAAAAAAGCTAGGTATCTGTTTTTGATACTCAATAGACTTAGTGCTATGTAGCCTAAAAATACCCATTGTGGGATTAAAACAAAATGCCCTTGAAATTTTATATCTAAAAATGCCTTCAAAAGTTCGTCAAAAACTCCCCCATATCCTATAAGGTGCAAAAGTAAACTAAGGGGATAAAATATAGTAAAAATTATACTTAGTGGAACCGATAGGACTTGCTGAAGAGATATGTACGGGAAAAAGTAGTGAGTTGGTATTATCATTCCAAGATAAACCCATATATTTATAAATATAAAATCGAGCTTGCTAAAATTAAAGTGATGAAGATATAAAAATATATAAAAAACTCCCATTATGGAAAACCAAAAAGATAAACTCATGAGTAGATGGGGAAATAAAACCACAAGCAGTGAGCCACTTATGGCAAGGTTTGCAAATGTGAGCACTTTTAAATGTCTATTGTATATGAAAAATCCAATTAACCCCATAGTAAGTGCTCTTAAAAATGAGGGTGAAAATTCCAATAGGTAAGTATAAAAGTTAAGCATACAAAATATCACTATGCCTAGATCAAAATTGATGTTTCTGTAGGGTAAAAATCTGTTGTGAATATATCCATAGAGGAGTTTTAATATAAAAAAGAGGTTAAAGTATATCACTCCAAGATGAAAACCACTTATGGCAACTAGATGAGATATGCCCCAATTTTGTATCTTTTCTCTTAGTTTTTTATCGATTTGGGTGGCTAAAAATAGGGCAGAATACAACTCTTTTAGCTCTTTGTTTTCATGTTGATTTTGTATAATGGTTTGAAGTTTGTGTTTAAGCTTTGTTGGAGAATTGTTTTTTAAAAGTTCTATTTTATATGTTGGTGCATAAAATTTTTTAGATAAAAAGTCTGAAAAACTTACTCTTTTTTTATATAGATTAAATCTTATTTTGTCATTGTTTGAAAGTTTTTTATGTATTTTTGTATATATGGTAAATTCGTTGGTTTTTATCTTGGCTATAGTGTAGGGCATGCCTTTTTTATTTAGTTTTTCATAGACCAATCTTACCTCTCCATCTACTTTAGTTTTTGAGTTTAAAAAGGTTTTATATTGGTAAAATATATAGAGTAGATGGAGGCTTAAGATAAGGGTTAAAAATGCAAGGCTAAGAACTATCTCTTTTTTGGTGTTAAATAGCTCTAGCCTTTGTAAAGTCAAACTTGAGGTAGCTCCACTTTTGTATCTCCATAGATTATCTCTGTGGCATCTGGAGTATGGATTTTATTTGCGTCCACAAAGCGTGTTCGTGACTTTTGAAATATAAGCTTGGCTGTTCCTATGGGTCCGTTTCTATTTTTACCTACTATTATTTCGGCTTCTTCTTCGGCTTTGGAGAAAAAGTTGCTTTTATACTCTTTGCCCTCTGCTTGAGCTTTTTTCTCTTTCTCTCTCTCTTCTCTTTCTTTATAAACATCATCTCTATATACAAACATTATCATATCCGCGTCTTGTTCTATAGAGCCTGATTCTCTTAAATCACTTAGCATGGGACGTTTATCGCCTCTACTTTCAAGGGAGCGGTTAAGCTGCGATAGGGCTATAATAGGGATTTCAAGCTCTCTAGCTAAAAGCTTTAAACCTCTACTTATCTCACTAACTTCTAGGTGTCTATCTTTGTTTCCACTTCCGTTCATAAGCTGAAGATAGTCGATAACGCAAAGGGAGATTTCTGAGTGTTGCATTTTGAGTTTTCTAAGTTTTGCTCTTACATGATGAATGTCCACGTTTCCGTTGTCATCTACGAAGAATTTTCTTTTGCTCATCTCATCTAATGCGTCATTTAGTCTGCTCCACTGGTCATCGTCTAAGTCCCCAACCCTTAGTTTTTGAAGGGGAATGGAAGTTTTTGCACTCATCATTCTAAGCATAAGTTGTTCAGCTGGCATCTCTAGTGAAAACACAGCTACACCTTTGCCTTTATCTAGGCTCTTTTGGGCTAGATTTAGACAAAATGATGTTTTACCCATGGCAGGGCGAGCTGCTATGATGATAAGGTCGCCTTCGCCAAATCCTGATGTTAGATTATTTAGCTCTTTATAACCAGTGTCTAATCCAACTATGCCCTCATTGCCTCTTTCTTTCATCTCTTTGATATGTAAAAGAGTGGCTTCACTCATTTCAGGAGAATCTCTAAACTCTCTGCTTGTTCCTTCTTGTGTTATGGCAAAAAGTTTTTGCTGAACTAAATCTACTACATCTTTTACTGGTAAGTCTTTTTCAACTGCAACATCATTGATACTCGCACTAAGTTGCACAAACTCTCGTTTAACATATTTTTCATTTAACTCTTGTGTATAGGCTTTTACATTTGGAAGCGGGCTTGTAGATATTATCTCAAGCATAGCTTCTTCATTAAACTTTTTGTCTTGTTTTAACTTTTTACTTAAAAACTCTTCATCTATGGGCTTATCATTTCTTTCAAGATATTCCATAGCCAAATATATGTCTTTATGGGCAGGTAAATAAAAAGCAGCAGCCTTTAACTCGCTCGCAATGTCTTCATATAAAGCCGGGTTATAAAGAATGGAGCTTAAAATAGAACGCTCCATGTTTAGATTGTGTAGATTTTCCATTATTTTGCATTCCTCATCTCAAGAGCTGCTTTTTCAACCTCTTGCAAAAACTTTTCTACTAGATTTTTTTCATCTAGTCTTGCAACTATTTCTCCCTTTTTTATAACAAGTCCTTTTCCTTTGCCATAAGCTATGGCAACATCGGCTTCTTTGGCTTCACCTAAGGCATTTACCACACAGCCCATGACAGAGATATTTAGCGGTTCTTTTATGTGTGCGGTTTTTTGCTCTACTTCTGCTACGGCTTTTACTAAATCAGCTTGTAATCTTCCGCAGGTTGGACAAGATATGATATTTACCCCATCTTTTACAATGCCACTATCTTTTAATATGCCTTTTGCGACTCTAACTTCCTCTTCAAGTTCTCCTGTCATGGATACTCTCATGGTGTCGCCTATGCCTTCAAGAAGCAAAGTTCCAAGGGCTATGGAGGATTTTATAGTGGAGTGAAATATGGTTCCAGCTTCGGTTACTCCTATATGAAAAGGATAATTCACTAATGGGCGCAAGGTTCTATATGCTTCAACGGTTCTTGCCACATCGCTTGCTTTTAGTGATATCTTTATGTCGGTAAATCCTAAATCTTCTAGGTATTTTATATTATAAAGAGCTGATTCTACCATGCCTTTTGGGCTTTGTCCATATTTTTGTTCAAAGTCTTTTTCTAAACTTCCTGAGTTTACTCCTATTCGAATAGGTATATTTCTCTGTTCGCAAGCCTTAACCACTTCTTTTACTCTGTTTTTGTTCCCTATGTTGCCAGGGTTTATGCGTATGCAGTCCACTACTTCGGCTGCGATAAGAGCAAATTTGTGATTGAAATGTATGTCAGCGACCATAGGAAGAGGAGAGTGTTTTTTGATCTCCTTTAGGGCATTTGCATCGTCTAGTTCTGGCACAGCCACACGAACTATATCGCAACCTGCATTTTTAAGTCTATTTATCTGCTCAAGAGTTGCTTTTATATCTCTAGTTTTGGTAAATGTCATAGATTGAACACTTATGGGAGCGAGTCCGCCTATGGCTACATTGCCTATTTTTATCTGTTTAGTTTTATATCTTTTTATCATGGTGTGATTTTAGCAAAATTTTACTAAAAAAAGATAAAAAAGGACTTCTTTTACAAAAAGTTTTAGATATATTTTGCTACAATTACCTATCAATATTATTTTAAGGCAAGAAAATGTTTGAAGAAAGTCAAAATATGAGCTCACTTACAAGCAAGGTTCAAGATTTGCTCTCAAGATACGAGCAAGTATGTGAGCAAAATGAAAATTTACGTCAAGAGTTGGTTAGCGTAAAAGCGCAAAATGAAGCAAAAGATGCAAAGATATCTAAACTCCAAGATGAACTCAAAAGTAGAGAGATGGAGAGTGAGGATATATTTGGAAAGATAGAAGCAGTATTAAATAAATGAAAAAGGTGACGCTCACCATAGCATCTAAAGATTATATTGTTTCAATGGATGATGCGTTTGCTCAGTATTTTCAAAAAGATATAGATAAGTTTAAAAATGAAAATGGAGCTCTTAGCATACAAGACCTTCTTAGGGCATATACTCACAAGTGCAATGAAAACTTTAAACAAAGCAAGCAGATGGAGATATTAAAAAAAGATATAGAAGAAAAAATGAGGGGACAGTAAGCCTTTTGGGCTTACTTCTAAAATTTCAAAAATATAAATAATTTTTACCAGGACTAATGTATAATTGACTTTTTTATTGTTTTGATATATAATTTTTACCAAATACAAATAGCAAGGAGTATTTATGCAAGTAGCTGTAAATATAGAAAATGCAAGTCCTAAAATAGTTGATGTTTTGGAGGTTTTACTTAGTAGCTATAAAGACTTACAATATAATATAGAAAAAAATCTTGATTATTCTAAGCTTGAAAAAGAAATACTAAAAAGTGAAAAAGAGATAGAAGAGCAAAGAAAGAATGGCACTTTAAAAACTTTTAATAGTGTAGATGAAATGTTTGAAGATATTTTTAATGACTAAATATAAATTAACATATTCTAAGGCTTTTAAAAAATCAGTAAAAAAGTTATCAAAAAGCGATTTGTTAAAATCAAGGGATATTATAGAAAAATTAAGTAATGGCGAAATTTTGGATGATGGATATAAAAATTATAAGCTTACAGGAAATTTTTAAAGATTTTTACGAGTGCCATATAAAACCTGATTTGCTACTTATCTACAAATATAATAACAATATTCTTGAACTACACTTATATAATATTGGCTCACATAGTAATCTTTTTGGCTAGTGTGCAATAGCTAAAAAGGGTGTATAATTAACCAAAACTCAACAAAAATAAGAAACTTTGTTTTACTTTACCTCTGTTAATTTTTACAAAAGCTCTTAAAATTGCTCCTAGAACTTAGTTTTTGCTTAAAAATACTAAAAATTGTTAAAAATATATAAGATAAGAAATTTTAAAAGTTTGATTTTAAGGTTTTTGAAAACATTGATAAAAGCGAAGATTAAGGAGTTTTGATTGGTTGTAGAAGGAGGATTTGAATCTCCGACCTTCGGGTTATGGGTTTTAGCATTATGGCTCATTGTTTTGCATCATTTTATAAAAGACTACATTGTATGTTTACTAAAAATAACTATCCTTAAAACTTATAAATAGTTTAATTTTACTGTTGACTTTTTGTATCATTTGTGATAACATTGCCCATGAGTAAAAATTATAAGGTTTCATTTTTTAACAAAGCAGTTGAAGAGATTACATTATCTTTGCCCGATAATATATTAGCTCATTTGTTAAAAATTTTTGAAATGGCTGAAGAAGTTGGAGCAAATTTAGGAAGACCACATTCAGCACCTTTGGGTGATGGTTTATTTGAAGTTAGAGCCAAAGGCAAAAAGAGGGTATGCACGAAGTATATTTTGCTGTGTGATAAATAAAGAAATTGTTATCTTGTATACTTTTATCAAGAAGACAAATTCTATACCAAAAAAAAGATTTAGCTTTAGCTAAGAAAAGAAAAAAGGAATTATTATGACAAGACCCAGTTTTGAAGAATTTAAAAAAAAGGCACTATCAAATCTTAATGTAAAAAAGGAATATGATAAATTAACTCTTGAATATGAAATAAAGCTAAAGCTTATTAAAATGAGAAAGGAGGCTAATCTTACTCAAGAAGAATTAGCAAAGAGAATGAATACAAAGAGAAGTAATATATCAAGATTAGAAAGCTTTTCTTACAGTTCATCTCCTAGGCTTTCTACTTTAATCGATTATGCTAAAGCAACTGGACATAAATTGCATCTTAGTTTTATTTAACCAAAACTCAACAAAAATAAGAAACTTTGCCTTGTTTACCCTTGCCAGCTTTCAAAAAAGCTCTTAAAATTGCTAAAAATTGTTAAAAATATATAAGATAAGAAATTTTAAAAGTTTGATTTTAAGGTTTTTAAAAATGCTGATAAAAGCGAAGTTTAAGGGGTTTTAATTGGTTGCAGAAGGAGGATTTGAACCTCCGACCTTCGGGTTATGAGCCCGACGAGCTACCAAACTGCTCTATTCTGCGTCCTGAGTGGATGGGGTAAAGGGATTCGAACCCCTGAATGACTGGACCAAAACCAGTTGCCTTACCGCTTGGCGATACCCCAATAAGTAAAATTGAGGGGGAATTATAATGAAATTTTTACCTTTTGTCAAGGCTTTTTTGGTATAATCACCTAAAAAATTTAAACTAAGGATATAAATGAACGCTCAAGAGAGAGTGCTGAAGGCTATAGAAGAAATAAAAAAAGGCAATATGATTGTCATGGTTGATGATGAGGATAGAGAAAACGAAGGCGATCTTGTTTATGCTTGTACTTTCAGTGATACACAAAAAGTTAACTTTATGATTTCGCAGGCTAGGGGCATATTGTGTACTGCGCTAAATACAAAAATAGCAAAAAGACTTGAGCTTAATCCTATGGTTACAAACAATAGCTCTTCTCATGAGACAGCATTTACCGTCTCAGTAGATGCTAAGGAAGCTACTACCGGAGTCAGTGCATATGAAAGAGATATGACTATAAAGCTTTTGGCTGATTATAGCACAAAGGCTTATGATTTGGTGCGTCCGGGTCATATATTTCCGCTTATTGCTAAAGATGGTGGTGTTTTGGTTAGAACAGGGCATACTGAAGGTAGTGTTGATTTGTGTCGTTTGGCTGGCCTTACCGAAGTTGCGGCTATTTGTGAGATAGTTAAAGAAGATGGGCAGATGGCAAGAAGACCTGACCTTGATGAGTTTTGTAAAAAATATAATCTTCACATGGTTTATATATCTGATATCGTCGAATATCGTATCAAGCATGAGAGTCTTATTCGAGTTTTGGCTGAAAGCAAGGTTGAGTTTATGGGTAGTGCGGTTAGAAAATATGAAATACTTGACCATAAAGAGCTTCATCATAGGGCATTTAGATTTGGTGAGGTAAAAAGCGAATGTGCGGTAAAGTTTCATACCATTAGAAGCGATTATGAACTTTTAAACTCTCATGAAACCTACCAAAGTTTAATGGAGAGTATAGAGTATTTGAAAAAGCATGGCGGTATTGTAGTGTTTTTAGATGCTAGTGAAAATAACAATATGCTTATGAAAGAATATGGAGTAGGGGCACAAATACTTAGATATTTAGGTGTAGAGAAGATAAAGCTTTTAACAAAAAATAAAAATCGCGAATATATTGGTCTAAAGGGTTTTGGATTGAGTTTAAGCGAACAAATAGATACGGAGGAGATATGAAATTAGCTATATATTGTGGAGCCAATGAAGGAGTAAATTTTATATACAAACAAGAGGCCAAGAAGCTAGGTGAGTATATGGCAAAACAAGGCATAGAGTTGGTTTATGGGGGAGCTAAGATAGGCATTATGGGTACTATAGCAGATGCTGTTATGGAAAATGGCGGAGTTGCGCATGGCATTATAACGGAGTTTTTAAAAGACAAAGAGATAGTTCATAGAAATCTTAGCACTTTAAGTGTTACAAAAGATATGCATGAAAGAAAAAAGACCATGATAGATTTGGCTGATGCTTTTGTGGCACTTCCTGGTGGAGCAGGAACTTTAGATGAGATTTTTGAGGCTTGGACTTGGATGCAGATAGGTTTACATGAGAAACATTGTGCTTTTTATAACACTAATGGCTTTTATGATGGTTTGATTGAATTTTTATCAAGAGTAAGCAATGACGGGTTTTTGCATGAAAAATTTGTAAAAAATCTTATCATAGAAAATGAACCAAAAGCTCTAATAGAAGCTATAAATACAGCAAAAAACCACAAGACAAGTGGCAATAAAGGTTAAAATATGCAATGTGAAATGTCAACAGTTGTAACAAAAGATGAAAAGATTTTAGATATATTAAAAAACACTAAAACTATAGCTATGGTGGGTCTATCTCCCGATGAAAGTAAGGCTAGTAATATAGTTGCAAGATACATGTTAGATAAAGGATATAAAATTATTCCCATCTACCCAAAAGAGCAGAGTATACTTGGACAAAAGGTATATAGAAACTTAGAAGAAATTCCTTGTAGAATCGATATGGTAAATATGTTTAGAAAAGCCTCTTTTGCAAAAGAGCTTTATGGACAGATAAAAAAAAGAGATGATGTAAAGTTTTTTTGGTTACAGCTTGGCATAGTAAACAACCAAGTCGGAGAAGAGGTACTAAAAGATGGACTTGGTTTTGTGCAAAGTAAGTGTTTGAAGATAGAGTATGAAAGATTTAAAGAGGAGTTGGCGTGATAGAGATAAGTAAGATAATAAAAGCAAAAAGACGTATAGGAAAGATAGTGGCACAAACTCCATTTTCATACGCTTCAAATCTAAGTGACAAAGTGGGTGCACAAGTTTATTTAAAAAAAGAAAATCTTCAATTGACAGGAGCATATAAGATACGAGGTGCTTACAATAAAATAGCATCTCTTAAGGAAGAAGAGAGAAAAAGAGGCGTTATTGCAGCAAGTGCAGGAAACCATGCTCAAGGGGTGGCATATAGTGCAAAAGAGTTTCAGATTAGAGCAGTTATAGTAATGCCTGAGGCTACACCTCTTTTAAAGGTTCAAGGAACTAAAGACTTAGGAGCTGAGGTTATACTTCATGGGAATAATTATGACGAAGCCTATGCTCACGCCTTAGAACTTTCCAAAACAAAAGGCTTGACATTTATACATCCTTTTGAAGACGAGGAGGTTATAGCCGGGCAGGGGACTGTGGCTCTTGAAATAATGGATGCTATAAGCGATATAGACTATATAGTAGTTCCCATAGGGGGAGGAGGTCTTATAAGTGGTGTTGCTTCTGCTATCAAGCAACTTGACCCAACAGTAAAAGTTATAGGTGTAACTGCAAAAGGCGCTCCTGCAATGTTTAAGAGCTTTCATGCAAAAAAAGTTATAAACTCTAAAAGCGTTAGAACTATAGCAGATGGTATATCTGTGCGTGATACAAGTGAGAAAACTTTAGCACATATATTGCAGTGCGTTGATGAAGTTATTCAAGTTGATGATGAAGAGATAGCAAGTGCAATACTTTATCTACTTGAGAGACAAAAGCTTGTTGTAGAAGGTGGTGGGGCATCTAGTGTGGCCGCTGTGCTTCATAAAAAATTTGGATTTAAAAAAAATGACAAGATAGCTGTTGTGATAAGTGGGGGTAATATAGATGTGCAAATGCTCTCAGTCATCATAGAAAAAGGTCTCATAAAAAGCGCAAGGAAAATGATAATCAATGTTACATTGATTGATAAGCCAGGCTCACTGCTTGGTCTTACAAATACTTTACAAAAAGCAAATGCAAACATCGTCAAGATAGACTACGATAGAATCTCAACTTCCCTAGATTATGGGGATGCAAAGATAACTATAACACTTGAAACCAAAGGCGAAGAGCATAAAAGTGCCGTAAGATCGATGCTTGCTGATGGCGGATATGAGTTTAGTGAAGAATTTTAAAAAAAAAGAGAAATATTTTTGCATTTTTCATTGACATTGTGTTTAAAAAGTGATATACTTGAACAATTACTTTATATAAGTGTATATAGAGTAAAAATTTAAACAAGGAGTAAACCATGAAAAAAGGTTTTACTATGATCGAATTAATTTTCGTAATCGTTATTTTAGGTATCTTGGCAGCTGTTGCTATCCCAAGACTTGCAGCTACAAGAGATGATGCTGAGGTTGTAAAAGCTTCTACAAATCTTACAGCTCTTATAAGCGACTTAGGTTCTTACTATACGTCTCAGGGAGAGTTTGCTAAAGATTCTTCTAATAAATTAGAGATAGCTAAGATGACAAATGTTCAGTTAAAATTGGATGCTGGCGCTAAAGATGCGGGATCATTGGTTTCTGCTGGAAAAGCGTGCCTACATGTTAAGTTGTATCCAGCTAATTCACTTACACATAACCAGTCTCAAACTAAAACTAGCAAGTATAAAATGCCAGCTTACCTACAAGTTTCAAGAGGTACTGATGCAACAGCTGGTTCTGAGAAAGATATTTGTAAAAAAATTATTGCAAACAAGGGTGTAGTTAAGATACTAGGAAGTACTTTCTCTTGGGATAATAACAACTCAGCTGGCTCAGTTACTAGTGCTGAAGTTAATAATAATAAAACAGGTCAAATAGCTATAAGTGGACTAGGTGTTAAGTTCTAATCTTTTATAGACGATTAGATATTAAATTATCCACAGGTAAGAGTATGCTAATTCGCTACTCTTACCTTTTTTTTTAGTTTATTTATTTGTAAATAAACTAAGCAGATATATGTCAGCAGGAGGTGAAAACTTGAGTTACTCAAGAAGAGCTTTTACCATGATAGAGCTGATATTTGTGATTGTTATACTTGGTATCTTAGCAGCAGTGGTCATGCCTAGGCTTATGGCTACTAGAGATGATGCTGAAGTTGCAAAAGCTTGCGCAAATTTAACACAGGCTTTAAGCGATATAGGTTCTTACCGTGTCTCCCAAGCGAGTTTTTCAACTATAGATCATATGACGGATATACGAGACTTTGCTAATCCATCTGTAAATTTTGAAGATGCAAATGTTACAACTAATTTTAAAGTTGGTTTTAATGAGTGTGTAGAGTTTAAATCTAGTGGTGATGGAAATGTAACAGTTAGGTTTATAAGCTCTACTGATGATTTATGTCAAAGGGTTAAGAGTATGTGCGGTAAAATAGTTGAAAAGACCCATAAATTTGGTGGTCGTGGTGTAAAGCTTTAGAAGTACTATCCATAGGTTTCCACTAAAGTGGAAGCCTATGGAGTTTTTACCGTTTTATTAGATAGGAGAAAAATATGAAAAATGCTAGATCTGCTTTTTCTATGATTGAGTTGATATTTGTTATAGTTATACTCGGCATTTTGGCTGGAGTTGCTTTGCCTAAACTAATGGCAACAAGAGATGATGCAGCTGTGGCAAAAGCTAGAAGTGATGTTGCGGCTATAAGAAGCTCTATAAAAACAGTAAGAGCTAAAAGGGTTTTGGAGGGAAATTCTTCTTATCCTGCTAGTTTAGACAGCAGTAGCGGTTTATTTGGAGCTGTGCTTGATTATGCTGTTGCTTCGAGTAGCAAACCGGGGCACTGGAGTAAAAATGGCAATAAGTATAGATTTAATATAACAAGTAGTGAATATGCGGAATTTGAATATAACAAGACAAAAGGTATTTTTGATTGTGATCACTCTAGAGCTAATTGTAAAAAATTAGCTGAGTAAAATTAGTTTTGCAAAAAAGTATCGATACCGCAAAGACTATAGTCTCTGCACTACCATATATAAAGAGGTTTTCAAATCAGACTATCGTTATAAAATACGGTGGTTCTGCACAAGTAAGCCCTGAGTTAAGTGATAAATTTGCTCAAGATATAGTTCTTCTTCATCTTGTAGGTATAAAGGTCGTTCTTGTTCACGGTGGTGGTAAGAAGATAAACGAATTGCTTGATGGACTTGGTATAAAAAGCAGATTTAAAGATGGGCTTAGGGTTACTGATGAAAAGACTATGGAAGCGGTTGAGATGGTGCTTAGTGGTCATATAAATAAACAAATAACAAATCTTTTAAACTCCCATGGTGCTAAAGCTGTGGGATTGAGTGGAAAAGATGCAAATCTCATAAAAGCAAAGATAAAAAATGAGAAAAAATACGGCAAAGTAGGGGTTATAACCAAGGTTAAGCAAAAAGTCCTTAAAAAACTACTAAAAGATGGGTTTTTGCCAGTTATTGCCCCTATAGCAACTAGTAAATATCAAGCTGGATTGAACATAAATGCAGATTTGTGTGCTAGTAAAATAGCCTCATCTCTTAAGGCTAAAAAGATATTTTTCTTAACTGACACAAAGGGAGTGTTAGATAAAAATGGAAAACTTTTTTCTACATTGAGTATTAAAGATATACAAAAATTAAAAAAAGATGGAACTATAAGTGGTGGTATGATACCAAAAGTTGATGCCTGTCTTGAAGCACTAGAGGGCGGGACAACCCATGCTCATATCATAGACGGTAGAATTGAACATTCCATACTTCTTGAACTTTTTACCGATGAGGGTATAGGCACTATTATAAGTAAGTAGATTGTAAATTTTGTTTATTTTTATGCTTTATTCTGTAGTTAAAAAAGCTTTCACAAGTATCATTGACTTTTTTCTTGTTCGCAATACTTCGGGTTTTTGTGTTTGCATTTAGTTATATAAGTATTGTCTACTTGTAGTTTATGTTGATTATTTGGTTATAACCAACTAGTTAGCTTTATCGTTTATAGACTCCGCAAATCTTGATTTTTTGAGACAGTTTTCGCATTAAACAAGCTAGAGATATTTATGTTTTTTGCTCAATAGGCTTCTTTGTTTATGTTCTATAAAAAAGTCATTTTTTGCAATTTTACCCATCTTTCCATTTATTTAGTGCTGATTACTTCTTTAAAATGGTTAAAATCATATTTTTAGCATATTGCAACAAATTTTCATATTTTTTCGTTATCTAATAGATAGATTGAGCATAAGCTTCTGTGAAAACTCTCAATGCTGTTTTGTAAGTGTAAATTTATTTTTGCGGTGGTTTGGCATAAGTTTAGTGGCTTAAGATTTCTTTTTTATTTTCGCACTCTATGGCTACAACTGCTATGGCATAGTCTTTATCGTGACTAATGCTAAGGTCTATGTCCTTTATATTGTATTTTTCTATTAATTTTTTAGAAAGACTTATGTGGGGCTTTCCGAGTTTATCTTTTTTAATCCATATATCAAAAAAAGAGCAGATTTGTCCTATGCCACATCCTAGGGCTTTAGATGTTGCTTCTTTTGCGCTCCAAAAACCAGCAGCGGTTTTTGCTGAAGAAGCAAGAGCGATTTCTTCTGGACGCAAAAACCTCCCATAGGCTTTTATGCCATATTTTTGAAAAAATCGCTCCATACGCTGTATGTGTATTAAATCAACTCCTATCACTGAACTACAAAATCCGTAAAAAAGATGTTTCTTACTTGTCCATCTGCCAATATCTCATTTATGCGTTGAACTATCTCATCTTTTAGTCTCTCTTTGCCTTTCATAGTGCTAACCTCTTCAAAAGTTTTAGAAGAAAGTGTTCTTATAATGATGTCTCTTATAGCTGGTTTTTTCTTGTCCATTTCAGCTGACATCTCTTCGCTTCCAAGCTCGATATCTAGTGAGGTTTTTAAAAATCTTGCACCACTTTCACTAAGTAAATTTACTACAAATTGCTCCATGGGATACATTGGTCCTATGGTAAGTAGATTTGTGGAGCGAGCTGAGCTACCACCTTTTCTTTGAGGCATTGTTTTAGCTGTGTTTTGAGCAGGTGTATTGCTTGTGCTGGTATCATCTCCTCCTAGCAGTAAAAATGCTCCAACTCCACCTAAAATCAATATCACTAATATTAATATAATGACAACTATAAGCATCATATTTGAGCCAGACTTCTTTTCGTTCTTGCTATCTTCTTTATTTTCTTCCTCTGCCATGTGTTGTATCCTAATATTAAATTTTATATAAGTTTACTAAGTTTTTGATAAAAAAAAAGTAAAATCAGCCATTTTTTAGCAAAAGAGTGCGGAAATTATTCTTCCGCATTTTTGCTCTGTTTTACTTTATTTGGCATTTTGCTCTTAGTCTGTTTTGGTTTTATCTGTACTTGCGTATCTTGCATGTTTGTTTGGTTTCTTGTTAAACTTGATAAATCAGATACATCTTTTATGCCCAGTTCTCCTAACAAACTTTCTACTAAAGGTGCTTGAGCTTTGTATTTTAAGGCACTAGATACCACTTGGTCTGATAAAGATGAGCTTTGAGCTTCTCCATCTATTCCAGCTGTGTTCATATTCATTCCATCTACTTGAAGTATCTTTATGCTATCGATATGCTCCATAGGTTTTACACTTTGGTTGATGATTTCAGGAAGCATTTTAATTAGGTCTAGCTTTACTCTCATGGCGATTTGCTCAGCTGATAGGGAGTTGGCTGCTTCATTTAGCATTCTCTCGCCCTCGGCTTCAACTTTATAGCGTTGTTCGTCTGCTTTTGCTTTGATGATGATACCATCTGCTTCACCCTGAGCTTTTAGTCTATAAGATTCAGCCTTGTCTTCTGCTGCAACTTTTTCCGCTTCTGCTGATACTTTTATGGCAACCGCATCTTTTTGTGCCTCTTTTTCGGCTTCTACGATTTGAACTAGTTTGTTTCTGTTTGCTACCTCTAAATCTCTAGCGGTTAGTACTTTTTCTTCTGCTTTTGCGGCCTCTGCTCTAGCAGCATTGGCTTCAGCTTGTGCGTTTGATTCGGCTTTTGATTTTTCGTATATTTCTATAGCTTTTTGTTGCTCGGCCAGTTTTATAGCTTTTTGTTTTATAATCCTAGCTTCTTCTGTTTTTCGCTCATTTAGTATTTTTGATTGTTCTATTTCTTGTTGTGATATGATTTTTGAGTTTTCACTTTCTCTTATCTGCTCAGCTTGTTTTGAGGCTATTTGAGCTTCTTGTTCAGCTTTTTTAAATGCAACCTCCTTTTCCATCTCAAGCTTTGCATACTCTTCTTCTTTTGCTATAGTTAGGCTCTCTTTTTGGGTTTGGAGATTTTTTTGTTGTATTTGAACTTGCGTATCTCGCTCGATGTCGTTTCTTTTCTTTCTTCTCTCTTCTATCTCTTGGGTGAGTTGTAAAAGACCCTCTGCGTCAAAGGCATTGTCTGGGTTAAAATGTTCTTTGCTAGTTTGGTCAAGTCCTGTTAGAGAAACAGTTTCAAGTTCAAGTCCATTTTTAAGCAAGTCTTCTGCCACAACTTGTTGAACCTTTTGCACAAAATCAGCTCTTTTTTCATGAAGTTCAGTCATCTCCATCTCAGCTGCTACTGAGCGGAGTGCATCGACAAATTTTCCCTCAATTAACTCTTTAAGCTCACTTGTGTTTAGGGTTCTATGCCCTAGGGCTTGAGCAGCTTGTGCGATGGCGCGTATTTCTGGTTTTACTCTTACGTAAAATTCTGCTTGAACATCCACTCTCATTCTATCACCCGTAATCAAGGCTTGCGATTGAGCTCTTTTGACCTCAAGTCTTAGGGTTTGCATATTTACCTTAGTAACTTCGTGAAATACAGGCAACACTATGGCACCACCATTTAGTATGACTTTTTCGCCACCAAGTCCAGTTCTAACAAAGGCTAACTCTTTTGTGGAGCGTTTGTAGAGTTTTGAGATGATTATACCTATGGTTATAAGTGCAACTAAGCCTACGATTATGGGCATACCTAGTAAAAACATATCGTTCATTATCGTTCCTTATTTTAAAGTATTGAAGTTATTTTTTATGGCTAAAAAGCCATTTTTATATATCTTAGAGAGCAAGACACTCTCGCCTTGTTTAAACTCGCTTTTTTCGTCTTCTGGCTCAACCATAAAGTAGTGACATTGTCCATATTTGTCCTCTAGTTTGCATTCGGCTGGAAAGCCTTTTTTTGCAGTTCCTAAGATTATTACAGCAGTTTTTCCTATAAAACTTTCCATACTAAGAGCAGTTGACTCATCACGAGGCATAATCTTTGAAATACCTAGTATGAAGTATTTGCTAAAAAAAATAGAAAGTATAAAAACAGCGGGCAATGCCATCCAAAGTGGGGTCAAAAATCCAAGAGTTTGGTGTTGGATGTATTGAGCCATAACCCCTATAAGTCCAAAGGTGCTTAAAAAGCATACTATGGCTACTAAAAGCGGAACTTTTTTGATGTTCATCCAGCTTAAAAATGAGGTTAGTCCTCCATCGGGAACATTTGCATCAAATTCTAGGTCAAAATCTGGCAGGAGTCCATCAAGTAGGGCAAATATACCAAAGCCTAAAATCACACCTATGCCCTCAAGCAAGGCTAGAGCAAAGACAAATCCTAGTGTTAAACTAAAGGGTAAAACCTCGTTTAAGCTAAAAAATTCAATCATTTAAACTTTCTTTGAGTGCTTTTAATCTATCTTCTACCTGTTTGTTTCTGCTTAGTTCTTCAAGTTCGTTTAGTTTTCCTTGTTCATCAGTGTCTGCTTCAAAGCTTTTATTTCCCATGACTCTACTAAAGGCTTCAGTGGCTGCGTCTATGGACTTTTTACTCTCTTCTATAGGGGAGTTTTCTTTTGTTTTAAGCTCTTTTAACTCATCTTCCATATCTCTTTTTTTTGCATTTAGGGCTTTTATGTACTCTTCGTATTTTGCTATTTTTTCATCTGCATCTTTTAGTGATGTTTTTAAAATAGGCAATTGTTCTTCTATGTTTATCTGTTTTGAAGCTCCAGCTTTTGCTAAATCTTCTCTATTTTCTTTGAGGGCTATTTTGATTTGTTCTAGTAATGTGGAGTGCTTTGATTTTAACTCTTCTATCTGTTTTTGCAGCTTTGTTTTCTCAACCACTGCCTTTCCCATTTCGTGGCGAATTTGTGATATAACTGCATCAACTTCTCTTATGCTCTCTTGCATGACTATTTGAGGATTTATCCCCTCAGCTGCGTCTATTAGTGCATTTAGGCTACCTGAGATTATTCTCTTTACTCTTAAGCTCATAGCTTCTGGCATATTGTATCCTTTGTTTTGATATGGGTTATTATATCAAAATACCCATTAAGTAAAACTTTCAATGAGGGCAATCTGTTTTCATACCAAGACTACAAGCTTTTGCGAAAAATTTCTTTGCTTGGGATTGATTTTCTTTATATAGCCATGCAATACCCGCCCAGTGACAAGAGTTGGTATTGTTTTTATCACAAAGATTTGTATAAAGTTCTACGGATTTATCTATATCCTGCTGTACACCTATTCCTTTAAGGTAAAAGTATCCTAAGTTGTTGCAGCTCTTTGAGTCATTTAAATCACAAGCTTTTTGATAAAAACTAAATGCTTTTTTTTCATCTTTTTTGCCACCTTTTCCACTCCAGTACATAGATGCTACGCCTTGACAACTTATGCTTTCATTTAGTTCATACCCTTTTTTATAGTATCTAAAAGCTCTAGGTAGATTTTTTTCTCCATCTACCCCATAAAAAGATTTAGCTCCTAAGTTGTGATAGTGTAGCCATTTTAGGTTTTTGCAAGATATTTTCACTCCTAGTTCACACCCTTTTTTATGGAGCTTTCGTAGATAAGGCAGGTTTATATCTTTTGTTTTGTCATTTAGTATCATCGTTGTTAGATTATGACAGCCTTCTCCTTCGTTTAATCCACAAGATTTTTCAAAAAGTTCATAAGCCTTTTTTATATCTTTCTTTACACCCCAGCCATTAAGATATAAATACCCAAGACTGCTATAGGTTCTGTTTGCTCCTTTTGCTTTTGACCAGTACTTAAAAGCTTTTTTGTACTCTTTATTTTCAAAGTAAACTGCACCCATGTTGTAGCATCTTTTATCATTGTTTTGTTCACAAGATTTATCCCAGCTTAAGATTTTTGAAGCAGGGTAGTTTTTGTATTTTGGATATGACTTGGCTTTTATTTGGTCTTTTAAATATTTTGTAATTTCAAGTTCTTCATAAGCTAAAGCTAGGCTTAATATGCATATAAGTACAAGTATAACGATGTTTTCATTGCTCTTGGTATTTGCGTTGTTGTTAAAAATGTTGAGCAACAACATGGTTACAAGAATAAACAAAAGTATAACTATGATGAGTTTAAGCATAAATTTACCTAATTTTTTTGGTCTAATTTTAGCTAAGATTTTTTATAAAAGCAATGCTTTATCATTTTTTTTGTATCATTTTGCTTTTAGGAGGAGAAATGAAGCATATTTTTAGAGAATACGATATAAGAGGGATATTTGAGCAAGATTTAAACGAAAAATCTGTTAAAAGCATAGGTTATTTGTTGGGGCTTAGGATTAAAAATATTGGAGACATAGTAGCTGTTGGTTATGATGCAAGAGTGCATTCAAAGAAGATATTAAAATGGCTTATAAGTGGTTTAAATAAAGCAGAGCTAAAGGTTTTAAATATGGGCTTAGTGCCAACTCCATGTAACTATTTTGCAGGTTTTAGTGATGAAGATGTAAAAGCAACCATCATGATAACAGGCTCGCACAATCCGCCTGAATATAACGGACTTAAGATAACTATCGACAAATTGCCATTTTTTGGGCAAGATATCCAAGATTTGGGCAAAGAAGTTATGGCTTTTGATGAAAAAATCGAAGATGATTTTAGATGTGAACAGACGCAGACCATGAAAAGCTACGTGGAGTATATAGCTGAACATTTTAAACATCTTAAAGGCATGAGGGAAAGATTTGTTATAGATTGTGGCAACGGAGCAGCAGGAGAGGCTGTAAGTAAGATATGCGAAAAGTTAGACCTTGATGTTAAGATTTTATATGCAAATCCAGATGGCACTTTTCCAAATCATCACCCAGACCCAAGTGAGGAAGAAAATTTAAAAGATGTAAAAGATGAGCTTAAAAGCAAGGAGTTTAAGCTTGGTTTTGCCTTTGATGGAGATGGGGATAGGCTAGGGGTTTTGAGTCAAGATAGGGTTTTTAAAGGCGATGAGATGGCACTTTTATACTCCAAGTTGATGAAAGAGCCAAAAATCTTAGGGGAAGTTAAGTGTTCGCAGATGATGTATGATGAAATCGATAAAATCGGCAAGTCGTATATGTATAAGACAGGGCATAGTAATATCAAGATGAAGATGAGAGAGATTGATATTGATTTAGCCATAGAAGTGAGCGGGCATCTGTTTTTTAATGATAGGTATTTTGGGTATGATGATGCAATTTACGCTATGTTTAGAGCTATGGAGTTGGTTCAAAAAGGCATTGATTTTGATGAGGAGATGAAGAAATATCCAAAGACCTATTCTACTGATGAGATTAAAATCAAAACCACAGACGAAGAAAAATTTAACACTATAAAAAAACTACAAAAATACCTACAGCACCCTAGTAAAGATTTCCCAAAGGTAAAAGATATAGTTGAAGTAGATGGAGTTAGGGTAATCTTTGAAAATGGATGGGGTCTTATAAGGGCTTCAAATACTACACCGACACTTGTTGCAAGGTTTGAGGCGACAAGTAAAAAGGATATGGAGCTTTATCAAAAGGAGCTTAGTGAGGCTTTGCAAAAGTGCTAAAATGTAAAAAAGTTTTGTTGAGTAGATGGAGCTTTTTAAACGTCCTGAATGGGGGTGTTTTGGGGTAATATATGTGGTTTTTAAATAATCATTTAAGCTTTGTAAAAATTTTACTCTTTTGATGTGAGTTATTCGCACTTGGCAATATATAATATGCCAAGTAGATGGAGAGTAGATGGAGGAGTAAAAAAAGCTATTTTTTTCGCAAAATTAAGTGTTTTAAAACACTTTCTAAGTAAAATTTAAATATAATGCAAGAATTTTATAAAGACAAAAAGGCGACAAGATGGAAAACCAATGCAAGAGAGTGCTTATAAAGTTTTCAGGGGAAGCTTTAGCAGGTGAAAACGGTTTTGGTATCGACACGGGAATACTCCGTTTCATAGCTTCAGAGATAAAAAGCATAGTGGATTATGGCGTTGAAGTCGGCATAGTGATAGGCGGAGGAAATATCATACGCGGAGTAAGTGCTGCACAAGACGGTCTTATCAAGCGAACTAGTGGAGACCACATGGGTATGCTTGCAACCGTGATAAACTCCATAGCTATGCAAGAAGCCTTGGAAAAAAATGGGGTAGATGTGAGAGTTCAAAGTGCCATCAAGATGGAAGCTTTTTGTGAAACTTTTATCACTAGAAGAGCTCAAAGACATCTTGAGAAAGGTAGAGCCGTGATATTTGCAGCTGGAACTGGCAACCCTTTCTTTACCACAGATACTGCTGCAACTTTGAGGGCTATTGAGATAGATGCAGATATGATCATAAAAGCTACTAAGGTAGATGGAGTTTATGATAAGGATCCAAATAAGTTCGAGGATGCCCAAAAACTTAGTGTTTTAAGCTATGATAGAGCTTTGCATGACCATATAAAAGTCATGGATGATACCGCCATAGCTTTAGCAAAGGACAATAGCTTGCCTATAGTTGTTTGCAATATGTTTAAGCAAGGCAGTGTTTTGAAGATACTTAAAGGGGACACCCAGCAGTGTTCTATAGTAAAAAATTGATATAAAAATTTAAGGAGATATAGTGAGAACAGAAAAAATAATAGCAAAGGCTTTAGAAAGATTAAATGGAGATAGATACAAGCTATCTTTGGTTGTGTCAAAAAGAGCAGATGAGTTAAGCTCCGGAGCTACTCCGTTTGTTAATGTGGATACAAATAAAATAAAAGCAGCTGATATCGCTATCATGGAAGTAGCTGAGGGAAAGATAGGTTTAGATAGCTTGGTGGATAAGGACTAAAACGCTTGTTAGAAAAACAAATCAAGCTCATAGAAGGATGTCATGATATAGCTTGTGCTACGAAGTTTTTGTATGCCTCAACTGCAAAGACAAAGCTTATACAAAAGGCTTTGGATTTTACTGTTAAAAGTCATGAGGGGCAATTTAGAAAAAGTGGAGAAGCCTATGCCATACACCCCATACTTGTAGCGTCATTTGTGACTTTTTTAGGTGGTGATGAAGCTATGGTGGCGTCTGCACTACTTCATGATGTGGTTGAAGATACTTGTTGCTCTATAGATGAGATACAAGAAGAGTTTGGAGGTGAGGTTGCTAAACTTGTTGAAGGGCTTACTAAAATAATGGAGATAAGACAAGATGAGTTAGTTCCATCTACCTCAAATGAAAGTCTAGTTAAATCTGCCCTTAGTTTTCATAAAATGCTTTTAGCCTCCATTAGTGATGTTAGGGTGCTTGTTATAAAACTTTGTGACAGACTTCATAATATGCTAACTATAGACGCTTTAAGTGAGGCAAAACAAAAACGCATAAGCGAAGAGACCTTGCTAGTTTATGCACCCATAGCCCATAGGCTAGGTATTTCTTCGGTTAAAAATAAACTAGAAGATTTGAGCTTTAAGTATGTATTGCCAAGCGAGTATGAAAAGATAGATAAATTTATCTCAGAACATAAACAACAGCTCACTTTAAGACTAAATCATTTTATCGATAAAACCAAGATACTTATGATGCAAAATGGCTTTACAGATAGCTCTTTTACCATACACAGCAGGATAAAGCACTACTACTCCATCTACTTAAAGATGCAAAGAAAAGGTATAAGTATAGAGGAAGTTTTAGACCTTGTTGCTATCAGGGTTCTTGTTAAAAAAACCCTCGATTGCTACAAGGTGCTTGGTATTTTACATAGTAATTTTAATCCGCTAATCGCAAGATTTAAAGACTATGTAGCCATACCAAAGGAAAATGGTTACCAAACTATTCATACAACCTTATTTGATAAAACTGCTATCATAGAGGCGCAAATACGAACTTTTGATATGGACAACACAGCAGAACTTGGAGTTGCTGCTCACTGGAAGTATAAATCTAGTGGCATTAGTCCTAGTTTAACATGGCTAAATGAACTTGACTTACTAAATGCTGAAAATGAAGAGCAAAGCAGTATAGAAGAGTTTTATGAATATGCTAAAGGAAATCTTTATAGCGAAGATATTTCTGTATTTTCTCCTAAAGGAGATATATATACTTTCTCAAGAGGTTCTATAGTTCTTGATTTTGCTTACGAAATTCACACGCAAGTTGGTATAAGGGCAAAAGAAGCCTATGTAAATCGTCAAAAAGTACCTTTGGTCACTGAGCTTAGAAATGGAGATGTGGTTGAGATAGTTGTAGGCGATGAGATAAGACCGAGATGTAGTTGGATAAACATAGTCCAAACTCCAAAAGCAAGAAGTGCCATAAGGCAAAATTGTCGCCAAAAGATAAGAGATATAGATGCTAAAAGTGCTTATGGAATACTAGCAAATATTTTCAATGTTAGTCATAATAAGATAGAAGAGTGGGTGGAAAATGCAAACTTATCTAAAAATATATCAAGAGCGGCTTATGATTTGAATTATTTAAGAGATTGTGTTGGAAACCTAAAAAAATACGCTCAGTCAAAAAAAGTTTTATTTCCATTGCTAAATATAGACAGATACAAGTTAAGAAAACATAAGTTTGAAAATATTGTTATTTATTCTAATCATAAAGTAGATGGAGTGGAATTTGACTATTGTTGTCACCCTAAAAAAGATGATGATATATTGGCTATAAAAAATTCAACTAGTGTTATCATACATCATAAGCTTTGTTCTCAAGCTTCTAAGTTGGTAAACAATGAAGCCCTTATGAGTTATGTTAGATGGTCAAATAACACCTTACAGCGTTATAGGCTTATAGTGAGCATAGAAAATAACCGCGGTTCACTAGCTTCGTTTTTATTTTATCTTTCTCGCATGGAGATAGATTTAAGCTCCATTGAGTTAAGTAGAAGTGAAGAGGGCGAGGCGGATTATTTTAAACTCATAATAGAATTAAGCGAAAAAGCAAACGCAAAACAGATACAAAGAAAGATAAGGGAAAAATATAAACTTATAGAGTTTGTGTCACTAGATGATGCGTATCAGTAAAAAAGGAAAGAGATGTTAAAAAAAGCGTTAGAAGAGATAAAAAGAGGAAGTGTTGAGATAATCGATGAAGAAAGGCTTGAGGGGCTAGTAAAAGATTATCTTGAGCATGGTAAAACATATAAAGTTAAGATAGGTATGGATCCAACTGCACCGGATTTACACCTAGGACATACAGTTGTGCTTCAAAAGATGGCAACGCTTCAAAAGTATGGAGCCTTTGTTCAGTTTTTAATAGGCGATTTTACGGGTATGATAGGCGATCCTACCGGAAAAAATGCCACAAGAAAAAAACTTGATAAACAAACTGTGGCTAAAAATGCAAAAACATACGAGGAGCAGGTATTTAAGATACTTGACCCTAAAAAAACTGAGGTTATGTTTAACTCAAAGTGGCTAAATGAGCTTGGAACTTTGGGGCTTGTGGAGCTTACTACTACTTTTAATGTGGCAAGAATGCTAGAGCGTGAGGATTTTGAAAAGAGATATAAAAGTCAAACTCCTATATCTATAAGTGAATTTTTATACCCACTATTGCAAGGCTATGATAGTGTTGCTATGGATTGCGACATCGAGATGGGAGGGACTGACCAAAAATTTAATTTACTCATGGGAAGATATTTGCAACGTGCCTATAACTGCGGTAAAGAACAAGCAGTTTTTATGATGCCACTTTTAGAAGGACTAGATGGAGTAAATAAAATGAGTAAGTCTTTAGGAAACTACATAGGCGTAACCGACACCCCTAAAGATATGTTTGGAAAGATTTTAAGCATTAGTGATGAGCTTATGTGGCGATATTATGAACTTTTAAGTACTAAAAGTCTTGAAGAGATTAAAAAGCTAAAATCTGATGTTGATAGCAGAGCGTATCATCCTAAAAAGGCAAAAGAAGATTTGGCTTTAGAGATAACTGCTAGATACCACAGCGAACAAGAGGCTAAAAAAGCCCAAGAAGAGTTTGCCAATGTTCATGCAAAGGGCAACTTACCAAGTGATATAAAAACCCATGAGTGCGAAAGTGGAACGTGGATTGCTAAGGCTTTAGTGGATGCTGGCCTTGAAAGCTCAACTTCGCAAGCTAGAAGAGACATAAAACAAGGTGCGGTTAAAGTAGATGGAGAAAAGGTTAGCGATGAGCAACTCAAGTTTGAAGCAGGCGAGTTTGTTGTTCAAGTTGGAAAAAGAAAGTTTATAAAACTAAAGGTAGTATAATATTTCTAAATTTTGATTTGGAGATTGTAGGCAAGCTGAAAAGATGGCGGATTGTTTTTTAAATGGACAAAAATATAAGCTAAACGAGATAATAGGCGTGGAGCAATTGAATAAAAAGTTGGTAGATGGATAAAATGCTTAGAATATTTACTATAGTTTTACTAGTATGCACTGTTTCTTGGTCACAAGGTCGGTATGATGAACAATTGAAGCAGTTTGATAGAGTTCAAAAAACCCTAAGTCAAGCTGATATGTTAAAGTATCATCATAGTTTAAAAAATATCTATATTCAGTCTATTATAAACAATGATTTAAGGCTAAAGATACGAACCTTACAAAGGCTTATGATAACATCTTCAAGCTTAGGCTTGGATAGTAAGGCTTATGAAAAAGAGTTAAGAACCTTACAAAAGATGGCGGGCAAGAAAGGCTCTAAAATCAAGGTTTTAAAGCTTAGAAAACCACTTCCGTCTACCAAAGACCAAAGCGCTCAAGAAAACAAGATATCAGAGCTTTTCCCACAGAAGAGAAAAATAAAAAAACTAAAAGATATAAAAGAGTATAAAAATCCCCATAAAACAAAGTATTCAAATGCAAGGATACTTAAAGTTCAAAATTCTAGCAAGGGTTTGTCCTTGGTATTTGATAGAAGCATAGGCGATGTTGATGTAAAGGGTTTTGCCCTAAAAGGCAAGCTAAATGGAAGAGCTTTTTATAGATATGTTTATGATATGGGTGGAGTTTTAGTAGGTAAGGCTAAAAAATACAAAGTACCAAATATAACCATGCAAGTAAGTCAGTACAATAAAAAAGTTGTAAGGGTTGTTTTTAGTAGCTACAAAAAGCTAAAGCTTTATTATTCTAAGATAGACAATACTATAAACATAGGCTCGAAATACTTAAGAGCCCAGCCCGAAGAGCCTGAGGTAGAAATACCAAGCATAAGTGAATCTCGAACAAAAGATATAATACCTCCTTACAATTCAAGCTATAGTCCAAGCTCTAAATCAATCGTTATCGATGCTGGTCACGGTGGAAAAGATGGAGGCGCTCAAGGCTCTAGGGGACTTAGCGAGAAAAAGGTAGTTTTACAAGTTGCTCTAAGATTGGGCAAGGAGTTAAAGGCTAGAGGTTTTAGGGTATATTTTACAAGAACAAGGGATAAATTTATAAAGCTAAGAAGTAGGACAAGAATGGCAAACAAAAAGGGGGCTGATATGTTTGTTTCTATCCATGCAAATGCAGCACCTTATAAAAGAAAATATAATGATATGCAAGGTGTGGAGACATTTTTTCTCTCTCCTGCTAGGTCAAACCGTTCTAAAAATGTAGCAGCTTTGGAAAATAAATCTGACATTGACGAGATGGATTATTTCTCAAAACAAACCTTTTTAAATTTTTTAAACAAACATAAGATAATAGCTTCAAATAAGCTAGCCCTTGATATACAACAAGGCATGATAAATTCTATTGGAAAAAGAAGGGTAAAAGATGGTGGAGTAAGAGAAGCTCCATTTTGGGTGCTAGTTGGTGCTCAAATGCCAGCCGTTTTGGTGGAAATTGGTTATATAACTCATCCTATAGAGGGAAAAAGATTGGCATCTAAAAAATATCAAACCCTTTTAGCAAACGGTATAGCAAACGGCATACAGACATATTTCGCAAATAACAAATGATAAAAAAAGCAGATATCCTTTGGCAAGGAGATACTCCTGTGTCAAAGGGCTTTAATGAGGGGTATTTTAGTTTAAGTGGGGGCTTAGAGGAGAGCTTACATGTATTTTTAAAAGGCAATGACTTGACTAGAGCATGGGAAGATAAAGATATTTTTGTCATAGGCGAGAGTGGCTTTGGAACAGGACTTAACTTTTTAAATGTTTTAAAGCTGTATGAAAATAGCATAAAAAAACCAAAAGAGCTTTGGTTTGTAAGTGTTGAAAAAGAGCCTTTAAGTTTGCAAGATATTAAAAAAGCCCACTCCTTTTTTTCTGATATTTTGCCTTATTCTAAGCTTTTGCAAGCTAAGTATCCTCCACTATCTTCAGGTCTTCATCTACTTAGCTTTAAAAATGTAAAACTTATGCTGTATTTTGGTGATATCAAAGAGGCATTTAGCTCTCTGGAGTTTAAGGCAAACGCTTGGTTTTTAGATGGTTTTTCTCCTTCAAAAAATCCTGATATGTGGGATGAGAAAACTTTAAATCTTATCAAAAATAGAAGTGCTAAAAATGCAACACTTTCTACTTTTAGTGTAGCAAGAGTTTTAAGAGATGGGCTAGATAAGGCCGGTTTTGTGTGGAAAAAAACTGATGGCTTTGGTGATAAAAAACAAATGCTAAAGGCTCATTTGCCTATATCAAATGAAAGTAGTAGTAAAAAACCTTGGTTTGCCAATATAAAGCCTTATGATGGCGAAAAGAGAGCCATAGTTGTAGGCAGTGGTATAGCCGGAGCTAGTATAGTTTATAAATTGGCCTCAAAAGGATGGGAAGTTAATGTATTAGAAAAAGCTATGAGTCCAGGGCAGGGTGGTAGCGGAAATCATTGTGGTGCAGTTACTCCTCTCATAACCTTGCCTGACATTGCTTTAGGGCAGATGTACGAAAGAGCTTTTTTGCAAGCAGTAAGTTTTTATAAAGAGCTTGGCATTGGTAAATTTGAAGGTTTAAAACATTACGCCCATAACGCTTCATGGTTAAAAAGATGGGAAGCTTGGAGTTGTAGGGGTAGTGAGATATTTGAGTGTAAAGAAGATGAAATAGGAAAATATTTTCATATTCACAGTGGGGGATATTTGCAACCCTTTAAGGCTTGTGCTGAGTTGATAAATGCTAGTGAAAATATCAAATTTTACCCAGATAGTGAAGTGGTAGATTTTGTTTATAAAAATGAAATGTATGAGCTTAAAACCCACAAGAAATCCTTTAAAGCTCCTGTGCTTATCATCTCAAATGCCTATGAGGCTGAAAATTTACTAAAAAAGCATTCTTTAAGTTTGCAAAAAATACGAGGTCAAGTGAGTTTTTTGCCAAAAGCCGTGCAAACCAAAGAGCCACTGTGTGCAAAGGGTTATGTATGTCCTTTTATTGATGGAAAACAAGTTATCGGAGCAACTTACATAAAAGATGATGAGTGTAAAAGTGTTAGGGTAAGGGACAATCAAGAAAATCTTGATAATGTAAAAGAATTTTTAGGTGGATTAAAATATGATGCTAAAAGCCTAGATGGAAGAGTATCTTATAGGTGTTCAAGTGGCGATAGATTTCCCATCGTTGGAGCTTTGGGAGATGTGGATTTTTTTAAAAGTGAATATAAAGCAATGCCATGGAAAAGACATAAGCCTCATTTGTTTAAAGAGGCAAGGTATCTGCCAAATCTTTACATCTCAACAGCCCACGGCTCAAGGGGACTTGTTAGCTCTATTTTAGGAGCAAATATCATAGCATCTATGCTAGATGGAGCACCCATTCCACTAGATAAACATCTGCTTGATGAGCTGAACCCAAACCGTTTTATCATAAGACGACTTCAGAGACAAGAGGTTTGGTAGTATAAAGAAGTATTATAGATACATGTTTTGTTGATGATTTTCTATCTATTTGTTTTTGTAAAATATTTACAGTGGCATATTCAGCTTTTTACTGGCCATGCCACAACTAAGAAAGCTAAAGCCTTGCTAGTGAAGGCTTTAAAATACATAAACAGCGCTTATCCATCCAAATAAAATGAGAGGAATATTGAAGTGTAAAAAGGTAGGTACAACACTATCCCAAATGTGGTCATGTTGTCCATCTGCGTTAAGACCCGCTGTTGGGCCAAGGGTTGAGTCACTTGCAGGACTTCCTGCGTCTCCTAGTGCTGCTGCTGTTCCTATGATGGCTATAGTTGCCATGGTTGAAAAACCAAGCTCTAAGCAAAGTGGAGCATAAATGGTAGCAACTATGGGAATGGTGGCAAATGATGAGCCTATACCCATGGTTATAAAAAGACCAACTAAAAGCATTAGAAGTGCTGCTAAGGATTTGTTAGCCCCTACAAGCTCAACACTTGAATTTACTAGGTTTTGTATATCGCCTGTGGCACTTACAACACTTGCAAAGCCATTTGCTGCTATCATAATAAAGCCAATTAGCCCCATCATGTGAAGACCTTTTATGAAAAAGTCTTGGGTTTCATTTGCTTTTACAACTCCGCCTAAGATAAAAATAAGAAAACCAATAAGCGAACCTATGATGATAGAATCTGTGTATAATTGTATGTATAAAGCTAAAATAACTGATACTAAAGCGACGATTATGTGAAATGGGCTTATAGTTTTACTTTCGTTTTGAATTTGTATAATTTTTTCAAAGTCATACTTTCTTTTCTTAGAATAGCTAAAAAATATTGCTATTAAAAGTCCTAAAAACATACCTCCTACAGGTACTGCCATAGCAAGGGGAAGTTGCCCTTTTGTGGCTGCTATTCCATTTGCTGTAAGCTTACTTAGTAAGATTTCATTTAAAAATATTCCACCAAATCCAATCGGTAAAAGCATATAAGTTGCTGTAAGTCCAAAGGTTAGAGTGCAAGCCACCGCTCTTCTATCGAGGGATAGTTTTGCCATTACTTGTAAAAGTGGCGGGATAAGTATAGGTATAAATGCTATGTGAACTGGCACTATGTTTTGTGAAGATACGGCGGCTGCTAGAATTAAAGATAACATTGAAAATTTTATATATATAAATTGCATTTTATTTTGATTTTCTTGGTTTATCTTTTTGATGATTGAATTTGAGAGCAGGTCTGTGATACCTGAACGAGAAATTGCTACAGCAAAAGTACCAAGCATGACATAACTAAGTGCTATGGTTGCCCCTTCTCCTAAACCTGCATTAAAAGCTTTTATAGTCTCATTTAAACTATCAATAAAGGCTTGCATGGTGCCGTTAAAGCCATTTGTCGAAGAAAGCTTATTGGAAAGTCCATTGGCAATGCCTCCAAATAAGGCTCCTACGATGAGAGATATTACTATATTTACTCTTAGTAAAGAGAGTATAACCATAATACAAACTGCTAGTATTACGCTATTCATGATATTCCTTTGTGATTTTTAAATAAAAGATTATAGCATAATTTTATAAAAAATCTTTGAATTATACTTTTTCAGACAAAAACCCTTTGCACTTTTTGCACATATATCTTGTGCCCTTTTTTATCCTGTTGTGTCTTGTTTGGGAGAGTAGATGGAGGGTTTTGCACTCACATGTGTAGCTAAATCTTTTTCTTTGTTTTTGTAGCATTTCATATTTTGGTCTTTTTTTGGGATTGTATGGCGAGTTTTCAAGCTTACTCATGATGAGCCTCCACTCTTTTCCATGAGGCATAACTTTATAATCATATATCTCCATTTGTACAGCGTGGGCAACTTCGTGAGTTAAAACATCGTCAAGATATATTTGTCTGTATTGGTTTAATAATCTATCGTGAAGTCTGATATGATAGAGGTTTTTTAGTTTTTTGCATTGCCCAATAGTGCAAGTTCCTTTAAGGTCAAAACTAAGTTTTATATGTAGTTTTAAGCCAAAAAGTTCAGAGACTTTGACTAGCAAAGCCTCTAAAGCCTCTTTGGCTCTTTGTTGCATTATTTCGTTTTATTAAAAGTAGTTGTTAAAGCTTGTTTTAACATTCTAGTTTGTTTTTTATCTCTTGGGCTTCCATTTAAGATATCTTCATGTCTATATATTCTATTGTAATAGTCTATATTGTTTTGATCTTCAACTTGAAGTCTAGCACCGTCCAGGCTTATGCCTAAAAACACACCATTGCTTCTTCCTAGAGCTAAAATATTTGCTGCAATATTTGGACCATCTGTCATGTGTCTTTTTGTTCCACCGCCTAGTATGCTTGCATCTGCACCTAAGTCCAAAGTCTCTGTTCCATTTAATAGCCCGCTGTAGCTTCTTGTGTTATCAAAAAGCAGTATGGTATCGCTAGAAACATATCCTGCTTGTGGACCTACGCCTAAGCCTGAAATTTTGACAAAAAGTGGATCGCTCCAACTGCCATCAGCATTTTTTATACAAAAAATTCCTTCACCTTCTAAATAGGTTGCTAAAAAACCGGTCTTTACTAGGTCTGGTATGATAGCTATGGCTTTTATTCTATCTCTTTTAAATCTTTTTGGAAGTTTATAGTTTTTGTTTGAGCCATTGTAGTCTTGATTGAAAATCTTTACGATCTGAGTAGCGGTTGTTACCATTTGGTTTTGTTTAAAATCAGCAAATGCGTTAGAAGCAAACGCAAAAACTAAAAAAAATGGTATAATTACAAGTCTTAACATGGTGTTATCCTTTGAAATTTTAAATTTAGATAGCATTATATCATTGTTTTTTAAAAAAATCCATAATTTTTGTCTTGGTTTTATAAAAAAATATAAAAAATAGGAAAAAAATGAAAAATTTAATAATTTTCTTTGCTTTTTGTAGCTTAAGTTTTGCAAATGTAGTGGCACATAATGGAAGCAGTGTGATTTTAGAGTTTAAAAAAGGTAGTGTTAGTAAACTTAGTATAGGTAAAAAAAAGCTTCATGTGTTGCCTCACCCAAAAGATACAAAAAAAAGTATAGTTTTTATCCCTATAAAATATAGACAAAGTACGGATTTGGTGCTTGATTATAAATTTAAAGGAAAGAGTAAAAAGCTTTTTATTGATGTAAAACAAAAAAAATATAAAAGAGAAAAGTTAAGGGTAGATGGTTCAAGGGTTAAGCCACCTAAGAAGGTCTTAAAACGCATTAGCCAAGAGTATAAAGAGGCTATGAGGATATATGGAAGTTTTGATAAAAAGAGGTATTGGAGTAAGCCTTTTATAAATCCTTTAAACTCCAAGATAACAAGTCACTACGGAACTGCTAGAGTTTTTAATGGTAAACTTAAAAGTTTTCATGGGGGGACTGATTTTAGAGCTAAGATGAAAACTCCCATAAGGGCAAGTAATGATGGAGTTGTAGTTTTAAGTAAAAAGCGTTACTATGCTGGAGGTACGATTATACTTAGCCATGGAGAAGGGGTTTATACTTGCTATTATCATCTATCAAAAATGACTTTAAAGGTTGGAGATAGGGTTAAAAGGGGAGATATCGTTGGTCTTAGTGGGAAAAGCGGTAGGGTTACAGGGCCTCATCTTCATTTTACGGTTATGCTAAATGGAGTTAGTGTGGATTCGCAAGATTTTATAGATAAAGTGAATGCTTTATTTGAGAATGAGTAGATGGAATTTATAGAATTTATCGAATACATAGGTATATTTGCCTTTGCTTTGAGTGGATTTTTTATGGCAACTAGGCATAGGTTGGATTTGCTTGGTATTTTTATATCTGCTTTTTTAACTGCTCTTGGGGGCGGTATCACAAGGGATGCATTAGCGGGAAAACTGCCCTATACTTTTACACATTTAGCACCCGGTTTTTTAGTTATTTTAGCACTTGTCTTAGCTATAGTTTTTAAGCTTCATAAATATTCAAAAGTTGAGAGCAATTTTGTTTTTATCCTAAGCGATACTTTGGGACTTGTTAGTTTTTCTTTAACAGCATCCATATTGGCACTTGGTGTTGGATTTTCATTTTTTGGAGTGGTATTGTTAGGTCTAATCACTGCTGTTGGAGGAGGAGTGCTGAGGGATGTGCTGTTAAACCAAGTTCCACTTTTGTTAAATACTGGACTTTATGGAACCATATCTTTAGCTGTTGGAAGTTTGGTTTATCTTTTTAGTGTTGTGGGTTTTTTAAATCCTTATACTATGGGGTTTATATTTGTTTTTGGGGTTATTTTTAGATTGTTGGCGTATTATAAAAATTGGCATTTGCCAGTGTTAGACTAAGGAGAATTTATGTTTAAAGAGCTAGACAAAGAGTATGTTTTACAAACTTACGATAAAAACTATACAAGATTTGTTAGTGGCAAAAGTGCTACTTTAGTAGATGGATATGGAAATGGATATATAGACTTTACAAGTGGCATAGGAGTTGTTAGCGTAGGTCATGGAAACAAAAGGCTAGCAGACGTGATAAGCCAACAAGCAAAAAACATCTTACACATTTCAAATCTATATGTCATAGAGCCTCAAGTTCTTTTGGCAAAAAAGATAAGTGAGCTAAGTGGTATGGAGCTTGGAGTATTTTTTGCAAATAGTGGAGCTGAGGCAAATGAAGGGGCTATAAAACTTGCTAGAAAATGGGGCAACAAAAAAGGAAAAAATCACATCATAACCTTAAAAAACTCTTTTCACGGCAGAACTTTAGCCACCTTAAAAGCAACAGGTCAAGAGAGTTTTCACACTTCAGACTTTAAACCCTTTATAGATGGTTTTAGTTTTGTTGAAAATATAGACGAAATGATGCAAAGAGTAGATGGAGATGTTTTAGCTGTTATGATAGAGCTTATTCAAGGGGAGGGCGGGGTAAATGCTTTAGATAAATTAAAGGTAAAAAAGTTAGAGGAAATTTGTAAGAAAAATGATGTTTTACTTATAGTAGATGAAGTACAAACGGGGGTTTTTAGAACAGGGGAGTTTTTATGCTCGCAAGTTTATGATATAAAGCCAGATATTATAACTTTAGCTAAAGGTTTAGGTGGCGGAGTTCCTATAGGAGCAGTTTTAACAAGGCATAAAGATATTTTTAGCTATGGAGACCATGGGAGTACTTTTGGGGGAAATTTTTTAGTAACAAGGTCAGCTTTAGAGGTTTTAGGCATCTTAGAAGAGATGAAAAAAGATGAAGACTTGGATAAAAATATAGCATATTTTAAAAAGAAACTAAAGGAACTTGTTTTAAAATTTCCAAAACTTTTTAGCAAGGTAAAAGGGGAGGGTTTAATGCTTGGTTTAGAGTGTGAAGTTGAAGTAAAAGAGCTTATAAAAAAAGCCCATAAACATGGAGTTTTGGTACTAAAAGCAGGGCTTAATACCATGAGATTTTTACCACCACTTAATATAAGCCATAAAGAGATAGATGAAGGTTTTAAAAGATTAAAGGAAGCTTTTGATGAAGCCATTTAGTGACTATATGACTCAGTGGTTATATGGAGAAAAAGGCTACTATGCCTCTATGCCAAAGATTGGTAAAGATGGGGATTTTTATACCTCAGTTAGCACTTCTATTTTTTTTGGAGGAAGTATAGCAAACTATCTTTTGAGTGTAGTAGATGGAGGTTTTTTGTCTCCATCTACTGCAGTAGTTGAGATAGGTGCTCACAGGGGATATATGATGGCTGACATGATACAGTTTATATACACTTTAAGACCTGAATTTTTGGAAACTTTAAGCTTTGTTGTGGTTGAGCCATTGGATAATGTGCGAGAGGCACAAAGGGAGTATTTTGCTTCATCTTTTGGGAACAAAGTAAATATAAATATAGTTAAAAGCTTAAAGGAGTTAAACTGCGATGAGGCTTTTGTAGTGAGCAATGAGCTTTTTGATGCCTTTACTTGCGAGCTTATACACAATGACAAAATGCTTTATATTCACGAGGGAAGGGCAGTTTTTGGGGGTTTGAGCAGTGAGGCAAAGGAGTTAAAAGATAAGTATAATGTCACAAGAGGCGAGGTTAGCTTAGGAGTAGATGGATTTGTAAAACAGATAAATAAAGCCTTTAAAAAGTATGAGTTTGTCAGTTTTGATTATGGGCAGATGGGAGCTAGAGGGGAGATAAGTTTAAGGGTTTATAAAAACCATAAGAGCTATCCTTTTTTTGAGTTAACAACCTATGGGGGAAGTGAAGATAGTTTTTCTAAATTTTTTGCAAATAGCGACATAACTTATGATGTAAATTTTACCCAAATAAAAGATGAGTTTGACAAGCATGGGGCAAGACTTAAAAAATTTTGTACTCAAATGGTAGCACTAAGCGATTTTGGCATAAGTGATTTACTTGAAATCTTACATCAAAATGTAGATGAAAAGGCTTATGTAAATGAGGTCTCTAAGGTTAAACAGCTTTTATTGCCTGAGTATTTAGGAGAGAGGTTTAAGATGATAAATTTTACAAAAGGCTAAGGGAAGACCCTTAACCTTTGTAGTTTTCTATAGCTTTTTGTAGCATAGCTTGTGCTGCTTTTTTGTCAGCAAAATCTTTAACTTTTACCCACTTGTTAGGCTCAAGCATTTTGTATGTTTCAAAAAAGTTTTTTATCTTGTTTAGTTTTGCCTTTGGCATATCGTTGATATCTTGTATATCGTCGTATGTTGGGTCTATCTTGCTTACAGGAAGTGCTAAAAGTTTCTCGTCCATGCCTGCTTCATCTTCCATAACAAGTATGCCTATAAGGCGACATTTTATAACGCTTCCTGCTTGTAAAGGTGCGTCATTTAAAACTAGTATGTCAGCTGGGTCACCATCTTCGGCTAGAGTGTTTGGCACAAAACCGTAGTTTGCTGGGTAGTACATGGCACTATAAAGCATTCTATCAACCACAACAGCACCACTATCTTTGTCGATTTCGTATTTTACATTTGAGCCATTTGGTATCTCGATTAGAGCGTTAATGGCATCTGGGTTTTCGCCTACTTTGATTTTTGATATATTCATTTATTTATTCTCCTTTGTTTATCTTGTTTGGCTATTTACGAATTTTCTTTTACAAAAGCTTCCATCTCAGCTACTATCTCTTCGATACTTCTCTCGCCATTTATCTTTTTAAGCAGATTTTTTTTGCTGTAAAAATTTTGTATATCTGCAAGTGGTTCGGTGTAAACTTTCATTCTGTTTTTAAACACTTCAGCATTGTCATCAGCTCCCCTGTTGCGTCCTAGTACTCTATCTAGGGCTACTTCTTCGCTAACTTCAACCTCTATAACACTTACAAGTTCTACATCAGGCGTATCTTTTAGCTGTTTATCTAGCTCTTCCATTTGCTCGTTGCTTCTTGGGTATCCATCTATCAAAACTATATCTTTTGGACTGTTTTTGATAGCTGTCATAATGGTTTGAACTACGATTTCAAGTGGAACAAGGTTTCCTTTACTTACAAAACTGTCTATTAGTTTTCCTCTCTCACTTCCGCTTGCAACTTCGCCTCTTAAAAGCTCTCCTGTGGAGTAGTGAGCTATGGTTTTGTCATTTTTCTCAGCTATCAGGCTAGCGTCAGTTGTTTTTCCACTACCTGGTGCGCCTATGATTAGAAATAATTTTTTCATTTACTTTCCTTTTGTTTTGTCTCTCTTAATCTTATGCCAACTTCTCTTAGTTGCTCTAAACTTACTTGGGCAGGTGCTTGGGTAAGTGGGCAAGTTGCTCTTTGGGTTTTTGGAAATGCTATAACATCGCGTATGCTTTTTGAGTTTGTTAAAAGCATGATGAGTCTATCGAGTCCTAGAGCAATGCCCCCATGTGGCGGAGCACCAAGCTCTAAGGCTTCAAGTAAGAAGCCAAATTTTTCATTTGCTTCTTCTTCTGTGATGTTTAGCAGTTCAAAAACCTTCTTTTGAACCTCTTTTTTGTGTATTCTCATACTTCCGCCACCTAACTCAACCCCATTTAGTACGATGTCGTAAGCTATACTTTCCATGTCTTCTATGTTAGCGTTTAAGTCTTTTGGCATGGTAAATGGGTGGTGAAGCGCTTTGAGTTTTCCGTCTTCGCTTTCAAACATTTCAAAGTCAGTTACCCAAACAAATTTAAATTCATTTTGCGGTATGATGTCCATCTGCTCGGCAAGGAAAATCCTAAATCTTCCCATGTAGTCAAATACCACAGACTTTTTGCCCGCTCCAAAGAAGATAACATCTCCTACTTTTGCATCACATCTTTTTATGATTTCATCTAGGTCAGCTTCGCTGAAAAATTTAACTAATGGTCCCTTTAGTCCATCTTCTTTCATTTGGAAAAATGCCAAACCCTGTGCGCCAAACTTTCTAACATAATCTTCAAAGCTTTTCATCTGTCGTTTTGAGAAAATATTATCTCCGTTTGGAACTTTTAGGGCTTTTACTCTATTTTTGCGAGTATCTGAAGCGATGGATGAGAAGATTTCATTGCTGCTTTTTGCAAATATATCCATCACATCAACCATCTCAAGACCGTAGCGAAGGTCAGGCTTGTCGCTTCCGTAAGTCTCCATAGCATGCTTATATGTCATTCGCTCAAATGGAGGCTTTATCTCAAAACCTGCTTCTTTAAAGATGTTTTTAAGCATTTTTTCAGTTACTTCGATAACTTCTTCTTGGTCTGTAAAGCTCATCTCTATGTCTATTTGGGTAAATTCAGGCTGTCTATCGGCTCTTAAGTCTTCGTCTCTAAAACATTTTGCGATTTGAAAATACCTATCAAACCCTCCACACATTAGAAGTTGTTTGAAAAGCTGTGGACTTTGAGGAAGTGCGTAAAACTCGCCGTTGTGAACTCTGCTTGGCACAAGATAGTCTCTTGCTCCTTCTGGGGTAGCCTTTGTTAGTATGGGAGTTTCAACCTCTAAAAAACCAAGTTCATCAAGGGTATTTCTAACGGCAACTGTAGCTTTGCTTCTAAGCTTAAAAGCCTCAAACATCTTTGGGGTTCTTAGGTCAAGATAGCGGTATTTTAGTCTTATCTCTTCGTTTACGTTTTCGTCATTTATAACAAAAGGTAAAGCACGTGAAGTATTTTCCACGATAAGTTCATCGATTATGATTTCGATTTTACCGGTTTTTAGCTTAGGATTTTCAAGTCCTTCGCCTCTTAGTCTAACTTTTCCTTTTGCTCTTAAGACAAACTCATCTCTTACGTTTGATGCTATCTCGTGGGCTGTTTTGTCGTGTTCTGGGTCGCAGACTAGTTGCAATAACCCTGTTTTATCTCGTAAGTCGATAAAGATGATGCCTCCGTGGTCACGGTAGGAGTTTGCCCAACCGCAAACCTCAACCTCTAAGCCAACATCTTTTTCACTTAAATCTGTACAGTAGTGACTTCTCAAAATTTTTCCTTATTATGTTGTTTGATTTTAAAAATGGAGATATTTTAGCAAAAAAATACTTTTAGTCTTTTGAAACGTTGAAAATTTAAAATAGTTCGCTGTGTGAGCCTATATTTATGGCTGTTAGGATTAGTATGTCTTTGTCTTTGTGGTATATCAAAAGTAAGTCTGGTTTTATGTGGCATTCTTGCAAGCCTTTAAGATTGCCTTTTAGGGTGCGGTTTTTGTATTTTGCCTCTAGTGGTTCATCATTGGTTAGGGCGTTGATTGTTTTATCAATAAAAGACAGTAAACTCTTGTCAATTTTTTTGATTGATTTTTTATATTTTGAAGAGTAGATTATTTTATATTTATTTTTCATTCATGATAGCCTCGTGCATTTCTTCAGCACTGTCGTAAGCCTTAATTTTTCCCTCTTTGTAAGCTTTTTTTGTCTCTTCTAACTCTTTGATTAAAGGGTGTTTTTTCTCTTTTGTTTTTTTAATGCTAATATCAAGTTCAGGACGCATTTTTAAAATGCTTTTTATAGCATCATACACACTTTTGTCAGCATTTGATATGTTTATAGCTATATTCATAACATCTCCTTTTTGTTTTACATTTTAACAGATAAATACTTTTAGTCTTTTGAAACGTTGAAAATTTAATCTTAAGAATAAATAGCATTTTAAGTAAAATTTAATGGGGGGGTAGAATTTAGAAGAAGTTTAAAGGAGGCTAAATGAATGAAAAATATATAAATATTTCTTTGGGTATTTTAGGTGGAATTGTAGGTTCGGTTGTAAAATCTTTTTTTACAACGGGAAAAATGAGTGTAATTGATATGATAATTGTTGCTGTATGTGGTTGCATTGTGGTTGGCGTTATAGTAGCAAATAAAAATAAGGAAAGTAAATAATGAAAAAAGTGATTTTAGTTTTAAGTTTTTTAGTATTAGGTGCTTATGCAGATGTTTGTACACATAAACAATATAATGAATTTGTTCCTTCAAAAAGTAGCAGATATAAACTTGTTGTTGAGTCCGTAAATGAGTCTATCAAAACTTATATTGATAAAAAAAGTATAAAATACAACAAAAAAACACATATTGCAACTGTTTGGAAAACTGATGAAGCTAGGAATGTTAAAGGGATTGGAGTGTTTAGGTCGCTAAAAAGCTATAATATGCTAAATGGCAAATCACAAAATACACTAGTAGCGTTGTATGCGTGTTCAGGTGTACATCTTAAAAGTTTCGAGTACAAAAAATGGTTAGTTACCGTTCCTGGAAGCATTGACGAAAAAGTGCTTAATTATTTAAAATTTTATTTAGGTGTAAAATAAATAAACAATCTTTCGCCTCGTCTAAAGGGGCGAAAATCTTTCTTTTAAACTTTTTTCGCTAAAATATCCTAAAAAACTAAAGGAAGATCATGCGAAATCAACCAAAATACAACTTCTTTAAAAATACAACTTATGCGCTTAAGGGCGTGAGGGAGCTTTTAAAAACTGAAACCTCTTTTAAGATTGAGCTAACTGTTTTTATAGCTTTACTGCCCATAATCTTTTTTCTGCCCGTACCACCAACGCATAAAATGTTTATGTTTATTACGCTTTTTTTAGTACCCTTTGCGGAGGCTATAAATAGTGCCATTGAGCGGGTTGTGGACTTGGTTACAACTGAGCATCATCCTTTAGCTGGGCAGGCAAAGGATATAGGAAGTGCTATCGTTTTTTTGAGTATTTGTCTTTGTTGTGCTACTTGGGTGATGGTGCTGTGTTTTTATATATTTAAAGCGACTGCGTAGGAGTGGTGGGCGAAATGAAAAGACTAGAAGATATGGAAAATCTACTTTTTCAGTGCGAAAAAGATGTCAAAGATTTGGAAGAGATTAAAAAGAAGCTTAAGAAAATAGAGCAAAATCGTGAAAGATTGGCTAAATATTATGACGAAGAGTATATGAATGATATGGACAATGCCAAAAAACACGATAGAGACTACGCTATGCTTGATGAAGATAGTATTTGGAATGTTTTAACAGACGAGCATCAAAGCAAGATTGATATTATTAAATTTTTGGTTAAAAGCATATAATTTTAAAGAGTAGATGGGGAGTAGATGGAGCTTTTTAAAAGCCATATATAGTGGTGTTTTTGAGCAATATATATGATTTTTTAATAATTATTTAAGCTTTGTTAAATTTGCTCTTTAGATGCAAGTTATTCGCGCTTTGCAATATATAATATGTCGAGTAGATGGAGTAAAATTTATCTGCCTAAGTTGCACCCTAGCTTTATCTCTAGGGTGTAAAAATTTACTTAACTAGCATGCCTTCTATGTCTACTTCTATTTTTACGTTTTCTCCTATTGCTACACCGCCTGTGTCAAGAGCTGAGTTGTATTTTAATCCAAAATCAGTTCTATTTATCTTGCCGTATAGTGAAAATCCTAGTCTTTGGTTTCCCCATGGGTCTTTTATGATGCCGTTGTTTTCAAAGTTAAGTTTTACATCTTTTGTGATACCATTTAAAGTGAGTTTTCCGTAGGCAAAATCTCCATCTGTTTTGCTTAGTTTAAAGGTGATTTTTGGAAATTTTTCCACATCAAAAAAGTCCTTACCTTTTAAATGCTTGTCTCTTTTTTCATTTTTTGTATCTACTGAGCTAGTGTCTACGCTAGCTTCCAAGGTTTTAAAATGTTTTATTTTTTCGTCATAGACGATTTTTGCATCAAATTTGTCAAATCCACCTTTTACATTGCTAATCATCATGTGTTTAACTTTAAAATTTACACTTGAGTGAGATTTATCTAGTTTGTAGGTTCCTGCGAACAATAGGCTAGATAGACTTAGAAATAAAAACATCTTTTTTGATAGTTTCATGATAGTCCTTTTTATGTAAGTATGATAAATATTACTTCTAATATTTATCATCTAAAATTAGTTTATCTTAAAAATGTTAATCAAATATTAATGAATTATGAGAAATATTTCGCCAAAAATATGATATACTAAAATTAAAAAAAGAGTTGCTATGAAGATATTTTTTGCCTTATTGCCTATCATTTTAGCCTTAGGAGTTGGTTATGCTTTGGGAAAGATTTTACCAAGTAGGATAAATATAAAACTTATAAAAAGCATATCGCCCTTGGTTTTATGTATGCTATTTTTACTTGGCTTTGAATTTGGAGAGATTATATTTTCGGCAAAATCTTTGGCTAGTGTTTTGAAAAATGCTATGATTTTTTCCATTTTAACCACGCTTATACCTGCTGTTTTACTTTTACTTTTAAAAGATTTCCAAAATACTAAAAAACATGAAAAGTTTTCTTTTAAAACTGCACTTCCTGCTTTAAAAGAAAGTTTTATGGCTTTGGGAGCTTGTTTTTTAGGGGCTTTACTGTTTGTGTTACAAAATAACTTTGAATTCCATCTTGCTTTGCCTGAAAGTGCAGATTTGCTTTTGGTGTTGATTTTACTGGTTGGGCTTGATTTGACTCAGATAGATTTGGATAAAAAATATCTCACTTACAATATGATACTTATACCTTTTTTAGTTGTTTTAGGTTCGCTAATCGGCGGAGTTTTAGCTTCTTATGTGAGCGATGAAAGTTTAAAAATATCTTTAGCACTTTCTAGTGGCTTTGGTTGGTTTACTCTATCAAGCGTGCTTTTAAGTGATGCTTATGGGGTGGAGTATGGAAGCATGGCATTGCTTACGGATTTATTTAGGGAGCTAATAGCCATCGTACTTTTGTATTTTTTAGGACAAAAACGTCCAAAATTGGCAATAGGGGCTAGTGGGGCAACTGCTTTAGATTCTACTTTGCCTATCATAAAGCAAACTTGCTCGTCAAACTATATCCCAACAGCTTTGTTTAGCGGTTTTGTTTTGACTGTTCTTGCACCTATTTTTATCACGATTTTTACCCCTTGAAATTTTGCCAAATGTTTACAAATTTTTCCACTGCCTCCTTTAACTCATCTTCGCTAAACCCACCAAAACCTAAAGATATATACTTATCAAATCTTGTGTAAATTTTGACCTCATTTGTTTTGCAAAAAAGTTCAAACTTTTTTATATCCATCATGACAGTTGGCTTTATGATGATATTTAGCCCACAGCCTTGTTTTATAATCTCTATCTCATCGCCTATTTTTTCAAGCAAATATGATTTTAAAAGATTGTGTAGTTTTTTATTTTTAGTTCTGATTTTTCGTATGTGTCTAGCAAAATAGCCCTCTTTTATAAAAAGCTCTAAAGTCTTTTGGTTACACAATGATATACCAGAAAATGGATAGTCAAAGCACTTTTTATACTTTTTTAAAAGACAAACAGGTAAAACCAAGTAGGCTATCCTCAAAGCCGGCGAAAAAGATTTTGATAAAGTTCCAAAGTATATAACTTGGTCGTTATTGTTTATCCCTTGCATAGCAGGAATTGGCTTGTTGTAGTAGCTTAGTTCGCTATCGTAGTCATCTTCTATGATGAAACTTTTTGTTTTCTTCGCCCATTCGATGAGTTTTATCTTTTTAGCTATGGGTGTGCTTGA
>PDWI01000644.1_pt1 | contig 56000 bp, 42 predicted proteins | sample 1430891 | NCBI WGS metagenome assembly PDWI01 (sample SAMN01162508, study PRJNA174530) | Oral metagenome, whole genome shotgun sequencing project. | biome: Marine environment; feature: Marine mammal; material: Swab sample of the gingival sulcus; isolation source: swab sample of gingival sulcus... | reverse complement strand
TCCTAACATTCCGTATTTAGCCATTTTTTCAACAGTTTCAACTGGGAATCTATGTTCCTTGTCAATTTCTTCAGCAAGAGGTTCAACTTCGTTTTCAGCAAATTCTCTTACCATTTTTCTTACAAATTCTTGTTCTTTCGTTAGTTGAAAGTTCATGTAAACGCCTCCTTAAAATAATATTCTACGCCATCAGCTTAGTCTGATCACATAAAACTATGTTAGTTAAATATGTAACAGCATATACATACATTTAACAACATTTTAGTTTTGTTTGCAAGCCTTTTTTTATCTTTTTTTGATGATTTTTTTAATAAAACTTCATTCAATCAAACAATTCATTTATTTTTAACTATTTTTTACATATATTATCTATAACTAACCGAATATTTTGGCACTTTGACACAACTCCAAGGGTATTATCTGTTGTTATTTTTTTCACAATCTTTGTCAAAAAAATATGAGTACCTTTCTTTTTTAGAAAAATATCTCACATTTATATCTTCACAATTCCTAAAAATCTACATCTGTTCTTCTATCGTTTTTTTGACTAATATATCCATAGCATCTATTATCTTTTCTTTAAGATTTTCATCTAATTTAATTACACTTAATTCTGTACAAGCTAAAACACCTAATACGCCATCTTTTAAATATTTATTCAATATGTCTATAAATTCAGTATTTTCAAAATTCCCTTGTTTTTTTACTCTATATATATAATCCATCACAATTTTTTGTTCAAATTTTTCTATATATAAAATTTCAATTCCATATTCTTTTGCATACCTTTCATATATACGGCTTTCCAAAGTTCCATCTGTACAAAAAACATATATTTTTTCACAACCTCTACAAGACACCTCTTTTAAAGTTTCTTCTACCATATTCACAATTTTTATATCTGTCATTTTTTGAAACTCTCTATAAAAATAATGCGCTGTATTACAAGGTATTACTATTTTCTCTACATTTAATCCATTTAATATATCAAAATCCTTTTCTATAGATTTTAAAAATTCTTTTGTATTCCCGCTTATTATAGCTTCCGTTCTGTCTGGCAAACTAGCATGACTTAATACAACCATATCAATATGGTCTTTATCACTTTCAGCTTTTGTATTTTCAATAATTTTTTTATAAAACACGCTTGTTGCAAGAGGTCCCATTCCACCAATTACACCAACTTTATACAAATTACTAGCCACGTTTTCCTCCAAAAATCTTTTTTACAACCTTCTCAAATAATGTATAGTTAAAATACAACCAAGGTTTTAAATCATTTATTTGAAAAATTGCCATTGCCCATCTACTTGAAAAACTTATTTTCAAACTTTGCCAAATGCTCTTTTGCCCTGCTTTACTATACTTCAATATGGATAAAATATCTTCAAACCCGTAAATAAATGAATATCCTGTGTCATTCTTAATATATTTTTTTTCTGGAAACTTAACACCTGTCAAATCACAATACGTTATATAAGGTACATTTATTCCTACTTTATTTATAAGACTATTAAAATTTGTAATTCTAACATTTATTTCAATTACATATACTTCTCCTGTTTCCTGATGCTTTTTAAATTCAATTTCTGAAAATCCTCTGTAGCCTATAGATTCCATAAAAGGTTTCCCAATTTCCACCAATTCTTCTATACACTTTTGCTTAGTAAATACAGATGCTCCAAAGTTAATTGGCCACTGTCTTTGTTTCTGAGCTGTCATATAATGAGTGGTTTCGCCAGTTTTGTCTATATAAGAGTCGTATGTCATCATATGGTCATCAAATCCAGGGATTACTTGTTGCACAAAAGCTTTAATATTATTATCCTTACATTTCTTAATATTTTCAAAAACATCTTCCCTTGTTTCACACATAAATATTTTACGCCTAAAAAGTTGAGTAAAAACTACAGTATCAACAGGTTTTATTATACAAGGATATTTTATCTCATTTTCAATGACTTCATATATATTTTCGTCATCAATATCAATAGACTTTGGCATTTTCACACCATTTTCCAAGGCAATATCATAGAGTTTCCATTTGTCTACTAATTTTGAGTTCAAACCTTTCCTCTGACTTATTAAGAAAACTTCCGACAATTCTTCATAATACTTATCTATAAATTCTACATATTTATCATGAGAAGGTATTAAAACTGGTTTTTCTTGTTGCTTCTTACCATAATCTATTAACTTTGATAAAACATTTTCATCAATTAAATTTAATCCGTCAATTTTTAGAAATTCAGATATATATTTAGATTTCGCACCATAAGAACTTTGAAAATCATAGTCGCAAGCTACCACCCACACCTTTTCTTTTCCCAAACATCTTATAATTGATAATCCTATATAATAATTGGTACCTAGCACAACTGCCTTGTTCTTTTTCAAATTGACTGCTGACATACTCCTACTCCTAAATTTATATTTCCTTTACAAAATACTCTTGATACCAAAGTAAGAATGAATATATTGTATATACTTTTCTAGCTGTATTTTCCACACCATTGTAATGGTCGTCTAACATCTTATTGATTTTTTCTAAATCAAAAAATTCCTCTGCAAAGTCCTGATTAAACATTTCCTTTACTTTATTATAATACTTATCTTCTTTTATAAAATCTCTAAAAGGAACTAAAAATCCTACTTTTCTTCTTTTTGCCCATTCTTTTGGTAACACTTTAAAAGCTGATTGTCTGAAAGCATACTTAGAAGTTCCTTTTGCCATCTTGTGTTTAATCGGCATTTTTCTAGCCACTTCCCACATTCCTCTATCTAAAAATGGTACTCTAAGCTCCAAAGAATTTGCCATAGTCATTTTGTCTGCTTTAAGCAAAATATCTTCAACAATCCATAAATTCATATCTAAAAACATTTTTTTTGAATCGTCATCCATATCTTTTACTTCATCGTAGTATTTTTTGCACAAATCAAAAGAATTCACTTCATTTTTATATTGATTTTTCAAAATGCTATTTGCTTCTTCATCTTTCATTATTTCTGCTTGACCTATATATGCTTTTTCAGGTTTTTCACCATATCTTGTTATTATGGTCTTTCCACGAAAATGTGGTTTGTCCTTATATTTTTTATAAAGCTTATTTCTAATTCCAAAAGGTAGCATACTATACATTTTACTTACATTGTGTTTTTCATAAATATTGTATCCTGCAAAAAGCTCATCTGCACCTTCTCCTGAAAGAACTACTTTTACATGCTCACGAGCCATTTTAGACAAAAAGAAAAGTGGTACTGCTGATAAATTAGCATGAGGTTCATCAGAGAAATACTGGACTTTAGGTAAAATATCAAAAAATTCTTCTGCCTCAATTATTTTAGAATGGTTTTCCACTCCTTTAATCTCAGATAACTCCTTTGCATAAATGGTTTCATCGAACCCTCTATTTGCAAATCCAACAGAAAAGCTCTTACTTACATCTGCTTTAGAAAGCACATAACTTGAATCTACACCACCTGATAAAAAGGAACCTACTTCAACATCGCTGATTTTATGATATTTAATACTTTCATCTACAGCTTTATCAATTGCTTCAATAGATTTTTCCATTGTAATATTTTTATAATCCAACTCTAAGTTAAAATATTTCTTTATTTCAAACTTACCATCTTTATAAGTATAGTAATGACCTGGTCTAAGTTTTTTCACGCCTTCAAAAAATGTTTCTTCCAAAGGGTTATATTGAAATACAAGAAAATTCTTCAAAGCCTTTTTATTAATTTTCTTTTCAAATTTAGGATACTTCAAAAACGCTTTAATTTCAGAAGCAAATAACAAATCACCGTCTACATTTGTATAATAGTATGGTTTTATTCCAAAATGATCCCTTGCCCCAAAAACTTTCTTTTCTTTTTTATCCCAAATTGTAAAAGCAAACATTCCTCTCAGCTTCTCTAATATGCCCTCTTCACCGTAAGCTTCATATCCTTTTAATATAACTTCCGTATCTGTATGAGTTTTAAAAGTATATCCTTTTTCCTCAAGTTCTTTTCTTATTTCTTTATAATTATAAACTTCTCCATTAAACACTATTGTAAAATTTTCATCTTCACTTACAATAGGCTGATCTCCCTCTTGTGTTATATCTATGATGCTCAACCTTCTAAATCCAAAGTTTAAATTACCATCGACATAATATCCTTCGCTATCAGGGCCTCTATGTTTAATCATATCGTTCATTTGTTTTAATATTGCTCTATTATCATTTTGGTTATCTCTAGTATAAAATCCTACAAATCCACACATTTCATCTATCTCCTACTAACCTTCTAATTAAAACTTTATATCTACTACTTCCACTGATTTTACTGCATCTTCAACTAATTTATCCACATCTAGCTTGCTTTCTGAAGCGAGTATATCCTCTAATTTAGGCTTTGTAACAGGGTGCTTAGGTAAAAATACAGTACAACAATCTTCATACGGTAATATAGATGTTTCATACGTGCCTATTTTTTTAGCTATATCCATTATGTCAATCTTATCTAAAGCTATTAAAGGTCTCATTACAGGCATACTTACAGATTGGTCAGTAACTACTAAAGATTCTGCTGTTTGACTTGCCACTTGCCCTAGGTTTTCTCCAGTAATCAGCATTGAACAACGATTTTTTTCAGCAATTTTCTCTGCTATTTTCATCATAAAACGTCTTACTAATATAGTAGTCTCTTCTTTTGGACAATTTGTAACAATTTCTTCTTGAATGGGCAATAGGTTTATTACACTCATTTTAAAGTTTCCACAGTAACCTGCAATTATTTTAGCTAAATCCTCAACTTTCTCTTTTGCTCTTTCACTAGTATAAGGATATGAATGAAAATGGACAGCTTCTATCATCATACCTCTTTTTGCCATCAACCAACTAGCTACTGGAGAGTCAATACCTCCTGAAAGAAGTACCATACCTTTTCCATTTGTGCCAAGGGGCAATCCACCAAATCCTGATAATTTTTCCGAAAATACATAGCCATTATCTTTTCTTATTTCTACAAATAAAACAACATCTGGGTTGTGAACATCTACTTTCAATGTTCCACATTCTTTTAAAATTCTTCCACCTATCATTCTTGCTATGTCTGGAGATTTTATTGGGAAATTTTTATCTGCTCTTTTACTTTCCACCTTAAAAGTTTTCACTCCATCTTTTTCGATTTTGTCCATCATAAAAGCAACAGCTTTTGCTCCAGCATCTTCCAGTTCAGGTAAAGTTTCTAAAGCAGGGCTTACCGATGCCACACCAAAAACTTGAGATATTTTTTTTATTACATCTTCTTGATTATAGCTTTCATCTGCTTTTACAAATATCAAGCTCTCTTTTCTATTAACCTCTATATCTTTAAAATCTTTTAATGATTTTTGAATTCTTTCCACTAACATTCTTTCAAAATATGGTTTATTCATCCCTTTCAAGTGAACTTCTCCACATCTTACTATATAAACCTTTTTATTTTCCATATTTTATCCTTTCAATTTCATTTACACATAAAATATTACCATAAATTACGAATAAACGCCATTTACTTATAACACTTATCTAAAACTTCCTAACATTCTAAATTTTTCGACTGCACTTTTCAATCTATCTAAGACAATATCCATTTCCTCTAGGCTATTCATATTTCCAAAGCTGAATCTCATTGCGCCTTCAATTTCTTTATCCTTTAGCCCCATTGCCTTTAATACATGGCTCCTGCCTTTTTTATTTGATGAACAAGCAGAACCTATTGATACAAAAATACCATCTTCTTCTAGTCTATGGAGAATAACTTCACCTCTAGTTCCTAAAAAAGATACGTTCAATATATAAGGACTTGCAAAGCCACCATTTAAAATATCCTGTTCAAATCCATTTATCTTTATATCTTTAATTTCAGATTTTATGCCATCTAACAAATACTTTCTCATATAAGATATTTTTTGCAAATTTTCACTTCTTGTTTTTTCAACCTGTCTACAAGCTTCTGCCATTCCAATTATTCCCACTAAATTTTCCGTTCCAGATCTCAAGTCTTTCTCCTGTCCACCACCTTGAACTACAGGTCTAATATTCATACCCTTTTTTATATATAATCCACCGACACCCTTTGGCCCATGAATTTTATGTCCGCTAAAAGATGCTATGTCAATATATTCATTCAAAAAGTCTATTTTTGCAAAACTTTGTACTCCATCGGTATGAAAAAATGTTTTGTTCTGAACCTTACCATCATTTAATTTGTTCTTTTCGTCTATTATTTTACCTATTTTTAATAAATCTTGAACTGTTCCAACTTCATTATTAACTGCCATTACAGATACTAAAATGGTATCTTCCCTCAAAGTTTCTTTTAAATTATCTAAATTTACTCTGGCATATTGATCAACAGGAAGAAAATCAACTTCAAATCCTGAGTTTTCAAGTTCTTTTACAGTATTTAAAACAGAGGGATGTTCTATCTGCGTTGTTACAATATGTTTTCCTATTTTTTTGTTTTTCTCAGCCACACCTAATATTGCTAAGTTATTACTTTCTGTACCACCAGATGTAAGTATTATCTGACTATCTTCAATCCCTAAAATATTTGCAATATTTTTTCTGCTTTCCTTCAATGTTTTTTCTGCGTTCAAGCCCATTCTATGTAATGATGATGGATTTCCAAAGTTGTTTTCCATATTTTCCAACATCTTTTTATTAACGATTTCATAAGTTTTAGTTGTAGCACCATTATCTAAATATATCATTTTTCATTATTTCCCTTCAATTATACTAAGACTTTCATCCACTTTCTACTGTATAGCCTGTGATATCCAAATATAGTTTTCACTAAATCACTACTTGCTACCACCAAAACTGTTACTGGCAAACTAAACTCAAATACTACTACTGATAGCATTGCCATTCCTACCTGCAATACTATGTTACAGCTCAATTCTAAAATTAAAGCATATAATGTATCGCCTCCTGCTCTAAGTATACCTACGATTAAAATATATGCAAGCATTTTCGGTGTAGTGGTAAACGCCCATGCAACTATAACTTTAGCTAACATTTCTGTAGTTTCCGCTTGAAATTCATATATTCCTGCAATGGAATCGCTTAAAAATATCAGTATAACTGTTACTAAAACATTGAGAATCCAGGTGATTATCAGTGTTTTCTTTGCATATATCCACGCTTTTTCTTTTTGATTTTTACCTAAAGCTTCTCCTATTATAACAAGTGCAGAATTCCCCAGTCCAAAATACATAACTTGGGAAAAATCAGATATAATTTCTGCTACTTTAACTACAGCAAGGGCAGAAGAACCATAAAGTCCATATATTGCAAATACCGCCGCTGTTGCTATTCCCCATCCACCTTCTGTAAATACTACAGGGGTTGATGTTTTAACTACTTCTTTAATTAATTTCATATCTGGCAAATTCATTTTAGAATATTTAATATTAAAAGGATGATTCTTAGATAAATATATATATCCAAATATTAAAATAAACTCTATGCTCCTGGATATAAATGTTGCCAATCCTGCACCATATACGCCTTGAGCATCGAATCCAAATTTACCGTATATCAAGATATAATTCAAAAAAGTATTAAGTGCAATAGCAGATACATTTATTAAAACTACAAATTTCAACCTTTGTATAATTCGTGAGTTAAATATTATTGCATAACTTAATGCAGTAAGAGGATATGTGAAAGCAACAATTTTTATATATTCACTTCCTTTTTCAATAACAAAGGAATCTTGAGCAAACAATCTCAAAAAACTTTCAGGAAATAACAAAATTACACCTAAAATTGCTATTCCTCCAACAAGAGCATATACATACTCTATCTGAAGTATTTTTTTTACTTTTTGTATATTATTTATTCCCCAATTTTGTGCCATGTGAGATGAAGCACCGCTATAAAATCCAAAACACAACATTCCAAATACGAAGAATACTTGATTTGCAGATCCCACACCAGCAAGCTCTTTTTCTCCTAGATTACCTATCATTATTACGTCTACCATATTTAAACCTAAGTTAATCAAATTTTGTAATATTACTGGTATACCAATATATAAAAGTTTTTTGTAAAAAGATTTCATTTCATTGTTGGAATCTAAATTTTCTCTAAATCCATCACCCATATCAACCTCATATAATTTTTTGTTAAATGACCCCCGACTTTAATATCGGGGGTCTGTTATTCATTTTTTATTTCTTTGTGTGTTTATTTTGCGAAATCAACAGCTCTAGTTTCTCTAAGAACATTTACTTTTATCTGTCCAGGATAATCAAGTTCACTTTCTATCTTCTTAGATATACTTCTTGCCAAATATGCGACTTCATCATCTTTTATTTCATCTGGTTTAGCTATTATTCTAACTTCTCTACCTGCTTGTATTGCAAATGCTTTTTCTACACCTTCTGTTGTCGTTGCTATTTCTTCTAATTTTTGCAATCTCTTTATATAAGCTTCCAAGCTTTCACGTCTTGCACCAGGTCTTGCTGCTGAAAGTGCATCAGCTGCTGCTACAATTACTGCTTCTAAATTTTTCACTTCGTAATCGCCGTGATGAGATGCCATAGTATCTATGATAACTTGATTTTCCTTGTATTTCTTCAGTAAATCCATACCTATGTCCACATGAGTTCCCTCAACTTCATGGTCTACAGCTTTTCCTATATCATGAACCAAACCTGCTCTCTTAGCTAATTTTTCATCTAAACCTAACTCTGTAGCCATTAAACCTGCAAGGTGGGCTACTTCTATTGAGTGTTTTAAAGCATTTTGTCCATATGAAGTTCTATATTTAAGTCTACCTATAAGTCTTATAATTTCTGGATGGAAATTGTGTATTCCAACTTCAAATGTTGCTTGCTCTCCAGCTTCTTTAATTATATTTTTAACTTCTTTTTCAGCTTTTTGAACCATTTCTTCAATTCTAGTTGGATGAATTCTTCCATCTACAATTAGTTTTTCCAAAGCAATTCTTGCAATTTCTCTTTTTACTGGATCAAATCCTGATAATATAACAGCTTCTGGTGTATCATCTATTATTAAATCAACACCTGTTAAGGTTTCAATAGTTCTAATATTCCTACCTTCTCTACCTATTATTCTGCCTTTCATTTCATCATTTGGCAAAGCTACTACAGATACTGTAGTTTCTGCCACATGGTCTGCTGCACATCTTTGCACTGCATTTATAATTATTTCCTTAGCCTTTTTATCTGCTTCTTCTTTTGCTTTTGTTTCAATGTCTTTAATAAGGACTGAGGCTTCTACTTTTATCTCTTTTTCCAAACTTTCTAAAAGTAGTCTTTTTGCATCCTCTTGAGAATATCCTGAAATTCTTTCTAGTTCCAATATTTGTTTCTTTTTGAATTCATCTAATTCTTTATTTTTTACTAATAATTCCTTTTCTTTTCTGGAAATATTTTCTTCTTTTTTCTCAATATTCTCTATTTTTCTATCAACTGTTTCTTCTTTTTGTATCAATCTTTTTTCAGATTTTTGAATTTCACTTCTACGCTCTTTGATTTCTTTGTCAACTTCAACCTTTATTCTACGAGCATCTTCTTTTGCTTCAAGCTTAATTTCTTTTTCAATTCTCTCTGCTTTTTTTTCAGCATCTAAAATCAAATTTCTTGCTTTTTGTTCAGCACTTCCTATAGTTTTTTCTCCAACAGCTTTTCTAATTGCATATCCTATTATTATGCTTATTACTATAACAGGCACTGCCGCAGAAATATATATAATTTGTACTAATTCCATTGCTACAAAACACCTCCTTTGTTTTATCTTTTTTCAATTTTCATTTCAATTTTATTTATAACACACAAATATAGACTTATGTTGCATACAAAGTCCAGTGTTTTGTTTTTTTCACTATTTATTTAATTTATATATTTAAAATAATCAATAACATAATTATAAAAATTTCAAAGCTATAAGTATATAGTAACGTAACATTAAACACAAGATGTAACAACATCAAATACTATAAATTTCTCAAACTCAACATTTAGTTGTTGATATGATTCACCAATAATATTATAATGTTTTTTGTACAGGTATGTCAAGTTTTATGAAAGGTATATTATGAAGTATTTTTTTAATCTGCTTAAAAATATAGATATATATTTGTTAGGTTGTATAATATTTTTTGCTGGCATTAGTTTGATTATGATAAGTAGTACAGCTTCCCAAGGTCATTTTGTCTTTGATAGCTTTGTAAAAAAACAAGCTATTTCATACTTCCTAGGTTTTTTGTTAGCTATCGCAATTTTATTTATAAATTACAAAAGCATTATACCTTTTGATAAATACATTTACGTGTTATCAATTTTATTGCTACTTACAGTATATGTCCCTGGTTTAGGCATAGAAAAATATGGAGCTAGGTCTTGGATAGATTTAAAGTTTATGTGGTTCCAACCCTCAGAAATAGTTAAAATATCATTTATAATTATAATGGCAATATATTTTTCTAAACATCACGAAAGTTTAAAAACTTTTAAAGGTCTTTTAGCATCTTGCCTATATGCATCTCCCTTTATACTTATAGTTTTAAAAGAAGATTTAGGTAATGCTATAGTCCTTTGTTCAATATGGATTTCTATGATATTTTACGCTGGCATAGATTATAAGATTCTACGTCGTAGCTTTATTTTATTTGTATTATCACTACCTATAGCCTATAGATTTATGGCTGGTTATCAAAAAGAAAGGATAGATGCTTTTCTTCATCCCGACAATTTATCTCTAGTTGGTAATTTCCACGTTTATCACTCTAAAATAGCAATTGGTTCTGGAGGATTTTGGGGGAAAGGTCTATTTCAAGGAGTACAGAAAGAACTTAAATTTGTTCCTGTTCAAAAATCAGACTTTATTTTTTCTGTAATAGGTGAAGAATTAGGTATGATAGGTGGTAGTCTTCTAATAATCTTATACTGTTTTTTTATATTTAGAATAGGTAAAATCGCTTCAAATGCAAAAGACAACTTTAGTTCACTTATTATAATAGGTTTTGTTGGAATGTTCAGCTTTCAAATATTTGAAAATATCGCTATGAATATGGGCATTATGCCTGTGACAGGTATAACTCTACCATTTATAAGCTACGGTGGTTCATCTGTTCTTGCAAATATGATTGGCTTTGGTCTAATACTAAGTATAGGAATAAGAAGTAAAACTATCAATTTCTAATTTCGAAATCGATAGTTTTAAGAATTTAAAATATTTACTTTAACATATTTAACAATCTATTAGCTATATTATTAAAATTATGAGAAATATATGTTTCTCTTTTTATAACTACAGGAATACCTCTATTGCAAGCTATGTGTATATTATCATCAAATTGAATCATACCTAGCATTTCTAATTTCAAAGTTTCATTTATTTCTGAAATACTAGGAACAACTCCATTTTCAATTAATTCACTTTTTATTTTATTTATAACTAACATATTTTTATTCAAATTATCAAATTGTTTTAAAAATCTCTTTGTTGCATCTGCTGCTCTAACAGATATATGCTCTGGAGATGTTACAATAATCGAAGCATCTGCTCCTGCTGCTGCCAATTTAAGACCTTCTCCTAACCCTGCTGGAGAATCAATAATTACAAAATCAAACTTTTCTCTTAATTTTTCACACAAGACTTCTGTATGTACAGAAGTTAATTTTTCTTTGTCTATATTATGCGCAGCAGACATTAAATAAAGATTTTCAATCCTTCTATCTTTTATCAAAGCCCTTTTTATACGACAAACACCTGTCAAAGCATCTACCATATCATATACGATTCTATTTTCCATCCCTAAACACAAGTCTAAATTTCTAAGACCTGTATCCATATCTAAAAGTGCAACTTTATATCCTTTTAGTGCAAGTGCTGTTCCTATATTAACTGAAAAAGCAGTTTTTCCGACTCCACCTTTTCCTGATGCTACTAATATAACTTTTCCCATTTTTATCTCCTGTTTATACTATTCTATCTCTGTTTTACTACTGAAATCATCATATTTTTTATCAAGTTGCAAATACTTAGCTATAACTTCCCTTGCAATAGGTCCTGCATAAAGGGAATTCCCCCCTTGGACCAACATAACTGCTACTGCAATCTTAGGATTTTCTGCTGGTGCCATTGCAATTACCCAAGCAAAGTTATCATAATCGCTTTTATATGCGTCTATTTTACTGTAATTCATTCCTTCGCCACTTAGATTTATTACAGCCTGTCTAACTGCACCATCTTTTGTACGAAATCCTTGCTTCTCATCAGCTAAGATTCTATTCATCTCAGCCTCGACTTGTTCCCAATTTAATTTTGGATTTATATATTTTAAATATTTTTTTATATATACAGTTTCATCTGGTGGATGCATTTTTCCATCTCTTTCAGCAGTTCCTGTTTTTGCAGCTACTGATACTGGAAAATTTGAAAAAGAACCTCTCAAGCTTCCCCTTGAGCCTGATGCTACTCTTCTCATTCCTTTAATTACTTCATCTATATATTTATCATCCTTCAGTTTAACTTTTTTACCTTTAGGTTTTTTAATGGGTTCTTCATTTTGTATTGCTTTTATTAAGCTAACTTTATTTCTAACACCACCATTTCCCAAAGTTGCTAAGTAATTTGCCATTTGCAAAGGAGTATAAGAGTTTTCTCCTTGACCTATCGATATATTAAACTGATCACTTAACGTCCACCCTGCGTAATTGAAATATGTATATTTACACAAATCTGCCAAGGCATCTGCTTTCTCAGGTTTTACACCCAATCCTTTTTCGTTAAGAACTTCAAGTATTTTAACTTTACTAGGATTTTCATATATCATATTTACTATTTTTTGTATGCTTTTTTTTAGTTTTTCAGGATTCCCATAAACTTTTTTAACAAAGTAGTCTTCTGCATTTACATTCAAATCATAAGCTAACTTATTCTTTTGAATATTTACTTTTTCTTTTTCTGTTGGTATTGCTATAGCTCTTTCTTTTATCTCTATTCCTGTTGGTAAACCTAAGCCAAACTCTTCACCGTAATGTTTTATAAGTTCTACATTTATAGGCTTATTGTATCCTAGACTTTTTTTATGATTAGAAAAGTCCATCCCTGTTCCAACATCATAAAAATAGTAGTTACAAGAAACTTCAAGAGCCTCTGCCAAGTTAATAAATCCGTGATGCCCCCCAAACATATTATAAATAAAACAACCAAACTTACTTTTACCTATAGGTATCACACCATTTGTGTAAATTTTCTTATTTGGGTCTAGTCCACATTCCATAGCAGTTATACCTGTTATGGGTTTAAATGTTGACCCCGGTTGTACTGGTGTTCTAGTGGCTACATTGTACAAAGGTGCTGGTGCCATATAGTCTCTCGGATTTTCTGTTTGTAAGGCATTCCAATCTTTTTTATTTATACCATTTACAAATAAATTAGGATTGAAATCAGGATAACTTGCCATAGCTAAAACATCACCAGTTTCTACTTCAATAGCTACTACAGCCCCAACTTTTGCATTTGGATATTTGTCACGAAATGGATAAGTACCGTACTTACTTTCAAATTTACCACCTATTTGTATTTCCTTCAAAGCTCGTTTTAAAGCTTCTTCTGCTGTTTTTTGCAAATCTAGATCTATAGTTAAGTATATGTTATTTCCTTTTTTTTGTTTGATTTCTCCTATATCTCTGACTTTTTTACCTGCTACATTAACTTGAACTTCTTTTATTCCGTCTTGACCTTTAAGCTTGCTTTCAAAGGCTTCTTCAATACCATCTTTACCAATTAAATCATTTGCATTGTATTCTAATTTGTCTACATAATACGGTTTGTCATGTTCAGATATTTTCCCTAAATACCCTAAAATATGAGATGCTGTATTTCCATTTGGATAATTCCTAATACTTTCAGGGATAACATCAAAACTAGGAAATTCCAAACTATTTTCTTTTATCTGAAAAATCGTTTCTGGCGATAAATTTTTAGCTACATAAGCAGGCAAATATTTTCTATAGCCCATAGATTTAAGTTCATTTCTGATTACAATAATAGCCCTTGCTTCTTCATCAGAATATTTTTTATCAATCTCAAAATATTCTCTAATTTTTTCAAAAGCTTCTTTAGGAGAAAGAGAAATTTTTGTTGCACCTTCTTCTTCTAAAGTTTTTTTATCTATCCCATATCTACCTAAAAATATTTCCTTATCTAAATTTTCTGTGTAGACCATATTTTTAACAGATATAGGTGGGTACACTTTATATATATTTTGTAAATCTTCTTGAGCTTTGTATTTATCAACATCTTCATAAATGCCATATCGTTTTTTCAGCTGTTCAAAGGTTTCCTCTGCAGTATATGTTATAGGCAACTCATTTTCTCTCAACCAATTCTCTATATTATTTTGAAAAGTATATCTAAAGATTCCATCATTTATAACTATTGGTAAATTATCTATTATTTTTTCATTATTTTTTTCTAAAATCTTATAGACTGCCAAAGCTTCTTTGTTCAACTCTTCATCTTCAACATCTCTTGGGCTTATCTGTAAAGAAAATGCTTGAATATTATTAGCTAAAACCCGTCCATATCTATCTAAAATTTCTCCTCTCGGTGCCTTTGTATATATTCTTTTTGTACTTAGATTTGTAGCTTCATATTTCCATTTTTCCTCTTGTAAAATAGTTAATACGCCCAATCTAATCAGAAGTATAGCAAATAGAATCACTAATATGGCTACTATTTGTCCGTATCTTGTTCTGATTACTTTTTGCATACTAAATACCTATCTTCTCTATATTTTAAGATTTTTTTACTAAAAATCAAATATACAACAAACATAACAACTGTATTATAGACTATAAATATCCCTTGAATTTCAATCCAATATATCAAGTTATATCTATACCCTACTAAAAATTCAAAAAATGAAGAAACTGCAATATATATAACACTATTCACAAAGGATATAATAATGAGTCCCAACTTATAATCTCTATTTATCGTTTCTTTCATTTTTATTATGCACAATATCACTATAAATAAAGCAAAAGATGATATTCCTACATAATTCTGAAAACAAATATCCATAATAAAACTTGTTACTAAAGCACTACCTATTATAAAGGTACTATCATAAGAAAACACCAATATAAATGTTAAACAAAGAATTAAATTTGGTGTTACCCCGTTAATTGCGAAGAAATTAAAAAATCCACCTTGCAGAATCAAACATAATAAAAATGATAAGCTCACTAAACTCTTCTTCATATTAAAATCACAACCTTTTGTAAACTATTAAACGATACATTAGGCTCTACTTCTATAGTTTTTAATTGAGTATCTTTATTATATTTAACCTTTTTCACCGTGCCTATAGGAATTCCCTCAGGGAAAATGCCAATACCTGATGTTATTACCGAATCCCCTTCAATCACAGAGGCTTCATTATCTAACATAAAACCTTTTAAAGAACCTTTACCATCGCCTTTTAAAATTCCCATCAAATCTAATTGTCTTAGCACTTTAAAGCTTACATTTTTATTTTCATCTACTATAGATACTACTTTTGACCATGTGGCTCCCACTTCTGTAACTGTACCTACCAGTCCGTCGCCATTTATTACTATCGAACCTACATATACTCCATTTTCTGTTCCACCATCAACAGTAAAGCTACTATATATATTTGAATTGTCTATTGCAATTATTCTACTTGCTATAACATCTTTGTATTTAGGCTGTTCTATGTAATTAAAAACTTTTTTCAATTCTTTTAATTCGGTAATTTCATGTTTTTCCAAATTTATATCTATTATTTTATTTTTTAAAGCGACATTTTCTTCTTTTAATTTTTCATTTTCTTTAATTAAATCCTGTGTACGAAAAATTGATTTTACCTTTTTCTTAATGCCATAATTTATATCCATTCCAGTTTTTTGGACAGTAAAAACACCTGTAGATATAATTTTAAAAACAGGTCCTCTTTTTCCATCTATTTTGTATGAAACCAATATCACAACTAATAAACTTAAAATTATACTTAAAACTGATATAAGTATTTTATGTTCTCTTATAAATCTCATACTACACCTTATAACGCCTTATATTAAACTTATCTTCTATTGGAAGTTGCAGCATATCTTTTCAATTTTTCTAAATTTTCTAAGCTTTTACCTGCACCTAATACCACTGATTCAAAAGCACTATCTTTTATCTCAACATCTATATCTATAATTTTTTCTATAAGTTTATCTAAGTTTCTAAGCATTCCACCACCGCCAGATAGAACCATTCCATTTGTTCTAATATCTGCTGCAATTTCTGCTGGTGATTTTTCTAAAGTCAATTTTATTGCATCTACTATTGTTTCTACAGATTCTTCAAGAGCAATAAGCATATCTTTATTTGTAACTTCAACTGTTGCAGGAAGTCCTGTAAGTACATCTCTCCCTCTTGCTTTTTCTGTAATAATCACTTCATTTCCATTTTCATCTGTATCCATGATTGCACAGCCAACTTTTATTTTTAATTCTTCTGCAGTTTTTTCTCCAATTGCTAAATTATAATTTTTTCTCATATAACTTATTATTGCATCATTTAATTTATCGCCTGCATATCTTATAGATATACTTGTTACTATTCCACCTAAGGCTATTATTGCAATATCTGTAGTACCACCACCTATATCACATATCATACAAGCTTCTGCTTCATCTACATCTAACCCTGCACCTATTGCTGCTGCCATTGGTTCTTCTAATATATATACTTCACTAGCGCCTAACTGACGTACAACTTCCTCTACAGCTCTCTTTTCAACTTCTGTAACGCCACTAGGCACTCCTATTGCGATTCTCAAACTACCTATACCTTTATTCCCCATAGCTTTTTTAACAAAAGTTCTAATCATTTCAGCAGTCATATCGAAATCAGAGATAACGCCCTCTTTTAAAGGTCTAACTACACTTATACTTGATGGTGTCTTACCAATCATTTTTTTTGCATTTGAACCTACAGCCATAACAGAATTTCTAATTTTATCTATAGCAATAACAGAAGGTTCATTTATAATAATGCCTTTTTCTTTCGTATATATCAAAGTGTTTGCTGTACCTAAATCTATACCCATATCATTTTTAAAAAACATATAATCCTCCAATAAATCTAAATTAAGTTTTCCGACTTCAAGCTTTTAAATTCGCCATCTCCTATTATTATATGGTCTAAAACCTTTATACCAATTATATTACCTGCCTCTTGCAATCTTGTAGTAATTTCAATATCTTCCCCACTAGGCTCAGGATCTCCACTAGGATGATTGTGAACCAATATTATAGACGAAGCACTTTTCTTTACTGCATTTTTAAATACTTCACGTGGATGCACCAATGTAGAATTCAAATCACCTATAGATATATTCTCAACGGCAATAACCTTTCCCTTTGTATCCAACAATACTGCATTAAAATGCTCTTTTTGATAATACCTCATTTCTTCCATAAATATCTTAGATACTTTCTCTGGGGAATTTACATTATCAAAATTATTTCTTTTTCTAGTTGCAATTCTTTTTCCCAACTCTATAGCTGCTACAATTTGGCATGCCTTGGCTTTTCCTACTCCTTTTATTTCCATAAGTTCATTTGGTGTACAATCAGCCAAAAATTTTATTCCGTCATCTTGGAAACTAATAATTTCATCGCTCAATGTTGTTGCAGTTTTTTCTCTATCACCTGTTCTTATAATAACTGCTAACAACTCTGATAAAGACAACGAACTGCTACCATAAAGTAACATTTTTTCTCTAGGTCTTTCTGTTTCAGGAAGTTTTTTTATGCTCATACATACTCCTTTTTTTGTCAAATTCAACTTCCCTGTTTTCTTTATACGCGCACTCTATATTTTAACATTTAATTTGTTTTTTCACAATATAATACGACCACTTTTTAATTATTTATACTATGTTTTTTGCCTCGCTGTAAATTTCTTCTACAACTTCTTCTATATTTTTTCCCGTTGTATCTACTTCTATTGCATCTGAATCTTTTTTCAAAGGGTTTAAATCCCTATTTATATCTTCAAAATCACGTTTCTTTATATCCGCTAAAACCTTATCAAAAGAAATGCTTTCTCCTTTTTCCTTTAATTCTAAAAATCTTCTATTTGCTCTTTCCTCAGGGTCTGCTGTAAGAAATATTTTAAGTTCAGCATCAGGTATAACATTTGTTCCTATATCTCTACCATCCATAACAACACTTTTGCTTTGAGCGATTTTTTTCTGTATCTCAACTAATTTACTTCTAACGTCAATATTTTGCGAAAATTTTGCTGCTTTCTCCGAAATATAATTTTTTCTTATTTCTACCCCAACAAACTCTCCATCTAAAAAAACTTTCCCATCTCTAAAATCTATATCTGTATTTGATAAAATATTCTTAATTTTTTCTTTTTCCTCTAAATCACAACTTTGATTTTCCATTTTTAAAGCTACACTTCTGTACATAGCACCGGTATCAATATACTCTATACTTAATTTCTTCGCTAAAATTTTTGCTATAGTACTCTTTCCTGCTCCACTAGGTCCATCTATAGCAATTCTAATGTTTTGTGCCATTTCATTACCACTTTTCTATTTATTTTTACTACTTTGCAACAATTTTTCAACTTCTGCAACAAAAGTTTTTACATCTTTAAATTGTCTATATACAGATGCAAAACGAACATAGGCAACTTCATCTAATTCTTTCAGTTCTTCCATAATCAATTCTCCTATAAATTGACTTTCAACTTCTTTTTCCATCATATTGTTTAAGCCACGTTCTATTTTGTCTACCACATTCTCAATATCTTCCAAAGATACAGACCTTTTTTCACAAGCTCTTATAATTCCATTTAATATCTTATTCCTATCAAAAACTTCTCGTCTACCGTCTTTTTTTACAACCATAAGAAGTATTCCCTCTTGTTTTTCATATGTTGTAAATCTTTTTGTACATTTTTCACATTCTCGTCTTCTTCTTATAGCTTGACCTTCTTCTGTAGGTCTTGAATCTACAACTTTTGTGTCTGGATTTTCACAAAATGGGCATTTCATATTGTCACCTCTCAAATCTTTTTCTCTATTTTAAAGTCTATATAAAAAGGGACTTTCAATGGTTTTACCCATCTACTTGTCCCTTTTATTTTATATCTAAAGTCCTATATATTCAACAAAAATATCTTCTTTAAATAAAATTTTATATATTTATTCTATAGTCCTCTATGTCTTTCAACGTAGCTATTAGTTTCTTTAACAACTACTGTGCTAAGTGCTATAAGAGCAATCAAGTTCGGTATAGCCATAAGTCCATTAAATATATCTGCTATAGTCCAAACTGCATCTAAAGCAACGAAAGGTCCAATAAATATAGCTAGTATATATAACCATCTATAAACTGTTATATATTGTTTTTTATCTTTTACGATATATTCTAAACATCTTTCTCCATAATAATCCCAACCAAGTATAGTTGTAAATGCAAAAATAGAAAGACAAAGCATAAGTACAACACTACCTACTTGAGGTGACCAGAAAGGTATACCATAAGCAAAAGCGTTTGATGTAATTTCTGCACCTTCTAGTCCTTCATAAATCGAACCAGTAACAATTATAGTAAGACCTGTCATAGTACACATAACTATAGTATCGATAAATGTACCTGTCATAGATACTAAACCTTGTCTAACAGGTTCTTTAGTCTGTGCTGCAGCTGCTGCTATAGGAGCACTACCTAGACCAGCTTCATTTGAGAAAATACCTCTTGCTACACCTTTTTGCATAGCTAATACCATAGCACCTAACATACCACCGCCCATAGCTCTAAGTCCAAAGGCAGATGCAAATACTTCACTTATAGCATTTGGTATATTTGAAGCATTAAACACTAATATTAGAACACAAACTGTAACGTAAGTAATCGACATAAGAGGTACTACATATGTTGTTACTTTTGCAATTCTTTTTAATCCACCAACAATTACAAGAGCAGATAAGATACCTACAACTCCTGAAACTATGAATAATGCAATTGAATATTCATGTCCAAAGATTGAAATCATATGTTCATTGTTAGGGTCTATTGTATATTTTGTAGCACTAGCAATACCATTAATTTGAGTCATTGTACCAGTTCCTAGTAAACCTGCTAACATTCCAAATACTGCGAAAGCTATTGCTAAAGGCTTCCATTTTGAACCCATTCCTTTTTCGATGTAATAAAAAGGTCCACCAAGCGCATGTCCATCTTCATCTATAATTCTGTATTTTACAGCCAACAATCCTTCTGCATACTTAGTTGCCATACCAAAACAGGCTGCTAATACCATCCAAAATAAAGCTCCAGGTCCACCTACTGTAATAGCAGTTGCAACCCCTACGATATTTCCTGTACCTACTGTTGCTGCCATAGCAGTCATCAAAGCACCGAAACTACTTACTTCGCCTTCTCCATCTTCCTCATTTTTAACCATGAATTTAAGTGCTTTACCTAAAAATCTAAATTGTAAAACACCTAGTCTTACAGTTAAGAGAATACCAGTACCCATAATAAAAATTATAAGAGGTAATCCCCAAACCCAATTATCAATAGTTGTCAATATATTCATAATTGCTTCTTTCATAAATCTCTCCTATTCCATAAAATTATATTATTACAACTTATAAGCTATTTTTCTTGGTTATCACCTCAAGACTATAAATAAAAAAAATTGCTTTTCACAATAAATACAAATATTATTTGTATTTTATCATAAAAAGCAATTATATTCAATAATTGTACTTGCAGAAATACATAATAAAAACATTATCACATTTTAAATGTTATTTTACATCTGCTTTTTCTACTACAAAATCTATAACTTTTTCCATTAACATCATTCTAAGAATTTGATCTTTACCAACATATTCTTCAAAAGATTTACCAAATTCCTCTTTAAATTTCGCTTCATCTGTTACACCAGATTCTTCTTTTAAGTCTTTAACTTGTTGGTCATACTCTTTTTGTAAGATTTTAATTTTCTCTTTTTTAGCAATAGCATAAACTACTAATTCCTGATCAATTACACTCTTTGAATATTCATCTAAGAAGCTATTATAATCTTCTTTAGTCATTCCCATATTATTTTCTAACCAATCATCTAAAGACAAATCATATTGCTCTGCTGTTTTTTTATGCATATCTTTAATTTCGTCTTTTACTCTTTTTAACAGTTCATCAGGATACTCTTTCACTTCGCTATTTTCAACTACTTTTTCCCAAGCTAGCTGCTTTATTTCAGACTGTTGCAAATCTTCTTTGTTCTTCTTAATTTCTTCTTTTAGCATAGTTCTATATTCAGCCACAGTTTTCTTGTCGCTATGTTCTTGTACAAATTCATCATTGAATTCAGGCAATTTATTAAGGACTTTTGCTACCAATGTAACATCAAAAGTAACCTTTTTACCAGCCAAGTCTTCTTTCCAGTAATTTGATGGGAACTGTAAATTAAGAACTTTAGTATCACCAACACCCATACCGATAACGCCTTTATCAAATCCAGGTATATATCCACTATTTCCTAATGTTATTACAGCAGGCTCATCTCCTGTGCTACCACCTTCAAAAGGAATACCATTTAATTTTCCGACATATGTAATCTTAACTCTATCTCCTTCTTCTGCAATTCCTTCCATAACATCATCTTTAACGGCATAGCTATTTAAAATACCATTGATTTCCATATCAATATCTTCATCTGTAACTTCTATTGAAGGTTTTTCTACTTCTACACCTTTGTATTTACCTAGTTTTACCCATTTATTAAGCTGTTTATCAGTATAATCCGTAACTTTCATTTCTTTTTCTTTTTGTCCACAAGAGTTTAAACTCAATGCTAATATAAGAATCATTAAAACAGATATAACATTAAAAACCTTTATTTTTTTCATTTTAAACATAATTTAATCTCCTATAATATAATTTTTTTCGCTTAGTATAGTTTATCATCTTAATCGCTATTTGAAAAGAAATTTATTTTATATGTGTTCTATATGAACCTCTCTTTTTTGTAGCTCTGATACTTCACTTGGTGCATTAAACAATAGATTCTGACCATTTGCAGAAAGAGGGAAAGGTATTATTTCCCTTATATTTTCATCGCCTGACAGAAGCATAATCATTCTATCCACTCCTGGTGCCATACCTCCATGAGGGGGAACGCCATACTTAAACGCAGTGTAAAGTGCGTCAAATTTATCTTTTAAATCATCTTCTGTATATCCTGCTATTTCAAAAGCTTTTTTCATTATATCAGGTCTATGATTTCTTATTGCACCAGATGAAAGCTCCACACCGTTTACAACTATATCGTATTGATAAGCTTTTATATCAAGAGGATTTTTTGTTTCTAACGCTTTCATTTCCCCTTGTGGCATTGAAAACGGATTGTGAGTAAAATCAATTTTTCCTGTTTCTTCATTGATTTCAAACATAGGGAAATCAACTATATAGCAAAACTCAAATCTATCTTCATCTATTAGTTTCAACCTTTTACCCAATTCTGTTCTAATATTTCCAGCATATTTATTTGCCATCTTTTCTTCGTCGCTTATAAAATACAGTATATCTTCAGGTTCTAGTTCTTCTAATTTCAATAATTCGCTTCTCTTTTCTTCTGTAAAGAACTTATCAATAGGGCCTTTTAATGACATATCACCATTTACTGTAATATAACCTAACCCTTTCATTCCAATACTTTTTGCATAGCTCTCCATTTTTTCAAAGAAGGATTTTGGCATTTTTGCTTTGCCTTTTACTTTTATTCCTCTTACTGTTTTCCCTTTAAAATGTTCAAAGTCAACATCTTCAAAAAATTCTGTTAAATCAGTTATAACAAGAGGGTTTCTTAAATCGGGCTTATCACTGCCATACTTCAACATTGATTCTTCAAAAGTAATTTTTCTAAAAGGTGGCTTGCTTACCTCTTTATTGCTAAATTTCTTAAATGTTTCATAAAGGACTTCATCAGCTACCTCAAAAACTTGTTCCTGCTTCACAAAAGCCATTTCAAAATCAAGTTGGTAAAATTCTCCTGGCGATCTATCTAGTCTTGCATCTTCGTCTCTAAAGCAAGGCGCTATTTGATAATATTTATCAAATCCAGATGCCATCAACATTTGTTTAAATTGTTGAGGTGCTTGAGGAAGAGCATAAAACATTCCCTTATGTTTTCTGCTTGGTACTAAATAATCCCTAGCTCCCTCTGGAGAAGAATTTGCTAAAATAGGAGTTTGAATTTCCATAAAACCTAAATCTTCCATTTTATTTCTTAAAAATTTAATCACTTCTGCTCTTAAAACAATTTTATTATGAACCTTAGGATTTCTTAAATCTAAAAATCTGTATTTAAGCCTTACATCTTCTTTCGTTTTTAAAGAGTTCTCTATTTCAAAAGGCAAATTATTGTTGGCTTCACTTAAAATTCTTATAGATTTAGCTTTAACTTCTACTTGTCCAGTTTTAATTTTCTCATTTATAGTATCTTCTTCTCTTTTTAACACTTCACCTGTTACAGAAATAACAGATTCTTTGTTTAATCTTTCAGACATACTTTCTGTTATAACAATTTGTGTGATTCCTTCATCATCTCTTAAATCTAAAAATACTATTCCACCATGATTTCTAACAGTAGATATAAATCCTGCAAGGGTAACTTCCTTACCTACAGACTCTAAAGTCAATTCTGCGCAACTACAATTTCTATATTCCACATCGCCATAGCAGTCTTCTATTTTTATATCCCATTTATCTACATTATATCTTTTAAATTCTTTTTCCTTTAAAGATGTTTTCTTATCATCATTTAAAATATTATGCTTAGGAAGTTTACTTAATTTTTCTTTTAAAATTTCATTAACAGTAGCAGGCGTTGCTTTTCCTTTAGTTTCTCTCATTATTTGACCTACTAAGAAACCAAAAGCTTTTTCTTTTCCATTAAAATAATCTGAAATACTATTTTCATTTACAGCTATGACTTTATCTATTACTTCATTAACTAAAGACAAGTCTTCTATTATCAATAAGCCTTCTTTTTCCACATAATCTACTGGATCTATATTTTCATAAAATATTTTTTCTAGGACTCCTTTTGCTGAATTCTTATTTATTTTTTTATCTGATACCATTTTTAATAGTACAGCAACCTTTTTATAATCTAAATTAGATTCTTCTATCGTTTTTCCTTCTTCTTTCAAAAGTCTAAGAATTTCTCCAGTTATAAAGTTTCCAGATAGTTTGTAATCTCCTGATTCCTTACCAACCTTTTCAAAAAACTCCGCCAAACTTCTACTTGATGTAAGAATTTCTGCTATATTTTTAGAAATTTTAAATTCTTTTTCATATCTTTCTCTTTTTGCTTCTGGCAATTCTACCATATCATCTTCTATTTGATGAAGCCATTTTTTATCAAGATTTATAGGAATTAAGTCAGGGTCTGGGAAATATCTATAATCCTGAGCATTTTCTTTGCTTCTCATAGATATACTTTCTCCCATATTATCGTCCCATCTTCTAGTTTCTTGAACTATTATTTCACCTCTATTAAGCATATCTATCTGCCTTTTGCTTTCAAATTCAATGGCTCTCACTATGGCTTTAAAAGAGTTTAAATTTTTCATTTCAGTTCTAGTACCTAAAGTAGTACTGCCTACAGGTCTAACAGATAAATTTACATCCGCTCTCATTGATCCTTCTTGCATCTTACAATCAGAAACATCAAGATACTGTAAAATCTGTTGCAACTTTGCTAAAAAAGCTACAACTTCTTCTGGCTCTCTAAAATCAGGGTTAGTTACAATTTCTATAAGTGGAACTCCACATCTATTATAATCAACTAATGAACCTGTGGCATGGTGTACAAGCTTTCCTGCATCTTCTTCCATATGCATTTCGCACAAAGTAATTCTTTTAGTTTTACCTTTAACTTCTATATCTAAATGACCATTTCTCAAAATAGGTCTGTAAAGTTGTGAGATTTGATAATCCTTTGGTAAATCTGGATAAAAATAATTTTTTCTATCAAATCTATTATCCATTTGAATATTACCATTTAAAGCTAGCCCTGCTTTTATAGCTTTATTTACAACTTCCTTATTTAAAACTGGCAATGTACCAGGCAACCCTAAACAAATTGGGCAAACGTGGGAGTTAGGTTCACCACCAAACTCAGTAGTACAACCACAAAAAATCTTACTTTTTGTAGATAATTCAACGTGGACTTCCAATCCCATAATTATTTCATAATTCATTTTACACACCTACCTTTCTGTGATATTTAGTCAATGATTGGTAACTATGAGCTATTTTTATTAAGTCTTTTTCTCTCATATCTCCACCAATCAACTGCATACCTATAGGCATATTATTTTCATTACTTATTCCACAAGGAAGAGCTATAGAAGGTACCCCTGCTAAATTTACAGATACTGTATATATATCAGATAAGTACATAGCCATTGGGTCATTTATCTTTTCTCCTATTTTATAAGCAGTGTTTGGACTTACTGGGCTTATTATTGCGTCATATTTTTCAAAAGTTTTTCTGAAGTTATTTCTTATCAATTCTCTGACTTTTATTGCCTTTCCATAAAAAGCATCGAAATATCCTGAGCTTAAAACGAAAGAACCTGTTAAAATTCTTCTTTTAACTTCTTCTCCAAAGCCCTCACTTCTTGACTTACAAAACATTTCTTGTAAATTTGTTGCATCTTTTGTTCTATATCCAAATTTTACCCCGTCATATCTGGACAAATTAGAGCTAGCTTCTGCACAAGCTATTATATAATATGTAGGTACAGCATAGTCTATTCCCTCCATATTAAATTCTTCTACTTCTGCACCTAAAGTCTTAAACACTTCAACAGCAGACATTATCTTTTCTTTTATTTCACTGTTCAAATTATCTTCATAATAATTTATAGGTACACCTATTTTCATACCTCTTAAATCTGTACTATATGAATTTGAAAAATCAAAAGGCTTGTCCAATCTCGAAGTACTATCTTTCATATCTTTTCCAGATATTATTGATAATAACTCAGCTACATCTTTCACATCTTTACCCATTGGTCCAATTTGATCTAGTGAAGATGCGTATGCCATCAAGCCATATCTTGAAACGCTACCATAAGTAGGCTTTATCCCTGTCAAGTTGCAAAATGCACAAGGTTGTCTTATAGAGCCTCCTGTATCTGATCCTAAAGCTATAGGCGACAATTCTCCTATAACAGAAGCTGCAGAGCCACCAGAAGAGCCACCTGGTACATACTCTTTATTCCATGGGTTTTTAGTTATTCCAAAAAATGAAGTTTCTGTAGAACCTCCCATTGCAAATTCGTCCATATTTGTCTTTCCAAGGACAATCATTCCAGCATTTTCTACTTTTTCTACCACTGTGGCACTATACGGTGGCACGAAGTTTTCTAACATTTTTGATGCAGAAGTAGTCTTTATATCTTTAGTACAAATATTATCTTTTATTGCGATAGGTACACCTGCTAATTTAGATATACTTTCTCCGCTATTTATTCTTTTTTGTACCTTTTCAGCTTGCTTAATAGCTCTATCTTCTGTAAGAGTAATAAACGCATTTATTTCTCCATTATTTTTGTTTATATTGTCCAAATAAGCTTTTGTAACTTCTATGGAGCTGACCTCTTTTTTCTTTATTTTTTCGCCTATCTCTAAGGCTGTCATTTTACTTAATTCTTTTAACATATTAGGCTACCTTCTTCCTTGCTTTTTTATTCAACTGCCTTAAACACTCTAAAATAATCGCCCTTTGAATCTGGTGCATTTTTCAAAATTTCACTTCTCATATCTTCCTCTGTAATAATATCCTCACGGAAACAATTATTTTTTCTAGTAGCAGGTTCATTTTCCAATTCATCTACATCAACTCGCTCCAATATTTCCATATAATCCAATAAATCGGTTAAATCTTTTCTAACCTCTTTTTTCTCCGTTTGAGACAATTTCAATTTAGATAAATTCTCTAAATAATCAACTAAAGTTTCTGTAATTTTCATATTTTACCTCATTTTTGTTATAAAAATAATATTTTAATGGTTTTTTTGTCATTATTCACAATTTATATTATAATAACATTTTTCTTGAAACTTTTCAATAAGTACATATACTACATTATAAAATAATTTCAGTAACTATTATTTTAACAAAAAAAACAGGCTCTATGTCAAATGTGGGGGTAGTGCCAATAAAATAATGACCTATGAAAATTGATTATCTACTCTCAACTCTCATAGGTCCTGTAATTTTTTGGTACTATATAAACATTAACATACAGTCTAAATAATTCTACTTATTCTTTTTCATTTCTTCAATAACTAAGTTGTATCTATCTGAATATCTGCTTAGTAGCATAGCTAACTCTGCTCTTATTGTACCGTCCTTCGGTGCTAACATATTATCTCCTACACCTTTTATCAATCCCGTTGATACTACCCATTCAAATGGTTCTATTGCATAGTCATCCATTTCTTTTTCATCATTAAATACTTTTAGATTTGTTCTAGCTACCGTATCATAGCCTTTATATTTTGAGTATCTATATATTACTGCTACCAGCTGCTCTCTCGTCATTGTATCATCTGGTCCAAAATTTCCTTCTTTATATCCTAGGATTATTTTATTTTTTAGACCCCATTTTACTGCATCTGTATACCACATTCCTTCAGGCACATCTGGGAAGTCATGCTTATACTCTACTTTAGGGTCTTTTGATAATCTAAACAGCGTTGTTATTATCATCGCTCTTGTTGTTACTGCCTTTGGTTCAAATGTTTTTTCTCTTGTTCCTTTCATCAAACCTTTTTTAGCTACATCATACACTGCATCATGATACCATTCATTTTCAAGTACATCATCAAAAATCCATTCCTTTTCAACTTCATTATTCTTAGAATTCCATTCTTTTTCAATTTCTGTTGTTTTTAGGTCTGGTTTATGATATGTAGCACCACCTCCTCCACCTGATGAAACTTTTTTCCATTTTGCATATAGTGTTATATTTCTGTCTACATTATTATTTTTAAAATCCCAAGGTGTTTTAAGTTTTTTATCTTCACACCATACAATAAATTTATATCCTTTTCTTTTTAGTGATGGTATTTTATCACTTGGTATTTTTTTAGCTTTAGGTACTGTAATTTCTTGATCTGAAGGAGATCCACCATTTGCTTTAAAAGTTACTTTATATTCGTCTTGTTGCCATTTTGCATATAATGTTATAGGCTCTGTCGCTTTATTTTTTTCAAAGTCCCATTTTGTAATATACTCTTTTTCTTTATACCATCCTAAAAATTTAGCACCAGTTTTACTTGGGTCAGTTGGTTTTTTTACTAAATAGTCATAATTTGTTCTATTTTTTTTATTTTCTGGACTTCCATCATAGTTTAAATCAAAAGTTACTTTTGGTCTCCATTGTCCATATAGTGTTATGCTTCCGTGGTTCTTTCTTAGTCCATAAGCTCTACTTCCATATTCTTTTCCATAGTTTTCACCTGTACCATTTTTATTAGTACTCCAGAAAAGAATACCATATTCTCCTTTACTATCTTTTTTTGATAAATCGGTTTCTTGTATTTTTAGATATTGATTAATCCATCCTCTTATATCTTTTGGGGCAGTTGTTCCATCTACTAAACTTTCTCCCTCTTTTAAATTTGCATCAAAACTTATAGTTCCTAGCCATTTTGCATATAGGTCTAAGCTACTTTTTACGGAATATGACACACCTGCATTATAGTGATTTTTATCTGCTAGTTCACCTCCTGGGAGATATTTATCTGCATTATCATAGTCTACACCAAAAACATTTGCTTTTGTACTCCAACCTTTAAATTCAAAATCTTTACTTTTTAATTCCCCTTGTTGTGCTATCTTCAAATTACTGCCATCATTTGGAACGCTTTGAGACTCTGGTACAGTTCCTGATGTGTTACCATTTCCATGGTACTCTACTTTTAGTGCTTTTTGAACTAAGTAGTGTTTACTATCTTCAAACTTATCAAATGATTCATTTGCTGCTCTCTCACTATCCGGTACAAGTGTTATTACCCCTGTGTCATCATCTATTTCCCAAACTTTGTACTCTGTTCCAAAGCTTTTTAATTCAAAAGCTTCTAATCCTCTAAATTCTAGTTTTTCTAGGTTTTCACTTTCACTTTCATTATTTAAAAAGCGTAAAGTCTCGATTGTTGAATTTTTTCCTGCTATCACTTTTAAGCTTTTTAATTTTTTTACACCGTAAGCAAGTTCTATTACATTATTTATATTCCCTTCAACTTCTAGTTGTTCTAAATTTGATGTATTCTTAATAAATGCCGCTATGCTCACCTCTTTTGGTAAAAAAAACTGTAATGGTTTATTAAGATTTTCACACTCCCTAAACATCCAAAAACAATTGTTAACCATCGACATATCAAAATTTACTGGCTGGTTAAACTTTTCGCATCCACCAAACATAGCATGCATATTAGTAACTTTTGACGTATCAAAGTCTACTTCTTGATTAAATTCTTTACAACTTCTAAACATCTCTCTCATATTAGTAACTTTTGACGTATCAAAGTTTACTTCTTGATTAAATTTTCTGCAACCGAAAAACATCAGATTCATAGCAGTAACTTTTGACGTGTCAAAGTTTACTTTTTGATTAAATTTTTTGCAACTCGTAAACATCCTGTTCATATCATTAACTTTTGATGTGTCTACTTGACTTTCTCCATTATCTTCAAAATATATTTGTTGATCAAAGTAGGCAAATAAACTTGAGCAATCTTCTGGAAATTGTATTTTCTGACCATTTCCACCACTTGCTTTAAACCTTATATTAAAGTCTTCTTCACCTTGCCAATTTTCAAAACCAAACCCTCCATTGTTTTCGCCAGATATCTCAGCCATCTTCAGCCATCTGTCACGGTCAATTGGTCCATATCCTGTTATATTAAGCTCTTTTTCTGAGTCATTATAATTAGCAAAAACTGTAGCGTCTTTATACGCTTTATCCTCTGTTCCATTTAAAGGAAAATCCTTTTCAAGTTTATCTATAGTCGCACTTGAATTTTCAATACCAAAGTTAAATACAGCAACTATAATAGCTACTACAAATATGATTCCTAATTTATTTAATCTTTTCATAACTATCTCCTAGATTTATATAATACATAAACTTATACATTATATAATACCCCCCCCCCGAACATTTTTGTCAACCCCTTATTTTGCAAGGTTTTGCACGGTTAATTATTAAATTAAAGTTCCGTTTTAAAGTTAAAGGGAATTTTAATTTGAGAAATTCTATGGAAAATTATTTTCAGACACTGTTTTAAAAAAAGTAGACAATTACTGCTGATTTTATAGACACTTATAACTCCAACCAAGACAATTTGTCTACCTTCGCTACTCCTTTATACCCCTTCATCATCTGTTTTTACCCCTTTGCAATCTCAAGTAAGCCTAAAACCCCCACCGGACAATTTGTCTATGAAAGAATTCGTCTTTTATGATGCGACAAAATCGCCAAAAATCTACTAAAATTTCAACTGTCTGAGCAAGCTACTTAGTCGAGGCAAGTTTTGAAATTTTCAGATTTTTAAGATTTTAAGTGAAATAAATAGGATTCTTGAATCAACAAATTGGATTGGTTGGTTGTATATTTCTTAATATAAAACCAGGTATAAAACATTTATTTTAACAATTAACGAAAACCACCAGATTATCTCCAGTGGTTTTCAAATTTGTTCATTTTATTGGCGCTACCCCAACATTTGACATAGAGCCAGTCTACTCTGTGTCTAAATTATCAAAATTTATATTTTTATTTTTGTAATGCTTTTTTTGCAGTTTCACAAAGTTCTTTAAATCCAACTTCATCGTGAATAGCCATTTCTGAAAGCATTTTTCTGTTAATTTCAATACCAGATAACTTCAAACCATTCATAAGTTTGCTATAAGAAAGATCATTTAATCTCGCTCCTGCATTGATTCTAGTAATCCATAATTTTCTAAAATCTCTTTTCTTATGTTTTCTTCCAACATAAGCAGATCTTAAAGCTCTCATTACAGCAGGTTTTGCTGCTTTAAACACTTTACTTTTAAGGCCATAAAAACCTTTAGCCATTTTCAATACTTTTTTATGTCTTTTATGGGCATTTATACCCTTTTTTACTCTTGCCATTATACAACCTCCAAATCTTATTTACTCAACACGCTTTTAATTCTCTTGTGATCCGCACTTGTAAGGATTGTAGATTTTCTCAAACCTCTTTTTCTCTTTGCGTTTTTCTTAGTAAGAATGTGGCTCTTAAACGCCTTATTTCTTTTAACTTTACCTGAACCTGTAAGTTTAAATCTTTTGCTAGCTCCTCTATGGGATTTCATCTTATTTTTAGCCATATTTATTCCTCCTATATAAATTAAAATGTAATCTACTTCTCTGTTTTTGGTACTACGATCATAATTAAGCTTCTACCCTCAAGTTGAGGTTTCTTTTCAACTGCACCTAGTTCAGCTACAGCCTCAGCAAATTGGTTCATAACTTCTAAACCTTTAGCAGTGTAATCTTTTTCTCTTCCCTTAAATCTCAAGCTAACCTTTACTCTGTCACCTTCTTTTAAGAATTTCATCGCAGTTTTAGCCTTGACATTTACATCATGAGCTTCAATAAAAGTACTTAATCTTATTTCCTTTACTGAAGTAACTTTCTGCTTTTTCTTTGCTTCTTTTTCTCTTTTTTGCAATTCATAGCGATATTTACCATAATCTAAGATTTTGCAAACTGGCGGTTTTGCGTTTGGGGAAATATTTACTAAGTCTAGTTTTTTTTCACTAGCCAAGTTCAAAGCGTCATCCAAACTCATCACTCCCAATTGAGTGCCGTCGCTATCAATCACTCTTAATTCCTTATCTCGAATTTCTTCATTTATTAAATTTTCTCTGCTAATTGTCTTATACCTCCATAAAAAAATGAGCGAAAATCCGCCCACAAAAACAAAGTAAAATACTTGCTTATACTAACCCTAAATGCTTTCGCTAATAAGGTGAGAAGCGGATAACTTCTTCTTTAACACTCAAACAATATATCACAATTAATGTTTATTGTCAATAATTTTTTAAAAATATCTAAAAACACCTTTTACTTTTCCTAGAATCTTAACATCTCTAACAATAATAGGATTCATAGATTTATTTTCAGGTTGTAATCTTATATGATCTTTTTCCTTATAAAAAGTTTTAACTGTTGCTTCACTTTCAAATCCATCTATCATGGCAACTACAATTTCTCCATTCCTTGCTGTATTGTCTTGTTCAACCATTATATAATCGCCATCAAAAATACCAGCTTCAATCATACTTTCCCCTTTGACAGTAAGCATAAAAGTATCTCTATTTCCTACAAATCTAGCTGGTATTGGGAATGTATCTTCAACATTTTGTTCTGCTAATATAGGTACCCCTGCTGCAATTCTTCCTACAAGTGGAACTTCTACGACTTCTATATCATTTTTTTCAAAAGAAACTTCATTTTCTAAATCTATTTCCTTTTGCGAATCTTCTTTTAGTACTATAGCTCTAGGTTTAGATGGATCTTTTTTTATGTAACCTTTTTTCTCCAAAGAATCCATATCTTTATGTACCGTAGATGTTGATTTTATATCTAAAGCATTACAAATTTCCCTAACTGTAGGTGGATATCCTTTTATTTTTATATTATTCCTCAAAAACTCTAAAATTTTTATTTCTCTATCCTTTAAATCTATTTTATTTTTTGTTTCAATATTGTTTATCTCACCCATTTGTATACACCAACCTTTCTATAAGTAGTAAAAGCATAGATATATTTACGTTTTGCAAACCTATGTTCTTTCTATTGTTCAAATTATATCACTTTTTTTAGCCTTTGTAAACATTCGTTCTCTTTTTTCGCAAATATTTTTTATCTTTCAAATATTACTAAAATATATTTAAAAGGTTGTAATCAATTCTCTTATTTATTTTTTCTTGGCTATATATTCTCCCCTCAACAATGACAGAGAATATAAATTAAAGTACTTACCATCTTTTTTTGTTGCATTTCTTGCAAGTCCCTCAATAGTGAAGCCCATTTTGGCATATAAATTACTAGCCACCTTATTTCCTTCATAGAAACTCAATGTCACTCTTTCCATATGTAGATTTTTAAAAGCATATTCAAGAATTGTTTTTAGTACTTCTTCTCCAAAACCTTTTCTTCTATTTTTTTCATCACCAATATATATTCTATTTATATTTAAAGTATCTTTCTCCATATCCAAATGATTTATGTGCAATCTACCTATAGGATTTTCTTTTATATCAAATATTGTGTATTGTATATCCGATGGACTTTCATCTTGTTTTATAAATTCTCTAATCAAATCTTCATAAGTTCTATCTGAATTCATACTAAAAAATTGAGATACATTTTCTTGTTTTTCCCATTTGTAAAATTCTTTACAGTCATCAAATTTGCTAATTTTTATAATGAGATTTTTAGTTTCAAATTTATTTAATATAGTCATTTAAACCCCCTTAACACACATAAATCTTATTTTTTTCTTATTTTTCCTAAAAAAATATTTATTTCTCCGATGATATGTTATAATATTACTTGTTAATTTATTATAAAACAGAAATTTTAAAATATAAAGGGGAATTTAAAATGATTTTTAGTAAACGCATTATAAAACTACTTTCAATAGTTGTTTTATCCTTATTTTTTGTTTCAGCCTGTTCTTTTCAATCTACCAATCCAGAAGAACTTACTCCAGAAGAAGATTTAATGGGAATAAAATTAAATATTTCATCAACAGTGGACAATTTTATAGAAAATGAAGCTTTTGACAAGAACTTTTTTAAGAACTGGTGTAGTGAAAATAATATTAAGCTCCTTCTTAATCAGGATAATAAGGTTGTTTTAGAATCAAAATCAACTAATAATGAGGGGAGTGACAGTCCAACAGTACTTTTGAACTGCGAATTTAATAAAAAACAGACACTTGATGAGCAAAAAACTGCATTTTCTACAGTTTTATATCTTCTTTCTCACAATGAAGATAACTCTAATATAAAAGCACTTTTCACTTGTAATTTTGACGATAGATTCTCTGCAATACAATCCATTGACGATGAATATTTATCTTCAGATTACGTCATCAATATAATAGGTTCTGAAAAAACATACTTCTATACAAATAACGCTTCTTGTAATGATTATGTTTTCACAAAGGAATTGCACTCAGTTAAACCTAGTTGCGGAAATGCTTATGAACTTTCTATAAAAAATCTTAGAGGGGCAAATTCAGGCGATACTACATTACATCCTAATCCAATTAAAATAATTGGTGATTTTTTGGCATTTGCAAAAAGTCAAGGTTGCATAATAGAGCTAATATCTTTTGAAGGTGGTGAAATTTCTTGTAATTACCCAACTAACGCTACTGCAAAATTCTTAATTAACGATAACGATATAACTAAATTCGAAAGATGGTATGAAAATTCTTATGATAGATTTGAAAGTCAGTACGAATCTGTTGAACCGGATTTTGAATATAATTTTACAGAAATAGAAAAGCCTGAAATGGTTATTTCACAAGATGATAGCACAGGTATATTTACCTTTATATATACTATGATTAATGGAGTTTATTCTAAAGCGGAAGGCAACATAGATGCAACATCTAGTATTTCAACGATTTCTACTGAAAATCAAGAGTTGAGAGTTGAAACTTGTTTACGAAGCTTAACTCCAGAAGTTTTAGAAGATATGAAAGTTGCATTCACTACAATAAGCGGTTTAAATGATATCTCTTTCAAAAATGTTCATCAAACAAATTCATGGAGCATAGATGAAAACGCTTCAATAATAAAAACTTTCGAAAAACTTTTCAATGACATAGGTTCAAAAAAAATCAAAAAGAAAGCCTCTATGTATACTACTTCATTGAATTTCATAACTAAAAATCATCCAGAGTCTGAAATCATCAGTATTTCTGTTAATTTTGACAAAGGTATAAAAGAAGTCCTTGTAATACAAAACTTCATAGTAAGTTTATCTAATAATAGTGAAAATACTAATAACACTGAATCAGAATAAAAAAAAAGAGGCTACGAGTGTACATAAAATTGTACATTCATAGCCTCTTTTATATTTCCTAACTTAAAGGTTTGTTTGATTTTCTCCATGGCTTGTATTCAGCCACATTTTCATCTAATGACATCAAACAAATCATATCTAAAATTGATGTAGAAGCCTCTACAACTTCTATTTTATCAAGCATTAATTCCATTTCCTCTATCATTTGTTCTAGCTCGTTCATTTCCATTATCTCCTTATTTTATCAATGATTAAATATATCATAAAAACACAAAATCCGTCAAGAGTTACATTATATATATACCAAAATCTCTATTTTTAAACTTTATTTATACAGTTAAACCTCCATTGACACTTAAAACTTGACCTGTAATATATGAAGATTTTTCTGTTGCCAAGAATATAATTGCATCGGCTATTTCTTTTGGTTCTCCCAATCTATACTGAGGTACTAACTCAGAAAATTCTCTTAATTCACTTTCTGAAAAACCTGCTAACATATCAGTTTTCACCGCTCCTGGAGATACTGCGTTTATTCTTATATTTGATAGCGCTTCTTCCTTTGCTAGAGCTTTTGTCATAGATATTACAGCTCCTTTTGTTGCAGAATAATGAACTTCTAATGAAGCTCCCACTTCTCCCCAAACTGATGCAACATTTACAATGTTTCCTGTCTTTTCAGAAATCATACTTGGCAAAACTGCCTTACAGCAATGGAAAACACCTTTTACATTTACATTAAAAATATTATCCCACGCCTTTTCATCAATATCAGTAAACAGTGACATATCTGCTATTCCTGCATTATTTACTAATATATCTACAAAACCATACTTTTTATAAATCAATTCAAATGTTTCATCAACTTTTTCCTTAATAGAAACATCACACTTAAAAGCTTCTGCCTCTGCACCAAAACTTTTAATTTCATCAACAACTCTTTTAGCCAGTTCAGTAGACTCTTTATATATTATCATAACTTTGTAGCCTAGTTTACCAAATTCCAAAGCTGTAGCCTTACCGATACCACGACTTCCACCAGTTATCACAACTACTTTATTTTTATCCGATTTCATAAATTTTTTCACCTAATTTTCTAACTATATCTCTATTGCTTTTCCTGCTCTTAACATATACAAATAAGATTTTGAAACAGAAACACCTTTGGCTTTCTCGATGGCTTTTTTGTAAATGTCCATCTGCCTACGATAAGTATTTCTAATTTCATCATCTCCTTTAGCCAAATTCTTTTCTGATGTGCTTTTATAATCAACAAGTACATATTTATCTTCTTCCAAGAAGAAACAATCTATGACCCCTTGAATTATAACATCTTTTCCATCTATTTCATCTAAAATATTAAAAGGCATTTCTTTAACTACTTCTTTTGACTGAGAGATTCTAATTCCTAAATCAGACTTTTGAAATTGTACAATCAAATCGATATCTTTTAATCCCTGCTGTCCTTGTGCTTCTGTTAAATATTTATTTCCGACCAGCTGGTCGATTTTATTTTCACCATAACTTCTAATTCTATTTGTATCATCACCACAGGTGTCATATACAAAACCAAAGTCCCAATTTTCTAAAATACTGTGGAGAATAGTACCTTTTTCAGCTGATGTAAATTCATTTTTATCAATTTGTGAAAACAAAGGCTGTTTAAGTAAAAAATCATCTTTATTTACTTTTTTATTTTCAAAATATATATTATTTTGATTAACATCTGTAACTGATAATTTTGCTTTAACATTTACATTTTCTTGTGGGTATTCATAAGATAAATGATAATCTATATATTCATATTCACTGTTATTTTTATCTTCTATATAATCCCTTAGATAAACTTCTTCAAAATCTTTAATATTACTTTCCAAAATATCATCAGATATAGATTTTAATTCAATTTCATCTATTTGATGATACTTTATTTCAATATCACTTTTCTTCACTACTTGATATAGTAAGTCCATAAAGTTATTTATTCCAATTAATTCAACTCTACTATTGCTATCTATTTTCTCTTTTGCTTTTTCAAGATTTTTTTCTGTTCCTACTAAAACTAATTTGTCCATAGCTCTTGTAAATGCTACATAGAGAATTCTTATCTGTTCTTCTAAATCCTCACGCCTTTTTTGGTTATTTATAATTTTTTGAAGCAAAGTCTTTTTTTGATATCCATCATCGATGTTTATTTCTTTAATTCCCAAACCTATGTCTTTATGTATATCTAAAGTACCTCTTTCATCCATTCTATTAAAATTCTTACCTAACCCTGCCACTATTACTACAGGAAACTCCAGACCTTTACTTTTGTGTATAGTCATAATTTTAACTACATCATCATTTTCGCTTAAAATCTTTGCTTCTCCTGTTGGAACTTTTCTATCTTTAATAGCTTCAATATATTTAACAAAGCCAAATAAACCTTTCATTTGTGAATTTTGAAATTGTCTGCTCTTATCAATAAGAGCTAATATATTTTCTTTTCTCTGATTACCATCTGGCAAAGCACAAACAAAATTATAATATCCTGTATCATCTAAAAGCTTCCATATAAATTCATCTAAAGGTAAATATCTTGAAAGTTCCTTCCATCTTGCAATTTTTGATAATGTTTCTCTGACCTTTTTCCCTAAAACATTTTCCTCTTCTCCATATTTTTCCAAAGCTTCAAAGTAAGTTTTATCCTTGTTTTTAATCCTTATTTCTATCAATTCTTCAATTTCAAATTTAAAGAAAGATGAATAAAGTACGCTTATCAAGGCTATATCATTTCTTCTGTTTTCTATTACATTTATTAGATTCAACAGAAGTTCTATCTCTGTAGTATCAAAATATCCATCACTTTCAGATATATGACTTTGAATTCCCATATCTGAAAACACTTCTTGAAATTTATCTCCATAATTTTTTTGATTTCTCAGTAACACTACTATATCTTTCTTCTGGATTTTTCTTTCCACACCTTTTTTTGCATCAAAAATAGGTTTTCCTATAGTATCTAAAATTATTTTACCAACAAAATAGCCCTCTTTTTCTACTGTTTTTAGCTCTGCTAATTCTTCTATCAACTGGCTATTCTCGTTCACCTTTGTATCTACAATATGAAATTCCGTCTTGTGATTTATATTTCCATCATAATCAATTCCTTGATAAAGCTGTGCCTCTTCATCGTACTTAGGCATAATATATTTAAAAACATCATTTACGCTGTCGATAACACTTTTTTTACTTCTGAAATTATAATTCAAATCTATTTTTTGATTTTTGTCATTTTCAATATCTTTAAAGCTTTCATATTTCCCCTGAAAAATCTCAGGTTCTGCCAATCTAAATTTATAAATACTCTGTTTTATGTCACCTACCATAAACACATTATTTTCTTTTTTTATAGCATTTATAAGAGTTTCTTGAATTATATTACTATCTTGATATTCGTCTATGAAAATATGCTTAAATTTATCTCTATATTCCTTCGCTACATTTTCTTCTTTTAAAATTTCAAGGCAATAGTGCTCTATATCTGTAAAATCAATAACACCCATAGCCTTCTTCTCTTCAGAATACAAGTCTTTAAATTCTTTTACTAAAGATAAAATAGTATTTGCATATTTATAAGTTTTTTGAATATCCCTTACTTTAGATTGTAAATCTTCATCTAAATATCCTGTCTTTAGCTCTGTAATAATGTCTTTATAGACTTTTCTAAAAGCTGTAACAGATTCCTTTACTTCATTGTAAGCTTCTTTTTCTTCTTTTTTTGCCACTAAAGTTACAAATGATATATTTTCAAATATATTTCTTACTTTATCGTAATTTTTTTCTTCCCATAGTCTTTTAACATCTTTTAGTTTTTCCAAATCAAATATTAATTTCTTATATAAATTTTCTAAAGACATTTCATCTAGCAAATTCAATCCATTTTCACAATTATAAATTGCATAATCTAATTTTTCTAAAACTTGTTTTTCAAAAATCTGAAAAGCCTCTGTTTTTTTGAAGTCATCTTCTTCTAGCATTAACACCTGTACCTTTTCTTCTAGCCATTTCCAAGGTTCAGGAATACTCATAATGTTAAAATAGACTTTTTTAATAATATTTCTAATTTCTTTTTCATTTTTAGATGAAGCGTATGAATTTAATAGTTCTAAAAATTCTTTATTTCCTTCTTCAAAATTTTTTTCTAAAAGCAAGTCCATAGCTTTTTCCTGCAAAATTATCTGTTGTCCATTATCACAAATCTTAAAGTCAGGTTCTATAGATATAATATGAAAAAATCGTCTTATGATTTCTAAAGCAAATCCATGAAATGTACTTATATACGAATTGTTTATAAGATTTAATTGTTTTTCTAAAAAATGCGTATCCCCTTGATTTTTTTCTATTTCATCAACTATAGCATTTACTATTTTTTCTTTCATTTCAGCTGCTGCTGCGTTAGTAAATGTAACTACTAAAATCTCATCAATATTGACTTTATCTTTAATTAAAATATTTTTTATTCTTTCAACTAATACTGCTGTTTTTCCAGAACCTGCTGCTGCTGAAACTAAAATATCTTTATTTCTTACATTTATTGCCTCTAACTGCTTTTCAGTCCATTTCATATACCTTTATTTCTCCTTAAAATATAATTTTCATTATAAAATCATTACTATATCAATTTCATTTTCTTCAGAACTTTTGAAATTTTTTCACCCTTAGGAAATAACTTGATTTCTTCTTCCTCTATACTTCTAGTTTTTACTAATGCAACGATGTATGTAAATGCACCTAAAGCTCCACTTATGATTGTAGCTATAGAATTTCCTATAAATCTCTCCAATCCATAATACAAAATAATCAACACAGCTACCATTATAAAACCAGATTTCAAAGGTCTAAAGATTGATATTTTTTTATCAATCTTTACATTCGTATATTTTTTAACATAAATAAAGTTAAACAATCCAACTGCCATAAAACCTAATGCCGTACCAATAGCTGCTCCATTTATATTTAAGTAAGTAATTTCCATTAGCAAATAAGTACTTATATATTTCACTATGAATCCTACTAACAGCCCATAAACTGTAATTGAAGGTCTTCCTATTCCCTGCAACACACCTGCCATAGTTTGTGCTATACAAAGTAAGATTACTCCACTTGCCATAAAAAACAAAGAATACGAAGCATTTTCTGCACTTGCAATTTGCATTGGAAAAAGCAATGTCATAATTGGTTTAGCTAACGCCATAAGACCAAAACTGCAAGGTACACCTATAATCATAGATGTTCTAAATGCTATTTTTATATTGTCATCTAAACTTTTATAATCTTTTTTTACTTTTGACCTAGCTATAGCAGGTACCAATGATAATGCAACAGAAAGAGCTAATGCCATAGGTATATTGATAACTGGTCCTGCTAGCCCTGTCAACTGACCGTAAAGTCCATTTGCATAATCTTCCCCAAAGCCTAAATCTTTTAATCTTCCTATTACTAACACAACATCCGCAATATTCATAACTGGAAAAATAGATACACCTATAGTAATTGGAACAGATATAACTGCAAGTTCTTTTAATATTTCAAAAATACTATCTTTCTTTTGATTTACATCTAAATTTTCTTTCTGCTGAAATTTACTTTTAGTAAATAAGTATATTATCACTAAACTCACCATACCTACTACCGGTCCTATAGTTGTACCAATAGTTGCCCCTGCCGCTGCATATTCCAAGCCTTTGGGGATTAACAGTATTGCCAATACTAAACCTGTTATAACTCTAGTTGCCTGCTCTATAATTTGTGAAATAGCAGTGGGTACCATATTCTCCATTCCTTGAAAATACCCACGAAAAACTGCCATTATAGGTACAAATAAAAGTGCTGGTGCAATAGACTTCATAGCATAATAAGCTTTTGGATTATTTAAACTATCGACAATTTCTTGGGCAAATATAAAAATCACAGAGGATGCCAATACTCCTATAATAAACATAAGTATAAAAGAATATTTAAAAACTCTATAAGCTTCATTATTTGCACCTACTGCCAATCTTTCGGATGTCATCTTAGAAATTGCAGCTGGTGTACCATTTGTTGAAAACACCAATAAAAATACATATATAGGATATGCTGTTTGATAATATCCCATACCTTCATCACCAATAATATTTCCAAGGGGGATTCTAAAAAATGCACCCATAATCTGAACTAAAAGTCCTGCTATACCTAGTAATACAGCACCTTTCAAAAAAGATTTTTCCTTCATCAATTTTTCTCCTCTAAAATATCTATTTCTATTTTTCTTATAATTTCCTCTGCAACTTTCATACCATCAACTGCTGATGATACTATTCCTCCTGCATATCCTGCACCTTCTCCTGCTGGATATATACCTTTTGCACTACTTTCATAATTTTTATTTCTCAAAATTCTAAGGGGCGATGAACTTCTGGTTTCAATTCCATATATAACTGTATCATCTCCATCAAAACCCTTTAATTTTTTGCCTAAGTTTTCTATTCCCTCAAGAATTGATTCTACAGCAAAATCAGGCAACGCCTGTCTTACTTTAATTCCATTTTCTATATTTTCTTTAAAATCTTTCAGCGTACATTTAATAGGCTTATAATCTAATTCTGATAATTCAAAAGCTATTTTTTCATATTTCTTTTGAAATTCAACACCTGCTAAAACATGGTCACTACCAAAATCTTCTTTCCTTACATCAACTAAAAGTGCGCTATTTGCTTTTCCACTGCTCCTTGCATTGTAACTCATCCCATTAGTTACTAAATGCCCTATCTCAGAGCTGGCAGAAATAACTTCTCCTCCTGGACACATACAAAAAGTATACACACCTCTACCGCTTTTACATCTATAAGAAAGCTTATAATCCCCTGCACCTAATTTATCGATAGTGCCACCATACCTGGCATCATCTATTAAGCTTTGATGGTGTTCTACTCTTACACCTATGGACAAAGGTTTTTGTTCCATAGAAATATTTTTATTATTTAAAAGATTGAATGTATCTCTAGCACTATGTCCAAGTGCCAAAATTAAATTATCTGTATCTATATAAAATTCCTCTTCTTTGTTTTTTAAAAGTTTAATTTTTGTAACCTTATCATTTATAATATCAAAATCTATCAATTTTGTATCAAAGTGAATTTCACCACCTAAGGCGATTATTTTTTTTCTTATATTTATGACTACTTTTCTCAGTAAATCTGTTCCAATATGTGCTTTCTGCTTGTATAATATCTCTTTGTTTCCGCCAGCTTCAAAAAGTTTTTCCATAATGGTTTTTATTCTAGGATCATTTATTTGCGTAGTAAGTTTACCATCTGAAAAAGTACCTGCACCACCTTCTCCAAACTGAACATTTGACTCAGTATCTAGCTGTCCATTTTCCCAAAAGTTTTTTACATCTTTTACTCTTTTTTCAATGGCACTGCCTCTTTCTACTACTATTGGGCAAAGTCCCGCTTCTGCCAACACCAAACTAGCAAACATACCACAAGGTCCAAAACCTACAATCACAGGCCTTTTGAAGTTTTTCATTTTCTTTATATCAAAAAAAGGTATCTTATAAGATTTTTCTTCAATCTTTTTTATTTTTAATTTATTTATAATATTATTAGGTAAATTACCTTTAAAATCTATAGAATAAACATACTGAATATTCTTTTTATCTCGAGCATCTATAGATTGTTTCACTACCTTTATATCTTTTAAATTAAGTTTATTACTTTTTCCTTTAATTGCTTTTTTTATTTTTTCCATCAAAAGAGTTTCCGGTAATTTCTCACTATATATACTAGTTTTCAACTGTTCTATTCTATATGTCACTAGCTATACTCCTTCCACATTTTAGTCCTGTATGCCATGCAAAATTCAAATTATATCCACCACAAATTCCCTGCCAGTTTATTATTTCTCCCACTATATATAAATCAGGAATAATTTTAGATTCCATAGTTTCTAAATCAATTTCATCTACTGGGATTCCCCCTGCTGTTACTTGTGATTCTTTCCAGCTTCCTGTACCTTTTACTTTAAATTTAGAATCTTTAATCATATCAGATAGCTTTTCTATATCTTCATCAGTTAAATCTTTAACTTTGATATTTTTTGAATTTGCTATTTTACTTATAAAAACTTCTCCAATTTTGCTATTCACAATAGTTTTTAAAATATATTCCGGGCTGAATTCCCCTTGATTACATCTTCTATCCTTCAAAATTAAATTAAAATCTTTTTTTGAAACTTTAGGCAATAAATCTATTTTTATTTCATATTCTCCAAACTTTTCCTCTAAAGAAATATCTTTGTTTTTATCTAATAAAATATATTCGCTTAAATTAAATACGCAAATACCTGAAATTCTATCTTTTAAAAATTGAATTTCTCCCATTTCATCTTTTATAACTTCTTTATTCTTTAATAAACTTACTTTACCTAAAGACCTTACTCCATTTAATCTTTCATCTAAATTTTTAACCTTGATACTTGTTAATGCTGGTCTAACATCCAAAACATTGTGGGATAACTTTTCTAAAATTTTATATCCATCTCCTGTACATCCCCATTGAATGCCAGCTTTACCGCCTGTAGCTACAACTACTTTTTTTGAAAAAAACTCTTTTTTTATAATTTCCTTTTCAACTTTATTTTTTTCTATTTCATAATCTATTTTAAAACAATCTTTATTTACTACTTTTTGTATATTAAAAACCCTAGCTTTTTTAATTATATGTATATTTGATAACATAAGTTTTTCTAAAAAAAGTTCTACTACTGAAGACGCCTGCATACTACAAGGATAAATTCTTCCTTCTTCCAATTCCTTTGTAAATACACCTAAATACGATAAAAATTCAGAAACTTCATTGTAATTTTCTGCATACTTATTAGTTATATTACATCTACCATTACCAGTAGCTAATATTTTTTTACCTAAACTTTCATTTTTATCTATTATACATATGCTAAAATCTTTGTTTTCTTTAAGTATAGCAAGAGCTGTAGCAATTCCAGAAGCTCCACCACCTACTATTGCAACATCAAAATTTTTCTTTTCAGTAATATTTTTATAATCCTTGTTATTTTCAAACATTTAAAACCCTTTCAAGTTCTATTTCCCCATATTTTATATAAAATAAATATTCACTATATAATTTTACCACATATAAAATCCTTTTGCTATCTGTTATGTTTTATGGTATTATACTTTTTGTGAAATCAATATTAAAAAGGTGAATAAATGAGTAATAAAAACAATATAAATCCAGAAAAATCTATCAAAAAAGGAAAATTTTCTAGTAAGTTTACTTTTGTACTTATATTATTTTTATTGTGCAGTTTTATTTTATTAGGGTACGCTAGATTTATTGAGCCATACACTGTTAAAACATCTTCATTATCAATAAAGGCTCCTGTGACTCGTCCTGTTAAAGTAGTTCTATTTGCAGATACTCATTTTTCTTCTTGGTACACTTGTAAAGATTTTGATAAATCAGTAAAAATAATCAATGATAGCAATCCAGATATAATAATTTTTGCTGGAGATTTAATCGATGATTTCAACAATTTCAAACAAGAAAATGGAAATACAGTAGAAAATATTACTAAAGCATTTTCTTCTTTAAATGCAACTTATGGCAAATTTGCTGTCTATGGAAACCACGACTATGGTGGTGGGGCAGAAAAAGAATTTGCTAAAATTATGAATGAATCAAATTTTAAAATTTTAAAAAATGAAAACTTATTTATCCCTGAATTAAACATAAATATTTCAGGTTTAGACGATACTATTTGGTGCAAAAAAGATGATACTTTTTTAGCTTCTTTAGATGGGTCAAAATTTAATTTAGTAATTTCTCACGAACCTGATGCCATAGATTCTTTTGATAAAAGCTGGCACGTTGATTTAGTTACTGCTGGTCATACTCATGGAGGACAAGTAAATATCCCATTTTTATCTGAGTTAATACTACCTCATTTTGGCAAAAAATATCTAAAAGGCTCTTTTTCAATAAACAACAATAGAGATGGGCAACTATATGTTACTTCTGGTCTAGGTATGACAAAACTACCTTTACGGTTCAGAGCCACTCCTGAAGTCAGCTTCATTTATTTAAAACAACATAAAAACCAGTAAACGCTTACTGGTTTTTTATATAACTTAACCCTTATAGCTATCTAATTCTGTAGTAGCTTTTATCTTCTTTAATATTGCTTTTAAAACTTGGTCTAGCTCACTATCTTTTGTATAGTCTGCTGGTAAAACAAAATCTACACGGTCATTTTCAAGTAATTTTTCTGCTCCCTGACTTCCCTCTTTTTCATTATAGACTGCTATTGAGTTTCCACCATAAGATTTTACTAATTTCATACAAGGCACATCTGTCAACCCATCGCCAATGTATATCATATTCTTAAAAGGAATACGCCTTTTTTCATCAGGTGTAAATTCATTTAATGTGCTGGCACTTTCGCTATTTATATCTAAAACACCTTTGTTTATTCTAAACAAAAACTGAGTCTTTGTAGTGTAATTCACAGCTTGTTTTGGCCAAGAAATACCTTTTGTGTAACCATACATAAATTCGCAAGCATATATTTTTTTAAAATACTCTGCAATTTCTGTTCCCTCAATAATTTCTTTTATCCCTGAGGAAACTATGTAATGTTCTATAGATACGCCTATTTCTTCACCATACTTGTTTATTCTTTCAAACCAGTCTAAAACACCTTCAAAATATTCAACATCTTTTCCTAATTTCAAAAAATCATCTCTTGTAATGTGAATTTTCTTTTGTTGAGTTTTTTCTAACATCATATACATATATGCTAATATAATATCCATTTCTTCTTTATCTGTAAGTTTTTTTACCTCATTCCAAAAATCTTCCGCTTTCATATCAATTTTAGGAATAAAACCATACTCCTGCATATTTTTAGTACAAAGGGTTTTATCAAAATCATACATAAGTCCTACTATTGCTTTTTTCATAATTTTTAATTCTCCTTTATTATTTGGTTTACAATTTCCATATCTTCCATATATTCTATTGCATTATTTCCTCGTATTTGGTATTTTTGTATGCCACGTCCTGTTATTGCGATAACTGTATTTTCATCTCCATCTGAAATAGCTTTTTTTATAGCATCAATTCTATCATAAATTACATAAGTATTTTTATTATCCCCTTTAATTGCTTTTAAAATCTCATCGCATATCTTCTTCAAATCTTCATTTGCAGGATCATCTTCCGTCACATAAATCTTATCTGCATATATTCCTGCTAATTCGCCTAACTGAGTTCTTCTATCTTTCCCTTTTCCTCCAGTAGCTCCAAAAACTACAGATATTTTTTTATTCGGAAAAATTGTTTTAATATTCTTCATAAGCGCTTCAAAGCTCATATAATTATGGGCATAATCCACCAAAATATTCATTTTTTTCTTTTTATAATAAAAATGTTCCATTCTACCTGGTACTTTTGTGTTTTTCAATCCTTTTTTTATGTACTCAACAGGTATACCCAAACTGTAAGAAATAGATATACTAGCTAGGGCATTTTTAATATTGAAATCACCCAAAAGATTTATTTCAAATTCTTCATCAAAATTTTCACATTTTACTTTAAATGAATATCTACCATCTATAGCCTTGTTACTCTTAATATCGTAAAGTTGCAAATAATCTATTTCGTTGTGGTCATATAACACTTCATTTTTTTCTCTACTACCAAAGGCTATTATTTTCTCACAACCTTTGGCTGATTTAATTACTTCTTCGGCTTCGTCTATATCATAATTTACACAAGCTATTTTCGATTGCTTCATTAACAGTAACTTAGATTGAAAATAATCTTGAAAATCACTGTGTTCAAATTCGCTAATATGGTCTTCTCCAATATTTAAAAAACACCCTATCTCAAAAGGAATACCTTTTGTTCTATGGTATTTTAAAGCTTGACTAGATACTTCTATAGTCGTATATTCAATATTGTTTTTTACTGTATTATTCAAATGCCTTTGCAATTCAAAAGTTTCTGATGTAGTTAACTGAGCATCTTTTTCTTCTATACCATCATATACCGTAATTCCAGATATAAAGCCTGACTTTTCTTTTCCTTTTGATTTCAAAAATTCATCTAATATATTTCTTACGAAAAAAACAGTAGTTGTTTTTCCCTTTGTTCCAGTTACACCAATAAGTTTCAATGGTTCCCAAGAATTTTCAAAATATTTTTCACCTATTATAGACATAGCTTTTCTAATATCTGATACAAGTATAAAGTCACATTTTTCCGTTTCAACATCTAAATATATTTTTTCACTTACATAACAAGTTGCACCTTTTTTTATAGAATCTTTAAGGTAGTCAACTGAAAATTGTTCTCCTTTGCATACAAACAAAGTATTTTTAGATACATCTTTTGAATTATATGAAATGTTTTCAACTAATTTATTCTCATCAATATTATAATTTACAACTAACTTATTATCATTTAATAATTGTAAATACTCTTTTAAAGTGCTATGACTACTCATATTAACACTCCAATCTTTCAGCAATTATATGCTATTTCCCATCTAAAATTAACTCTATTTTATCTAAGTATTTTTTTTGATTTTCTAAATCGCCTAATAAGGCATAATTCTTCACAAGCAATTCCATAGTTTCTATATTTGATGAATCCAATCTTAAAACTTTCTTTAAGAATTCAATAGATTCCTCATATTTAGCTAATTCTAAACTTGCTATCCCTAAGTAAAAATACATAGGCCACCAATTTTCATATTTAGAGCTTTGTGAATATTTTAACAATGTTTCTCTTCCTGTTTCAAAGTTTCCAGATATAATATAATTACATCCTTGTTCAATCTCCACAGGTTCTTTCAATTCTTCAAGTCTTAATTTTATTTCTTCTTTTTGCTGTCCATCTTCAATTAATTCAACAAATGTTTTCCAAGTAATCGAAGCTTTTAAATACATTCCTAAGTTCAAATAAGAATACCCTAGAAAATAATAAGGCTGTGGCAACTCAGGAGATAATAATGTAGCTTTTTCAAAGCTTTTTAATGCTTCAGCTTTAAATGTACCTACCAAATCTTCCTCTCCGCCCTGCAAATATATTTCCCTTGATGCCATACCATAATAATAATGAAATTCCCCATTGTCTTTTTCCAAAGAAAGCAAATAATTAAAATTTACAAAGGCTTTATCAAACTCTTTTTTCTCAAAAAATTCTTTTCCATCTGCCAATACATTATTTACAAGAGAATCTTTATATAAACCGAACATAAACAATTTATAATGCTCTGCATATTTAAAATCAGGGTCAGCTCCTACTACCAATATCATATTTCTTATAATATCTTTAAAATCAATAGTAGTAGTTTTTAAATTCTTAATCCACTGTAATTTTAAAGGCACTGGGACGTTTCTCATTAAATTGCTAATGTGCTTATCCTTATAAAATTTTTCATCTAAAACTTCAAAGACAAAGTCTTTTAACAATAATTTAAGATAATCCTTTTTAATATTCATAAAAATCTCTTTTCTTTTTCTCTAGCAAAGACGATATTTTGATTTTGTACTAGTACTCTAGCAAAAGCGATATACTATAGTTCTGCAGTAATACTCTCCTAAATTCAACCAATTCCAGAAATGGCGCAGAATTTTTAGTGTAGTACAAAGAATTGAAATGAGTCTGTAGCGACGTGTACACATAGTACTCTAGCAAAAGCGATATGCTATAGTTCTGCAGTAATACTCTAAAAAGACAAGCCATTTTATAGTGCTCTAAACCTCTCATCCTTAATCAACGAAGTATTTTCCATAGCACGTCTTAACTGATTCAACATTCTTTCTTTATCTACTGGTAAATCACCTTTTAAAGAAACATAGTTTGATGCGTGATTACTTCTAAATACACATTTTTTTGTAACATTTATATTTTTTAGCATTAAGGCTGTTTCTGCTAATACCTCTTCTGCATTTAACAGTTTGAACTTTCCTGTTTGTATATCGTGATAAATTGGTGCCATTGGCTCTACCATTAAAGTTAACAATCCAACAAATGACGGCTCCATTTTAGAAATCATATCTGCAGTTTCAAGGGCGTGTTCTTCAAATCCATCTTTTCCTGCTAAACCTGATATGAATGTTACCGATGCTTGTATTCCAGAGCTTTCAATTTTTCTTACTGCCCTTATCAGTTCATCTTTTGTAGCGCCTTTACAGACATCTTTTAACACTTTATCACTACCTGATTCTGCCCCTATATATATTATCCCTACACCTTTTTCTTTTAATTCTAGTAATTCTGCTTCTGTCTTTCTAAGGGTATCTTGAGGTGTTCCATATACACCAATTCTCTTACACTCTGGAAACAATTTTCCTATATAATCTAAAATAACTCCTAGTTTTTCATTGGATAGACAGAGCGCATCCCCGTCTGCTAAAAATATTTTTTCTACATTTCTATAATAAGCTCTTGCTGTATCTAAATCTTCTAATACTTCTTTTACATCTCTTATTCTAAATTGCTTATCTTTGTACATACTGCAAAAAGTACAGTCATTATGGGTACATCCTATTGTTACTTGTACTATTAAACTGTATGCTTCACTTGGCGGTCTAAATACATTTCCTTCGTATCTCATATTCTCTCCTTCTACATTTTCTCTGGAGCTTTCATTCCTAATAAATTCAATCCAACTTTTAAAGTATTTCTTACAGCTAATACTAGTGCTATATTTGTAGTTTTTTGGACTTCATCATCTGTTAATATATATTGTTCGTGGTAAAACTTATTAAAACCTTGGGCAATATTTACTATGTGTCTAGTTATTATTGAAGGCTCGTATTTTTCTGCACTTTCTTTTATCACTTCTGGAAAATCGTATATCAATCTAGTTAGTTGATAACCTCTATCTCCTTTTATGAAATTCATATCTACATTTTGTAGTTGCTCTGCTTTTTCAACTACTTCTTTACCTGCTTTTTCTAATAAGCTTGATGTTCTTGCATAAGTATATTGAACGTATGGTCCTGTTTCTCCTTCAAAATTCAGAACTTTATCCCAAGAAAATACATAGTCTTTAATTCTATTATTTGATAATTCTTGGAATATTACTGCTCCAATACCAACAATTTTAGCAATTTCATCTACATTTTCGGCATTTGCATTCTTTTCTAAAATAATTTCTTTTGTTTTTTCAACAGCACCGTTTAAAACATCTTCTAAAAATACTACACGACCTTTTCTTGTAGACATTGTGCCTTCTTCAAGACTAACAAGACCAAATGGTATATGAACACAATCTTCTGCCCATTTATTTCCCATAAGTTCAACAATTTTCATCCATTGTTTAAAATGTAAATTCTGTTGAGATGCAACTACATAAATATTTTTATAAAAATCGTAATATTTTTTTCTATATACTGCTGCTGCTATATCTCTTGTTATGTAAAGAGTTGAACCATCTTTCTTTTTAATTAAAGCTGGCGACATATTGTATTCTTCTAAATCCACAATCATAGCTCCTTGAGATTCTTCCAACAAGTTTTTATTTTCTAAATCATCTATGATATCTTGCATTTTATCTGAATAGAAACTTTCTCCTGCATAAGAATCAAAAGAAATTCCTAGCATATCATATACTCTATTAAATTCCTTTAGACTTTCTTCTCTAAACCATTTCCAAAGTTCTACTTCTTCTTTTTCGCCTTTTTCCAATTTCACAAAAACTTCTCTAGCTTCATCTTCTAATTCCAAGTTTTTCTCTGCTTCTTCATGGAATTTAGTATAATATCCTAATAAAGTTTTGATTGGACTAGCTATAACATCATCCTTATTTCCCCATTTTCTATAGGCAACAATCATTTTACCAAACTGAGTTCCATAATCACCTAAATGATTTATTCTTACAGTTTCATATCCTAGGAAATCGTAGATTTTATATATTGAATTTCCTATTACTGTACTTCTGATATGACCTATATGAAAAGGTTTTGCAATGTTAGGAGATGAATATTCTACAATTACTTTTTTACCTTTTCCTAAATCACTTCTACCAAACTCTTCTCTTAATTTTAAATTTTCTTTTAAAGTTTCTTCAATAAATTTTTCCTTAGATAAGAATATGTTTACATATCCATTTACTTGTTCAACTTTTTCGAAAATATCATTTCCACCTATCTTTTCAGCAATTTCTTTTGCAATAATAGGAGGCGCTTTTCTAAATGTTTTTGCCAATCTAAAACATGGAAAAGCAAAGTCACCCATACTTTTATCTGTAGGCACTTCAACAATATCTGTAATTTCTTCTTTTGAAAGACCCTCTATATGTTTCAACAATTCTTCGACTACTAATTCTTTATAATTTAACATTCCTATTCCTCCATTTTTAAAACTGCAACTGTCACACCGTCTCCTCCATCGTGAAAAGACCCTTTTCTATAACTTTCCACTAAAGTGTGTTTGTCTAACATTTTGCATATTCCTTTTTTTAAAACACCTGTACCTCTACCATGTATAATCATTACTTCTTTTAATCCTGCTATATAAGCATCGTCTAAATATTTATCAACTATTGTACACCCTTCATCTACGTTTTTACCAACTATATTTATTGATGTTCCAACAGACATTGCCTTAGATTTAAACAAACTTCCTGTAGCTGTTTTTTTCTTACTATTCTCAGTTTCTCTCGTATTTTTGCTTCCTCTTTGCTCTAACAGCATTATATTTTTAATATTTGCAGATAATCTCAAGTCACCTACAGATACCATCATATTTCCTTTACTATCAGGTAGTTTTATGATTTCACCATTTTGATTTAAACTTAATATTTTTACTAAATCACCTAAATTCAAATCTTCTATATTTACAGGTTTATAATCCTCAGGCACTTTTACAGTCTTTTTATTTTTTGCTTTTACATTTTTTATTTTATCTCTATTCTTTTGCAAAACTCTGTGTTTATCCGAGGAACTTTTTATACTATCTATTCCACTTAACTGTCTTTGCACCTTTTTAGTTAGAGATTCTGCTTCTTTTAGAATATTTTCTGCCTTTGCTTTTGCATCGCTTATTATCTTATCTTTTCTTTCTTCTAAGCGTTGTATTTTCCTATTTAGCTCTTCTTCTTTATGTTTCATAGCTATGTTAAGGGCTATAGCTTCATCTCTTTCTTCTTCTGCTTCTTTTCTATCTCTTTCAATTCTTCCTAATATTTCTTCAAAAGATATATCTGTTTTATCTAAAAATGCTTTTGCTCTTTCAACGATTTCATTATTTAGTCCTAATTTTTTCGATATTTCAAAAGCCTTTGATTTGCCAGGTATTCCCACAATCAATTTATATGTAGGTCTAAGGGTATCAATATCAAATTCCATAGAAGCATTTTGAACTTCACTTTGTGCAACTGCATATTTTTTCAATTCTGTGTAGTGAGTAGTTGCCATTGTTGTGACATTTCTATCTCTTAAATCTTCTAATATTGACATTGCTAAGGCTGCACCTTCTGTAGGGTCTGTCCCAGCTCCAAGCTCATCTGCCAAAACTAAAGTTTCCTCGTCTGCCAAATTCATAATTTCTACAATATTTTTCATATGGGACGAAAATGTACTTAAACTTTGTTCAATGCTCTGCTCATCTCCAATATCTGCATATATCTTCTTAAATATTGATATTTTACTTCCTTGTTCTACCGGTATTGGAATTCCACTTTGTGTCATCAATGTAAGCAAGCCTAAAGTCTTTAATGTAACTGTTTTACCACCTGTATTGGGTCCAGTAATAATCAATGTTCTGTATTCACTTCCCAAAGATAAATTAATAGGTACAACTTCATCAATGTTAATCAAAGGGTGCCTTGCATTTTTCAAATCTATTATTCTATCTTCATTTACTAACACTGGCTCACAATTATGCTTTCTTCCATATCTAGCCTTGGCAAACAGTAAATCTAATATTTCTAATAACTTTTGATTATTCAACATAAGATAATCTATTTTTCCAACTTCCCAAGATAATTCTGCCAAAATTCTAGCTATTTCTTTTTCTTTTTGTATTTCTAAATCTCGCAGTTGATTATTTAATTCTACAACGACCTGTGGCTCTATAAATAAAGTAGAGCCTGTGGCTGAACGGTCATGAACAATCCCCTTGACCTTGTGTTTATGTTCAGATTTAACTGGTACTACGTACCTTCCCTGCCTAATTGTCACAACAGAATCTCGCAAAAAGTCTTTGCTGTCTGATCCACTGGCAATTTTAGAAAGCTTAACTTTTATACTGTCATTTTTCAAATTGATAGACTTACATATTTTTTTTAATTCCGGACTTGCACTTTCAGATATTTCATCTTCATTGATTATACTATCTTTTATACGCTTATATAATCCCCTATTTACTTCAAGTAATTCTCCAAGCTCCTTTATATGAGGTGTTTCTCCTTCAATGTTTTTTAAAAATACTTTGACATTATCTGCTATGTTTAAATTATAAGCAATTCCTAAAAGCTCTCCCATAGATAAACTCTTGCCTTTTTTTGCAAAACCGACCAGCTGGTCAATTTTAAAGAAATTACCTATTGGAAGATTGCCTTTTTCTTCAATAACTAAAGAAGCTTCAAATGTATCAGACAGAGCTTTTTCGATCTCATCAACATCATATAAAGGTTTCAAGTTCAAAATATGTTCCTTTGTAATATCAGAACCTGCAAATCCACTTATTATTTTTTTAATCTTATCATACTCTAAAACTCTGTAAGTTCTATCATTCATACTTCCTATACCATCTTCTTTTTATATCTATCTATCTCGCCTTTTAACTGAATATTTTCCATCTGAATATCAAAAAAGCTACTTTCCAAATCCTTGTATTTAACTTGCAATTGAACAAGTTCTTCACTTGATTCTCTATTTATTTCATTTTCAGAAGTCTTTATACTTTCCTTTAGATTGTAAAGTTCCTGCTCTTTTTCATCTAAACTTTTTTGTAAAAGTTCTTTTTCTTCTTTAAGTTTCTTCAAGTCTTCTTGATAATTTATATGATTTTCTTTTGCTTCTTCCCAAAGTTCCACATAGTGATTTATTTCATCTTGATTCTTTTGATTATTTACTTCTAAGTATTCAAATCTTTCCATTGCACTTAAATAATCATCTGCGAAATTTACTGAAGCCAAAACTGGCACTAAAGAATTTTGTTTATACCCTAAAGATGTTGCAATTTCAACCATTTTTTCGTTAACTAAGTCAGCCACTTTTTGAATATGCTCTTCAGATTTATCTCCAGATATAGTATATTCCTGTCCAAAAATTTTCACAGTAACTTTTTTGTATTCCATAATTACCTCCTACATTTCTCTTAGAGATACACCTAAATTATTTTCTAATTCATTTAAAATTACTTTATGTACTTTTTGCACTTCTTCATCAGTTAAAGTATTTTCTAAAGATCTATATACTAGCTTATAAGCCATACTTTTCTTTCCGTCAGCTACTTGTTTTCCTCTGTAGATATCGAAAAGTTCAACACTTTCTAAGATTTTATATTCACCTTTCAAAATTGTACTTTCAATTTCTCCAGCACTAATATTTTCATCCACCAACAAAGCTATATCTCTTACAATGCTAGGATATTTAGGAAGTGGCTCATATTTAAAGCTTCTATCTACAAATTGTAATATATCGCCTAAGAACATTTCCCCACAGTAACACTTTGTACCTATCCCATAATTTTCAGCAACTTTAGGGTGAATTTCTCCAAAAATAGCGATATCTCTATCGTTCCAAACAATTCTAGCACATCTTCCAGGGTGATAAACACCATATTCACTTTCTGGCTCAAATTTAAAATCTTTAAATCCTAAATGTTCTATTAAATCTACAAAAATTCCCTTTAGAGTAAAGAAATCTTCATCTTCACCATACAGTCCTATAGATAAATTTTCACTTTCAAAAGGTGGAATAGTCAAATCTGTATAGTCAGGCATAAATGTATTACCAATTTCATAAGCTCTAGCCTTTGGTACATTTTTTTTGTAATTAGTAGCCAGAACTTCTAGCATATTAGGTGTTAAAACTGTTCTTAAAACTCCAGTTTCTTCTCCCAATGGGTTTTCTATTTTTACAGTTCCGTGTTCCCAAGAATCTTCGTCTATATTGACTTTAGTAAAACTTTTTTGACTGCAAAAAGAGTATGTTTGAATTTCATTTGCACCTAAACCACAAAGGAAATCTTTCACACCATCTCTTATAGTTTGGTTCTTATTTTTCTTGGACATTTTATTTCCTTTTGGTAAAGTGTTTGGCAAGTTATCGTATCCATAGAATCTAGCTATTTCTTCTAAATAATCTTCTTCTATTTCTAAATCCAATCTATGAGTTGGTGGTGTTACCTTAAACTTTTCACCAGCTTTTTCAACTTTTATTTCTAATCTTTCGAAAATATCTATCATATCCTTTTCAGAGACTTCCACACCTAACAGCTTATTTATTCTATCAGGTCTTATTTCAATTTCTTTAACATCAAACTCTTTAGCTATATTAACTCTAATCTCTTCTGAAACTTCTCCAGCTTCCAGTTCCTCTATTAACCTAGCTACTCTATCTATTGCCATTATACAAAGTTCAGGGTCAAGTCCTTTTTCAAATTTACTTGAAGCTTCTGTTCTAAGTGCCAACTCTTTTGAAGTATTTCTAACGCTTACTCCACTGAAATTTGCCGACTCCAATAAAATATTTACTGTATCTTC